>Ga0137403_10008933_pt1 | contig 11175 bp, 13 predicted proteins | sample CZOMad2_1_16fung_FD_122057 | JGI IMG/M metagenome (GOLD analysis project Ga0137403, IMG submission 122057) | Vadose zone soil fungal communities from Angelo Coast Range Reserve, California, USA - CZOMad2_1_16fungal (Hybrid Assembly) | ecosystem: Environmental > Terrestrial > Soil > Vadose zone...
CCCCGCCGGCGGCCCTCCCTCCGCCGGCGGGTCCAGCCCAGCGTGTTCCTTCGCTTAACTCATCCGCATGCGCGTCCGGTCGCCGGTGCAGTTAGAACGTCTCCGGCATCCGCTCGGCTTCCTTGGCCTGGTTCACGTACTGGGCCGGCAAGTAGCCCACGCCGTCCGCGGCGGCGTTCGCTTTGGCGTCGGTGGTCGCGGCGGAAATTCCGACGTTCGCGGGACCTTCGGATCCCGCATGGGCCGGCATCAGCATCAGCGCGGCGACGCACACGGCGATCGCGATGACGGCCATCGTGAGTGTATTCAGGATTCCGGAAACGGGGTCTTGGTTTTCGCGGTTGCTCATCTTGTGTCTCCTCGTCGTTCCAGGGCTGCGGAAATCGCCTGCCCGATACAGAGCACTTTAGGATTTCTCCCTTGCGCTTTCGCCGTCGCACGACACTCGCTTCTTGTGCGGGACGTCACACTCGGGAGTTCCCCGTGCGCCCGGTCACAACGGCCTTGTGTCAAACGCACAGGGCGCCGAGGAGCCCTCCCGGCTACACTCGGCGCCCTGCCCACGCTCGGTAAATCGGTCTTGCTGCGATTCCTACGCGGCTTGCAGCTCGCGGCTGCTGAACTCGACGTCACGAGCCTTGGCGGCATACTGCACTGACAGGATCCCGCCCCAGACGAGGAATGCGAAGCACGCGATCTGGAGCGTCAAAGTCACGAGGTTCATCATGGCTGCCTCCCTTGGGGTGCGGTTGAGCTCTGCTTCGGGCTCAGAACTGCTCGGGCAGCGGCTTGATTTCCGCGGCCTGGTTGACGTATTGGGCCGGGAGGTAGGCGACTTCGCCGGTGGCGGCCACAGTCGCCGCGGCGCTCGCGCTGGAGGCTTCGGAAGTCGCCGGGGCCGGCATCATCAGGAGCGCTACGCCGCACAGGGCGAGCGCAACGGCAGCGATGGTATAGAGGTTGTATTTGCCTGCCTGGTTTTCGCGGTTGATCATTTGGGTCTCCTCGTTTGTCTGCGGGCCGGCGGAAATCGCCTGTCCGATGGAGACCACTTTATGACTCGGCTCGAGAGCTTTCTCCGCCGAACGGCACTGGGGTTTTGTGCCGGACGCCACTCTTCATGGCGATCGGCGACGCGCGTCACAGCCGCTTTGTGTCAAACGCACATTCGGGAATTTGCCCGCCGCGAGGGCGACCCGGGAAAGCCGGGGTGCGGCGCCTTACCAGTGCGCCGGCAGCCGCTTGTGGATCTTGATGTGCTTGGCGTCGACCGAGATATAGCCGCCCGCGGTGAGGTCCTTGACGATGCGATTCACCATCTCGCGCGAGCCGCCGATCCGCGCCGCGATGTCCTGCTGCGTCAGCCGCTCGGGCACCACGCGCGCGCCGTCCTGCTCGACCGCGCTGTCGTCGACGAACTTGGCGAACCGCCCGTAGACGTCCTTCAGAGCCAGGTCGGTAACCTGCTTGACGAGGCTGCGCGTCTTGGCGATCAGCATGTGGATCAGGTGACGCGCGAACATGGGGTTGCGCTCGAGCAATCCCTCGATGTCGCTCATCGGCATCACGAAGCAGCGGCACGGCTCCAGAGCCATCACCGAGGCGGAACGCGGCCCTCCGTCGAGCACCATCTCCCCGAAGTAGTTACCTTCTCGGGCGGTGCTGAGCACCATCTCCTTGCCTTCCTCGTCGCTGACGAACACCTTGATGCGCCCGGCGAGCAGCACGTACAGCGAATCGGTCTCGTCGCCCTCGGTGATGATCAGTGCATTCTTGGGAAACGCGCGGACGGTGCCGTGCGGCGCGAGCGCGCGCAGCGCGTTCTCGTCAAGACTGGCCAGCGGGCCGATTCCCTGCGACAGAGCATGCGAGTCGGACACGGCATCCCCCCTTGGATGACGGCATGAGGGCGGATTCTGGCACGGCCGGAGGGATTTGTGCATCAGACCAACGTCATACCGTCCGGAGCCTCTGCCGGGGGTACGCCCCGAGGGGGCCGGACGAACCTTCCGCCAGGCCCGCGGCAATGCTTGCGGAAACCTGACCGCCCGAGGCGGGGCGCCGCGACGTATCATTCGAAGGTGTCGCGAAGGGAGAGCGATGGACCTCGAAGACACCGATAACCTCACGATCTTCGCGCCGACCGACAAGGGCAAGGCGGAGCTCAAGGGCGGCTCGACCCAGCTCTCGACCATCGCGCTCGAGTTGATGGTGATGTTCGACGGGAAATCGCCGATCTCGGCGATCGCCAAGCGCGTGGCCGGCGCGCGTCCCGGACAGATCGGCGACGCGGTGACGGCGCTGCTGAAGGACAAGCTGATCGACGTCGTCAAGGCGGGCGAGACGCCCGAAGGGGACTTCGGCTCCCTCCTCGAGATGCCGGCCGGCGCCCTGCCCGAGGGCGTGCCGGCGAAATTTCATGACGAAGCGGAAAAGGGCCTGATGTCGCTCGACCGGAGCGGCTACTACATCGGCGTGGCGCAGCGCGCGGTCGCCAAGAAGACGCCGAACAGCGGGTCGAGATATGCGGTCCTGCTGATCGAGGACAACGCGCCGTTCGTCGCCGCGGTGAAGATGCTGCTCAAGCTCGACGGCTACGACCCGCGCGTCGCGAGCACGCGCGAGGAGATCGTCGCGGCGCTGAGGGCCTCGCCTCCGCCCGACGCGATCCTGCTCGACGTGAACCTGCCGGGCACCGACGGCTTCGACATCCTCGCGCGCATCCGGCAGCACCCCGCGCTGCGGGCGGTCCCGGTGATCATGCTCACCGCGCAGTCCAGCCGCAAGGACGTGCTGCGCGGCCTCTCGGGTGGCGCCAACGGCTACATCACCAAGCCGTTCGAGCACGAGGCCCTGACGAGGAGCCTGCGCGCGGTGCTCGGGCTCGAGGAGTAGCGCGATGACGCTCACACGGAAAAATACCCTGCGCGCCGGCGTCGCCGCGCTCGCTATCGCTTTCTCGCCCGCGCCCGCGAACCAGCATCCGCACCCGCACAAGGGCAGCCTCGAGTACCTCGACCGCAACAGCTACGCGAAGAACATGCGCGTGCTGGGGGTGTTCGCCCTCGGCGAAGAGCGCGGCCACAAGCTGCAGATGATGGCGATCGGCTCGCGGCGCTTCATCCTGCAGAACGGCGACGTGATCGACGTCAGCGACCCGCGCGCGCCCAGGCTCGTGAAGCACGGCGCCTTCCGCGGCTCGCAGCTGCAGGTGGCGTACAACCGGAAGCTCGGCAAGTGGATCCTCGTCACCGGGGCGTCCTCGCCGATCACCTCGACCACGGCGACCGCGCCCAACGGCAAGTACGACGACCCGAGCCTGATCGAGAAGACCAGGCAGGGGCCGGGCTTGCGCGGCATCCGCATCTGGGACGCGAGCGATCCGGCCAATATCGTCCTGCTCTCGGAGTTCTCCACCGACGGCGGCGACCCGAAGCGCAAGGTGCAGGCGGGCTCGGGGACGCACCGCAACTATTACGACGGCGGGGACTACGCCTACCTCGACACCGCGCCCGACGACACCTTCATCCACATGGAGAGCCCGATCCGCTGGCACGCCAACGGCATCATGGTGGTCGACGTGTCGGATCCGGCGAATCCGAAGCGGGCGGCGATGTGGTGGGTGCCGGGGCAGCGCGCCGACGAGGAGGCGGAGTACCGCGCCTGGCGCGAATACGGCGACAAGGTCTCGTTCACCAGCCTGCACGGCCCGATGTACGTGCCGAAGAAGGTCGAGGACGGCGGCAAGCTCGGCTACAGCGCCTACGGCTCCTTCGGCATGCTGATCCACGACCTCTCGGATATCCGCAATCCGAAGCTCGTCGGCCGCTTCACGCCCGACTACAAGTACACGCGCGGCACCGTGATCGCGTTCCACACGATCGACGTGGCGCGCTTGGACCGCGGCTTCGTCATCACCAATCCGGAGACGCTCAGCCCCGACTGCAACGAGACCTACGTGCCTTCGTGGATCGTCGATGTGCGCGATCCGGCTGCGCCGAAAGCGATTGCGCGGCTGCCGGTGCCGACGCCGCCGCGCGAGGCGCCTTACAAGACTTTCTGCGAAAAGCGCGGGCGTTTCGGCCCGCACAATCCGCCGCATATCAAGGCCCCCGGAAAACCCGATCCCAACTTCACCTGCTATGCGCACTTCAACGCGGGCGTGCAGTGCTACGACATTCGCGATCCGAAGAACCCGCGCATCGTGGCGTACTTCATCCCGCCGCAGGGCGGCGAGCTCGACAAGTGGAACAGCTACAACCGCACCGTGGACAACGTGTTCATCGAGTGGGACCGGAAAATAATCTGGATCGGAGCCGACACCGGTCTGTACGCGCTCGAGGCGCCGTCGCTCGGAAAGGCGGTCACCGGGTCGATGCCGGTCAAGGAATGGTCGCTTCCCGGGCTCAACGCCGGGCATCCCTGAGCGGGAAACTAGAAGGAGCGGTCGAGGCGCCGGTACTGGATGGCTTCGGCCACGTGGGCGACGGCTATCGTCGCTTCGCCGGCGAGGTCGGCTATGGTGCGGGCGAGCTTGAGCACCCGGTGATAAGCGCGCGCCGAGAGATGGAGCTTGCCGATAGCCTGTCTCAGCAGCGCGCGAGCGTTCTCTTCCGCCGCGCAGAACCGTTCGATTTCGCGCGGGCCGAGGCGGGTGTTGTTCTTGCCTTGGCGCGCCAGTTGCCGCTCATGCGCCCGTTCCGCGCGTTCCCGGACCTGCGCGGAGTTCTCGCCGCGACCCGCGTGAACGAGCTCGTCTTCGCGCACGGCGGGCACCTCGATCTGGATGTCGATGCGATCGAGCAGCGGCCCCGAGAGCTTGTGACGGTAGCGCGCGACCTGATCGGGCGTGCAGCGGCACCTGCCGCTGAAATGCCCCAGGTACCCGCAAGGGCAAGGATTCATCGCACCGATCAGCTGGAATCGCGCCGGATACTCCGCCTGCCGCGCGGCGCGCGAAATGGCGACGCGGCCGGACTCGAGCGGTTCGCGCAGCGCTTCGAGCACCTTGCGATTGAATTCCGGCAGCTCGTCCAGAAACAGCACGCCGTTGTGCGCGAGCGATATTTCCCCGGGGCGCGGGTCGCTGCCCCCGCCGACCAGCGCGACGCTGGAAGCCGTGTGGTGCGGCGCGCGGAACGGGCGTTGTTTCCAGTTCTCGGGGCGGAAGCCGCCTGAGCCGAGCGAGCTGAGCGCAGCCGATTCGAGCGCTTCCTCGCCGCTCATCGGCGGCAGCAACCCCGGGAAACGCGCCGCCAGCATCGACTTTCCCGTTCCCGGCGGCCCGACCATCAGCACGCTGTGACCTCCTGCCGCGGCGACTTCGAGCGCGCGCTTCGCTTGCGCCTGACCTTTCACTTCCGCGAGATCCGGATAGTTCGGCGGGATGACGGCAGGCTGCCTCGCCGGACGCGACATCTGCTGCCGTCCGGCCAAGTGGGCGCAAACATCGAGCAGCGAGTTCGCCTGGTAAATGCTGGCTCCGCTCACCAGCGCCGCTTCGTCGGCGCTTGCCAGCGGCAGGACAAATGCGCGCCCATCTCGAGCCGCGCGCCAGGTCATCGCGATCGCTCCGCGAACAGGACGCAGCTCGCCGGTCAATGAGAGCTCCCCGGCGAATTCGTATTTCGAGAAGGCGCCAGCCTCGAGCTGGTGCGAGGCGGCGAGGATCCCGAGCGCGATCGGCAAATCGAAGCGGCCGCTCTCTTTGGGAAGCTCCGCGGGAGCGAGGTTGACCGTGATGCGCCGCGCCGGAAATTCGAAGCGCGAATTCACGAGCGCGGCGCGCACGCGGTCGCGGCTTTCCTTCACTTCGGTGTCCGGGAGACCGACGATGGTGAACGAGGGCAGGCCGTTCCCCAGATGCACCTCGACGGTGACTTCGGGCGCCTCCAGTCCCGAGAGCGCACGGCTGTGGAGCACCGCGAGCGACATCGCGAACTACTTTTTACTCAACCTCGCCTCGAGTTCGGCGACGCGCGCTTCCAGCTCGGAGAGTTTTTCGCGGGAGCGGGCGAGCACCTTGGCCTGGACCTCGAGCTCTGCGCGCGTCGCCAGGTCGAGCTTGGCGAACGCGGCCGAGAGCAGCGCCTGCAGATTCTTCTCTATATCCTTGGCGGGGCTCGCCGCGAGGAATTCGCTGATCCTCGCGCTCAGGTCATCGAGTATTCGGGTCTGGGGCATCGCGCTTGCGTCGTCGATCGAGTCTAGCACGGTGAATCTAACGCCTCGCTCCGGTTCTCGCCGACCGCACTGAATCAGTGCGTGACGATTTCATTACGCATCATCTTAGTGCCGCAAGGCTCCCTTGGTGCCGCGTCCAAAGGACTAAGCCCATGATAGAAAGGAAATAAAAATCTGGCACGGGCCGTGCTGAAAGGGCTGGGTCCTCCTCACCCAAAAAGAAAGGTCCAGCAATGAAAAAACTTCTTATCGCTTCTGCCGTATCCGCGCTGTTCGCAGCCCCGGCCACGGTCCTCGCCCAAGCCAAACCCGCCCCGGTCCCGACTCTCGACAAGGTTCTCGAAGCGTCGGGCATCAGCGTGAGCGGTTATATCGACGCCGGCTACACACACGCGGATAGAAATATCGAAGCCGGTATTCCTGTCGGCAGTGTTACGCCTGCTGCAGAACGTGTATTCGACAACCAGAACAACTCGTTTGCACTACATCAGTTCGGGCTCACGGTAGCCAAGCAGCCGAAAGAGGGTTTTGGAGGTTTGGTCAATATCACCGCCGGAAAAGATGCGCAGGTCATCGCTTCAACCGGCGCTGCCGTCTCGCAGGTCGATCTTACACAGGCCTTTCTGCAATACGCTGGCGGGCCTTTGACCGTGATCGCAGGTAAGTTCGTCACGCTGTCGGGAACCGAGGTGATCGCGAGTCCGGGCAACAACAATGTCTCCCGATCCATCCTTTTCGGCGCGATACCGTTCACGCATACCGGTGTGCGCGCGACTTGGGCGTTGAGCGACACGGTCAGCCTCATCGCGGGCGTCAACAACGGCTGGGATCAACTCACCGACCAGAACAAGGGCAAGACCGTGGAGCTCGGCGCGACGTTGAACCCGATCAAGCCGCTGTCGATCACCTTGTCCGGCTACAGCGGCAAGGAGGGCGTAAGTCCGGCTGAGGGCACCCGCACCAGTCTCAATGCGGTCGCGTCTTACACCATCATCGATCCTCTGTCCGTCGGATTGGAAGTCCTGAGCGTTTCGAATGACATCCCCGGCGCCGGCGGTACGACCACCAAAGCAAAATACAGCGGAGTTGCGGGCTACGTCAGCTATATGTTCGCTCCGAAGTTCCGCGGCGTGGTTCGTTTCGAATCGTTCGACGACAAGGACGGCTTCCACTTTGGCACGGCGGGCACGAAGTACAAGGAAGTGACCCTCACCGGTGCCTTCCTCGCCTCGGACAGCTTCGAAGCGCGCGTCGAGGGACGCAGAGACAATGCGACCAACACGGTGTTCACCGACTACGCCGGCGCGGCGAGCAAGACGATGACGTCGATCGCGTTGCAAGGTCTCTACAAGTTCTAGCGCTTCGAAGTCCATCACCCATACAGGGAGCACATTCATGAAACTCGTAACCGCAATCATCAAGCCGTTCAAGCTTGACGAGGTGCGGGAAGCTCTGTCCGCCATCGGCGTGCAGGGCATCACCGTCACCGAAGTCAAGGGTTTCGGCAGGCAGAAAGGCCACACCGAGCTGTATCGCGGCGCGGAATACGTGGTCGATTTCCTGCCGAAAGTGAAGGTCGAGGCCGCGATCAAAGACGAGATGCTCGATCAGGCGATCGAAGCCATCGAAAAATCGGCCAACACGGGAAAGATCGGCGACGGCAAGATCTTCGTCTTCGATCTGAAGCAAGTCATTCGCATCCGCACCGGCGAAACCGGCGCGGAAGCGCTCTGAGGGAGATCACGATGAGAAAGCTTTTCGCAATTTTTGCCCTGCTCGGTGCCGTGGGCTGGTGCGCGCCGCTCATGGCCCAGGACAAACCGGCGGCTCCGGCCGCTGCACCAGCCGCGCCAGCGCCCGCTGCGGCGGCTCCCGCGGCGGCTCCTGCGGCGGCCGCACCCAGCGCCACTCCGACTCCGGCGCCCACGCCCAACAAAGGCGACGTTGCCTGGATGCTGACCTCGACGGCGCTGGTGCTGATGATGAGCGTTCCTGCGCTCGCGCTGTTCTACGGGGGCCTGGTGCGCTCGAAGAACATGCTCTCGGTGCTGATGCAGGTGTTCGTCACCTTCGCGCTGATCACCGTGATCTGGTGCATCTACGGCTACAGCCTCGCCTTCACCGAGGGAAACGCGTATTTCGGGAGTCTTACCGATCGCTTGTTCCTGAAAGGCACCTTCGACTCGATAAAGGGCGAGTTCGCCATGGCCGCGACCTTCAGCAAGGGCACGCCGTTGTATGAGCTCGTCTACGTCGCCTTCCAGGCGACTTTCGCGGCGATCACCTGCTGCCTGATCCTGGGCGCAGTCGTCGAGCGCATCAAGTTCTCGGCGGTGCTGATCTTCATGGTGCTGTGGTTCACCTTCAGCTACGCGCCGGTCGCGCACATGGTGTGGTTCTGGCCCGGTCCGGATGCCTACACCGCGGCCAACGTCGTCGACGCCACTAACGCGAAGGCGGGCCTACTGTGGCAGTGGGGCGCTCTGGACTTCGCGGGCGGCACGGTGGTGCACATCAACTCCGGGGTCGCCGGGTTGGTGGGCGCCTATATGGTCGGCAAGCGCGTCGGCTACGGCAAGGAAGCGATGGCGCCGCACAACGTGACGATGACCATGATCGGGGCCGCGCTCCTCTGGGTGGGCTGGTTCGGCTTCAACGCCGGCTCGGCCCTGGAGGCGAACGGTTCCGCGGCGCTCGCGTTCATGAACACCTACCTCGCCACCGCCTGCGCGGTGCTCTCCTGGATGTTCGGGGAGTGGCTGTTCAAGGGCAAGCCGAGCATGGTCGGCGCTGCCTCGGGTGCGGTTGCGGGCCTTGTAGCAATCACCCCCGCTGCAGGAAACGTCGGCATTCCCGGAGCATTCGTGATCGGAACCGCCGCGGGCCTCGTATGCCTGTGGGGCGTGAACGGTCTGAAGAAGCTTCTCGGTGCCGACGACGCGCTCGACGTGTTCGGCGTTCACGCGGTCGGGGGGATCCTGGGCGCTCTGCTCACCGGGGTGTTCAACTCGCCGACCTTGGGTGGGCCGAGTTTTCCGGTCGATTGGTTCACGGGCAAGATCACCAGCGCGGCCGAGTACTCGATCCTGGGACAGCTCTGGATCCAGGCCAAGGCAGTCGGGGTGGTATTCGTGTGGACGGGTGTGGTGGCCTTCATCTCCTTCAAGATCGCGGACCTCCTCGTGGGACTGCGCGTCACCGAGGAAGAGGAGCGCGAGGGCCTGGACATCAACTCGCACGGCGAAACAGCCTATCGCATGTAACTTTCAGGCAGGGAGAAGCCCGGAAACGGGCTTGTTTTCGAACGGGCACCTTCGGGTGCCCGTTTTTCTTGCGCCGGCAGTTCATGCGAGAATACGCCCCTTTCGCCGGCGCGCGGCCGTTCGGTTCGCGCCGCACTTCCTGCGATCTTGTGAGGACCTCTCGTCATGAAAATGGAATACGTCATCAGCAGCTGGGACATTCCTTCGCTTCCCATCGTCGGCTCGAATGCGCGCTTCCCCGTGCGCCGCATCTTCTGCGTCGGCCGCAACTATGTGGAGCACCAGAAGGAAATGGGCGGGGACGGCCGCGAGCAGCCGTTCTTCTTCACCAAATCGGCGCACGATCTCGTGCCCGAGGGCGGGAAAGTGCACTTTCCGCCGATGACCTCCAACTACCACTGGGAGACCGAGATGGTCGCGGTAGTCGGCACGGGCGGCTACAAGATCCCGGCCGCCAAGGCCAACGATCACGTCTGGGGTTACGCGGTGGGCCTCGACATGACCCGGCGCGATCTGCAGCAGGTCGGAAAAGACAAGGGCAGGCCCTGGACCTTCGGCAAGGATTTCGACCAGTCCGCTCCGGTCGGGCCGATCACCCCCGCGTCAAAGAGCGGGCATCCGAAAAAGGGCAAGCTCTGGCTCAAGGTGAACGGCGAGCTGCGCCAGAACTCGGATATCGACCAGATGATCTGGAGCGTGCCCGAGCAGATCGCGTTTCTCACGCAGTATTACAGCCTGGAAGCGGGCGATCTCATCATGACGGGCACACCGTCCGGCGTGGGCGCCGCCAAGCCGGGGGATGAGCTCCTCGCGGGAATAGACGGCCTCGGCGAGCTGCGGGTGAAAATCCTGCCGCCGCGATAGAGGTCCACGTGAGCATCAAACGCCATCAGGCCAACAAGCTGTTCAGCGCCGCGGTCGAACACGGCGGCGTCGTTTACCTGGCGGGCCAGGTTGCCGACGATCTCACCCAGGGCGCCAGAGGCCAGACCGAGCAGGTGCTGAAGAAGATCGACGCCATCCTCGCCGCCGCGGGAAGCGGCAAGTCGAAGATTCTTTCCGCCAACGTGTGGGTCACCGATATCCGCAACCGCGACGAGATGAACGCCGCCTGGACGGCGTGGGCCGATCCCGCCAATCTGCCGGCGCGCGCCACGGTCGAGGCGAAGCTGGCCGACCCGCGCATGCTGGTCGAGATCATGGTGACCTGCGCCAAATAAGGCGCCGGCTATTTCCGCCAGAATGCCGGCGTGACCACGACGAAGAGCGTAAACAGCTCCAGGCGCCCGATCAGCATGGCGACCGTGCATACCCAGGTCTGAAAATCGCTGAGCGCCGCGTAGGTCGTCGCCGGCCCGACCTGGTTCAGCCCCGGTCCGGTATTGCAGATGCAGACGATCACCGCCGAAAAAGCGGTGATGATATCCAGATCCGAGGCTACCAGCAGCATGGTCATGGCGATCACCGACCCTCCCCAGATCAGCATGAACGCCAGCACCGCGAAGATGATGTTGTTCTCCACCCTTTGGCCTGCGAGCTTGACGGGCAGATATGCGCGCGGGTGGATGATGAACATGATCTCCCGGAGCGCCTGCCGGACCATCAACTCGGCGCGAATCATCTTGATTCCGCCGCCGGTGGAGCCGGAACAGGTGGCGAAGCAGCACAGGAACAGCATCCACACCGGCGCGAAGATCGGCCATTGATTGAAATCGGTGCTCGCGAACCC
>Ga0137403_10008934_pt1 | contig 11175 bp, 8 predicted proteins | sample CZOMad2_1_16fung_FD_122057 | JGI IMG/M metagenome (GOLD analysis project Ga0137403, IMG submission 122057) | Vadose zone soil fungal communities from Angelo Coast Range Reserve, California, USA - CZOMad2_1_16fungal (Hybrid Assembly) | ecosystem: Environmental > Terrestrial > Soil > Vadose zone...
CGCCACCAGGCTTTGCCAGCGGGCTTGTTCGCCACCGAAATCATTCTGTGGCGGCTCGACTATGGCACTGGTCTTAGTCTCTTTTGTACGTATGAGCCTCAACGCACAGGGACCAGTGGCGGAATGGGGGCGTCGCTTACAAGGCAGAAGTCCACCGGCAAGTTCTGCAGCCGATGACTGTATCAGGTCCGAGACGGGGGAGGGAGAGAGTGCGCTGCGGCTTGAACCAACAAAGTTTGCGGATAGCGGGTGTCGTGAGCAAGGCTTTCATCTGGGCACTTGTGTTTGGCCCGATGGCAGCCAGTTCACAAGTGTCTCCAGCCGAGGTTGCTCCGGCAACGCGAAATCCGGCGTACACGATTTCTGGAGTTGTGCTCGACCCGAGTGAAGCGGTCATTGCGGGAGCGAGGGTGACTCTCTACGGGAAGGAGGGGGAGAATCCGCATCCCACGACCACAGGCCAGGCCGGCGATTTCCGTTTCACCGGCGTGCTCTCGGGCAAGTACCACATCGAAGTCGAGAAGGAAGGCTTCAATGTTTTGCGGCGCCGCGTCAAGGTCCGTACCAGCCCGCCCGCTGCCCTGCGAATGGTCCTGCCCATTGCAACCGTACGCGAGGAGATCACGGTCAGAACACCCGAAGGACAACTGAGTGCCGAGCCGGGCGAGAATGCAGACGTGATAAGGCTGGGGCGCGAGGCTTTGGATTCCTTGCCGATTTTGGGCAACGACGTTCTGGGCGCGGTTACTGATTTGCTGGACCCAGCGTCGGTGGGCTCGCGGGGCCCTGCGCTGGTGGTCGATGGCGTACCGGCTTCCGAAATCGCAGTGCCACCTTCAGCCATTCAGGAAATCAAGATCAATCAAAACCCATATTCTGCTGAGTTCTCCTCGCCGGGGCGGGCCCGCATTGAGATCACGACCAAGACGGGCTCCCCGCAATACCATGGCTCATTAAAAGCAGAGTTCCGTGATTTTCGTCTCGACGCGCGCAATGCTTTCGCGATCCAAAAGCCCCCCGAACAACATCGGGCATTGGATGCCTACCTTTCCGGGCCGCTCGCTCACAGCGCGAATACGACTTTCGTGGTTAGCGCAAGCCAGGAGCAGGACGATTTTCAATCGATCGTCAACGCTCTCGCGCCTTCCGGTGTGGTGCACGGGAACTTCCCAAACCCCCAGACGAGCACGCGTGTGTCAGCAGCAATCACACGAAAGATGCGCGACGGCGGCAGTCTATCGCTTCGATACAGTTTTTCAAACTGGTCGGAAGAAGGCATCGGGGTCGGAGGACTTACCCTGACCGAGGCGGCTGCGGATAAGACCCTTCAGAGACACTATCTCCAGATCAGCGACAAGGCCCTGATCACGAGCAGTCTGGTCAACGAATTGTCTGCCCGAATAGGGACGGCAGAGAGCAACACCGAAAGCCAACTCCCCGGGCAACCGGCAGTGATCGTAGGCGGCGCTTTCACTGGAGGCGGTGCCCAACTGGCGAAGCATGAAATGCAAGACTACCTGCAACTGAGCGACACCATCTCCTGGTCCCGGGGCAAACACCTGATTAAGGCCGGATCGCAGATCCCCGCTTTCGAGCGGCACGCTTTGAATGATCGGACCAATTTCGGCGGGACCTTCCAGTTTGCGTCGCTGGCGGACTATGAACAAGGAAGGCCATTGTCATTTGTGCAGCGAGGAGGCGACCCGCGCCTCGTTTTCTCGTACCGGGAATTAGGCACTTTTGTCCAAGACGATATTCGCCTGCGCCCCGGTCTTTCCTTATCGCTCGGATTGCGTTACGAGTGGCAGAAGGATGTGCCGAACTGCAATAACTTTGCTCCCCGCTTCGCATTTGCGTTTGCTCCTGGGAAAGAACAGAAGACTGTGTTTCGTGGAGGTATGGGCGTTTTCTACCAGAACACCGACGCCGACGTGATTGGCACTATGCTCCGCCTGAATGGGAAAGCTGTGCATGAGATCGTCCTCTCGAATCCTTCCTACCCAGATCCTTTCTTTGGCGAACCAATCGGCCAGATCCTACCCAGCAGCATCGTCCGGTTTGCACCTGCCCTTCGTTTGCCGTACATCGTGCAATACAGCGCAGGTATAGAAAGACAGTTGCAGAAATCGACGACTTTCACCGCCACCTATGTAGGTACGAAGGGCTTCGACTTCTTCCGATCGCGAGATATCAACGCGCCTCTGCCTCCGCTTTATGATCAACGGCCGGATCCCGCAATCGCAACCCTTCGCGAGATCGAATCGGCCGGGAGGTCGGATAGTAACCAATTGAATTTAAGCCTACAGGCAAAGATACGCCCCTATTTCAGTGGAGTGGTGCGCTACGCGTTTGCGCGGACTTATGATGACACGAGCGGCATGAATTTCTTCCCGGCGAACCAGTATGAACCGAGGGGCGAATGGGCTCGGTCCGACTCTGACTCGCTCCATTACCTTTCTCTTTATGGGGTAGTGGACGCCGCCAAGCTATTTCGGATCGGGATGAAACTCCGCGTGCGCTCCGGACGGCCGTACACCGAAACTACAGGCCTCGACAGCTTTGGGACGACATTCGTAAATGCTCGCCCCCTAGGAGTAGCGCGAAACAGCCTGCAGGGACCGGGAGCAGTCAAGTTCGATCTACACCTGGCAAAGGACTTTTCGCTGCGCCGGGGCAAAGAACAGAAGGGGAAAAATGAGGGACTCAGCGCGACCATTGCGCTCGACGTGTTTAACCTGGTGAATCACGTGAATTTGGGCGAGCCGGTGGCCGACTTACTCTCGCCCCGCTTTGGTCAGTCGATCGACGCAGGTCCAGCACGCCGCTTACAGTTGTCCATGGAGGTAAAGTTCTAACTTCGCCTAACTTGTCAATGATGAATCCACCAGCAGAACGGGTCACGAGTTTGCCGATACAGTGGGATATATCTGGGCACTGTGGGTTTGACGATTTTCAGGACTCGGCCGCTCTGACGGCCACAGTGCTCCACGTCCGCAAGGGCTATGGATTCGGAGAAGGGGAATGACGAGAGGTCGGTACAGCGAACTCGCACTTTACAAAAGGCTACTACACCACGCGCGGCCATACTGGATCCATATTCTGGGTATTTTCGCGCTCAGTTTACTCTCGACCCCTCTGGTCCTACTCACTCCCCTGCCCTTGAAGATTGTCGTCGATAGTGTTCTCGGCTCACATCCGCTTCCCGCTTTTCTCCAGGCCATGTTCCCGTCGGTAATCCATCCTTCCGGTACGGCTCTACTTGCCCTTGCGGCTGGACTCTTGGTGCCGATTGCCTTGTTGCTACATCTTCAAGGACTCGCCATTTGGATGCTAACCGTCTATGCGGGCGAACGGCTGGTCCTAGATTTTCGGGCAGAACTGTTCCGGCATGCACAGCGGCTCTCACTTTCCTACCACGACAGCAAGGGAGCGACCGATTCCACCTACCGCATTCAATATGACACGTACTCCATTGACTCGGTTATCATCAGCGGTGCTATACCGTTAATCAGTGCCTTAGTGACCCTCGTCGGCATGATCTATGTCACCACTCGAATGGACTGGCAATTAGCCTTAGTAGCACTGACGGTTTCGCCGATTCTCTTTGCGCTAACGCGGATTTTCGGCCAGCGCCTGCACAAGAGATGGAAAGAGATCAAGGGCTTAGACAGCTCCGCGATGTCCATCATTCAGGAAGTCCTCAGTTGTGTTCGTGTGGTGAAGGCTTTTGGCCGCGAGGAGTACGAGAACCGGCGTTTTGTGGGTCAATCCCGGAAACGGATGTCAAGACAGATTCAAGCGGCCTTTTTCCAGGGCAGTTTTGATCTTGTCATCGGCATGACCATGGCGATCGGTACAGCGGCGGCGCTTTTTGTTGGCGTACTCCATGTCCGCTCGAGAATCCTTACCTTGGGCGAGCTCCTGATTGTGATGACCTATCTGGCGCAGCTCTACGAGCCATTGAAGACCTTGAGCAAGAAGGTGGCAGATCTACAGTCGGGGTTGGCCGGCGCCGAACGTGTCTTTTCCCTTCTCGACGAACTGCCAGAGGTCGTCGAGCAACCAGGTGCCCGCTCTCTCCTTCGAGCTTCGGGCGCGATCGCCTTCCGGAATACTTCTTTCTCTTACGATGGGAGAACTCCGATTCTGCGCGGCATCTCCTTCGCCATCCCGTCCGGGACTCACCTCGGTATTGCCGGCGCGACCGGGGCGGGTAAGACGACATTGGTCAATCTGTTGGCCCGTTTTTACGACCCGAGTGCCGGTCAGATCCTGCTTGATGGCGTCGACTTGCGGGACTATAAGCTGGCGGACCTGCGCAATCAGTTCGCTATGGTCCTGCAGGAGGCGGTGCTGTTCTCAGCGAGCATCGGAGAGAACATCGCTTACGCCCGGCCGGGTGCGACCGAAGAAGATATTGTGCGCGCGGCCCAAGCGGCCAACGCTCATGAATTCATCACCCGGTTGCCGGAGGGCTATGACACGCTGGTGGGAGAGCGCGGCATGCGGCTTTCGGGCGGTGAGCGCCAGCGCATCTCAGTCGCCCGCGCATTCCTGAAGGATGCTCCCATCTTGATTCTGGATGAGCCCACCAGTTCCGTCGATCTGGGCACGGAGGCCGTGATCCTGGAAGCGCTGGAGCGCCTCATGCAAGGTCGTACCACGATCATGATCGCCCACAGGCTGAGCACCCTTGATGTCTGTGACGCGCGCATCGAGATTCAGCATGGCCGGATCGTGCATGTCGCGGGAAACATTCAGGACCTGCATCCTGCGGGACGGAGCAACGAAACTGAGGAGGTGGCCGGATGGTTGAGCTAGCCGATGTGCTTCCGGATCTGGAAGACCTGACGATCGGGCTCACGACGGTCTTCAGTACGAACGGGGCTGGTCGCGACGGCCTGACCGTCGTGCATCGGGAGCGCTCACCTTATTCAACCACTTTCCCATGCGAAATCGTGACCTGCCGGTTTCAGGATGGAAGCGACCTCCAGCTTTTTTGCAAATATACCGGCGACATCGATTACACGGGCCACGGACACCGCGGCAAGGTCGAGCGCGAGATCGCCGTCTATCGGGATGTTTTGCGGCCGCTCGATCTTTCCCAGCCTCGATTCTATGGCGGCTACACCGACTCGCGAACCGGTCAGGATTGGCTGGTTCTGGAGCACCTGAACGATAGTTTGCGCGTGCAGAAGGTCGAAGGTGCCGTCTTTATGGCGGCGCGGTGGATCGCAAAATTCCATGTGGTGAATCAGCCTCGCCTTGGAGACTTCCCCGCCGCCTTTCTGAGGACCTATGACGGCGAGTACTACCGGGGATGGGCACGCCGGACCTACGAATTCGCAGGCTCACTGCATCAACGTTTTCCCTGGCTCGCGACTCTTTGCCATCGGTCCGGAGAGCTGCTTCCTGCGCTGACGGCTTCACCCAGCACGGTGATTCACGGCGAATATTATCCCAAGAATATCCTGTTTCACCGTGGCCGCGTCTGCCCGGTGGATTGGGAATCGGCGGCCATCGCCGAAGGACTCGTTGATCTTGCTTTTTTGACTGAAGGCTGGGGAGAAGACATGAGCCGGCGGCTAGAGCTTGAATACCAGCAGGCCCGTTGGCCCAACGGTCCGCCGGCTGATTTTGCTCGGCTGCTCGACATTGCGCGTCTTTATGTGCATTTTCGATGGCTAGGCGATGTTGCCTCCGCGACGCACGCGGAAAGGATGATTTCTCGCTTTGAATTGCTGTTTTCTGTGGGAGAGCGGTTAGGGGTGCTATAGCACCGAACAGTGGCCGGCCCAACCTCGGTCCAAAGGCACAGGAGAAAGAAACTGCGATTGGTCGTGGTTGGAATGCGGGCGATCACCCTTTTTGGGGGTGGCTAGGCCGGGATTGCAATATAACAGCTGCCTGGTCCGGCATCAGCCGCACTGCCTCGTCAGAGCTGTGGCAATTGATTAGGGGTGCCGGTTCATAGAGGACGACCGTATGGTGTCCGCTCGGTCAGACGTTGCGGATGTCATTCAGCAAAACTGCACCGGATCAGGGAAGCAGAACAGGTCCGGTAGCTTTGGGACGACACCCGGGGGATTGGTATGGGGCTCGAGATCCATTCTCGGACGTTCTAGAGCGGAGAGGCACCTCCACGGCCCTTCAACAGGCGGAGAGAGAACATGAAAACAGGGTTGCGGCTGGTCATCGTTGGCATGATGGGGCGGCTACCGTATGCAGGGGTAACCTGGCAAATCCTTCATTACCTGGAGGGATTCCGCCGCCTCGGGCACAATGTGTATTACATCGAGGATACCGGGGCATGGCCGTTCGATCCGGACAAGAACTGCATCACGGATGACAGCACGTACGCCGTCAATTACATCAGTGGCATGCTGGATTGGTGTGGGCTGAGCGATCGTTGGGCTTACAAGGCGACGGAACAGGACGGTCGTATTTTCGGGCTTTCGGAGTCGCACTTTGCGCGCGTCCTTGCTGAGGCAGACGTGCTCATCAATCTCTCCTCTTGCACCACTCTGAACGAGCAACACATGCGCATCCCCATTCGTGTCTATCTCGAAACCGACCCGGTCCGACCCCAGATCGAAATTGCAAATGGCAATCCTGACACGCTCAGCCTATTGAACGCGCACACACATCATTTCAGCTTTGGTGAAAACTTGGGGGCGCCCGATTGTGACGTGCCGGTTAAGACGTTTCGCTACACTCACACTCGTCAGCCGATCATTCTCGACTGGTGGCGACCATCGTCAGCCCGGCAGAGTATCCCATTAACCGACGGCCGCTTCACCACCATTTCCAGTTGGCGACAAGCCGACCGGGACATTGAGTGGCAGGGAGAGCTGTACACCTGGAGCAAACACCACCAGTTCTTGCGATTCCTTGATCTGCCAAGCCGGACAGCGCAGGTGCTCGAGTTGGCTCTGGCGGGCGATGCGGACGCGGTGCAACTGCTTAGGGGACACGGTTGGCGGGTACTGGATGCATGCAATCTGTCGAAGAGCATCGGCTCGTATCACGACTACATAGTCGGCTCTCGTGGCGAGTTTACGGTTGCCAAGGACCAGTATGCTCGACTGCGCAGTGGCTGGTTTAGCGATCGTAGCGCCTGTTACCTCGCGGCGGGCCGCCCGGTTGTGACCCAGGACACCGGTTTTGGAAATATTTTTCCGGTTGGAAAGGGCCTGTTTGCCTTCAATTCGATGGATGAGATCCTAGCAGCGTTTGAGGCGATCAACTCGGATTACGAGAAGCACAGGGGCGCGGCTCGGGCGATCGCGGAAGAATACTTTCGCGCCGAGACCGTGCTCGGAAAATTGATGGGAGATTTGGGAGTTCAGTAGATCGACCTCAAATAGCTGATCGCAAACCGCGATAATTTCGGCCAGAGCTCGGAGGTGAATCGTGGAATCCTCGAAGCGCACGAACCCGGCATCGGGACCAGCGCCAGCTTGGTGCGCTGGGCGGTTGAAGTCGAGTCGGCTGCGTACAGCGGGAGCATCCCAGCCTCAGTGTTGGTCTCCACTTGAATCTGGGAAAGGATTTACCGCGATGATGAGCGGGTAGCCGCGTACGAGGTTGTTCCCTTGCACAATGCAACGAAGTCGCCCAGGCGAAGGCGGCGATCTGGATTCCATGTAACCAGAATGAGCGCGCCGAGGAATTGCGGCGCGGATGTCCTGAAAGAGGGGGTCGCCTGCTGACGCGGTCCAGCAACTCCTTAGATTACCGACGGAATGCGGATTTTTCGTGGGCCGGGCCTGGCATTTGCTTGGCACTGGCGCAGTCGGGGCAGCTTTTGACGAAGCCAATAGGAGGGGCGGCATGAGGATGTGGGCGGTTACCGTTTGTACCTTGGTGTTGGCCGCAGGCACGTTGCACGCCCAGGAGACCGACCTGGAGCTTGGCAAGGGTTTTTTTCTAGCTCGCTGCGCGGTTTGTCACGGCCCGGATGGTAACTCCGTTCAAGGAGTAGATCTGGGGCGTGGCAAGTTCCGGCGAGCGTTATCCGATGATGACATGGTCCAGATCATCAAAACCGGCATCCCGAATACGGCGATGCCGCCAATCGACATCTCGACGCGGAAGGCGAAGTACATCGTTGCCTATTTGCGTTCCATGGCCTCCTCCCCAGCCACCTCAGGCCAAGGCAATACCGTTCGGGGCAAGGCCGTTTTCGAAGGTAAGGGTGGCTGCCTCAGCTGCCACCGCGTTAAGGACAAAGGCTCTCGGGTCGGCCCGGACCTTACTGACGTCGGGGCCATACGCCGTTCGTTTGAGCTTGAACGTTCACTCCTCGAACCCAACGCTGAAGTCCTTCTCGAGAACCGGTTCGTCCGCGTGGTAACCGGGGATGGAGTAGCGATCACCGGGAGACTTCTGAATCACGACGCCTTCACGGTGCAGCTGATCGACTCGAAGGAGCGGCTACTTTCTTTCCAGAAGTCCAGCCTTAAGGAGTTTGCCTTCCTCGACGAATCCCAAATGCCTTCCTACAGGGGCAAGTTGAGTCCGGAGGAACTCGCCGACCTTATCAGCTATCTGGTTTCTCTAAAAGGAATCGAGACCCAATGAACACACGGGGGTTAGGGCTAGTCTTGCTGGCCAGTTTTCTTTGGCCCCTGATTTCGTGGGGCCAGGTTTCGTTCGACCGCATCCTTCGCGCCGATCAGGAACCCCAGAACTGGCTGACCTATTCTGGAACCACTCTGAGCCATCGTCATAGCCTGCTAAATCAGATCAATGCTGCAAACGTTAAGAACCTGGAGTTGCAGTGGATCTATCAGGCGCGGTCGCTGGAGAAGTTCGAAGCCACCGCACTTGTGGTAGACGGTGTCATGTACACAGTGCAGGCGCCAAATGACGTGATTGCCCTGGATGCGGCCACAGGACGAGTCTTCTGGATCTTCTCGCATGCACCCGAGCCTTGGACTAAGCCCTGTTGCGGCCACGTCAACCGCGGGCTTGCAATCCTCGGAGACACTCTGTTCATGGCTACCATTGACGCACATCTGATTGCGATCGATGCCAAGAACGGCCGTCCGCTCTGGGACACGACCGTGGCAGACGCGAAGTCCGGCTATGCCCTAACCCTGGCTCCCCTAGTGGTGAAAGACAAGGTAATCGTGGGCACCGCAGGGGGGGATTATGGCATCCGCGGCTTCATTGCCGCCTACGATGTCCACACCGGCAAGGAAGTGTGGCGTTTCTACACTATCCCCGAACCAGGCGGCTCAAGCTGGGGAGGCGACTCCTGGCAGGAGGGGGGTGGTCCGGTGTGGATTACTGGTTCTTATGACCCGGCTCTCAACCTGAGTTATTGGGGGACGGGCAACCCCAGTCCCGATTACGACGGTGATTCTCGGCCCGGAGACAATCTCTACACCGACTCGGTGGTCGCTCTCGATCCGGACACGGGCAAATTGAAATGGTATTACCAGTTTACGCCCCACGACGAGTTTGACTGGGACTCGACGCAGGTCCCTGTGCTGGCCGACCTGGAGTGGCCGGAAAACGACGGGCATCAGAAGCTACGCAAGGTCATACTCTGGGCTAATCGGAATGGTCTGTTTTACGTGCTAGACCGGACGACGGGCCAATTCCTGCTGGGCAAGCCTTTTGTCAAGGTGAACTGGACGAACGGCATCGACGAACAGGGCAGGCCCATGCGGGTTCCCGGCAAGATCCCCAGCAGCGAAGGTACCCTCATCTATCCCGGCAACCGGGGCGGGACTAGTTGGTATTCGCCTTCTTACAGCCCGCGTACCGGACTCTTCTATGTCTCCACGTGGGACAGTTATTCATCGGTTTTCTTTAAGTTTCCCGTCAAGCCAGGAGAAGACCCCAGAGGCGGGCACAGGTCGCTTATCCCCGACGACCGGCTCCTGCCGCAACATTTCCGGAAGGACGAAGAGGGCTATGGCGCAGTCCGGGCGATTGACCCGAAAACCGGCGAAACGAAATGGGAGTTCAAAATGGCTGATGTCACGGACGCTGGCATCCTGACGACCGCTTCCGATCTATTGTTCAGTGGGGGACGTGATGGGTACTTCTTTGCATTGGATGCCCGCAATGGAGCTTTGTTGTGGAAAGTGGCCGTCGGCGGCGTACTGGCTTCCGGTCCGATGACGTATGCAGTGAGAGGCAAGCAATATGTCGCAGTCGCAGCAGGCAACTGTCTCTTCACTTTCGCCTTGCGGTAAAGCGGTAATGACGTGGAAGGTGCTTGGTGTCGGTATAACGTGGCAGTCAATCTCCGTTGATTTCCGTCGAGCGAGCACTTGCATGCGAGTCGGGATAGGGGCAGCGGTTGCTCGCTCTTCCCACTCCACCGTACATCGGGTCCGCATACGGCGGTTCGGTGGTTTGAGCTTGGCACCACCGGCGAGCGACGGCCTGCCAAGTATCGCAAAAATGCGCCTCGGTGAAGATAGGACTGAAGCCGAAGCGCGCCAACCTGCCCGCGGGCTAATGCCCGCGGGCTAATGGTGGGCTACCTCACGCAGACGAAGCTCCACTTGCTCTAACGAAGGTGGGGACCGCCTGAAGGCTTGCCAAAACCACATGTTTCGGAACATGGGCGGTTCGCGCTCATTAAGAAGGTAGAACCTCCGGCATGGGCCGGAACTGAGTCTGTCTTTTTTTAGGGTTGGCCGGTTCGTAGGCTTGTTGCTTTTGGAGCTAGCTGAAAGTCACGGACTCCCTCCTTATGCAGATCTCTATATCGGGGAAGATACGGATCTCCAATCGCTTCACGGCGACCCGCGCTTCGACGCCATTGTTGCCCACGCCAAAGAGCGCGCCGCCGCAGCCGTGAAGAAGTAAAACAGTGGAGAGAGGGGAACTTCTTTTCTGGAGGAAAACGAGTGGGCGGAGCATGAGGAGCTACCACGAGCTCGGCCGTTCCGGCCTCAACAGCTGCGATTCGGTATTTTTAGAGCTTCTTAGTTTAGGAGCCAAGGCCTTTGCAATCATGATTCTTCGTCTCTTCTGTCCATGGATCATGGCGATTCTGGGACAAGCGGACAGAAGTCGGCAGTTCTGACTGCTCGGGTGCAGTCGGTGCCGGCGCGATGCTCCAGGTAAGCAGCAGAAAGATCCTCTGAGCGGTCTGTAGAATCAGGAGCAGGGCAAAAAACCGCAATCTGCAAAACCCATCGAATTCAT
>Ga0137403_10008935_pt1 | contig 11175 bp, 10 predicted proteins | sample CZOMad2_1_16fung_FD_122057 | JGI IMG/M metagenome (GOLD analysis project Ga0137403, IMG submission 122057) | Vadose zone soil fungal communities from Angelo Coast Range Reserve, California, USA - CZOMad2_1_16fungal (Hybrid Assembly) | ecosystem: Environmental > Terrestrial > Soil > Vadose zone...
CCGCCGCGGGCTGTTTGCGCACTCCCGCGCCCAGCACGTCTTCCATGCTGATGTCTTCGCCGGAAGGGGCCGCCGCGACCTCGCCGCCAGCCTCTGCCGCCGGAGCTGCTTCTGGCGCCGCGTACACCGCAGCCGCTAGGTCGGCGGCCTGCTTGTCGGTCATCAGTTGCGCACCTTCCGCGACGGAATCGGAAATCTTCGACGCGAACAGGCGAATCGCCCGCAATGCATCGTCGTTGCCCGGAATCACATAGTCCACTTCGCTGGGGTCACAGTTGGTGTCCACCACAGCCACAACTGGGATGCCCAGCTTGCGGGCTTCGCGCACCGCAATCTGTTCCTTATTGGAATCGATCACGAAGATCGCATCCGGCAGGCGGCTCATATTCTTGATGCCGGCGAGGTTAGCCTGAAGATGTTTGCGCTCGCGCTCCAGCTTAATGACTTCTTTCTTCGGCAAAAGCTCGTAGCGGCCGTCGGTGGCCATGTCATCCAGTTCTTTGAGCCGCTTGACCGACTTTTGAACCGTCACCCAGTTGGTGAGCAGCCCGCCCAGCCACCGTTGGTTTACATAAAATCCGTTGCAACGCTGCGCTTCTTCAGCGATTGCGTCTTGCGCCTGCCGCTTGGTTCCGACGAAGAGGACGATTCTCCCCTGGGAAGCCAGTTCGGCGATAAATTTTGACGCCTCTTTGAACATCTTCAGCGTCTTTTGCAGGTCAATGATGTAAATTCCGTTGCGCTCGCCGAAGATGTATTCCTTCATCTTGGGATTCCAGCGCTTGGTCTGATGCCCGAAGTGGACGCCCGCCTCGAGCAACTCCTTCATGGTGATGTTAGCCAATCAACCTCCTTTGTTGATCTGCATCCGGCTCATGTTGAACCGGATTGCTATTCCCGCCCCGCACTGGTCGAGTACGGGAAGAATTGAACACCTAAGCAGCTTTCCCAGCTATTAGCTATCAGCTTTCAGCAAAAATCTTAAAGCACGTAGCGCCGGCCTCAGGCCGGCCGTCTGGCCGCCGAGACGGCGGCGCTACTATCGCTTCGAGTACTGGAAGCGCTTCCTTGCGCCCTTCTGTCCGTACTTCTTGCGTTCTTTCTTGCGCGAGTCGCGGCTGATGAGACCTTCGGACTTCAGCTTCTTGCGCAGCTCCGAATTGAACTGTAGCAATGCACGCGCAATTCCCAGCTTCACGGCATCAGCCTGCCCGGCGACACCTCCGCCCGAAACATTAGCGATCACGGTAAAGGTGTTCACCGTCTCGCTGGAGATCAGCGGCTGGCGAGCGCTGGAGCGCTGCGATTCGGTCACGAAATATTGGTCAAACGGACGACCGTTGACTTTGAAGTCTCCGGTGCCCGGACGAAGGAAAACACGCGCGATCGCCGACTTGCGGCGGCCGGTTCCGTAATATTGGACTAGATCAGCCATTTAGCTATCAGCTCTCAGCCGTCAGCTTTCAGTTGACTCCTGGCGCTGCATGACCTTTCTCAAAATTCTTACAGTTACTTCGTCAAACTCAAAATTTGTTATGCCAGCGCACGCGCTTCCGGCTTTTGTGCCTGATGCGGGTGCTTGTCGCTCTTGTAAACTTTCAACTTGCTCACCATCTGCCGGCCCAGTTTCGTCTTGGGCAACATGCGTTTCACGGCGGCTTCGATCACCAATTCAGGTTTGCGCGCGAAACGTTTGCTCAATTCCTCGGTACGCAAGCCGCCGGGGTATCCGGTGTAATGCTGATAAACTTTTTGCTCCACCTTCATGCCGGTGACCTTCACTTTGGCAGCATTGATGACGATGACATGATCTCCGGTATCGAGGAACGGCGTATATTTGGGATTTTCCTTGCCCATCAGGATGCGTGCGACTTGCGAAGCCAGGCGGCCGAGCGTCTGCCCGTTGGCATCCACGACGTACCACTTGCGCGCAATTTCCCCCTGTTTGGGGAAATAGGTTGACATTACAAGTCTCCCAGATAAAAAAGCAGATGAAAACCGCTGAGTACCCACATCAGCGCCGAAGGCGCAGGGAATCAGGCGGGCAACTGCAGAACTTCCCGAAGTTTTAAAGATAGCGTAGGCTTACGGGATTGTCAATTAAGCACTTAGCGACTGTCATACCACAATAGAAATGTCCGCGATTCACAATAGACATGACAATGTCCCCCGGTTAGCAGGCGGTGAGAGCAGCAAGGAGTACGCATGTTCCCGTGGCCTTTTCTCCAAGGATGATGCGGAGACGCAGAAGCGCTGCGGCTGAACCGGCTATGGAATGCGGCATGGCTGGTCACGGCTGATCCGGAGTCTTCGAAAGTTGGGAAGGCGCTCCCGGTTTATTCGCTTCCACAGCAGGAGAAGTAAGTGACGACCAACAGCCAACGACCAACGATTGCGTTCACGCGCTGGCTGCTTCCTGGCTCCCCAGCGGCAAGAAGTACTGAGTTCCCTTGATCGGCGCCGAGACTTTTCTCAGCAGTTCCTGCAAATCTTCGTTGCGTTCCACGAAATCGATTTCCGAGGTATTCACGATCAGCAGATCAGACGACGTGTAGTGAAAGAAAAAATGCTCGTAGGCTTTGATTACCTCTTCCAAATAATCTTCATTGATCGCTTTCTCGCCGGGCGCGTTCTTTCTTCTTAGGCGCTTTTTCAGTACTTCGGGTGTGGCCTGCAAATAGATCACTAGATCCGGCGTGGGGAGCTGCTCACGAAAATAGTTGTAATAGCGATTGTAGGTCTCAAGCTCCACATCACTCAGGTTCAGGCAGGCGAAGAGCTTGTCTTTTTCGAAGATGAAGTCGCTGATGATGGTCCTCTGCGATCGCGGCCCGAGATCGAGAGAGTGAAGCTGCTCGAAGCGGCGAATGAGAAATGCAAACTGCGCCTGGAAACCGGCACCCGATTCACCATCGTAGAAGGCGCGTAGAAACGGATTTTCGTCTGGCTCCATGACGCGCTGGGCATTGAGGCGCTCGGCGAGAATCCCTGCCAGCGTACTTTTGCCGACTCGTATGGGGCCTTCCACTGCAATGTAACGGGGCAGCTCAAAAAGATTGGCCATGGGCTAGAAGGAGCGGAAGCTCGTTTGGCAGCATAACTTGGTTTGCCGCTCGGAGCAATTGAGGAGAAAGTTAACCCCGAGTTGCGATAGTCGATTGTGCGGGAGTCAATTGGCAATTGGAGGCTGCCAATTAGAATGTCTCCATGCTGGGCCTCGCTCTTACCGCCGCTGCAGCAGTCGCAGCTGCTGGATACCAGTCGATGGCTCCAACCGGGCAATGGTATGGAAGGACGTTCACTGGGTTGGGGCGCGGATCGAAGCAACTGGCACTTACGTACGATGATGGCCCCAATGATCCCCACACACTGCGCTTGCTGGAAGTGCTCGCGAAACATGAGGTCCATGCGACATTTTTTCTGATCGGACGCTACGTAAGTCAGCGGCCCGATATTGTACGTGAATTGGTACGCGCTGGCCATGTCATCGGCAATCATACGTTTACTCATCCTTTATTGATTTTCAAGTCTTCCAAGCAGATCGAAACAGAGCTGATGGAATGCCAGCGCGCGCTCTCCGATACAGTTGGATTAGAGGCAAAGCTTTTCCGGCCTCCGTTTGGTGGGCGGCGGCCAGCCGTGCTCCGGCTGGCACGCAAACTCGGACTTCAGCTCGTAATGTGGAACATCACTGGCTATGATTGGAACGCACCGCTGGCGGAGCAGCTCGAGCGTAGAGTGAGCAGCCGCATTCGTGGAGGTGATGTAATTCTCTTGCATGACGGCGGTCATCGGGCGTTTGGAGCCGACCGGGCGCAAACGGTGATTGCTACTGATCGCCTGCTTTCCCGCAATAGGTCTGAGGGATACGAGTTCGTGACGATTCCGGAGATGATGGTGTCGAGCAACGGACATGGCCGTGAATAAAGATCGGTTTTCGCTCGACTGGACAGCCGTATTGAGCGGTCTCTACGTGGTCTGTTGGGACCCTGAATCCACAATTGCCTGATTCGCGTTTTCAGCTTACTATCCGGCCAGTGGCTACTCTCAAAAATGTTCCTGATCTGAAGCAGCGACTGGTGTCGGCAGCGCCGGTCGAGGATGATTCGTCATTCGAGCTGAAGCTGCGCCCACAGCGGCTGGCGGAATTTATCGGGCAGCCCAAAGTTAAAGAAAATTTGGCGGTGGCGATTGAGGCCGCGCGCTCGCGCGGCGAAGCGCTGGACCATGTGCTGCTGTACGGGCCTCCCGGTTTGGGCAAGACGACTCTGGCGACAATCATTGCCAATGAACTTGGCGTAGCGTTTCAGCAGACTTCAGGACCAACGTTGCAGATCAAGGGCGACCTAACCGCGATCCTCACCAACGTTCGCGAGAAACAGGTTCTGTTTATCGATGAAGTCCACCGGTTGCAACCGGCGCTCGAAGAAATTCTTTACTCAGCCCTTGAGGACTACAAGCTCGACATCATCATCGGCCAAGGCCCGGCGGCGCGGACCCACACCATGGATGTGAAGCCATTCACGTTTGTCAGCGCGACCACGCGCGCAGGTTTGCTTTCCTCGCCCCTTCGCTCGCGCTTCGGAATCGTGCTGCGGTTGGAATTTTACGGCCACGAGGATTTGCGAATCATCGTGGAGCGTTCTGCCGACATTTTGTCGGTGGAAATTGATCACGCCGGAGCACTTGAAATCGCCAGCCGCTCACGCGGTACGCCGCGCATTGCCAACCGTCTGCTGCGGCGTGTGCGGGACTACGCCCAAGTACGCGGCGCGGGGAAGATCGACTTGCCTACGGCACAAGCGGCGTTGCAGATGCTGGAAGTCGATCGCCACGGCTTCGATGAAATCGACCGCAAGCTGCTCTTGACCATTATCGAGAAATACCAGGGCGGACCGGTCGGTGTGAACACGCTGGCTGCGGCTCTGGCTGAAGAGTCCGACGCAATTGAAGAAATCTACGAGCCATTTTTAATTCAGATCGGCTTTTTAAATCGCACTCCGCGTGGGCGAGTGGCCACGCAGTTGGCCTACGAGCATTTCGGCATCACGCCGAATCGCCGACAGAGCCTGCTGTTCTGAATATTCGGTAATCCGGGCCAGCCATTCATTTACGCAGCCTGGCCATTCGCCTTCGTATCCACTCCACTAACTTTGTCTCTGTCAGACTGCCTGCTGCTAGAGCCGTGATAGTTTCTACCGCTTCGACATCTTCAACTGGCAGATCATGGCCGTTTAGTCGAAGGAAGAGGCCAATGGCCAACAAACCGGCGCGTTTATTTCCATCATTAAACGGATGCCCTCGAACGATGCCGAAACCAAAGGCACCGGCCAGCCGCGCTAGATCGGGCTTTTGTTCGTACGAATAGACGTGGTGCGCTCGCGCAAGCGCCGCTTCCAGCCCTGCTTCATCGCGCAATCCCGGCAAGCCGCCGTGTTCGGCGAGGCTCTCGGCGTGCAGCAGGATGAGCGCACGCCGGCTGATCCATCTCGGCTCCTTCACTTGGCCAGCGCCCGAAATGCGGCACGATGCTTTGCCATGAACTCCCGGCCTTTCGCGAGTTGCTCCTCTACATTCGGATCGTATGGGGTTAGCAGGTAACCTTCAGGCGTTTCCACGGCGAACAGTGTGTCATCCTTCTTAACTTTCATCCGAATTAACATTTCCTTCGGTAGAAGAACACCCGTGGAGGTTCCCACCGAGCGGAGTTTGAGCTTCATGGTGTCTCGCCTATATACATATCAATTATAATGCAAGAAGCACCAACCGGCGAGGTGACTAGGCGATTACACTGCTTGGAATTTACTCGGCACGTCGCCAGGTGCGCAGGTTTACCGCATACAGTGCAATGCAAAATACGTTGGCGGGAATAAAGCCCAACTGCGAAGTCCTGATGCCAATCAGGCAAATGATCACGCTATTGATTGCCGCCAGCACCCATCCTTCCCAGCACCTTCTTCCGACCAGAATCGTCGAACAAATCGTCAGTAAGCAGGACAAGTAGTCGAGCCGGATCACGCGAAGCCTCCCCTTGTTACCAATTATTGTCGGCGAGGAGTAGCACAAGTGACGTGATCGCGATCACATATTCATGACCTTAGTAACACGGTTGCGGCCCGATCTGAAATACTCGTGCTAATAATGAAATCTATATTTGAGTTGAAGCGAAATTTCCCGCGGGTTGACGAAATGCGTGCCTCCGAAAGTGTTGCTGTTGTCGAGCATGAAGCGATGGTTTGTGAAGTTCAGGGCTGTCAACCGTAGTGACCAATTTTCTCCGAAGGACTTGCCCAGAGCCAGATCGAACGTGGTATGCGAGGGCAGGTGAGCGGGGCCGTCTACATCGAGGAAACCGGAGCCATAATTGGTATTGAAATCGGCCGACACACGCCGTGGAAGCTGGAGGTTGAAGCCAGTCGAAAGAGTGTCGCGCTGATCGTGATCGAGAAAGAAGTAACCCTGCTCGGGCGGAGAAAAGTCAGTGAGACCCCCGGTGACAGCACCGGCGCCTTGCGCGTACTGATGCGAATAAGCAAGGTGGAATTTTGCGCGGCCGGCGATGATAGGAGAATTGACGCTGCCTTCCCAGCCGCGAATCCGCGCGTGCGCGATTGTAAGTGGAAAGAAGACATCGGAATCCCCCAGCACGTCATGATCAAAAAAGTTTCTGGCACCAGTCCGGAAATTGGCTATGTCAAATGTCCAGGCGTACAGAGGAATGGTTAAGCCGAACTCGCGCTGTTCGTCGTGCTCGCCATGCAGCGGCAAGAATGACTGATCGGAATTCAAAGCAGGGCTCGTGACTGTGACCAGCGGCGGGGCTTGATAGTAGCGCCCGTAAAAAGCGCGCAGAACCCAATTGAGGCGTGGAATCTGGATGGCGGCGCCAATGCGGGGATCAGCGGCATTCTCGTTCACAGGGCCTCCATAATGCGTGAGCCGCAGCCCGCCGTTGAGCGTAAGCCAGCTTGTCGCTTTGAATTGATCTTCCAGGAAAACCGCTTCCACGTTGGCCCAGGGGATGGTTCGCTGTGGAGCGACATTTCCGCCAGCTCCGGAGTTATCCACTACGGAATAGAGCTGATTGTCGCGCTCTCCAAAGACCTGGAAGCCGGCGTGGAAATTGTGACGTCCTCGTGTGACGCCCAGAGTCGTAACGCCACCTATGAAGTTTGAGCCGCGATCGTACTCGGAACGAATCGCATCTTCCGGGCTTCCGCTATAGTGGGCACGATTGAAGTGATAGAACGGCGAGACGGTGATCAGCACTCCATTCGCAGCCGTGTGCAGCCAGGAAAAGTTGACGAAGTCATCACGCTCGTTTTCGACATCATGAAGAATATTGCTCGAAGCAGGATCTATCGGAACCTGGTAGTGATCGCCGCGGACCGAAGTAGTCAGGCGAAGCTGGTCGGTGGGCGTCTTATTGAAAATGATCGACCCGAACCCGCTTAATCCTGCGGCTTGGTCATTGATAATGCGCGGGACCGGCGTCTCGAGGCCCAAATCAGTGCGATAGCCTGAAAGGCTTCCGTAATAAGCAAATCGCTCGGTGTGATCGCCAAAGCTGATCTGGTCATTTGTATTGTTGAAATTTCCATAGCTAGTAACAAGCTCAGCCTGGCGATTGCGCTCGAAACCGGAGCGGGTTACGACGTTGAACACTCCGTAAGTGCGATCGCCGTATTCTGCCGAATAGCCTCCGCGTTGCACTTCGAGATAATCAATATCTTTTGGATCGAATTGCGGGCCCACATTTGAGGCGATGCTGGTGTTAGGAACGGGCACGCCATCGAGAAGCCAGCTCACCTGATGTCCGCCGCGAATGTGAAGCTGGTCATGCACCATGTATGCGCCGGGGACATAATCCGTAATCATGGCCAGACTGTTGGTCTGGTCGGCGCCTGGGGTTGAGGCAATCTGTTGCCGGCTGATGACGCTCTGCGTAGTCGAAGATTCCGAGTTGATGGCCGCTCCCGTGTCTTTCACTTCGACGGTCTCTTTGGTCTGAGCAATAGTCAGCGAGAAATGCAGCCGCGCATCACGGCCGGGAATTAAAGCGAGATCCTGCGCTTGGGTTGCGAAGCCAGCAAGCTCAACGGTGATGCGATAGTCTCCCAGCGGCACACTGTCGAAGTGAAATTCGCCTGAGTCGTCAGATGCAGCCGACTTATTCCAATCCGAAGTCGTCGAACGCAGAGTAACCTGCGCGCCTTGAACGGGGCGATGCTGCGGGTCATGGATGAGGCCGCTGACTGACCCGAAAATCGTAGCGCTGGCCGAGCCCGCTACGAGTAGCAGGACAGCGAGGAGCGGAATGCGAACTGTAAGCATGAGCTCTCCAATGACTGCGTAGGGGCGGCAGCCTTTCGGGGGATCGAGGGCAGATGCTGAGCCCTCTGGTCGCCCAAAGAGGCGACAGACTGCCAATCGTCAGTATTCGAAGATTAAGTTCAGCTACGCGACGGAGAATTGCGGGGGCGCGCGGACGGAAAGAGATCTCTCAACGTGCCGCTTGGGAGCGGCTGGCGGCGTTCCTAAATTCAAAACGGTCGCCGGAAGCGTGACGTGGACGCGGCGAACTGTCTCGGCCTGCGCCCAATGTGTGCTCGCAAGGGGCGTGCAGCAACGATGATCGTGGTGTGAAACAGATTGAAACGCATTCTCATGCCCAGAACGACGCATGGGCTTGCGCATGCAACAGGCGTGCGGCGCGGATGCGGAAATTGCCAGAGCTACCGGGCCGAATGTGCCCATCAGCAACAACAAGAGCAAAACTCTGGCTATCCAGCGATTCATATGTACGAGAAGCGCACTAACTGAAAGACGAACAACACAAGGATAGGTTACACACGGCGGCGGTGCAACTTTGTTCCAGGTTGTACAACGCTCTGAGAACGCGAAATATTCCGCCGCCGGAATTTATTTCCAAAGTACCCAGCGGCCACCATCGGTAAAAAGAATAACGAGGCTCATAACAACAAAGATCAGATCGTAATGCCAGCCTGAGGCCTTCTCACCCCAGAATCCGGTGTGCCACACGAATATTTTGCGATGGATGGCGCCGAGCATAATGAGGATCAGGCCAATGGCTGCAAGTTGCGTTAAAACTCCGAAGGCTACACCCAGGCCGCACGCGAGCTCTGCGATGCCGAGCAAGACGGTGAGCCCTCTGCTCAAGCCGATGCTCTTGCTGCGTGCCTCAGGATCTTTGACGTCGGCCCAGCCGCTGCTGATAAAAACGATGGCGACCATCAGGCGAAGCAGCAACAGTCCGAGATCGGTGAAGCGGGCAAGTTGGGGAAACATGCGGATTCCGCAGACATCAAGACTACGCCTATACGCCTAAAGGTGATTGTGAGCAATCCTCGGGTCGCGTCAGGATTTAACCACGAAGGGTACGAAGGAACACGAAGGAAATCCTCTAGGATTCCACCCTCTGTGGATCGTGTCCTTCGTGGTTCATGAAATCAGAACAGTAGCATCCAGTGGCAACATACGCGAGACTCCCTTTCGAGTGCACTGCAGGCGACTTTCGCCCCGTCTGAAAAACGGCGCCGCTCGGGCTGGCGCGAATATCGATATTGGGTGGCCAGAAGCCAAAACTGCACCCGCGCAGAGGCTTCTGAGTTGCGCCCTGTAGTTGAGCCGCTAAATTCCCGTGTGTTAGCATCTTGAGTTTTGGCAGACGGTTTGATTGCGGTAGGCAGATCGTCCTCTTCGTCTCTGGATCCTATGCCCCGCCGTTGTTTAGATCCTGTTTCCCGAGAAATATGCCGAGCTTGGCTCGGCCGGACAACCGAGGGCGGCTGTCCCTACGTGGTCTGCAGAGGCGGCCTGCCGAAGGAGCGAACTCATGAAAGTTTATGAAGGCGCGAATATCCGTAATGTAGCCGTGATGGGGCACGGGCACGCGGGAAAGACCTCCCTCGTCTCGGCCATGTTGTACACCGCCGGCGCGAGCCAACGCATGGGCCGCGTTGATGATGGCAGCGCTGCCACCGACTACGACGACGAAGAGATTGCGCGGAAGATGTCGATTTCGACGGGTCTGGCCTACGCGGAGTGGGGCAAGACCAAAATCAATCTGCTTGATACACCTGGCTTCAACATGTTCGTCCACGAAGCCAAGATGGTCTTGCCCGTCGTCGATGCGGCTTTAATCGTCGTTGATGGCGTGGCGGGAGTGGAAGTGGTCACGCAGAGAGTTTGGAATTATTGCGAGGAATACAAGACGCCGCGCGTCATCGTGGCCAGCCGCATGGATCGTGAGCGAGCAGATGCGGAAAGAGTGCTGGAATCGCTCACCAACGCGTTTGGACGGACTGTCATTCCTCTGGAACTTCCGATCGGAAAAGAGAAGAACTTGAGCGGCGTGATCGATCTGGTCCGCATGAAAGCTTATAACTACGAACTCGGCGGGAACGGTAAAGGCAAGGAAGGCGAGGTTCCCGCTGACATGAAAGATGTCGCCCAGGCAGCCCACGAAAAGCTCGTGGAGATGATCGCCGAGGGCAACGACGCGCTAATGGAGGAGTTCTTCGACAAGGGCACGATTCCTGAGGAGCACCTGATCCCGGCTTTGCATGATGCCATTCGCGAGGACAAAATCTTTCCTGTCCTGTTTGCCTCGGGTCTGGGCAACATCAGCACTGACCGTCTGATGGATTTCATTGTTGAGTTCACTCCCGCAGCGTCCGAGCATGAAGCCATCCGCGGCGAGGTCACTTCCGGCAACGGCGAGCCCCCGCAGCGCAAGGAAGCGGATTCCGAGCCGGTATCGCTGTATGTGTTCAAGACGGTATCTGATCCCTTCGCCGGCCGCATTTCATACTTCAAAGTTTTTTCGGGCGTGTTGAAGAATGACACGTCACTGCAAAACTTCACCCGCAGCACACAGGAGAAACTGGCGCACATTTCCATCATGCAAGGGAAGACCGCTGTGCCCGTCACCGAGTTGCACGCGGGCGATATTGGGGCAGTCGCTAAGCTGAAAGACACTTTGACTGGCGACACGCTGGGCGACAAATCAGCGCCCATTCAATATCCGCGCGTGAAGCTGCCAGAGCCAGCGATCACATTCGCTATCGAGCCGAAGACTCGCGCCGATGAAGACAAGCTTGGCCCGGGCATTCACAAGCTGATGGAAGAAGATGCCATGCTGCGCTTCTTCCG
>Ga0137403_10008936_pt1 | contig 11175 bp, 6 predicted proteins | sample CZOMad2_1_16fung_FD_122057 | JGI IMG/M metagenome (GOLD analysis project Ga0137403, IMG submission 122057) | Vadose zone soil fungal communities from Angelo Coast Range Reserve, California, USA - CZOMad2_1_16fungal (Hybrid Assembly) | ecosystem: Environmental > Terrestrial > Soil > Vadose zone...
CAGCTCAAACCTAACCTGCCAGGCGACGTTCGCAGGATTCGGCAAAAAATGGTGTTTTTCCTTTTGCCATGTGAAGTCCCGGATCACCTTTGGAAGATCATCGATACTTTCCCAGCCTTGTCCTGCGGGAATATGGTTGATGTAGGTCAATTCACATTCGAGTGGCTCGATTGTACCGAGTTGTAATTCGCTCGCAAAAGCGTCTAGGTAGCTTTTTGCCTTCTCAAATTTCTTAATGATTGAAGGATACCGAGGGTAGTCATCGCCGCGATGACGCCAGTTATAGTAGAAGCGATCCACCTGAAACTGAATCAGCTCATTATCCGCCTTACTTATGAACCATACTCTCGGCAAAGGAATTCCGGTTACTTCATCAACCAATAACGATGTGTCAGTCGCAATTGGTACTGCATGCTGCACCGTAGGGTACTCGTTACGAAACTTTTCCCACAACAGGCCTATGTGGGGAACCTTTAACTGGCGTAAACGTTCGAATCTGAACCCGCAGACTACTTCATCAACGGGTGGCTGTTTGTAACTAGGAAGGGGTTCTGAAGATTTGGACATTGGACTCATATTCTATCAGGCGTCGTGGCTCACCTAACTTCAGAATAGTTGAATAAGTTAGGGAAATCCATATCGGGTAGCGGAAAGGACGGTCCAATACTGAGGCTACCTAGACCAAAACCGTTCCAATTAACCAGTTATTTTACTCAGGCAACTTCTGGCGTCAAATGGAACAGGCCTAGGCAACATTCAGCGGGAAGATAACAGGCGTGATCCATGAGGCGGCAGAGGGCATCATCAAATATGCGCGTGGAACTGATAGTGAGACAATAACTGGAAAGACAATGGACAACAAAGGGATCAAATGAGGCTATCTCCAGACTTGTTCCGCCGTCTCCACGATCCGATCGAATTTCCGCCACATTTCGTCCTCGCTCATCATTTTGGAATCGATCCCGCCGAAGCCGCATTGGGGACTGAGTGCGAGCTGCTCAAGGGGGAGGTAGCGAGAGGCTTGATCGATGCGCCGCTTGAGTTCGTCGATTGGCTCTAGATCTGAACTCTTGGTTGTAACAAGACCCAAGACGACGACCTTGTCCTTCGGAATCATTCTCAAGGGCTCAAAACCCCCGGCTCGCTCGCTGTCGTATTCGAGCAACAACCGGTCATGTTTGAGGGTATTGAATAGCCGCTCGGCGATGGCGTCGTAATGACCCTCGCGGTGCCACTGGGGTACCAGCTTGCCGGTTTTGGGGTCGATGGTGCGGGCATTGCCCCGGCAGATGTGAATCCCAAACGTCACTCCGGGAAAGCCTTCGATAACCGCGTTGTCAGCTTCGATGGATCGTTGGAAGTTTATTTCGGGGTCTTCGCCGCGGGAGCGCATTCTATCCAGCGATAGTTTATCGACGTAGGCGGTGTAGCCGGGCGCGTCGATCTGTATGTACTTGCAGCCGGCGACCACCAGTTCCTTAATCATCTGACGCTCAATGGCAACGACATCGGCGACGAAGTCATCCAAGCCTTTGTAGATACTCATTGACGCTTCCCATTTAAACCGTTGGGCAATGCGGTCGGGGCCGATGAGGGTCACTTTAACCGGTCTTTTTGCGACATTTTGAGCGAAGCGAAACTCTTCCAGAGGAATATTTCTAAGGAGTTTCAAACGCTCGACAGCGGGCCGTCGAGTAATAATCGCCGGGCCTTTCTCATCAAAGTTCTGCTCCGCCCGTTCGAGCGGGTTTTGGTTGAGTTGCCGTTGCTCGTAATACACACCAATATCTTTCGGTACGTCGAAACCCGACACCGCCTCGGAAAAGCTTTCCTGAAAACTGTGTCGCCGAAACTCGCCGTCCGTCACCGCCGGAAGTCCATGCGCTTCTTGACCAGCGATCACTTCGCGAATCGCCTCATCCTGGGCTTCGCGGAGTTCCTTGTTACTGAGCCGGCTCCGATCGTAGCGGGCGAAGGCTTCCTTCAATTTGGCAGGCCGAACGAGGCTCCCGATATGATCGGTGCGAAGCCGTTTCAGATCTTCCATTGACGATGAATTCATCAAACTTGCCTCCGTTGGATTGAGCGATAGACTAGCGTTGCTAGACGAAATGCACGAATATGGAGTTAGCAACCAAAATGCCGCGGGGCGTGAGCCGAAGCCGGTTGCCGTCTGTTTCCATCAATCCTTCGCTGACCCAGCCCGAGATTTGCGGGTATAATTCCGAGGCGCTTTTGCCGAAGCGTGTGACAAACGCATCAAGGCATATTCCGTCGATGAGTCTTAGGCCGGAAAACATATGCTCTCCTGCGGCTCTGGTTAGATCGCCTTCTTCTGCATCAGTGACAGCCTGTCCGCTTTCGCTGATCTTGTTCATATAGCGAGCCGGATTTTTCTCATTCCACCACCGTCGTCCGTAAATTCCATCATTTGCAACACGCTTATGGCTGTGTGCGCCGGCACCGATTCCGAGATAATCGCCGCTTTGCCAATAGTTGACGTTGTGTCGGGAATGAAAACCCGGCCGCGCGTAATTGGAAATCTCGTAGCGCTGCAAGCCCGCATCGCTGAGTCGTCCTTCGATCAGCTCCGCCATGGCGATTTCTTCTTCTTCGCTTAAGAGGCTGATCCGGCCACTACGGTATTCGTGGTGGAAAGGAGTCCCTTCTTCGATGGTGAGGTTGTAGGCCGAGAGATGCGGCGACCGGAAATCGAGAGCAGTGTCCAAGTCGTTCTCGAGATCTCGCAGAGTCTGTTCCGGGTTGGCGTAAATTAGGTCAAGACTAAAATTTTCGAATCCCGCATCGCCGATCACTTGCAATGCTTTCACCGCCTCATCGGCGGAATGAACCCTACCGAGAAACTTGAGCAGATGAGGCTGGAAAGACTGCACGCCAACGCTGATACGATTCACTCCACAGGAGCGGTAGCCGGCGAAATTTGCACTTTCCACGGTTCCGGGATTGGCTTCCAAAGTAATTTCGCAGTCAGAATCGATAGGAAACAACCCATCCGCGCTTTCGAGGATGCGTGCAATGCTCGACGGCTGAAATGTCGATGGGGTACCCCCGCCGAAAAAGATCGTTTGGACGCCTCTGCCGCGCCAATGACTCATGCAGGCATAATGATTCAGCTCTTGAGTCAATGCCTCAGTGTAACTTGCTTCCGGGATTTCCGGGACGACGTGAGAATTAAAATCGCAGTAGGGACATTTGCTGATGCAATAGGGGATATGAACGTAGAGGGAAAAGGGCTCCTGTTCAGCCGGCATGATAGCCCTATCATATTGACCAAAGGAGGGCGCTACAACACCTCAAGAATTATTGTGGCTAAAGGTGCAGCACGTCCCCATCCCGTAACACACGAAGGCGGTGGCCCTTGAGCTTGCGCAATTCTCTGATGACCTCTTGGCGGAACTCAGGTTTAAGGTGAGTAATCAGAATCTGCGGCGATTTCATCGCCAGCTTGTCGAGTTCCTGAAGTAAAGTTTGAGGCGTTAAATGACGGCTCACATCGGCGACGTCCTGGAGGCGGTTCGGGAAAGAGGCCTCTATGACAAGTGCACTGAGATTTCCATGCTTGCGGGCGAATGACCAGACCTTGTTCGTTGGCCCGGTGTCGCCGACGTGAAGCAAGGCGCTATTCTTCGTTTCGACCAAAAAAGCAATGGTGGGCACTACGTGGCCAACCCGGATTGCCGTAATGGAATGGCCCCCAACCGTGGTAGCTTTGCGCTCGCGTAACGAGTGAAGTCTCAGCACAGGAACTCGTTGGGTTGGGCCGGTAATACGCGTGAAGTCTGGCCACACCTGATTGTTGAAAAAGGACTTGGCCAATCCGTCGATGACGGACCGCACGCTCCAGACGTTGATGGGAACCTTACATTTTCCGTAGAGATTATCAGCCAAAGTGCCAAGCGCCATCACGTGATCCAGATGGATGTGAGTTACTAGTATATCTCTGATTTTTTGTTGCGCTGCGAGACTCAACACCGCGGTGGTGGAGCCGGCATCAATAAGCAGCGAGTCATCGATGAGAAACGAGGAGAGATTATAGCCGGGGAGTTGGCCCCCAGAACAACCCAGAACGCGAAATTTCACCGCTATTCTCCTTCTTCCCTCGTTGACTTCCCAGCTCCCACGGCTCACCATCTTACATCAATGCTGCTATTTCGTATCCATCTTTTTTTTCATAGGTTCCCAGCAGGATGGCTTTGAGCCCAAACAAATATTAGACACGAAGTGAATTGTAAAGGGAAACGAGGCTCAAAGGTAGGGAGTTTTTTTGTGGCGGAAACTGTGAAAAAGAGATAAAGCTCCATATAATCGCCTCTCATTTTGATTTTGGATAGGAGAACCCCACGCATGTTCCGGAAACGCGCAGTGATTGTTTCGGCAATGGTTTTTCAGCTGCTGGGTGCATCGGTATCCAACGCCGGAGAAGCTTCACGGCTGCCTCGCATCGGTATTCTCATCCCGGAATCTGGGCGATCTGAGACTCAGAGCATCAAGGGACTGCGGGACAGGCTCAAAGAACTAGGGTACAAAGAAAGAGAAAACATTCTTGTGGAAATCCGAGATGCCAAAGGCGACCGGGCGGCCCTAAAGCCCATGGCCAATGAGCTTGTGAGCAAAAAGGTCGACGTGATCTTTACGACCGGGACCAGATCCACTGGGGAAGCGATGGCTGCGACAAACGAGATACCCATTGTTTTCCGCCACCCAGGGAACCCGCAGGCAATGGGACTGGTCAAGACCAACACGCGGCCTGGAGGGAACGTGACCGGCGTCGGCGGCTTTGGCTTGGAAATGACAGGAAAGAGGCTGGAAACTCTGCAGCAAATTGTCCCAGGAGTTCGCCGGGTGCACATCTTTTATGACCCGAACGATAAATCTTCGCGCGACAACTGTGATTTTACCAAGAAGTTAGCAGAAAAGCTCGGGCTCGAAGTGGTCGAGCACGGCACCAAGTCAAACGAGGAATTGAAGACATCCTTAGATAATCTTCAGAGTGGAGCAGGCGACGCCATCTTTCAGGTTCCAGATAATTTGGTCGACAGCGAAGCGGATTTCATCTTTCAGACGGCAAGGCAAAAGAAACTCCCCACCATGTTTAACGAAGAGGTGTGGGCCGTCAAAGGCGCGCTTGGCGCGTATGGCCCAAGCAACCACCAGATGGGTCGGCAGGCTGCCGGCCTTGTAGACAAGATATTTAAGGGTCAAAAACCGGAGAATTTGCCGGTGGAAGCGGCTAGGAAATTTGATCTGGTCGTCAACTTCAGAACGGCCAATGCGATTGGCCTCACTATCTCTCCGGAGGTGCTGAAGAAGGCGGACAGAGTCATCCGATAACGGGGCGAGAGCTTATGGCTGATTTAGCGGATACGATAAGAACCATTCCCCTGTTTTCCGGACTCTCGCGCGAGGATATAGCCAAAATTCTCGGCCGGCTGGAGGAGAGATTTTTTAGTACTGGAACGACGATCTTCTCCCAAGGCGATCAAGGCGATTCTTTCTATTTTATCCAATCTGGCGCCGTCCAAGTTGTCCTCGAGGGTGGTGGAGGCAGAAGGGAAAGCATCGCGGTCTTGGGCCCGCAAGATTCGTTTGGAGAAATGGCCCTTCTATCAGGAGAACCGCGCTCGGCGACCATCATCACCGTCAAGGATACCACGGTGTGGAGGCTTCCCCGAGAGGCTTGGAATGAACTGATCGAGAAATACCCTACTTGGCTCCTCCAGTTTTGCGCTAGCCTAAGCAAAAGACTTGCACGAGTAGAGCAGCAATACTCCCAGGGACGTGATGCGTTCAACTCCCTAGCCGAGGAGTTCTATAGCTCGAGGAGCCCTGAGGAACAGCAATTTTCTCGCCGCGCATCGTTGTTGACCACCATAGATCCTCAGACTGCAGACCGGCTTCTCCAGACGGAAGAGGCAGGGAGATTCGTCGCAGATCTTGAAAGAAGCGAGTTCCCTTTGATCCGGTCTTTGGAAGGGAATCGATACGAGCTCCATGACTTTTTTAGAGACTTTTTGAGGGAAAAGCTCCTTAAGGTCGAAGGCCGAGAAACCGAACAGCAACTGCATACTCAGATTGCAGCGCAATACGAGGCGCTGGGTGATTGGCAGCAGACTATCCACCACTCTCTGGAAGCCCAAGAGTGGCCTAAAGCGGCGCAGCTCCTTATCGAACACCAAGAGGAATTGCTTAACGGTTCTTCCCCATTTGTGAAGAATGCGGTTGAAAGAATCCCGCCGGACCACTTCTTCGCTGAACCTCATTTAGCGCACATCAAAGCTAGGGCACTCGCTCATTTAGGCGACTTGGGAGGAGCAGTCAGAATCTATAAAGAAGTCCTCTCCCAAAGAAGTCCAGGAACCCTAATCGCCGACGCTGTAGCCCGCTACCAGAGCATGGCAGATACCTTGGTGCAGAAGAGAGAATATGCTCAGGCGCTCACCTGTCTTCGCAGCGCGCTCAACCTGGTGGAGCAGGAGACCGGAACCATGGGAGATATGACGGAGCTCTACCGGGACAAGGTGGCCCAGGCGTCACCGTTCTCTAGCACAATGTCTGGGACGGGCTCTGTCTGGTCAAATCTGGCCTCGCTCTTTTCTCGTTCTCACAAAGACTCGTCGCTGAGTAAATGGGTAGGAGGAGTTTTGGGTCTTGCCGTCTGGAGTTATCTCTGGTTCTGGACACCCGATATAGGCTTGGAGCCTGGGGCAACCAAACTGCTCGGCTTGCTGTCCCTCACTTTGATCTACTGGGTCTTTTGGGTCTTTCCGGACTACGGAGTCGCGCTTATTTTTGCTTTGGGATTGATATTGACCCGCCTGGGAAGGCCAGAAGTAGTCCTCGGCGGCTTCGCAAGCACCACCTGGTTCATGACTCTTGGAGTACTGGGCCTTGGGGCAGCTATCACCAGCTCCGGGCTGTTTTACCGCCTGTCACTTCAGTTGGTTCGCTTTTTTCCTTTGAACTACTATTGGCAGATTGTCGCTCTAGGTTTTATGGGGATCGTCGTCATGGCCCTTATCCCGCAACAAAGTGCTCGCACTGCGATTATTAGCCAAATGCTTGTCAATCTATCTGAAAGCCTCGGGTACAAAAACCCGTCCAAAGCATCAACAGGACTTTTTGTTGCCAGCTTCCTTGGCTTGGGGCAACTCGGGTTTCTCTTTCTGACCGGGTCCACTACAAGCCTAATAGCCTGGGGGCTCCTTCCCGCCGACGTCCGCGAGCAGTTTACCTGGGGCTATTGGTTTCTTGCTGCCTTACCTCCCACTCTGGTCGTTGTCATTATCGTTCTAGCTAGCACGATGTTTCTCTATCGCCCCGAGTCCAAGGCCCAGGTCTCATACAAAATGGTCCAGAATCAGCTCGAGGTTCTTGGTTCTCTATCGCAAAAAGAATGGATCACGCTTGGAGTGCTCTGTTTCACCGTGGGTGGTTGGTTGACCATTTCCTACCATGGGATCGATGGCGCCTGGATCTCCCTCATTTCACTTTGTGTCTTAATCAACACCGGCGTCCTGGGCTGGGGCATGTTGAAAAAAGGGATCGATTGGGAATTGCTCATCTATATGGGCGCGACGTTAAGTATACCCATTGTTCTAAGCCAGGCAAAAATTGACGAGTGGTTAGTCGGCTTAGCGTCCCCGGTGATCCTTCCGCTCTTGGATCGCCCAGCGCTCTCATTTATCACCATCGCTCTCATTGCCTACGCCGTCAAGTTGGTTTTTACTAGCTTCCTTACGGTTGTCACGCTTACGGTCGCTCTACTGCCATTGTCCGTCGATATGGGCATAAGTCCATGGATCATGGCTATGATTATTCTCGTGGGCTCTGAAGTCTGGTTCTTCACGTTCCAGGTGGATTGGCATACGCTCGCCTACTCGACCACTGAAGGTAAGGGATTTAGTTATCCGCTCATGTCACGAATCAATTTCTTTTATGCGCTGGCCTACATCGTGGCGCTGATAGCGGCCATCCCTTATTGGAGGTATCTGGGCCTGATGGGCTAGTGTGGTGTTCCCGAAATCCGTTGAATAATTTGGGCGTCATTCCGGGCAAGCTGGCGATAGCTAGCGAGACCCGGAATTCAGGAAAATCAAAAACTTCTGGATACCCGCTTTCGCGGGTCTGACGATGGGGCGCCGCTCGAGTTTGTCCGACTAAGGCCGCCGTATCCAAAAAGACACATTGGGGTATCCAAAATGATGCACCCGGAGCACTTTGTGAATTCCGCTCTGCAAAAGATCTCTCGTGAATTCACTGGTATGACACCACACTCCCTAGGACTCCTTCTTGGCACGATATTGGCTGAGTCTGCAGCAGTTCAGTCGAAGAGGACCATAATCGGCCAATTTGGGTCTTGACATGTGTTGGCCGAAGCATGTATGAACTTGGCGCACAATGAGTTGAAATGAACACCCTCCTATCCCATTTTGAAGATTTTGCGGAGCGAGTTCAAAGATTTTGGCGCATGCATTTTTCTACAGGTGAAGAGGCTTGAATGCCTCTAAAACAACCGGCAGGGACCATAAAAAAGTGAGTCTCAGCCAAGGAGGTCGTATGCAGCAGAAAATTTTCAAACCGCTAATCCCCTTCTGACCTCGATCTAATGTTTCGGCCAAACGGGTAATGGCTCTGCAACAGAAAAACACGACGAAAATATTCGGGCCGCGCCAGTCTTTGCCAGCTCTGTGTTTTCGGAAATACGTCGTAAAAAAAGAGGAGAACATAAAATGAAAAAGCTATTCGACCGATTGGCGAGCAATCGGTCGTTCGGAAAATTATTTTGGATCCACGCGCAATTAGAAGAGAGGAGCAGAGCCATGTTTTCTAAGAGTTCTGTTTGCGCGGTTGTCGCCTTGGCAGCTTTCATGTCGCTGGGCGCATTTCTGTTCCCGCAAGTCGGACACGCGCAGGAGTGCGTCTGGGACTGCGATTTGGGCAGCGACACACTCGACAATCCTTGGGGTAATTCTCCACAGTCTCAACTCGACATCGCTTATTGTATTGACCGGGACTGCGTAATTCGGAACCTCACCCCGATACTTGGCCCCATCCCGTCAGCCAACACCAGTGTAGGTCTCGATAAATCGCCAAACACCACCTGCACCAACGGTGGCAATAGCGACGTTACTATTTCGGGACCCGTCGTCGCTTGGCTCAGAGATGCATCAGGAAGTCTCGTCCCTGGGTCGGCAGCACAAGCGTTCTTGTCTATAAAAATAAAATGCGTGACATCCGGGGGCGATACAGGCGCTACCACACTAAAGAGGGCAGTAGTCCCGAAAGAACCTCGGACCAATGTCTTCGATGCTAGTTCGAAGATCACCATTCTGGCGTCTTCGACCACTCCTAGCCTTAGCAGTCCGAAGGGGTGGACGGGTTGCCCCACTAACAGCAAAGGTATCCTCACGGGCAACTGCGCGTTCCCGCTTGGGATCGTCGAGTTCAATAACAACAACGCTATAGCAACGGAGCTACCCGCGGCCCCGCCGTTCCTTCAAGGAGAAGTCTTTCGCGCAGAGGAGTCGACTCGATTCGTCGGAGTACGGGACTGCAAAGGTCCGGCGGACCCGACTCCGGCTTCAATAGACCCGACCACAATACAATGTTCTGTCGGTGGAGGCCAATCTCTTGCGTTGTTGCGCCTCGCGGGCAACTGGTCGGGTGCCAATGCCCACACTTTCAATCCAAAGAGCGGCTCTAACCCGTACGACATCGATATCTCCATTCTACCCCCTGGTATTAGCATTCTCCCGAATACCGTGTTGGCGAGCGCCAACGGTGGAAACCCAATATCCCCAACTGGCTGCAACGAGATTCCCAGCCAAAACGTCGAACGCTGCTTCTTCAACGCAAGGGACCTTAACGTCGTATGTAAAACAGGCGAAGACGTTAAACTTTTGGTAACGGGGCAACTGGAGGACGGACGCAAATTTGAGTCGACGGACCCCCAGCTAACGTGCAGTAACAAATAGCGAGCTATCGCGGATCGAGCGCTCGACGCGCTGGCGTACGACCACCCTATGGAGTACGCCAGCGCATTCTTCCCATGGCTAGCATCCGCCCAATTCAGGAGTAAAAAGATGTTCGCTGCAAAGATCCACCGGAGTTTACCGCAATTATTGATTGTTTTGCTGATCGTCGCGTATCTCACCCCGGTGCGGGCGGAGGTCGTGCTCCAGGGCGCCAGCACAGCGTTGCCGGGACCTGCGATCACGGTAAACGGTAATGTCGGACAGACGAGGGGCAATAATCTTTTTCACAGCTTCAGCGTGTTTAACATATTACGAGCGGGCACGTCGGCGAGCGGCCTGGTAGTTCCTGCGCAAGAAAGTGTCACGTTTACGTCGCCGACTGTCGGCGGCACGCCTGTTTCCATAGCAAACGTCATAAGCCGAGTCACAGGTGGCACGAGCGCATTCACGCTACAAAAGTCTTCGCTCATCGATGGGGCGCTCAACTCTTCAATACCCGGAGCCAATTTCTGGTTCATCAATCCCAACGGGATCATCTTCGGCGGCAACGCCGTCCTCCCCACAACGGGTTCCTTTCACGCATCCACGGCGGATTATATCAAGCTCGCTGACGGTAACGTCTTCGCCGCGACACCCTCGTCAAGTGAGGTGCTGACGGTAGCTGCGCCAAGCGCGTTTGGCTTTTTAAGCGCAAATCCAGCAGGGATTCAGGTGGGCAACGCAACCAGGATCCTGCAGGTACCAGCAGGCCGAACGTTGTCGCTTGTCGGCGGCACGATAGACGTGGGGATCGGCAATACGCAGGGCTTCTTGCTTGCGCCTGGAGGGCGATTGAACCTGGTTAGCGTGGCCTCGGCGGGCGAGGCGACGTTCAATCCCGCTAAAATCAACGGCCCCCTCAACACCGACCCTGACCCTTTTCAAACGCGCGAAATCAATGTCGATAACTTCACCAAACTTGGCGACATCAATATTAGAGGAGGACCGTCCCCGGGCACCAGTCTGGTTGACGGTAAAGAGATATTCATACGGTCAGGCAATCTCACAGTGAACAATTCGTTCGTGATGCCCGGTATTTTTGCTGACCTCGGGTTGGCCAATCAGGCATTTGTAGCCAACGGAGGGCAGGTTAAGATCCGTGCGAACGGTGATGTGACTGTAACCGGCGATAGGTTGATCT
>Ga0137403_10008938_pt1 | contig 11172 bp, 9 predicted proteins | sample CZOMad2_1_16fung_FD_122057 | JGI IMG/M metagenome (GOLD analysis project Ga0137403, IMG submission 122057) | Vadose zone soil fungal communities from Angelo Coast Range Reserve, California, USA - CZOMad2_1_16fungal (Hybrid Assembly) | ecosystem: Environmental > Terrestrial > Soil > Vadose zone...
TTGATGCTGGTGAATTACGAGTTCGATCTCACCGTCGTCGCAGCGCTGCTGACGATTGTCGGGTTTTCGGTAAACGACACGGTGGTCATTTGCGATCGAATCCGCGAAAACCTGAGAAAAATAAGACGGGAAACTCTCGAGAAAATTGTCAATACCAGCATCAACGAAACGCTGAGCCGTACGATTTTAACGACCGGTACGGCACTTCTGGTGCTAGCGTCCCTCTACCTTTTGGGCGGTGAGGTCATCAGGCCGTTTGCCTTTTCTCTGCTGGTGGGGTTCATCTCCGGTGTTTACTCGACGATTTTCATCGCCAGTCCGGTTATCCTTCTGTGGGCGCAACGCCCGGTAAGAAAAAGATGAATGCAAAGAGCAAATTGCCGAACGGGACTTGTAAAATTACGGACCGAAAAAAGCGTCCGATCGGCTCTGAAAGGATTACGATTGCCGTTTTGCACTGCGCAATTCGCGCGCCGCAATCTATATTTTCACTCGTCCTTTTAGTCTAGATGCTAATCGGTCAGCACAAACGGTGGGTTCTCAAAGAAGCCGATCCACAGACCGTCGCTCGACACGCCGAACAATTAGATATCTCTCCTCTTCTCGCGCGTATTCTTGTCTTGCGCGATTTCGCCGACATCCAGTCGGCTCGCCGCTATCTGTCATCCAGTTTGCGCAGCGATCTCCCTTCGCCATTCCAAATGGCCGACATGGAGCCGGCGGTACGACGCTTGGTTGAAGCAATCAAAAACAAGCAGCAAATCGGCATTTGGGGCGACTATGACGTCGATGGCACCACCGGAGCCTCCGTGCTCGTTTCCTTCTTGCGCGAAGTCGGCGCGCAGCCGATCTACCATGTTCCCCATCGCATCGAAGAAGGCTACGGTCTCAATACTGAAGGGCTCAGGCGATTTAAGGAGCGAGGCGTTGATTTGGTCGTCACTGTGGACTGCGGCATCTCCAACGCACAGGAAGTTGCGGCGGCGGGTGATATGGGGTTGGATGTCGTCGTTGTCGACCATCATCAGCCGCCCGATGAACTTCCTCCCGCGGTGGCAGTGATCAACCCACATCGCAAGGATTGCGCTTTCCCCGACAAAGGGCTCTGTGCTGCAGGATTGGCTTTTTACGTGGTCATCGCGCTCCGCGCACGGTTGCGCGAACAAGGTTGGTTCGGCGGCTCGGCGGATCCTGACATTCGCCGTTATCTCGATATCGTGACGCTTGGCACGATTGCCGACATGGTTCCGCTCAAGGGTGTGAATCGAACTCTGATTCGCCGCGGGCTTGCCGAGCTGGCGAGCTCCACGCGTCCCGGCGTCGTCGCGCTTAAACAGGTAGCCGGCATCGCTGCCGGAGAAGTGAGCGCTGGACAAGTCGGCTTTCGCCTGGGACCACGCATCAACGCGGCGGGACGAGTGGATTACGGAATCAAAGTGGTCGAATTGCTGACCACTGACTCCCATGACATCGCGCTGCGTATCGCGCAGGAACTGGACGCTCATAACAGCGAACGCCGCGCGATCGAGGCGACGGTATTGGCGCAAGCGTTGGCGCAGGCAAGCAGCGCCGTTGACGGTGGAAAGCGCCACTCTTTGGTTTTGGCGGGCGAGGGCTGGCATCCGGGCGTGCTCGGTATCGTTGCTTCACGGATCGTCGAAAAATATTATCGTCCTACGGTTGTGATCGGATTCAACGGCGGCGCAGGTAAGGGCTCGGCGCGCAGCATCCGCGGCTTTCATATGGTCGAGGGATTTCGCCGTTGCGCGGAACACTTGCAAAAGTTCGGCGGTCACGAATACGCCGGCGGCTTGTCGATCCAATCGGCGAATTTGGAACATTTCGCCGAAGCCTTCGAAAGCGTCGCGCGGCAAATCCTCACGGCCGAAGACTTGTCGCCGCTGCTCGAGGTGGATGCGCAGTTACGCTTCTCCGATATCGGCTTTCCGTTGGTGCGCGAGCTGGATGTGCTAAAGCCTTTTGGCGTCGGCAATCCGGAGCCGTTGTTCATGACGTCTCAAGTGGAAGTTTGTGAGCGAAAGGTTTTTTCTGCTGGGGTTCGCTACCGGCTGCGCGACGGCGGTCGTGTGATCGGCGGTGTAATCTTCGGCGTGGATAATGATTATCCCGGCATGGTCGGAGAGATCATCGACGTTGCCTATCGGTTGAGTGAAAATGATTGGAACGGCGCGTCGACCGTCGAGCTAAAGATCGTTGACGTGCGCCATGTGACTGCGGCTTCGAGTCTGGGACCGCCGGCACCGAGCTGACGAGGCTTGGTAAGTGAAAGATTAAAGTGTCTGTGTAGAGAGGAGCAAGGATGATTATTTCGAAGTCAACGGCAATTGCGCCATCGGTGATTTTAGCCGCATATCTCGTGGTTCGATTGGTGTCGTCATCCTTTGCTGCCGATGTCGGCGGCAAGCCGGAAAAGCCGGATGTGATTGTCACCTATGCGCAGCCGAGCGGCGCGTTTACGCCGATTTGGGTCGCTTACGAGGTGGGATTATTCAAGAAATATGGTTTGAATGCGAACTTGCAATTACTCACTCCTCAGGTGTCTGCACAAGCGGTGGTGTCTGAAGACGCGGATTTTTATACCGACGGGCCGGATCTGATCAATGCGCGGCTGCGCGGCGGCCAGGTAAAATATTTTGCCGGCACCATGCAACAATTGGTGTTTCAGATTTGGGCGGCCAAGGAATTCAAAACGATCCATGATTTAAAAGGAAAAACCATTGCTGCGAGCACGCCGCGCGCCGCCCTCGACACGGCGACACGCGAGGCGCTAAAAAAAAACGGGCTGGCGCCAGACAAAGACGTGCAAATTCTTTATGTGCAGACGGTGCCGGCGATCCTAAGCTCAATAATTGGCGGCAAAACTGCGGCCGGCACGCTCTCGGCGCCCAACACGCTTAAAGCGAAAGAATCCGGTCTCAATCTTCTAGTCGATATCGGCAAGCTCAATATTCCCGCATTCCAAGTTGCTTACGGTACGACTGAGAAGTTTCTCAAAAGCAACCCCAACACGGTTTACGCCTTCCTGAAGGCGATCGCCGAAGGAGTCGCCCTATCTCGCAAAGATGCGGCGACGGCTAAAAAGATGATCGGCAAGTACGCCAAAATCGACGACGCGCCGACCATCGACGGAACCTATGAAGCCTTCGCGCCGTACTGGGCGATGAGTCTCGCGGTGCGGCCCGAGGCGATCAAGGGCCAGTTCGACTATCTCGATGAAAAGGAATTCCCGAACGCCAAGAACGCCGATCCAAGAGACTTCTACGACAACTCGTTCGTCGACGCCCTCGCCAAATCCGGATTTCTTAAAAGCATCGGCATGCGATAGCTTTCCGCTTGAACCTGGTGAAACACCTCGGAGCGATTGAGCATGGGCATTCAAACCCGGAGAGATATCGTTTATCTGGCATTAGCCGGGTTCTTCGTCACTAACGCCATTCTCGGTGAATTGACGGGCGGTAAACTTTTCACTCTCGGTCCGTTTACATTGAGTATCGGCGTCATTCCCTGGCCGGTGGTGTTCATTGCCACGGACCTAATCAACGAGTACTTCGGCCGTGAAGGCGTGAAGAGGCTCACCTTCATGACGATTGCGCTGATCGTCTACGCGTTCCTTGTGATATTTTTTGCCATGCAAGTTCCGGCCGCTTCCTTTTCGCCGGTCAGCGATGCGCAGTTTTACGCGGTCTTCGGCCAATCTCTATGGATCATCGTTGGCAGCGTGATAGCATTCGCCGTCAGTCAACTGGTCGACGTCGGCATTTTCTGGGTGGTTCGGCACAGGACAGGCGAACGATACCTGTGGATGCGCGCGACGGGCTCGACCGTGGTGTCCCAACTCATCGATAGCATCGTCATCATCGGCATCGCATTCTGGCTTCCCGGCAAGGTAAAGACATCTGAATTTTTGACCGTGGCCATCTCGAACTATTCGTTCAAGCTGATCATCGCGCTCGGCATAACGCCCCTGCTCTACGCCGGGCATGCAGCGATCGACCGGTTTCTCGGTGTCGAAGAGGCGCACGAGCTCGTCGAACAATCCGCCAAAGCGAGCGAAGAAACGGTAATGTAAAGGCCCAGCAGGATTTTTTCCGGGCACAAAGCGGAGAAAGATGCTCTGCTTCGCGTTCGCTGAGGATGAGTTCACTTCACGTTCGCACTGGCAGATCCTTCGGCTCCGCTCAGGATGAGTTCACCTCGGTTTTGGACTGAGGTGAACTCAATTGATGATCATTAGGTGGCAATCCCGGGGCAGTCTCTTCATCAGCCCCTTGACGACTCGGCCGCGGAGCATATGGTAAAACGCCGAACGGCGCGATGCGCCGATAATGACCGAGTCGACGTCCAATACTTTGGCAGCGTTGCTAATGGCTTCGGCGGCATTGTGGGAGACGGCCCAAATAGGAATGATCTCTATATTCCTATGGCGCCCGGCTTGAAGGGCTGCCCGTAGAGTGCGAACGCCTTCCTCATTGGGCGCGTGCGGTGTATCGCCGGCGAACAGTCCTGGCCACTCTTCCACGTAAATGCAGTAGAGCGCCGCATCACCGCGGCCTTTCGCGCGCGTGATGCCTTCTTGAATCAGCCGCGGCGATTCGTCACGCAAGGCCAGGAGTGTGGAGGACGAATAGAGCGGCTTCACTTCGACGGCTTCAGCCAGCGTCACCAAACCCTTGAGCTGATCTTCAACCAGGTCCTCTGACGCCCGATAAGCGCGGGTTTGGAGGCGGTGGATGATGGGAATGCGTAGCAGTAAGTCGACGAACCACGCCCGCCTTACGCCGACCGCTGTCAGCATGCCGATCGCCGTCACCGCGCCGCCGAAGTACGTGGCCAGCTGCTTTTCGATGAGGTTGACGCCCCAGGCAACCACGAGCATGGCCGTTGTCAGAACGCCCAGCCAAAAGACGGGATCGCGCCGCCCCAGTCGCCAACGAATTGTATCCAAGCTCAACGAGGAAAAGACGAACGCGCCCAACAGCCCGAAGGCGTACATATCGCCGAGCAATTTCATTTCGCCGCGACTTAACAATATGACTAGCACTGGAATACTGGTCGCGATCGCTACAGCGATGTGCGGCGTGTTGAACGTACCGTTGCGCACGGCGATGATTTTTGGCAAAAAACCGCCTTTCACCAGGGCGAGAAAAACATGGTACGTGCCGATGATCGCGGTGTTCGAAGCAAACAGGAGCAAACTCGAGGCCGTAAGGACTACGGCCAGCTTGATGCCTAAGCCGCCAACGATAAGACCTAGCTCGGAAATGAATCGCTCGCTTTCGGTGGCTTTGAGCTGTTCCGGCAACAGGCCAATGGATAACGCCGTCAAAACCGGAGAGGTTACGATCATGGTTATCATAACCGCGGCCATGGCCCGGCGGGTCGTTCGGCGCAGCGGAAAACGCATGGCCGGACTAAGCTGGCTGATACTTTCCAACCCGGAGAAGGCGAGCCAGGCCGAAGCAAATCCAACCAAGAGTTCGTAACTCGAAATCCCGTGGGCTGGCCCCAATTTGTTCAGAACCGCGTTCCATTGGATGGCGTCCATTGTAAAAATTGCCACGCCAATGACGATGAGATTGACGACGAAAGAAGCGCAAGCCATAACGAGCGCTACTGATGCGCTCTCGCGAATGCCGATGATGTTGAGCCCCGCTAGCACGCCGACACCAGCGCAGGATAAGAGGACAATTTGCGGATCTATCGCGTTAAAGGCGCTGCCGATGTATTGAAATCCCGCGACGGCGGAGATCGCCGTGGTGAGAAAGTAATCTACGGTGATCAGCATGCCGCCGAGACAGCCCCACATCGGACCGAAGGCTTTCGTGGTGATCGTTACGACGCCGCCGCCTTCCGGGTTGCGCCACGATATTTCGATGTACTTGAGTGATAGCAGGATGAATCCGCCGGTGGTGAGCAAAACAAAAAACGGCGTGGCGTCGTGGACATGGCCGTAAAGAATCCCGGGCACGTAGTAGACGGACGTGCCGATGTCGCAAAAAACCACCGCCCACGCCAACAACCAGTTAAGTTGCCGAGTGTCTTTCGTCGGTTCCATGGAAACGGATGTGGCAGATCGAATTAGTCGTAAGGCGCGCCAACTCGGTGTAGCTCGAAGGCTCTTGCATTGATATCGCGGTTCGACCTATCATGCAATTAAGCACCGCGTTTATGGCCCTACCCGTTCAATATTTCCAAAAACTCGTCGAAAGCTGCCCGGACATAATAATTTCCGTCGATAAGAACGGAAAGATTATTTTTTACAACGATGGCGCGCGGCAAAATCTCGGCTTCAGCTTCGAAGAGGTCCTGGGGAAGAGCGTTTTGAAAATTTATCCGAGCCTTGAAGAGGCGCGCAGGGTTATGGCCGCTATGCGCGCTGGCGACGGTGCAAGCAAGGGCCGGGTACGCAATTTCGAAACCGTTTTCAAGACCAAAAAAGGGGAGAAGATCCCGGTAGCGATCTCGGCGTCAATTACCTACGACGACCAGGGCAACGAGATCGGGTCCATAGGCTTCGCCAAAGACATCAGGGAGATTCGCCTCCGCGACCAACTCGTTACACTCGCCGAAATCGCCATCGGACTATCGCATGAGATCAACAATTCTCTCGAAGTGCTGGTTAATCAAATCGAGATGCTGCGTCAATACGTGGGCCGCGTGGCCAGCGATGAGGACTACATCGTCGAGTCCGATCGGCTGGAGTCACTGGCGTCGCAAGTGAAAAAAATTCAATACATCACCGGGCGCATCAGTCAAATGGCGGATGAGGGCGAGTACGGTATTAAGGAATACTTGAATGGCAAGATGATGACCGATCTTCACGTCGAGGACGCCGGGCAACCCTGCGATTGGCCAAAACCCGCTGAGCGCTTTCCGCTGAGCGGCCTTAGAGTCCTGATCGTCGACGACGACGCGGGCGTTTGTCAGTCGCTTAAAGATCTGCTCGAAGCAGAGCGGTGTTGCATCGAGACGGCCGCGTCCGGCATCCATGCGATGGATCGTCTCGGACGCGAAAAGTTCGATCTCGTGTTGAGCGACGTCGTCATGCCCGACATGGACGGCTACGAGCTTTATCAGGCGGTCAAAAAAACCACACCGAAACTCCCCGTCGTATTGATGACGGCATTTAACTATGACAAAGATCATATCATCAAGCGCAGTTGCTTGGAGGGACTGCAAGGCGTGATCTTCAAAAAACCCGTCAACCCTGCGATGCTGAAAAAAATTCTCCTGCAGCAATGTCGTCCCGAGCGAAAGAGCCAAGCCCCTTCGCGCCACTCGCCGAGACACCAAATTTAGCCGCAACTTCCAAAACCAACTGGTTCGAGCCGTGAACAAAGAAGATCATTACAACCAAGGAATGGAGCTCTTCGCACAGAACAAGCTGGATGAAGCGGCTGCGGCCTATCGGCGCGCGCTCGATGAAGATCCCAATTACGCGGACGCGTTGCACGCGTTGGCGATGACCTACGCGCATCAAGAAAAGCTCGACCAAGCCATCGAAATGGGCAAGCGACTGATTGAGGTCACCCCCGACGACGAACTAGCCTACACGAGTTTGTCGATTTTCTACCAGCAAAAGGGTTTGATCGCCGAGGCCGAGCAGATCGCCGCAAAGTCGAGGACTTTGGGGTGGAAGCGGCAGCTCAACGAGAATAAAGATTCTGGCAAGAAGTAATCCGCGGCTGATTGCCGGGCTCTTAAATTAGCTAGGTGCAGCGTCAAGTGACCCTATCACGCGGCCGTGACCACTCCAATTTTTCTTTAATCGCTCTTCCGCTGTGATACCGGCCTCGATTGACCGAAGATTTCCCAATTCTCGGTTCCCGCTTCGGCCTCTGGCGAGTTGTGACCAAATTGTCGCGGCCTTGCATGAATCGCGCGCGAAACGATAACCGAATTCTTTTCGACCTCAGGTTGCGATTCGCCCTTCGTAAATTCACCCCAAACCACGTTTTTTTGCCCTTGCTAGTTCTAGAATCATGAGTTCTTGCAGTTTGGGCTTGTACTGGATAAATAATGATACGTAGGTCTCGTCGGAGACACGAATAGACACCTGGGAGAGAAGCATGACCTTAGCAGCAGGCCCGATCGAAAAGCTGGTCAAATTGATCGCTGATGAAAAGCGATTCGACGAAAAAATTCGCGATACGCAGGCGGCTCTAGCCCTGGTCAAGAAGAGAGTCTCGGAGTCTCTGGCGCAACACTACATTGCATCACCTCGAGAGTCGAGATTTCAAATGCCGGAGGATCTTATGAGAGAAGAACAATCTTACGAACGCTTACTGCAAGCACTGCAAGACATGAAGAATGAGATTGCCAAGCAGATTCGACCCGTGGAGGAACAGATTATCCAGGCCAACGTCGATCACTTGCGCCAGACTTTCGGCCAGGAAAGCCGCCGCCTGACCAAATGTCTCGAAGAGATCGATGACAACATCTTGGCTTGTCGGCAGTACCTCCAGGACTACGAGCGCATCCGCTCAAGTCTCTATGGGCTGAATGAGAAGCTCGCCCAATTGGGCGCTGAATCCATTCAAATCCCCGACAGCTTGCCAACGTCGGATCTGGGCGAGATCGTCCGCCAGCGGATCGAAAATCTGCGCACCCAAGCGAAGATTTGAACCCAGTTGGCCGCTAGCGAGTCGCGCAGCCCAATCTGCCGCGAACGTATCGCACAATGAGCAACCTCCCGGGCTAGCGAGAAGCTAGATTCTCGATGGTTTCAGTTCGTTCTCTTGCCTGAGCTACTACGGGCATCATGTCTCGTCGATAGGCTTGGCGTGGCGCAGATCAGCGCGGTAGAGAACAGCGTAGGCGACCGAACCAACGGTGAGAAAACCGCAAACCGCCACGGTCCATGGCGCCCCGACAACCGTTTCGATCAGGCCGAAGGGAAAACTACCCATCGGTCCAAGTCCGCGATTGATCAAGCCGAAAAGCGACATGATGCGACCTCGGTTGGTTTCGTCGGCGTGAATTTGCAGCAGTGTTGCGGTGGCCGAAAGGAAAGTGGTTTGGAATGCGCCGGCGATAAACAAAATCAATAGCGACAGATAAAAATGGCGCGAGCCGGCGAATAGAACGATAGACGATCCGAGACCCGCGGCAAGAAAAAACAGCAGGCGATGCGGCTTTGGAAAGCGGCGAATCGATGCGAGCGTGAGGCCGCCCAGGATCGCGCCCGCTCCGGGAGCCATCAGCAGCAGACCAAGACCCGGCGCGCCGACGCGGAGAATATCGCGGGCAAAGACCGGCATGAATTGAGTGTACGGCTTGGTACAGAAAGACACGAGGCCGAGAATGGTGAAGAGCGATACAAAGATCGGCGTATTCCATGCCAAATTGAAACCCTCAATCACGTCGCGCGTGAGTCTCTTTTGGCTCCCCGCGCTTGTCGCTCCGGGAATCCGAATCAGAAAAATCGTAAGCAGCACGATCAAGTTCCCGACGGTTGCGACGAAAAAACAACCTTTGGTATCGATCCACGGAATCAACATGCCACCGAGAGAGGGTCCGAAGAGCATCGATCCGTTAAAAACCATCTGATAAAGAGTGACCGCGTTCGGGAGATCGGGACGCGGCACCAAATGATGCAAAATCGACTGGCGCACGGGTTGTTCAAAGGAAACAAAAAAGCCGGTTAACGCGGAAACTGTTAATAGATGCCATACGAGGATCGTTCCCCAATGGTCCATGACGCCGAGAAATAACGTCATGAGCAAGAAAGCGCTCTGAGTCATGACGAAGATAGTTTTGCGATCTGCACGATCGACAATCGCGCCGCCCAACGCCGAAAAAAGCACCTGAGGTAAGCCGAGGCAGAATCCTTCCAGCCCTAAATAGAATGGCGAATTGGTCAGTTGGAAGATCAGCCAGCTCTGCGCGGTCGTTTGCACCAACGTCCCCGTGTGACCTAGAAAGAGGCCGCACCAAAAAATGAAATAATCGCGATGGCGAAAGGCGCGGAACGTGTTGGTCAAATACATTTCGGAGATTCGGTCGACGATTGAGATCGAAAACTGTTCGGCGGCTGATGCGCTTAAGACCGAATGCCCGCTTTCTTACATAAGAGCTGGTAGGTGGGACCGTCAAGTTCTTCACCGGCGGGCAACCCCGCGGCGATGCGGAAGTTCTTAATCGCAGCGCGAGTGCGCGGCCCAATGCAACCGTCGATTTTCCCGGGCGCGTAGCCGAGGAAAAGCAAGGCAACTTGCGCGGTTCTCATCTCCAGATTCGGCAGCGAACCGCTGGCGAATCGTTGATATTGCTCGGCCAATTTCACGTCGTAATGGTTTTGCCAGTAACTCGGACCGTTGTAGCGCTTGGCGAACCCGGCCCAATCTCGATTCGCCAACAGTGCCGCCAAGCCGTTGGCTTTTAGAAAGCCGCACATGGCGGCAAGCTGAGTATCCTCGCTTTGCACCATGGCCTGAACCATTCTCGCGGCTGATTTAAAACCCGCCACGTCGTGGTTAAATCCCATCACTTGGCCCATGCCCCAGGACACCGAGTTTAGCGCGGGCTCGATGCCCAATCTGGCCTTGGCGCACAAGGCAATTGCCTTTTCCAATTTGTTGTATTGCTCATCAAGCAGTCCGTAGCTTCCAGGGGGTCCGGAGACGTCGGGCGCTGCACTATCGAAACGACCGTCGGTACGTTTGCGAAAGATGTGGCGCTCGAAAAGAATCTGCGGCCGGCGGTCGACGCGAAAGCCGAACCCCTGAGTCACACCGGCCGTTTCGACTTCGACGACGGTCCAAATATAGGCCGAGTCGTTGGGACCGAGGCCGAGCAGGGCGAGCGCTTTGTTGAGGCCCGCTCGAGTTAAAGGCTGACCTTTACCGTAGAATTTCATGCAGATTCTCCTTAATTTGTCTTGCGGCGGCCGCGAGCAGTGATTTTTTTACCATTATCACAATCGATAAACGCCTGGCGCCGTGACAACTGTCGATTTCAAAAAGGTGAGGTGAGAGAGTATTTGCGCAGCGGTTTGGTGGTGGTCCCAACGGGAATCGAACCCGTGTTCCCGACGTGAGAGGCCGGTGTCCTAACCGCTAGACGATGGGACCATGGCTGAGGAGGAAGGACTCGAACCTTCAATCGCCTGATCCAGAGTCAGGTGGCTTACCAATTAGCCGACTCCTCAAA
>Ga0137403_10008939_pt1 | contig 11172 bp, 19 predicted proteins | sample CZOMad2_1_16fung_FD_122057 | JGI IMG/M metagenome (GOLD analysis project Ga0137403, IMG submission 122057) | Vadose zone soil fungal communities from Angelo Coast Range Reserve, California, USA - CZOMad2_1_16fungal (Hybrid Assembly) | ecosystem: Environmental > Terrestrial > Soil > Vadose zone...
GTCCCGTAGAACACTATATCGAATTACGTACCCGCCAGATAATTCGAAAACTAGTCCATTAGCGACGCTAACAACATCGTATATGCGCAGGTCAAGTACTTGCTTAGCGGTACTAACGAAAGTAGTTTCCCTAGCTAACAGTAGCCATATACGATATCGTTAGCTAGACTCACGAAGTTGTTTTCGGATTCAATGCTCTACCCTCGGGTAACATAAACTCGAACAAGGTTATGTTAGCAAGGCTAAAGATTGGGCGGAGTTAGCACACTTTTTCGAAAACGCCGACAGACCTCCCCGCGAACTTTTAGGGAAAAACTGACAGGGAAAGCTGAAGTTCAGGTCACCAGGAACATTCAGGATTTTAGAAACTGAAATCTTCGTACACGTAAGATTTTCGAACATGCAGACAAGTAGAACTCCCCAGGTGCTGAAAATTCCTGGGGAGTTCTATGTTTTTCTTTACTCGGCTAGCAGTCCTGCTTCTCGCAGCGCATCCGCTATCTGCCTGTACAGGGAGAAACCTGCGACTGGCTCGCCTTTCTGGTGATGCAGGTATATTTCCTCGATGTGACACAAGTACACTCTCTGGATGATTTTCTCTGCGTCACTCCAGGTTGTTGGATTCTCCATTGATCTCCCTCAGTGCCTCGAAGTGTCCCGTATCGAGTAGTTCACAGGTCTTGCAGTTTCTCCGCTGGCACATGTGCTCATCATGCCCTGGGTTGGTGAGTATTCGCTTGAGGAGTTTAATCATTTCCTTCCCGAGGTTCTTATCACCACGGAAATCCCCATTCCTCTTCGGATTCAGCTGGTTGTTCTCTCAATGGAATGGATTGTTTCCTTCTCGCGGGGATATTAGCAGCAGGGGTGAGGATAATGGTCCCCGCGAGGGTTTCCTCCGCGAGGTAAAAGACGTGCTCCTGATGGGATCTCCAGGACACATCGATCGTCCCGGACAGCACGGTCACCTCGTGCGTGTTATTCTCCATCTATCCTCCTTCTCGGAAGTATTCGATAATAACCAGTACGGTGAATACAAAGATAACAAGTAGCAACCCCCCGTAGAGGATGTATGCTCTCATGTTTCCTCTTCCAGGGGATCGTACTTTTTTTTCACTGGTTTTTCTCCTTTGAGGGAATAATCTTCAGCAGCGCGGTGTTCTCCACCCTAACGAAAGGACGATCAGATGAGCAAGTCTCAGACCTCAGACCCTGGGGGAAGTTTCATTCTCCATGCAGTAGTCACCGGTACCGCGTTTCTCACCTGCTGTTGGCCTTACCTGATCTGGCATGGCACGGACCAGTACGGGAGGATGGTCTGGGATACCTCTTCCTGGACCGCGTGCTTGCTGTGGTGGCTGGGGGTGTCCCTGGTTGCCTGGGTGACATGGATGCTTTCTCATGCTCGTCCCAGCTTGCGGGAGGCAGCGGAGGTTGAGTCCCGGGAGCTGAAAAGGCTGCGCTCCCGCTACCGTAAGCTTCAGCGGGAGTATTTCCGCGATCACGAGGATCTGCGTGCTCATGCTCTCCGCGAGGAGCGGTGGCTGTAATTTTTCCCATGTCATGCTTTCCAGGTTGAGCAGTCCCCAGTTGCCAGTTTCCCCGTTCATATCCAGGGAGACCACCCTGCATTCCCCCCAGGGCACGCTCAGGAACTGGTTCGCGGGGATATGGTAATGCCCGTGGAAAATCCATGACGGCTGCACTGATTCACATATCTCGCTCATCAGTTTTCTATGTGCCTCCGCGAAAGGAATCTGGGGGAGCCACGCTTTCGGGATATCAGGGTTCAGGTTGAGCGGTACCCACGCAGGGGCGTCGTGAGACAGGAGTACGTCTGCTTTTCCTTCGCGGATGACTTTTTCTTTCTGCTCCTGCGTGATCGCCTCTTCCGGATGCCAGGAGATTCCTGCTACGCGCAGGTTTTTGTCCACGCTGACCGCTCCCCCGAGGGCAAGCCATTTCTTCCCGTGCCACTCCCAGCGTGATCCCCGTGACAGGTGCTTGATGTGCGGGGTAATCCACGGACTGTCGCGGGTCAGTTCCGCCAGCAGCGGATGATCCTCGTGATTCCCGTCGATGAACCACAGTTCCGCGTTTGCATGGGCAAGAGCGTTCTCTATCTCGGTCAGGTAAGAGTCTCGTACCGCCTCCTCGAAGAGGAACCTGTTAGACCAGGAAGGGAATTTAACTTTCACCTCCCCCGGGGGGTCCCACACCCCGAAGTCTCCCGCTTGCAGGATGATCTTTTTCTGCCATATCGGGAGGAGAGTGCTAATCTGCTTGATTACCTCCCTCCCCCAGCGGGCATTCCCATGCCAGTCCCCGCAGATGGCAACCAGCCCAGGGTCTTTATCATCCATTCCTGTACTCTCTCACTTCTATTCCTGCTTTCCTCGCGGCTTTCACGCACTGGGCAGTCCCGTGCGTATCATGTGGTTTTAGGTGCAAGCATTCTGCTTTCACGCACGGGTTGATGAACGCAAGCCAGCAATCCGCGTTCATCCCCAGGAACACCATGGCATCATTGCGGACATGCCCTGCTTCCCTTTTCCCATAGAATCCCCAGAGAGCAGGGACGGTCGCGGGATGCCATCCCCGATAAATAGCTTCCACCTTGCACAGCCCGTCAGCCCCCCCTGCACCTCCTTCAATCACGATGTTCGGGTACGCGGGGTCATAGAAATCGTGAAATGCCTCATCGAACGCATCTGAGATGATTTCCCGCGACTTCCAGGTACGTGATCCCGTCACCCCGATGATCATGTTCTCGCCACCGTGATCGTGTTCATTGCCAGGCAGGCACTGCATCCCGCGACCCCGGTTTCCATATCGCTCAGGCAAGGGTCGCATACGAAAAAGTATCCGTGATTCCCGCAGGAACTGCACCCCCCCTAGAGCCGCCAGGTGCTGGGACTCCCGCACGGATCGGGGTGGGGTCGGAGGGCTTCGCACGGGGGAGTGTTTTTCTCGTCTATCAGTCCCGGGAAGTAACTAGGGATGGTCCAGCCTTTCTGCTGGAGGTTAAAGATATCCATCGATCCCCCTTCCCTGAAAACGGCAGCCAGTACAAGTAAACCCGTTGAGCACTCCTTCTTCGTGACACCTATCGCAGATGAACACGATAATGCTGTCCTTGCACCCGGGACATGCGGAGATGATCCGCCAGGAACTCGGGTTCCCGCATCGCACCCATTTCCAGAGGCAGCCACAGGGAGGGGTGTCTTCGGAAGTTCCTTCAAGTCTTTCGATTTCGAGGACAGCAGGCATCATCGTTCCTTCCCCAGGGATGTTCGCTGGCAGCAGAGCTTACACCCCTTTCAGCAGCAGCGCCAGGTTTCCGCAGGTCAGGGTCAGGATTTGACAAACTTCTCTCAGCTGGTAAAGTAGCCATCGAGCACAAGCCCAAGCCCAAGTCGAAGTCGATGGTACGCGGAACAGCAGATGGAGGTTCGAATCCTTCCCGGAGCGCTCATGCCCCGGTAGCTTAACTGGATAGAGCGCTGGTGTACAAGAAGTCTAAGACTGCATGCTCTAAGCCTAAGCTCAGCCTGTACGACCGGATCAAACGCAGGTGTGCAACCTATTGAGATGGGGGTTCAATTCCCCCGGGGGTGGCTATCATCACCCCCTGGTCTAATGGATAAGACGCTCCGGGATAAGACAGACGCACCTCGACCGCTGCCGGTGGTGACAGGCTTGTCAGCAGATTCAGATTCTGCGTCAGCCTTTTAAGCTGTGACAAATTACATCAGCCCCCCCGAGGACCAAGGCTAGGTCCCGGGGGGGCACTTACATGGAAAGAGGAAAAGAAGTGGCAACACGTGTACGTAAGCTCGCGCAGCTGGTTGGCACGATCACGAATATCCGCCAGCAGGATGACGCGATCGGGACTGAGCTGAAGAAGAAGGTGCAAAGCGAGACCCTGACTACGGGTCTGATCCAGAAGCACGTCCCGCTGGAAATGCTGACGGACGAGCAGCGCAGGGGCATGCTCCTGGGAACCCAGCCTGACGTATACAAGAAGGTAGCCCTGACCGTCCCGGATGCGCTACGGCAGGCGATGGATTACTCCGTGTTGGCAATCGACGCGGTTGCCTCCAATGACCGGACCAACCAGACCGCGAATGCAGACGTGATTCTTCCCCCGGACGGGACGATACTCCTCGCGAATGTCCCCGTGTCCCACCTGCTATGGCTGAGCAAGTACCTGGGGGAATGGCGTAAGTTCATCTCCGTCCTCCCGGTGCTCAACCCGACGAAGGAATGGACCCTGGGCGACTCCGGGGTGTACTGGGGTAACACGGAGAAGAAGGTCAGTGCCACGAAGAAGATCGTCCCGCTGGTGCTGCACCCGGGGAATGACAAGCACGCCCCGCAGACTCAGCCGGTCGAGGACACCATTCCGACCGGTCACTACGAGACGACCGCGCTGTCCGGGGCTGTCTACGCGTCTCGTAAGCGTGAGCTGCTGGACAGGTTCGATATGACGATCGGGGCAGTCAATGACGCGGTAGCCCGTGCCAACCAGGTTCCAGTGGTAGAGGCGCAGGAAGGGGAGGCTCTGCTGAGCTTCCTGCTGGCGTAAAAGAAGTAAAAGAAAGGGAAAAGAATGGCAGCACCGGCAGCGAAAGACAACGAGAACATGGCTGCCACCGCAGCCCTCCCGAGAGTCCTCGGGGATTCCCCGATATTCCGGGAGGTCCGCGACGAGCGGATGGACGCGGTGAAAAACCTCAGCGAAGCTGGACTGACCCGGGTCGTGTTCGTGTCCACGGACCGTAACGGGAAGTTTCACGTGAAGATGTCAGTTGTCTCGTTCAGCACTCGTGACGCGATCGTGAGTCTTCTTGATGACGAGCACGTCGCATAGCTATTACGATGAGGACCCGTACGAGAGTGGCGAATATACCCCTCCCGTACGGGTTTTCTGGGATTCACGGAAGCAGCAATGGGCGTGCCGCTGTTTTTCATATTCCCGTGACGGGAAATGCATCCACCTGGTACGACAACGCAAGAAAACAGATCTTACCCCCCTCCCCCGGTATCTGTGAGGAGAAATCCATGGCAGTATATGTCTGTCGTTACTGTTCAGCTTTCCTTATCAAATTGCAGGGTACGTGGGTGGACAAGGACACTCTTGATGCGATGTGCCCCAGCACGAGCGGGGCGCGCGGCAGGGCGCACAGTCCTTCAAAGTAACAGGGAGTACTCATGAAAGCTGACAATGACGGGATCACGGTTGACGCGGTAGCGCGGATCGTGCACAACGCCCAGCGTGACCTTGAGTACTGGCTGGAAGACCCGTACCCTCCCCCTCCGTATGATGCGCTCCCTGAAGAGTTGAGGTTCCCTGTGCAATCGCTGGTGCGGCTGATCGTGCAAGGGTACTGCGCAGACTACGTGCAGGATATGTGGATTGCTTCCATGGCCGCGAAAGACTGGAAGCACGGGGATGTGAAAGATCCGCACGAGAAAACTCACCCGTGCATGGTTCCGTTTTCCAGTCTCCCGCTCTGGGAGAAGCGGAGAATGCATCTCGCATACGACATCGTGGAAGGATTCGCCCGGTACATGGATCTGGGTTAATTGCGGAATACAGGAGAAATGTCCTACGATTAGGATATGCCTGCTGTTATTCCCGCCCATGTTGCGATACGTTCCCGCCTGAAAGACTCCGCGCAGTATGCCTGGAAGCTGAACGGGAAACTGGAATGCGTGATCGCGGTAAAATCTCAGTCAGGGGGTGGCGGGGGTTTTCACGGGAAAATCGATCACAGCCAGCCCCCGTGGTGTGCTGCGGTCGCGCACGCGATCATGGACCTGCATGCGCGCTCCAGGGACGCGGAAGCCTGTGTCAGGCTCTCCTTGCGGCTCCCGAAACGTGACAGGGGGGGGAGCAGCGCCAACACCCGTATCGCGCTGGAGAATCTCGTACGATTGTGTCACGGGGCAGAAGATCATCTGGTAGTCTCGAACACCCGGTGGCTGGACGGGTGGTCCCGGAAAGCCTCGATAGCGCTGAACGAGACGGAGCTGCCCCGCAGGCTCCCCAGGATGGAAGGAGCCCCGGAGCCCCCGTGTCCGTGGTGTCATTCGCGGACCTTGCGGATGTTCCCGCTGTACGGGACGGTGAAATGCCTCAACCCGGAGTGCAAAGATGAACAGGGACGCCGCCCGGTGGCGAGGCTAGAATACTTTGAACAGGAAATGGTGCTCCGCTGGCAGGATGACATAATTGGAGTTCCTTCATGAGTGATGACGAGCTTGCCCGTGGAAGAGGCTGGGCTGGGGTCCCGATAGTGGAGCTTGACGGGAAAAGCTGGACTCTCCCATTCGCAGCTAAACACCTGGGAATCCCCGAAGTTCTGCTGCGCGAGACGGTGCGGTACGCGGAGCTTCAGCCCGTGGGGGCGATGAACATGCGGGAGTACCGTTCTCAGGGCAGGGCAGCACGAGCCTACCCTGCAAAAGCCCTGATCAGGATCGCGGAGACACTAATGTCCCTGAAAGACCAGAAGTGACCGGGAGAAAAACTTTCCCCGTCTTGCTGACAACCGAAAGCTGGCATGGCATCCTGAATGAATCCCCGAAAGGGGATGGTAAGGCTCACTGTCCTTCGATTCCTGAGGACTCATGGTGAGCACACTGCTAACTCAGGAGTCATATGTCATGCCGAGGCAAGCATCGTAAGCCTTCCCGCTCAGTAAGAGCATTCGTGCCAGGGGTCACAGCCACAGCAATAGCTGGAATGATTCTCACCGCCACCCCCATCGCGGCACACGCGCAGGTTCGCCCAGGCGGAGAGGATTCTCCTCCGCCTTCGGACCTTGCGAGCATCACCGCGCTTATCCAGCGCTACATTCCGAAACATCAGGTTCCCGCTGAGATTGTCGTTCATCGCGGGGATACCCTGGGGAGTATCTCTGCGAAGTCCTGCGGAACCCCGGACGACTGGACTGGGATATACAAGAAGAACAAGAAGGTCATCGGGGGTAACCCGGATCTGATTCTCCCAGGTCAGCACCTGACTAAAGACTGCCGGGATGTCCCTCTCCCGCGTCCCAGGATCATGGTCACCGCAAATGTCCAGTCCCAGGGGGGACATGCAAGAATCTCCGAGGGTTCTGTCAGCGGGGGAAACCTTTCCTTCGCGGGACTGGAGCGCCTGTGGGTCGCGGCAGGGGGAGACTCCTGGGCTGCGTCTTCAGCTGCCCGCGTCGCGGAATGCGAGTCCGGGGGGAGGCAGCGTGCATATAACCCGAGTGGTGCCTCCGGATACTGGCAGATCCTCGGGCAGGTTATCGGGGGGGATGTTTTCGACCCGATGACGAATGCCCGTAACGCGGTCTCCAAGTGGCGGGCGTCCGGGAAGACGTTCGCGCAATGGGTATGTCAGCCGTGAGGGTGAAATGGGTAGCTGCCCTCATAGCGATAATAGCAATGTTCGGTATCCCTGCGATCAGTGCCCAGGCAGCCCCCAGGAATCCCGCTGCCATTAGCGGCTCAGCGCTGACATGGGCTGAGCATCACACGAAAGGTCTCTCCTACTCCTGGGGCGGGGCGGGTCCGTACAGTTACGACTGCTCCGGGCTGGTCATGACCGCCCTGAGACATCAGGGAGTGTACCTCCCGCATTACACGGTGGGGATGGTGCAGTCAGGAAAACTGTACCGGGTGTACCACCCGAGGAGAGGTGACCTGGCATTCTGGGGACCCACATGGGCTCCGTATCATGTCGAATTCTACGTAGGACACGGGCTCACCTACGGAGCGCGCACGTACTCCGAACCGATCGGGTTCCACTCCAGCAAATACTACCCGCCAACGTCCTACTGGCGGATCAGATGAGATAAAGATGACGTTGACGGTGCCGTAGGAGGTGTCGTTCGATGCGCAGAGCCCCGGGAGAGGCGATTCTCACACATCACATCCTCCCCCGGGGCTTCTGCATGTGGTAGAGTGATGTCCTCGCCTCGCGAGAGCAGGGAACGGGATGACTGCCCCGCTCCCCGGACAGAAACCCCCCCAGCTCGCCGCTGGGGGGGTTTCTGCATTATGCTAGTATGTAAGATTCGAACTAGCTTTCCCCAGGCGGTGTGTGGCTAAAAACTTCTCGAAACTATCCCCGGAGATGAAAGCACGCCTGCGTGCGGAGATTCTCGCAATGAAAGCCGCTGCGGAACCCCGTCCGTGGGAGACGCAGGCGTACAACAAGCAGCTCCCCCCGGACCACCCGAGGCATCGCCTCCCCGACCCGAAGACAGGGAAGGTCTGCGGCTGCGAGCGCCCCTACGCGGACTGGGAAACCTGGCTGCTGATGACGGGGCGGGGATTCGGGAAAACCCTGACAGGAGCCAACTGGGCGCTGTCCAGGGGACTGTCTGAGCCGGGAGTCTGGGTGGCTGTCTGTGCCCCCACCTTCGCGGACGTGAAAAACACCTGTTTCGAGGGTCCTTCCGGGATCAAGGCGGCAGCGCAGCCCGGGGAGATCATAGATCACAACAAGAACGATCTTAGAATCACCCTCCGCAACGGGAGTATAATCCAGGGGTATTCCGCTGAGAAGGCGGAAAGTATCCGAGGTGCCAACCTGGGGTACTGCTGGTTTGACGAGCTTGGAATTATCCGCTACCCGGAGTTCTATGAGGCTGGTCTGCTGCCTGCGCTGCGAACCTCTAAAGGTCAGCTGATGATCACCACCACCCCGAGGAACACGAAGCTTCTCCGCGAGATCATCAAAGAAGCAGAAAAGAATCCCGAGAGATTCCATTTCACCCGTGCGACATCAGCAGAAAACTGGAAGGCTGAAGGCGTCGGGAAAATGATCTCGAAAGTCACCTCTAAATTCGGGGAGGGGACGTTCCTGGAACGGCAGGAGCTGCAAGGTGAGTTCATCGCGGAGATTCCCGGGGCACTGTTCCAGTTTGAGTGGTTTGACGAGTTCCGGGTGGAAGAACATGAGGTTCCTGATTTTCGCAGGGTTGTCGTAGCTGTGGACCCCGCATCCTCAAGCTCCATCAAAAGCGATGAAACGGGTATCGCGGTCTGCGCGGAAGGGGAGGATCAGCACCTGTACACTCTCCAGGACTGCTCCCTTCAGGGTACCCCGGATAAAGTCATGGACGCTCTCGTAGATGCCTATTACAGATGGAATGCATCTCTCGTGGTTGGGGAGAAAAACGGGGTCGGGGATTATTTCAAGGGGATGCTGTACCAGAAAGACCCGTACATTCCCCTGAAGCTAATCCAGGCGATGAACTCAAAGAAGATCAGGGCACAGCCTGTGTCCCCGCTAGCAGAGCAGGGACGGATTCACATGGTGGGGGATCGTGGTCAGTTCGAGGAGCTGGAACGTCAGTTGTGCGCTCTCACCTCTTACGATGACCGGGTGAAAGCCCATGACGATAGAGCTGACGCCTGGGTGTACGCGATGCGGGAACTGTGCGGGTTCGGGGCTGTCAACTATAAGGAAATCTACGGATTTTCCGCATGTAAAGGCTGCGGGAATGACGTACATATCTACATTGACAAGCGCTGCAAGTCCTGCGGAATTCCTGTTGTCGCGGAAACAAAAGCGATAGATCCGACCCGGAAAAAGTCGGCTATCCGCTGGTCAGCAGCTTATTACAGAACCTGCGTTCGCGGACACGAATTTCCCCTCAAGTTGAAGGTTTGCCCAGAATGTGAACCCGATCCAGGAGAGTATATGCGTAAGGTTTCTTCTCTTACGGGAGGTCGGAACTGGGTAAGTTACACTAGTAAAGGTAACTGGCTCGGGAACAGGAAGATTTAGAGGTTTAAATTGCCACAATTGCATGGTTCGCGATTCAAGGATCTTACTGGACAAAAATTCGGTCGTCTTAATGTTATTCAGATTGGCGAACGTGGTGATCGTCGTGACCAGCATACTTACTGGCTGTGCCGGTGTGACTGCGGAAGAGAAAGAATTGTCCAGTCAAGCAACCTAACTAGCGGCAAGAGTACTAGCTGTAGGCGTTGTCCGCAAAGAATGCCCGAAGGAGAGCCAGCTAGGAATAGTTTGCTGTTCAGCTACAAGTATCAAGCTCAGCGACGTGGCTATAGCTGGGAACTAACCGGGGAAGAGTTTGATAAGCTTATATCCGCTAACTGCCACTACTGCGGTTTGATGCCAAGCACGGTACATACGTCGCGGAGCCATGAGATCACTCACAATGGTATTGATCGCGTGAATAATGTATTGGGGTACATTCCGGGAAACGTAGTTTCGTGTTGCGGAACCTGCAACTATGTCAAGGGAACTATGTCGGTAGATGAATTCTTGACCTGGGCGACTCGTTTTGCAGCGTATCAGGTACAACTTCAAGATAAAAAGCTTTGATGTGCTATGCGATGTACGTGCCAGATTGCCGCTGGAACCCGGGATCATGGATGTTTCCTGTACGCTGGAAGAACATAGCGGGATCACGCACTACGATGAGGTGTTCTCTATCGGATGGAAAGAGGAAATGAGAGATTCTTCTTCTTCTTTCTTTCGCGGGTTTTAACTGTGGGTAACGGGAAGGTTGCGTACAGGGATTTCCTCAGTTCCCCCGTATGGCAAGCCAAGAGAAAGCAGCGGCTGAGGATCGATGGTTTCCGCTGCCAGCAATGCGGGACTCAGGGTCTCCTGGACGTGCACCACCTGAATTACGAGAAACCCTGGGGTCAGGAGGAGATGTCGGACCTCCTGTCTTTGTGCAGGGAATGCCATTATCAGCAACACGAGAAAAAGGAGCCGCAAGTGAGCAGAGATCTCGGACCTAACCAGGATGCGCTACTGGCGTTCGTGAAGCATTACCCCGGGGTGTGGCTTGAATCGCAGCGGCTATATGACGCGCTATACCCCGTGCAAGAGCGCAGCGTACGGCGAAGTGCTGACAATCTTTTTAGGCGCGGCCTTCTGGAAAGGCGAGGCGACACGAGAATCGGGTACGAATGGAGATGGACTGCTCCGGCAAAATCCCGACAGGTAAGTCGTGATCTGATTCCTGCCCCGAGAAAGTCGCAAGAGAATACCAGCTTCGATGACCTTCGCAGAGTCAACGAGAACGGGGAATACTGGTCTGCGCGAGATCTAATGCCCCATTACAGCTACTCTACGTGGCAGAAATTTAAGTCACTTATAGAGCGAGCGATGCTAGGACTCAC
>Ga0137403_10008940_pt1 | contig 11171 bp, 5 predicted proteins | sample CZOMad2_1_16fung_FD_122057 | JGI IMG/M metagenome (GOLD analysis project Ga0137403, IMG submission 122057) | Vadose zone soil fungal communities from Angelo Coast Range Reserve, California, USA - CZOMad2_1_16fungal (Hybrid Assembly) | ecosystem: Environmental > Terrestrial > Soil > Vadose zone...
TCAGGAACATATTGGTCCTGCCCGCCCGTATAACGGATGGGCTCATCCCATTCTCCCGCATGATGTCCAGTCCGTAACGGAAGGCAAAGGCAATACCCTCCTGCCCCGCCCGGTAAAGATGCGCAGGCCCATGTTTGTTCAGGTCGATATTATGGATATGCGCACCGATGATCCGGTTGTGCAGGATCCTTTCCGCCCCGTTGCCGAAAGGCAGGATCCGCAGCCCCTCGCTGCCGGCCGCGATGGAGGCGGCAGCCTTATTCAGGCTGATATAATCGGTTCCGCCGCCGCCAGAAGTCCGGCTACCAGAAGCCCCGCCGGCCAGAACTCCGCCGCCCGCCAGATCCCTTATCCAGCGGTTGAGGATGCCGGTCCCATTGATACAGAGCAATACCCCGATCCTTTTGCGCGCGGCGCTATAGTTGACATGCGCAAAACTATTCACCCTCGACTGCGGATCGTACACCAGCTGATCGCTTACGCCATAGATCACCCCCGAAGTGCCCGCCGTAGCCGCCACTTCGCCAGGCTCCAGCACATTCAGCGATAAAGCGTTATTGGGTTGGTCCCCGGCCTTATAGGTCACCGGTATGCCCTTCTTCAGTCCCAGCTTGCCGGCAATATCTTCCTTCAGCCCGCCATGATCCGAGAACACGGGCTGGACATCGGGAATAAAATTTTTATCGAATCCGAAATAATTGAAGACATCATCCGACAGCCGATCCTGTCTGAAATCCCAGAAGATCCCTTCGGAAAGAGAACTGACGCTGGTCGTTATCCGGCCCGTCAGCTTCATGGAAATAAAATCGCCGGGTAGCAGCAGCTTGTCGATCTTTTCATAGACCCGCGGCTCCTGTTCTTTTACCCAGGCCAGTTTGGCTGCAGTGAAATTGCCGGGAGAATTAAGCAGATGAGACAGGCTTTTTTCATGCCCGATAGCGTCGAAGGCCTTCTCACCATAGGGAACGGCCCGGCTGTCACACCAGATAATGCTGTCCCTCAGCACATGCTGTTCCTTATCCACCAGCACCAGTCCATGCATCTGGTAAGCGATCCCAATGGCAGCGATATCGGCCGGATCGTAGCCGCCGGCTTGCCGTAGTTTCAGGATGGCCTGCTGAATGTTCTCCCACCAAGTTGTCGGGGACTGCTCGGCCCATCCGGGTTGCTTGGCTGTAATAACAGTTTCTGTATCAGGGTATTGCGCTGAGGCAAGCGTGAGTTGGCTTCCCGGGTCCACCACGGATACTTTTATCGATGAGGTCCCTAAGTCAATCCCTAATAACAACATGAGTTTGGCAGGTTTGCTGTTTGAAAAATCGCGGGTAAATATAGACTTTTTTTTGAATTGTAACCGATTGCATGATATTTTTTAAAAACCCTTATTTTTGCACCCGCAACCCGCCATGCCGATAACTGCAGCGGCAAGCCCAGCTAACCTTATGATATGATCCCTAAAAAAGATATTACCATTTACGATATAGCCCGGGTGCTCAATCTCTCACCCGCCACTGTCAGCCGCGGGCTGAAGGACCACCCTGCCATCAATATCCGTACGCGTCAGCGGATCACGGACATGGCCAGGGAAATGGGCTATCGTTCCAATAATTTCGCCAGCAACCTGCGGAGACAAAAAACCAATACCATCGGGATCATCGTCCATGAGCTGAACAGCCATTTCATCACATCCGTATTGTCAGGCATCGAAAAGGTAACGGCCGAAGCCGGCTATGACATCATCATCGGTCACTCATCCGAGACCTATAAGAAAGAAGCAGCCAATGCCCATAACCTTTTTCACAAACGCGTCGATGGCCTGATCGCCTCCCTTGCCTTCGATACCAAGGACCTCGCTCACTTCGATCCATTTTTCAAGAAGGGGGTCCCGGTGGTGTTCTTCGACCGGGTAGAAGATCATCATTATGGTACAAGGGTGATCATCGATAATATAAAGGCTGGATATGAGGCCACCGCCCACCTGGCCCAGCAGGGCTGCAGGAGTATCGCACATCTCACGGCTAACCTTACCCGGAATGTCTATGCCGAAAGGCTGAAAGGATATCAGCAGGCCTTGTCGCAGTATGGGCTGAGCTACGATCCGAACCTGGTGCTCGTGAACGACCTGGGGGAGGGATCGGCCATCCGCTCTGCACAGCAGATCATCGGCATGGATCCGCGCCCCGATGGCATCTTCATCACCAATGATTTCTGCGCCGCCGTATTCCTGCAGGCGCTGAAGGAAGCCGGGCTGCAGGTACCGCAGGATATCGCCATCGTAGGCTTTAATAATGATGTGATCTCCAAGATCATCGCTCCGCAGCTTACGACCATCAACTATCCCGGGGAAGAGATGGGAGAAAGAGCCGCCCGCAGCCTGGTCGATCAATTGGCAGGACGCTCCTCGGCTTCTTCGATGGCGACGATCGTCATAAAGTCGGAGCTGATCATCCGCGGATCCTCGCTCAGGAATAACCCGGCTTCTTAGGCCAACCCCGCGCATCCCGCCCTCATCCATACCCATACCCGGCATCGGTCCCCGCCGCACACGCACCCATACACCCCTCTTCCAATCAACCCCCATTTTCTCAAACTTATGGAGGAATTTAAAAATGGGGGTTGATTATCAATATATTATAAAAATTACCCCATAAGTTTGCATTTTTCCGGGTACCCAAAGAGGCACTCCCTGCCCCGCGCCACACGACCGTTCACCGACCCACCAGCCCGCACCACACGACCGCCTACCGCGAACCAGCACAGCACGCATTGCCGCCGGGCTCAATACAGGAATCCCCAGCTGATCAGCATCAGCCCGCCTTCGGGACTCTGCGCATAGGAGGCTGTTATGACAAATCGTTTGAGCGGGCTGATCCAGACGCCACCCCCATACCCATCATGCCACTGATGACTGTTCTCTCCCTTCACCCAGACCTTTCCAAGATCGTTGAAGGCGAGCAACCCGATGGAGCCGGGGAAAAGATAAGTCTGGAAGTCGCCGAGCTTTATACGCAGGTCGAGATTATGATAGAACATTTCATCTCCGCCAAACCGGTACTTGCGAAAGCCCCGCAGGTTCTCCGTGCCGCTCAGGTACTGCGCCTGGAAGAATTCATATTTGCCAAAGGTCTTGCCATAGCCCACGCGGGTCCCGATCACCAGGCCGGCCTCCCTGCTGAAGCTCGTGAACAGGGACAGCTCCGAATGGAGACGCGAATAATCATTACCAACAGAGCCCAGTCTCTTATAGGTGGTGAAACCCGTTTGCCAGTTGACCCCGCGGCCAGGCATTACTTTATCATCGCGCTGGTCGAGCCCGAAATTCAAACCCAGCCCGGCATAGGTTTTTTTCCGGTACAAGGTCGCCTGATCGAGCCCGTTGAGGTTCGTCATCGTGATGAACCGATCCTTGTTATCACTGCTGTCGATATTGAAATACTGGAAGACCGGGCCAGCCTCGATATAGAAACCCTGCTTATTCCGCTTCCTCAGCATCAGGGCCACATCCACGATGTTGAAGCGGGTACGGTAATATTTAATGGTCTTCCCCCCGCTCTTATCGTAAAAGCTCTCGTTGCCATAGCTGAAGAAATTAATGGTATTGTTCGGCGCCTTGACACTGGTATTGAACAAGAGATCCAGCTTGCCGATCGCATGGATCGCCTCGAAGCTGTACCGGAAATTATAGGCCTTGGTGGCCAGGGAGTGGAGCACGCTGAATTCATGCAGTTGTTTGTACGGCTCTTTATGGAAGCCCTGCACCGTGTACCTGAACTGCGCCCCCAGGAATACCCCGTCATCCGGGTTAAAGGAAACATTCACGAATGGCGCCAGCACATCGTATTTATAGCCCAGCCTGTTCACCGCGTTGACAGCGGGATCATCCGACAGGAACGAGCGGTAGGCGCCCTTTCCGGTGAACTGGTTCTTTTCCGTGGCCAGATCGTAGATCTTCGTCTTGCCGGCGGGAGCATCCGACTCATTGTCGAAGACATCCTCCCCCGCCCCGCCGATGATGCGCACCCGGATCGCAGTCGCGCCACCGCCCACAGCGCCAGGCCCGCTCCCATGGGTATGGAATTTATCATCTCCGCCCATCCCGTAGAGCCGGAGCTCATGGGTCTCACCGGCTACGAACTTCCGCCTGAACAGTTCCTTCCCCGCTTCCCCATTCTTACTCAGCTTGTAGATCACCAGGGTCACGCCTCCATCCTCTTCCCGCTGCACGTCAAAAAGCTCTTTCTTGTCACTGCCATAGACCGACACCGTCCCGGACAGGAACTTGTAATAAGTCATCACATCATCCACGAAATATTTCCGCCGGGCCTTCAGCTTGGCGACGATCGAGGCCGCGGAATACCGATAGACTTCCGGGGGCTGCAAGGACAATGCATATTCGATCAGGGAATCCGTCATCTTCGCCACCAGGGCCTCCGCCGCCTCACGCCAGTCCTTTTCGACAAGGGCGGACAGGTAATTGCGGTCGAAATTCCGACCATTATAATTATAGGTATTGATATTCCTGGCCTTCGGCCGGAACCCCTGCAGCTGCGGCGTTATAAAGGCCGATCCCGCCAGCCAGGGGAAGAATCCTTCGTTGATGAAGAAGGGCTGATCCCGGTCGCGCGGCACCGGGAAATACGTCTTGCCCTTGCCGTTATCCTCGCCCGCCCAGCGCCACTGATCCTCATGCCGGTCGAAATCCATGACGAACATATCCAGCATCCTGGCCTGCAGCACTCTCTTCTCATCCACCATATTATCATTATCTTCCAGCAGTTTCTGATCCAGGTCACCGGTGCTGAGCGTTTTCTTCTCGCTGCCGGGCTCCCTTTCTTCAAATAAATTGAACGTATTCCCATAATCGCTCCTGAACTTTCCCAGCCTCGGATCGTCAGGAATATAGACCAGCCGGGGGCTCGCATGCGGCACACCCAGGGCGGACGCCAGCGGAGGGATCGACAATGCGGCATAGGGATAGGAGGCGGATACTCCATCGGCTACGATGTCCTTCACAAAAGTACCCTGCAGCTCGACCGGCAGGGCCGCATCCGTCACATACTTCTGTACCCCGCGGATCACGTATTGCCTTCCATCCTTGTTCTCCAGTCTCAGCGACCGTGTCTGCAGGCCGCCGCCCCGGCGAAGCGGGGTCCAGCCCGACATATCGAAGACCTTTACCCGCACAGGAACCGCCCATTCTTTACGATAGTTGGCGCCGAAGAAGAGCTTCTTCAGAGGGCCCGCCCCGAAATGCGCATCGCCCACCATGGTGACCGAGTCTGGAAATGATTTAACGATAGTAACCAGGTCTTCGGAGACAGGCGCCAGGGTATGCATCGCGGCCGTATACAGCGGCTGCTGAAGACCGGCGGCATCGGGCGAATAGAATTTCACATCGGTCTTCCCGCTTTCCATCAGCTCGATCACCGCGAATCCCAGGCCCTCGCGGGCAAACAAAGAGTTCCGCCCCATTTTCACCCGGTATGCTTCGAGCCCGCCCCGCTCACGACAAAGAACGTGCTGTCATGCTCCAGGAACTGCAGCGTATGCTCATGCCCCGCCACATGCACTACATTCCTGTGGCCCTTTATCACGGCCTCCACCCTTTGTATGAGATCTTTATACCGGGGATGACGGGTATCCTGGATATTGCCGAATACTCCCCTGTCGATGGGATAGATGGAGCCGATCCCCGGCAGCGGGATATAAAGATTGGGCTTCGAGTCCGTCAGCGGGAAAATATGTTGTTTGATCGTATAATAACCCCCATGCTCTCCGTGCGTATAGAAGGGATGGTGCATGGCCACCAGGATCAGCTTGCCGGGATTGGAGCCGATAATATCCTTCAATGCGTTGATGATCTCGTCCTCCGTCGTGCAGTCGCAGCCGGACCCCGCGCCGGGCCGGTCATCCTGGAGCCACCACTGGCTGTCCATCAGCACCAGTACTACTTTATCTCCCACACTGACCTCTACCGGGCCCGGACAACCGTTCTTCGGAAGGAGCTGTACATTGGGAAGGTTCAGCGAATCGATATAGGCATTCTCGTTCTTTACCTGGTCCCAGCCACCCGGCGCGCCCTGCTTCCAGTCATGATTCCCGGGAACGAAAAACGCCTTTGCCTTCTTCCCTTCCACTACTGAAAGCTGGTAATCGAGGATCCTCCTGGCGTCATCCCGGCCTTTGCTGCCTTCGGAAGGCATCCCCTGCGGATAAATATTATCGCCCAGGTACAGCAATACATTGCTCGTATCGTTCCAATCGATATGGGTCTTCAGCCAGTCGCAGACGGGATGTTTGCCTTCCCTGATCTCGCCGGCATCCCCTACCAGGAATACCCGCTGGATCACCCGGTCCGTTTGTGCCTGGATCCCCGATACATGGAAGGCCATGATCAGCAGAGAGAGAATCTTCGATGCGGTCCTCATATTATTTTGGTTGTCGGTAGCTGAATAGCAGCACGTTGGCATTCCCCTGTCCCCCTTCATTTGAAATATACATATTGCCCTTCGCGTCGAAAGCCAGCCCCTCCGGTTGTTTGAACAAGGCAGGGTCGAGCGGATAAACACCTTTGACCTTCATTTGTTCATCCAGTACCAGCAACACTTTATTCACCGATGAAATAATGTACCACTCGCGGGTCAGCGGGTGCCTCGCAAGGCAGGACGGATGAAATTTCCCCCGCTTCCTGCCGCCGGTCAGTTTCACCCCGTCGTTCAACTTTATCCCCGACACATCCACCTTGAAATGATCTGTGATCGCCAGTCCCTTACCCAGATCCTTCAGCACATAGCCCGACACTTCATCCCGCTGATCGTCCGTCTTGCAGTTCTTGCAGAGGGCGATCAGCCTGCCCCCGGCATCTGCGAACAGACCCTCGTATTCGCCTTCGGGCAGGATATGCTCATATTCCCGGACGCTGTCCCTGACCATATTCCTGACCATGCCGATGGGAAATGCGAACAGGCTGCCATCGCTCCTCAGCACCACGAACGTTCTATTGTCCAGGATCGCGACATCCTCATAATCTCCCTTCTTACCGAATTTCACAAAGTCGGCCCGGCTTCCACCGGGGTGAAAAAAGAACAGCTTTCCGTCTTCGTCCTCGATCGCATACAGGCTGTCGTCATTCCCTTTCAGGAAGACGATCCCGGATATTTCATGCAGCGCATCGCCCATGATGAATTTCCTGGGTGCGTTCAGATCATAGCCCGGCGGGCTATCGCTCCGGAATGACTCCTGGCAGCCTATGAACCCCGAAAGAATGAAGACCCACCCCATCATCCGGCTCCGCAATCCACGCTTCCGACGCAGCCCCAGTGCACCAAAAATATCCATAAGCATTCTTTTTCAATTCAAGCTCACTCCTATCCGGCAAGCCTTCAGCCCCGTCACCCCCTGTAACTCTTCAAGGTCCAGCTGTTCCAGGTCGCCATTCAGCAATCCCTCACCCTGCAATTGCCTGATATAGCCGATATACTCCTCCGCCTCCCGTTCATTAAAATAGATCACGGCGATCTTGCCCGGCTGCGTCAGCCTTTCCATGCTATCCTTGATATGCACCTTGTCGATCCTTTTCTTGACGATCTCGTACCTGATATTATAAGCGCCTTCCACATCGAATCTCCGCTCATCCTGCCTGAAGCTGATATCGATGGCGGCGGAATGGACGAATACCAGTTGGGTCGTCTGCAATTTATCCGGCATCGTGGACAACAGCTCATGGGCAAGACCGGCGACAACAGCCATCGACCGCAGCTGCCATAGCCGGATCTCCTTCAGGAAATGGATATCGAAAGGCTTGGCCGGGGTAATGGACTGGCCGACATAGATATCGTATTCGATCCCGTCTGTCCTGAATTTTTCAAAATAAAAGGGATAGGATTGTTGTAACCCGGCGATGCCATCCTCCAAATGATTGTTGATAGTCTTATTGATCAGCTGGATCGAATTTTCCAACTCCCGCCTGTAACGGAAAGCAATACCCTCCGATTCATCGATCGCTACGAGATAGACATCGATAATTGCGGCCAGGTCCGGCTTTTTCTCTCTCAGCCGATGCAAAAAGAACCCGACTTCGCGCTTCAGGAAATCGTTCAACTCCATTTCCTCGGCCGTGGTCAGGAATCCCGGCAGTATATCAGCCCAGGTCCGGCATTCGGAGATAAGCGTATCCAGCAAGCCGGGGCTCAGGCCTTTATCCAGTTCGTACAAGGTATTTAATAATACATCGAACTGTGTCTGCAAGTCTTTTTTAAAAGCCAAATTTCGCTCGATGGTAGAATTGCGAATGTCGATGGCGCCATACAGCGGATAAACATCTTTAAAACGGATCGGCTCCAGGCCCGAGGAATCCCCCTTCCAGTAATGGTCCCTCAAAAAATGCCAGGCCGTATCATAGAACTTCCATTCCACCGAAGGCTGCACCGCCGTGTAGTTCTCCTTGACCACCGCCCTGATCTCCTCGTCGAAATCAACGACACTCCGTTGCAGCAATTGAGCCAACAGGGGAAGGGCCTGCTCGACCCTGGTCAACATTTCATGGTTCAGCAGCCCTTCTTTACTGGAATAGACCTCCAGGGCGCCCGTCAGGCGGTTATTATTGAATACAGGCAGGAGCCCATAGCTGACGGTCCCGTTCCGCCGCAATATCTCCAGGAAAGGGTTCAGCTTTTCATCCGGTGGCGGAAGGGTCTCATAAAAGAGCAGCTTGGGGTTCTGGAAATACATATCCACCATGCAGAGATAATTTTTCTCCGCATCCTCGTATTTTCTGGCTGCGGCGGATATGATGCTGTGAAAATGGCTCTCGCCGGAAAACACCACCTTCCCATTGACCTTGAGAAAAGGCAGCAGCCCGAATTCAACCCCGTTGTTCGCCGCCAGGGCCTTCAGGGAACGAATGACCCCGTCATGGCAGGTGTCCATCTCACAGGTTGCCTGGTTCAATACGACGGATTTTATATTATCGATGGCCTGCTCGGCGGTGATATCGGTGAAGCTGATCGCAGAGATCCCTTCGAACCGGAACAGGTTCAGAGGAAGCTTCTCTTTCAGGAAATCGATAAAGGAGGCATCGTGAGCATGTGCTTTCAGCTCCGAGGCGATCACCGGGAAAAAACCTTTCTTGGGAATGATCTCCACGAACCGGGTGTCGAGATCCAGCTTATAGAACTTCGATACGCCCGTAAGGGGATCGAAATAAGAATGGATCAGCCGGGCGCCCGGAAAGTAATCGAAATTATACAGCCTTTTTAAAACGAACGAATAGGTCAGCTCGAGATTTAACTTCTTTTGGCTCCCGTTCTCCTTATCGATGAAGCGGATCCTTGACTCGCCCGTTTTAGCATCCCAGAGCAACTGGTAAAAAGCATCGGTACCGTAAAAGATTACCGGTTTCATCGGCAGGCTCAGCGCCCACAGGTTATTCCGTTCGTCATTGATCGGGGGAAAGAGCAGGGCATATACCCACTGAAGGAGATCTTCGTATTGCTTCATCTCCTGGATATCCAGTTCATCCTTGTGGGGAAGCCGGTGTTCGAAGCTGCTGATCACGGATTCCAGGAACCGTACCTTCATGGTCTTCTCATGCGAGCGCAGGTCTTTAAGAAAATTGAGGAATCCCTTGAATGACAGGTGCGAATCGATCACATCGAATCCTTCCAGTTCTCCAGCGATATTTAGAAGCTCTTTCTGCATGATTTAAATATCCCTATTTTGTCGGTGGCGGGAAAGCCAGGGCAGCTATAACAAAAGCGAGTACGGAAATGATCAGTCCAAACATAAACACGTTATAGGAGAGCCGGAGCCAGCGATATTTCTTCCCCAGCGCGATCCCCTGGAAATATACGTCCCGGATCAGGCTGCCGTACAGGAAATCACGGTCATCCATCATCTGCAGCATGCCATCGGCATAGTCTTCCAGGCTCATATTATAAAAATTCCCGAAGAACAGCAGGTTGACTTTCTTTTCCTCCAGGTCGGCCTTGCTGAATGTGCCGCTGGGAATATGTGGCCGGGTGGCCAGAATAGAAAAAATAATGGTGATAAGATTGACCGTGAGCAGGATGACGGAGGGAATGGCGAGGTTCGCGTGATCCTCGATCTTCCTCAACAGGAGGCTCAGCAGTACGGAGATGATGATGGCGTTCACCTGGATCATGATATGCGCCTTGCTGTCCGCCTGGTTGCTCAGCCGCTGGTTATTGTTGGACGTGATCCGGAATACCGTATCGATACCTCTTCCGGCCTCTTTTTTACTTTTTTCTTTCTCTTTTTCCCTGTCCTTGTCGATATCCCTGTCCTTGTCTTTCTTGTTCTTCTTCTTTTCCTTCTCTTCCTCTTCCTTATCGTCATGCTTATGCAGCAATGCGGCGATCGGATCCTCCACGGCGGCCTTCAACAGCAGCAGGTTCGCCCTTTTCTTTTCATCCAGCAGCAGCCGGCAGTAATCGGTGTGATATTCATGGCTCTCCATGAAGCGGACACTGCTCTTGCGCCATTCATCCTTGCTTATTTTCTTATTACGCACGGCTTCCATTTCCTTCCTGAGCAGCTTGTTCCGTCTCATGAACTCATCGGTGCTCAGGTGGAACAGATCCGAGTCGCAGACGATCTCTTCCAGCAGGCCCGTGGGCGTCTGCGGCAACCGGGTAGCCCGGATGCAATTCTTTATGGATTCTGTTATGGAAGATTCGATCCCCGTCCCGGCCAGGAAGGTCTCAGCCATGATGGCGCCCTTTTCTTCATGGCCGGCAGACCCGCCATTGAAGTAGCCCAGGTCGTGAAACCAGGCGGCGACGTTCACGATGAAGAACTCTTTCTCTTTCAGCTGGTAATGATTGCCGATCAGGCGGGCCGCTTCGACGACCTTTTCCGTATGCTCCCGGTTATGATAAATAAGCTTTTCGTCGACATGTCCGTCAAAGAATGCCCGGACATATTGCTGCACCTGCTCCAGGATACCTGAATAATTCATGAGAAGAGTTTTTTTCCAGTCCAATGTCCCTATGCGATGAGACGATCGCTTTTTCAAGAGACAGCGATTGAAGCAATTTAGCGAATAATATATTCCCGGAAAAAAAACCTCCCGCACGGGCCCAGTACCCGCATTCCGCCGCGCAACCCGCCCGCCCGCCCCCCGGTCCTACCGCTGGAGTACCTTGCCTTCC
>Ga0137403_10008941_pt1 | contig 11170 bp, 9 predicted proteins | sample CZOMad2_1_16fung_FD_122057 | JGI IMG/M metagenome (GOLD analysis project Ga0137403, IMG submission 122057) | Vadose zone soil fungal communities from Angelo Coast Range Reserve, California, USA - CZOMad2_1_16fungal (Hybrid Assembly) | ecosystem: Environmental > Terrestrial > Soil > Vadose zone...
ATTCTGCTGAAAAACCCCCTCTTTCTGAAAACTCAGGACATCAAAAATGATTAACCAAGCTCCGATCATTCGTTATATGGCATCTGTGAGCGAAAATTTTTTTCCTAATTTTTGGAGAAAGACTTTTTCAGCAGAATCGATACTAAGTTCTGACCTCACCAAGATGAGCTTCACGTCGATGCCCTCTTCCTGCATATAACCCCGCTCTTGAGCGATAGGATAGAGGGCCATTTGAAAGTTTCTATTTGTTAGGGCCAGATTGACTGTCTCTAGGCTGCCAGCCTCATTGGGTAATCCATGCAAACCAACAGCTATCGCGACAACCAAGATAAGTTTCGAGACAATGGAGTTTAACCGACGATTACTTAACCATCGGCTTCCCGGAATGTTCACCTTTACCACAGCCGCCTGCTGGTCCCTCTAAAGCCCATAGAACGTGCAAGAATTGTCGCGCACCATTTTTTCAATAACACGGCTTGGTATGCCGTTTTGTGACCTCAGTGTCGGAAGAAAGTTGCGTTGTTCGAAGGGGTCGTTGTGCCCATAGTCCGATCCGATCAGCAGATTGTCTTCACCTATACATTCAGCCAGCAGCGGCAGGTTCTCTTCAGTCTCGCAAGCCACATAAATTCTGTAGTCACGGAAGAGATCGGCACTTGACGAGTACTTCCACTCGCCACGAAATTGACGCTTAAAGGAATGTAACAGATAGGGAACCCAACTGGCGTAGGCTTCGATGAAGCCGAATTTGAGACGTGGAAACAGCTCGGGGATTTTATTGTTGACGATGTCGTTGAACGCAAAGAGCGGCAGAACCGCCGAATGAGACCATTGGCGGTTTCGCTCCAGATTAAAAAAATTGATAAAAGTCGGGGAACCGGAACCTTGATGGATACAGATCGGAAGATCGAGATTACTCGCCTCTTTATAAATCGGGAAAAGTACGGATTGTCCAATGTGAGATTGCCCTCTATACCTCTGAAGAAAACACCCACCGCGCCTCGGTCTTTGGCCCATCGTATTTCCTTGATAGATTCCTCAATGGACCTGAGCGGAGGGATGACCACCCATCTTAGTCGATCCTTCCCTTTGGCGTGAGCCTGGGCCAGCCATCTGTTGTAAGCTCGGCATAGCACGACCTCAAGGGCGACATCGTCGGTGAGATAGATGAGAAACAAAGTCGGGTAGATCACTTGAACGTCAACGCCCAGCCTGTCCATGTCTCTCAGACGCGCCTCGGGATCAGTGAGATCACGGCAACCAAGGCTGATGTCGGTTCTTAACTGCTGTCGCTTGGCCGATGAGGGAGTGATCAGGTTGAACCCGCCACGGCCTGCCGGTTTTGGAAAAATATTTCCGTCGATCAGCCAGAAAGCGTTGCGCTCTCCATAAAGAGTGTCGTCCGGAACAGATACCAAAACCGGTCTACGGTGATACATCTCGCGGTCGAGCAGGTCCCACATACCTAGTGACTCAGAAATGTGTGTATCTGAGTCCACTACTTTCTTCATTGTGTTTGTCATCGGCGCCCCTCCTGATCGGACTAGATAGATTAGTTTGCCTGTGATAACCCGCTGAATTGCCGATACGCTAGTCAACTCGCGTCGGAGTTGTCAAGGATGCGCGCTTGTTTCAGCAAGCGAGAAGGTCGGCGCGGGCACTATATGTTTTGATATGAGATTCTGGGATAATACTTTTCGCGTTTGGGCCGAAGAAGTTTGTCGCTCCCGCGAAAGCGGGAGCCCAGGATACGAAAAACGCTGGATTCCCGTTTTCACGGGAATGACAACGATGCGTTCAAATAATCTGGAGTGCTCGCTTGAGGCGTCGGCTCGCGATGGCAAGGAGTTTTTTTTAGTCAGCTACACTAACCTTACTCAATTCAGTCTTCGCCAGTTCCTCGACGAACTTCACCAACCCTGAGTGATCTAAATCACCGTTGCCCATTGATTTCATTGCCGTCATTATTTGAGCCACTTGGCTTGTGACTATCAGCGGCACACCATATTCAGAACCCGTCGATAGCGCGATCTTCATGTCTTTCTCATGCAAGCGGATGCGAAAGCCGGGCTTGAAGTTGCGCTCCAGCATTTTCTGACCGTGGGCTTCCAGAATTTTTGACTGGGCAAAGCCACCGAGCAGCGCCTGTCTCACCTTCGCAGGATCGACTCCGGCTTTGGCGGCGAGCACCAATGCTTCACTGACTATGGCGATGGTCGTCCCGACCACCATCTGATTCGCCGCCTTCGTCACTTGCCCCGCGCCGGTATCACCGATGTGAACGATGTTCTTGCCCAACGCCTGAAATATCGGCATGGCTCGTTCAACTGCATTGGCCTTGCCGCCGATCATGATGGACAGCGCCGCGCTGATCGCTCCTGCCTCGCCGCCGCTCACCGGCGCGTCAATCATGTCGAGACCCCGTTTTTCAGCTTCCTCGGCGAGCTTTCGTGCAACTACTGGCGAGATGCTCGACATGTCGATCAAGAGCATTCCAGGTTTGGCTCCGGCGAAGATCCCTTGCTCGCCCGCGTATACAAGCTCCACATCCGGGGAGTCCGGGAGCATTGTGATAAGCACCTCTGCGCGCTCCGCAACTTCTTTTGAGCTGCCCGCAGCCTGTGCCCCTTCCTTGCTCAGCTCTTCCACTGCCGTGCGGCTTCTGTTGTGCACCACGAGCGGATAACCCGCCTTCAAAAGATTTCGCGCCATGGGTTTGCCCATGATGCCGAGACCGATGAAACCGATGGTAGGATTTGCCATAGTTTTTTCCTTTCTGCTGCCAATTGCAGATCCCAGTAATATTACTCTCCTGTTACAGTTCGCAGCAACAGAAATCACCAGTTTGCCGGCTATCTTGACAACGAAATGTCTCCGGTGTTAACAGCCGCATTAGATCGGATCGGGAGGTGCACCATGCTTGGAAGTTATCGCGTTTATGATGCGGATGCTCATGTGATCCTGGCGCCGGCGATGTGGGAAGATTTGCCGGAGAAATATGTTTCGCGACGTCCCCGTCCTGCCGTGTTCAACGACGCTGGCGATATGGCTGCTTATACCAGCGGCTGGCTTATCGAAGGACGGGTGGAGCCGCATATTTTGGGTCCAGGATTGCAACCGGCGAATACTCCGGCGTGGGTGGTGGAGGGAAGACACCGAGATACTCATACTCTAATGAATCCGGAAGGCAGAGTCCGCGAGCTGGATGAAATGGGGATCGATGTTCAGTTTCTCTTTCCCTCAACGTTGTATGCGCGGATGACAGCGGATCCTGGTTTCGAAGCTGCCATGTTTCGGGCCTATAATCGATTTATGGGCCGCCAATGTCGGATCAATTCCAAGCGACTCAAGTGGGCCGGCCTGGTACCGCTTAGGGAGGCCCGTGAGTCCATCGCAGCTCTGGAGGAGATGATCAATCTTGGGGCCTCCGCAGTGGTGGTCTTTGGGACGGCCCGCGACAAGATGCTTTCTGACCCGAGCTTCACCAGGTTCTGGGACGAGTTTGCTTGCACCAAACTGCCGCTCTGCGTCCATATGGCTGCGAGTTATCCGCCGTTTGACGACATGGTGCAGACCTTTCTCGACGCACATGCGCTCAGCATGGCGTTGCCTGCCCAGATGGCTTTTGTGGCTCTGGTGGGGCAAGGAATGCTGGATCGCTATCCGGATCTCAGAATTGGGTTTATGGAATTCGGCGCCGAGTGGATCTTCTATATGGTCGGGCGAATGGATCATTATCTCGAGAGGGATAGAATGATCCAGCCGGGCATGTTGTCGGATAAATTGCCGAGCCGCGCCATCCGGGACTATCTCAAGTCGGGCCGGATCTTCATGTGCGGCGAGATGGAGGATCCGCTGATGAAAGAGGAAATCGCGCTTCTCGGCGAGGATCAGCTTCTTTACTCTTCCGACTATCCCCACGGCGAAGCGCGAGAAAATGCTGCGCAGAATCTGCTGGAGCGAAAGGACGTCACCGAAATGCAAAAGCGAAAGATTCTCTATAACAATACCGTGCGATTCTTCGGCGAGCCGTAATCGCGCCGAATTCGTTTGACGCACCATCAAAACTCAGCTTCCGCGTCCCTGCCTAGGGGAGAAAGGCTCGGAGCAACACGGGCGTTTGTTTGCCCACGATGGAGCGATTAAAATAACCCATATGGAATTCGAGCGGCGTTCTCTGCCTGAAAGAATTAGCGGGCTCTGGCAACTGGCGTTTAATCTCCGTTGGACTTGGCATCAGGAGGCCCGCGGGGTTTTTCGACGTCTCGACTACCCGCTCTGGCGACTGACGTCGCACAACCCGGTGCGCATGCTTCACTTGACAACGAAGCAACAGTTGAGGCAGGCGGCGCGGGATCCTGCTTTTGTCGCTCTATACGATGCTGCCATCGAGGGCCTTGGCCGCGCCCTAACCTCCAAGGAATCGTGGTGGGGCCGAACCTACCCGGGTTTGCCCAATCGTCCTATAGCCTACTTTTCTGCTGAATTTGCCTTGCACCAGTCGCTACCCATCTATGCTGGCGGCCTTGGGGTCTTAGCCGGCGATCACTGTAAGGAAGCGAGCGATTTGGGGATTCCGCTCGTTGGGGTCGGTTTCATGTACCCGCAAGGGTACTTTCACCAGAAAATCAATTCAGAGGGGCAACAAGAGGAGGTATACGAATACCTAGAGTGGGAACACGCGCCGGTTGAGCAAGTGTTCACCAAAGACGGCAAGCCTTGTATTTTGTCCGTCGCACTAGGTGATCGAACTGTGCATGTTTCGCTGTGGTGCGTCCGCCTAGGCCGCGTGAAGATTTACTTACTTGACACGTCCGTTAAGGAGAATGAGCCGGCGGATCGCGAGCTTTCAGCGCGACTTTACGGCGGCGATCGCGAAACAAGGCTCAAGCAAGAGATCATATTGGGCGTCGGCGGTGTCCGGGCGCTTCGCGCGCTGGGTTACCAGCCGAAGGTCTGGCATCTGAACGAGGGGCACACGGCGTTCGTAACGCTTGAGAGAATCCGCGAGCTGGTGGACCGAGGCGAGAGCTTCGATGCGGCTCTTGAGAAAGTGCGCCGGTCCACGATCTTTACAACACACACTCCGGTCGCCGCCGGGCATGATGCGTTCGATATTAATCTTGTCGAATCCTACCTGGCGAGGGCCTGGGGTAACGCCGAGTCACAGCGTGACGAGTTTTTGAGGCTTGGGTATTACGACAACGGCCTTGGGCCGATGTTCAACATGACCGCCTTGGCCATTCGCAGCACAAGCGCCACCAACGCTGTAAGTCAAACCCACGAACGGGTCACCTTGGATATGTGGGCACAGCTATGGCCAAGTGTCCCTGATAGAGAATGTCCGCTGAAAAGTGTTACGAATGGCGTTCACGTTCCCACCTGGATCGCGCCAGATATGGCCAGACTGTTCGAACGCTATCTTGGGGTAAATTGGAAGGACGAACACGACGTGGCCAACTTCTGGGACGGAATTGCACTGATCCCGGACGAAGAGCTGTGGGCTGTTCGCGAGGCGCTGCGAAGCTACCTCATTGCGTTCATTCGAGAGCGCGCCCGCCAGTTGTGGATGCAAAAGCAGGTGACGGCCGCTCGAGTCGTAGCGGCGGGTACGCTACTGGATCCGGCGGCGCTCACCATTGGATTCGCTCGGCGGTTTACCGACTACAAGCGCCCGGAGTTGATCTTTTATAACCCTGAGAGATTGGCACGCATCCTGACGGCGTTCAGACGTCCTGTTCAAATCGTGTTTGCCGGCAAGGCCCACCCGCTGGATCACCCTGGCAAACATCACCTGCAGAATATTTTCAGTCGTGCTATTGATCCCGCGTTTGGCGGTCGAATCGCCTTTGTGGAGGACTACGACCTTTACGTTGCCCACTTCTTAGTGCAAGGATGCGACGTTTGGTTGAATACTCCGCGTAAGCCTTTCGAAGCGAGTGGAACCAGCGGGATGAAAGCGTCCATTAATGGCGCACTTCATCTGAGCACCGGGGACGGCTGGTGGGCAGAAGGCCACACGGGATCAAACGGATGGTTGATTGAGGGGGGCGTTGCAGCGAACGATCCGGCGACTGTGGACGCCGCCGACGCGGAATCACTCTACCAGCTCCTAGAAGAGGAGGTCGTGCCAGCCTTTTATGACCGCGACCCACACAAAGTACCACGACGTTGGCTTCGGTTGGTGAAGGAAGCGGTCCGCACGACCATGCCTCGCTTTAGCGCGCGTCGCATGGTCAAGCAGTATGCAGAATGGATGTACGCGTCGGGATTTTCCGTGGACCCGACGCCATAGTACGGCGAAAACTATCTCCCAGGCGGTCACGCGTAGGCCTGGTAAATTCCCTCAAACTTGCCCAACTTGATCCGCACCATGTACTGCGCGTTCTCGCGCACCACTCGCTCGTCGCGCGGTGTTTTGACCGCCAGGGCAATTCGCTCGGCGGATTGAGCGGTGTGCTCCTTGTCGGCGACCATGTGCACCGTGAAAAACGTGAGCGCGTCGTCATTTAGGCCGTAGTTTTTGCGTAAATAGGTATTGAACTCCTCGGAGTACCGGCAAACCATGCTTTCGCTCGTCAGCGCCGATGCACGGCTCAGCGGGCCGCTGCCGATTAGCGTGTTGTAAATCGTGCGGGCGGAATGGATCTGGCACTCGAAGATCTGAGTTGCGTCGGCAAAGTCTTCTTCTTTGAGCCCGAGCGCGAGCCCGAACTTTTTTGCCAGGTCGGGATGGGTCTGCTCCTCGTTGAACTGGTAAGTATAATAATTGAACATATCCTGGTCGTGCGCGTTTTTAACCATGCCGAGCGCGAACGATTTGAGAATTGCGTTATTGTGCAAATAATGCTGGATCGCCCATCCCTGCAGTCTCTTGATCGAAAGTTTTCCGTCGCGCAACTCGGAGAAATAGCGACTCTCCATGAGACGCTGTATGCCGGGTTGGACGATTTCTTTAATCACCGACTGAACGATTGCTTTGCCGTCCATAAATTAGCTCCTTCGTCGCTCTAACGGTTTCGAGTCTCGTGTTCCGGGTCTCTCGAATTAACACTAGACGCGAGACGCGAAACCCGAGACATTTTAGTTGAATTCAGTTCGCGCACACCAGGGTCATACGCCGTCCTATTTTCCGGCCAAAACCTGATCGAGCAATGTATAGTCTGTGACTGCAGGTACATGAACCGGAGCAGGAATCTGCTTGAAGCTATAGGCTAAGTCGAAATAATCTTGGAGTTCCTTCAGGTTTACTTTCCCGTCAGGCGCGAGGGCCGAAAGCCACTGTTCATAGACGGTTTCGGCGACTTTCGTATCCAGTTTCCATTTGTCTTTGACGTAATTGATCATCCATCCCTTCTCCCGTTGGCTGAAGATCACGGAATCGAGCATTACTTTTATAACCGTTTTGATTCGGGTGGAGTCACTTTTGATTTTAGCTTCATGAACCACCAGGCCGCTGGTGGGGAAATTCACCGGTAGTTCATCTGCGGCGCCGATCTGCCTAAAACCCTTTTGTACCATGATCACATTGTGCGGACCCGAAAGCAGCGCCGCCGACACCGCGCCTTGGCTGAGGCTCGTTACCGTATTAGATACCGATCCGGTTTGAGTAAATATGATCTTTTCGGGATTCATCCCTTTGGTTTTGAGAAACACCCGTGCGACAAGATGCTGGAGGCTTCCGATTCTATCCACGGCGAGCCTCTTGCCGGCAAGGTCTTCTGGCTTTTGAATACTGGGTTCCGACACGATGTAGAAAGGCGGTTTTCTCATGGTGACGATGAGACCCTTCAATGGCGCCCCCTGACTTGCCGCGACCAATCCGGTCGTATAGCCGGTTAAGTAATCGATTTCGCCTGCAGACAGCGCGGCTATCGGCAACGGCCCGGCCATCTGAATGAGCTCGACGTCAAGACTGTATTTCCTAAAAAGCCCGGCGTCGCGAGCAACGAACACGTTTAGGAACGCGACGCTGAAAGCCGAGTAGGCCATGCGTATTTTTTTGGCCTCTTGAGCAAAGGATGGGACCGCGAGCTGGAAAACAAAAGAGAAAAGAGCGACGGTAACGAGGCCAGCCTTAGGTGCGCGACAGGCGCGCCGCATTTTTGCAGATGTCATTACCACGGCCGCGACTATAGGCCGCGCATCAAAATGTTGTCAACCAAAGTAGTAAAGAGGAAGCAGTAGGATTCAAGTTGGCTGGCAATGGGGTTGCCGTCTAAGGCGTCTTGAGGTCGGGGAGCGATAAGGGTGCGCAGCACTTCCCTCCCGGCGCCAGACTGTTTGTTTTCTGAGTTTGGCAGGACGGAAAGTTAAAGTTAAAGTTTGGGAATCAACAGCGTTGTTCCAGCTTGGAGACGATGGCTTTTACCCATTCCGTTCATCTTGAGAATTCGATCCGCCGAGGCGCCGTAACGCCGGGCGATCTGGAATAAAGTTTCGCCGCGTTTGACCTGATGACGCACCACCTGGGGCTGTTCTTTTGCCTGGCTCTGTGCGACCTCAATGACTGGTTGCATTTTCGAATCAACAGGCACCTTCACTCGGTAGCCGGCAGGAACCAGTCGGGTCTGCGTGCTCAGGGCAGGATTCCATCCTAAAAGCTGATCTCGCGTCAGGCCAGTATTTTTGGCCAAAGCGACCAGCGACACGCTATTTTTCAATTCAATTTCTTGAATCGCCAAGGATGGGTCAAGCTGCAGCTCCGGAAAATATTGATTGACGTTTTTCCCGACTTCCACGGCGGCCAAAAACTCCGCGTAAAAGTTTTTGGGGGCAAAACCCCAGTAGGGGTGGCGATAGTCGCGGATCAGTTCCACTAAGTTGTCCGATTCGATTGCCGCGACCGCACGGGACATGCCACCGGGTCCATAGTTGTATGCGGTGATGGCCAAGGGCCAATTCCCTAAAGTTTCATAGCTCTGCTGGAGGAATGACGCCGCAGCGCGCGTGGACTCGATGGGATCCCTTCTTTCATCAATGGACCTGTCGACACGCATATATTGTCTGCCCGTGGCACGCATAAACTGCCACATCCCGAGGGCGCCGACACTAGATCGGGCGGTAATATCGTACGAGGATTCAACGATGGGAAGGTAGGTCAATTCGATTGGCAACCCACGGTCCCTGAATATCTGCTGCATCTGTGCGAGGTGTCGCCCGGATCGCTTCAAACCGGCTGCGGTGCGCTCTTTGATTCCTCTCTGAGCTCTGACCCGTTCGAGATCGACCCCATGAGCGGCGGCAATTCGTTCGCTCTCACCGTTCATGTATTCAGAGGTGCGGCTTTCCTCGCCGACGTCCAAGACATCGTAGATCCGGCTCATATCGAGGGGATCAAAAAAGACCAATTGAGAAATGGAATACTGAGTGAAGATTTTTTTCCAAAACTCAACGGGACTCTCCAGGCCCGGCACCAGCGGGAAGGGGTCTTCGGTGCCCGGTTTGGTTTGGGACCGTGCGTTTCCTGGCGAGAATGCCAACCAAAAAACTAAAAGTGAGAGGAGCCATCGTGCGGTGTGCGTCATCGTCACCTCATTCGAGAGCCAGTATCGAGCAACTTGCATGCCATGAACTGCGAATTCATAAGTGGCGCATTATAAATAATTTTTAATGCGGAAACAATCAAATTCCAGCTGTTTGGTTGACAAATTTGGCCAGGAGTAGACTCCGGATGAGACATGGAGGTAATTGACGGCAAGCTACGGACTCACTATAGTTCCCGTCATTTGTTTGACGAACCGACAGGAGGAAAACTTTGGAGCCTACATCCCTGGTATCGATGGCTGAAACGGTTCTTCGGATCATTTTAGGCTGGCGCTTTTTGATCAGCGGCCTTAGCAACATCCGCCGCTGGCCGAATCCCGTAAGAACCGCCAGTATCCTGTTCCCCAAAGGTGCGCCCGTTTTCGGCTTCATCGCGACTGTGCTGATGGTTGTCGGCGGTCTTGGAGTCGCGATCGGGTTGCAGACTCAGATTTCTTCGCTCATGTTGATCATCTTCTTGATTCCAACCTTTAACTTGCACTTCTATTGGCTCAAAGTTTTACCGACCATGGTTCCGGTGGTCAAAAACGCTATTGGCGATGAGAAAGCACAGGACTACTTTCGCACCTTTGATCGACAGTCCTTTCACGCCCACGAGGTCGGACTGCGTGACAATCTAGTTTTCTTAGCCGCAGCTCTTTATTTCACGGTCCGGGGATCAGGGGCTTATGGCTTGGATAATCTTATGAGCGAGTGGGCTGTGCGGCTCTTCTAAGGCTCTGCGGTAACGCGCTCAGCGTCAAATACCACCTACAAACCGACCCGGGTTGAGTAACCCTTCGGGGTCGAACTGGCGCTTGATCTCGCGCATCAGCGAAAGAGTGGGCGGAGCCGGACCCCAGACATCGATACCTGGTTTCAAATGGGTTGGCGCGGCAAGAATAATCGCATGACCCCGATGCGCTTGAGCTTCGGCAATCAGTTTCGCGAACCACTGGGCTGCCAGGTCATTGACCTCCAAAGATATCCAGACGATTCCCATAGCGGCATCGCTGACTATCTCCGGGCAAAAGTCTGCGGTTGGCCAGTTATGGACCGTTTGGATGACCTCCGTCATCGATGCGCGCGGCACGGTTACGCGATAAACCAAGCCGGCCTGAAGCGGAAAGTCGTGCATCTTGTCCCAAAATCGACGGTGATCATTTTCGTCTAGAATCGCAGTGGCAAGACCAATCCGCTGAGCCAGTGCTGTTGCATCGCGGAGATGACGCGCGACGGTTTCTTCGAACCCCTCACAGCGGACGGCAACTTGCCAATCGCTCTGGGCAAGGTCGGTTGCTTTGCTCGCTTGGGCGTTCAAAAGAAGAACCGCTGATGGAAGCAGCTTTGAACGAGACAGTTCGTCCGCAAGCTGCTGGACCTTCGGTAACGTCCCGGAAGCAATTAATGTCGCTGCGGTCTCCGGGATTGGAGCCATTCTCAGAGTAACTTCGGTAATAATTCCAAGCGTTCCCAGGGAACCGACAAACAGTTTGCACATATCGTAGCCGGCGACATTTTTGACCACCTTGCCGCCGGCTTTGATCTGCTCACCCGACGCGAGCACTACCTTCATGCCGATGACTAGGTCGCGCACGCTGCCGTAATAACTTCGTCTGGGTCCGTTCAAGTTCGTTGCCACAAC
>Ga0137403_10008942_pt1 | contig 11169 bp, 12 predicted proteins | sample CZOMad2_1_16fung_FD_122057 | JGI IMG/M metagenome (GOLD analysis project Ga0137403, IMG submission 122057) | Vadose zone soil fungal communities from Angelo Coast Range Reserve, California, USA - CZOMad2_1_16fungal (Hybrid Assembly) | ecosystem: Environmental > Terrestrial > Soil > Vadose zone...
CCACGAATTCCGCGCCCGCCACCAGCTCCGGGCTCGTCCACGGCTTGAGCCCGAGGTCCGCCTCGCGCATCAGCTTGTCGGCCTTGGTCCCGCCCAGGTACGTGTAGTACGGGAAGAGCGGGAAGTTGCGGTCCTGCCCGGCGGGATAGGCGATCGGCATGATGCCCTTGGCGTTCAGCGCGCCGCCGATCTTTTTCAGATCCTCCAGCGTCTCGGGCACCTCGACGCCGTGCTGCCGGAAGAGACCGCGGTTGTAATAGACGATCACCGTGTTGGTCACCGCCGGCACCGACACGACGGCGCCGTTGATCGTCAGCAGCTCGAGCGCGTTGGGCCAGAACCCGCGCTTGTACTCGGGATCGTCGGCGAAGACCTTGGTGAAGTCGCGCACGCTGCCGCTCGTGGAGACGTCGACGGCGTAGGCGCCGGGCTCGATGGCGATGATGTCGGGCGTGGGGCTCTGGGCGGCCAGCGCCGACTTCACGCCGACTCGTTGCTCGTTCAGGCCCGGGAAGGCGGTGATCTCGAGCGAGAGGTTCGGATCGTGGCGCTTCTTGTATTCCTCCGCGATGAACTTCTGCGCGTCGACGTGGAATCCGACGTACTGCCAGAACGAGATCGTGGTCGGGCCGCTCGCCTTGACCTTGGGCGCCTTGAATTCGGCGGGGTTCTTCAGCTCGCCCGTCGGCGTCTTTGAGGGCGTGGGTTGAGCTCCGCCGGTCTGCGCCATCACGCGGCCGGTACAGAGCAGCAACGGCGTCGCGGTAGCGGAGAGGAGGCCAAGCTGGAGCAGTTTTCGCCGCGACATCTCGCGCGTATCCTCGCGGTGCGTCTGACGCCGACCTTCCGCCTTGCTCATGCCAAGCTCTCCCTTTCGCTGACCGGGTCGAACGTTCGCCTTCTCGTAACCGACGGCTCGGATCGTGTCAAGCCTCGGCGTGCTGCCCCGATGGCCGCACGCACCGGATCACCCGGTGGGATCGCCCTTGCCGTCTCGCCGATAAATCTCCACGATGCGCTCCCAGGGAATGACGCCGACCCGGTTCGCCCAGGCGGCCCACGCCTCGGTGAGCTCGGCGACGACGTCCGGGCGCTCGGCCGCCTGATCGTGGAGCTCGGCACGGTCGACGTCGATGTCGTAGAGCTCCCACGGTAGCGGATGCTCGCGGACGAGCTTCCATCGGCCGCGCCTGATTGCCGCGTTGCCGAGGTGCTCCCAGTAGAGCGTGCGCGGCTCGACCGTGCCGCCGCTGACCGCCGGGAGCATGCTACGCCCCTCGAGCGGCAACGGCTCACGGCCCGAATATCTCGCCGGGTACGCGCCGCCGGCGGCCTCGAGCACGGTCGGAACGATGTCGGTCAGCTGAAACGGCGCGTCGACGATGCCGGGCTTGATCCCGCCGCCCGGCCAATGAACGATCAGCGGAGTCGAGATGCCGCCCTCGTGCACCCAGCGCTTGTAGAAGCGAAACGGCGTGTTCGACAGATTCGCCCACGCGCGCCCGTAGCTACTGTAGGTGTCGTCTGGGCCGGGCTCGATGTCGGGCGTGTTGCCGATTCGGAGGGCCGCCCCGGTCCAGGTCGCGGGCGGAACGATGTTGCGCCGATGGCGGAGTGCGGGTGAAGGCCGGTGAGCATCGACGCGCGCGAGGGACTGCAGCGCGTGGTGTTATAGAAGCGCGAGAGCCGTGCGCCGGCTCGCCCCAGGTGGTCCAGGGTCGGGGTCGAGATCTCGCCGCCGTAGCAGCCCAGATCGGAGTAGCCCATGTCGTCGGCAACCACGATCACGACGTGGGGTTTCGTGGGAGGCATGCGGGCGCGCCTTTCGGCGTCGCGAGGCTACACGATCCATGGTCGCGGTACAATGCCGCTCATGCAAATCGATCCCCAGACGATTGGTTCGGACGCGATGTACAAGCTCATGATCGGGTGCGTCGTCCCGCGGCCGATCGCGTGGGTGTCGAGCGTAGACGCCAGCGGCGTCCCGAATCTCGCCCCCTTCAGCTACTTCATGGCGATCACCCACGACCCGCCCACGATCGCGTTCTCGGCCTCACCGCGCGCCGGCGCCGGCGGTGGGCGCGCCAAGAAGGACACGCTGCGCAACGTCGAGGCGACGCGCGAGTTCGTCGTCAACATGGTGGACGACGCGCTCGCCGAGCAGATGAACGTGACCTCGGGTGACTATGCGCCGGACATCGACGAGTTCGCGCAGGCGAACCTGGCCGCCACGCCGAGCGTGAAGGTGAAGGCGCCGCGCGTCGCCGCCGCGCCGATCAACATGGAGTGCCGCCTCGTGCAGATCATCCCGGTCGGCAATCTCCCGAGCAATCTCGTGATCGGGCAGGTCGTCCACCTGCACGTGCGTGACGACGTCTACGATCCGGCGAGCGGGCGCCTCGACATGCACCGTCTGCGCCCGGTGGGCCGCCTCGCCGGCCACCTGTACACGCATGTCCACGAGATCTTCGAGATGAAGCGCCCGTCGGTCGACTACAAGGGCTGAAACCGGGGTGTTACGGGGAGGGCTTACGCGGCGGCGGCCGGGAGCTCGTCGGCCCAGACGCTGAATTCCGTGAGGGTCGTGTTGCCGAAGGACGTCGTGAGGGCGACGTCGACGGCATCGCGGCCGCGCGCCATCAGCACCCGGCCGATCCGCGGTTGGTTGTGGCGGGCGTCGATCGTGCGCCAGGCGCCGCCCACGTACACTTCCGCCCACGCCGAGAAGTCCATCGGCGACGGCGACGCCGACACGCCGATGTCACCCAGGTAGCCGGTCACGTAGCGCGCGGGAATGCTGAGCGCTCGCAAGAAAGTGATCGCGAGATGCTGGAAGTCCCGGCACACGCCCTGGCGCTCTGTGTAGACGTCGAACGCGGTCTTCGTCGGCCGGGCGAACTGGTAGCCGAAAGCGACGTTGCCATGCACCCAGTCCAGCACGGCCTGCACTCGCTGCCAGGACTCGGGCGTCTTCCCGAACAGGTCCCAGGCGACGTGCACCATGCGATCGACCTCGCAGTACCGGCTCGCGAACAGGTAGCGCCAGCACTCTGCCGGCATCTCGTGCAGCGGGGTCAGACGCAGGCCCGCGATCGGGACGTCGTGGCGACCGCTGTCGTCGATGACGTTATCGTAGTGAATTCGCAGGCGGCCGGCCGGCGCCAGGATGCGCGCCGCGCGGTTCCCGAACCAGTCGACGAAGCTGTCGACCGCGGTGGCCGGCTCCACGACGATCCATTCCGGCCGCTGCAGCGCCGGTGCGTGGTCCGGATGCACGTAGAGCATGAGCTGCATCGCGGTTGGCTGGGGCACGTCGAAGCTCAGATCGTAGCCGATACGGATCTGCACGAATCCACAGTAAGTCCGGGGTGGCCGCACGTCAATCGAGCGGCCCTCTGCTACCATGGCTCGGTGACCTATTGCCTCGGCATCTGGACCCGACACGGACTCGTGATGGCCTCCGACTCACGCACCAACGCGGGCCACGATCAGGTGAACGTCGCGCGCAAGATGCACCTGTTCGAGCAGCCCGGCGAGCGGGTCTTCGTCCTGTTGAGCAGCGGAAGCCTCTCCTGCACCCAGTCGATCATCACCCAGCTCCGGCGCGACTTCGATCAAGGTAAGGGCCTCGCCCAGGCTCCGTCGCTCTACGAAGCCGCACGGATCATCGGCGAGGAAATTCGGCGCGTGTCGGACCTGGATCGAGCTGCGCTGGAGCGCGACGAGTTCAAGTTCAACGTCAACCTGATCCTCGGTGGCCAGGTACGCGGGGAGAGCCCGGGGCTGTTCATCATCTATCCGCAGGGCAACCCGTTGCAGGCCAGCGAGGACTCGCCGTACTTGCAGATCGGCGAGACGAAGTACGGCCGGCCGATCCTCGATCGCGGCATCCGCTTCGACAGGACGACGCTCGAGGAGGCGGCGAAGTACGCGCTCCTCTCTGTGGACTCGACGATGCGCTCGAACGTCACCGTCGGGCCGCCGATCGATCTGCTGGCCTACGAGGTGGACGAGCTCGAGATCACGCGGCGACGCCGCTTCCCGGCCGGCGACCCGGATCTCATGAAGATCGGCGTTCGCTGGGAGCAGGCTCTCCGTCAGGCGGTGGCGCGGCTGCCGCAGATTCGTTTCCGCGCCAGCCGCGACGCTGGCCAGCCGCAATCTCCCCAGGAAGAGACGATCCAGCTCGTCGAGCCGCCCACCCCGTCCTAATCCACGCCCCGTGACGGCGGCAGCCCGAGGTCGCGGCCTGACCGGGTCAGGAGACGATCCAGGTGGTTGGCGAAGCGCTGCCGGTCACTCTGACTGAATGGCGCCGGACCGCCGAGGATATCGCCGGTGGACCGCAGCTCTTGCATGAGATTGCGCAAGGCCAGGCGCTCACGAACATTGTCTTCCGAGTAGAGCTCTCCTCGCGGGTCGAGCGCGTGAGCTCCACGTGTGATCACCTCGGCGGCCAGGGGTATGTCGGCGGTGATCACGAGATCGCCGGGTTGGATCTGCTCCACGATCTGATGGTCGGCGACGTTGAAGCCTTTGGCCACGCGAACGCTCTTGATGAAAGGGGATGAGGGGACGCGAAGGAGCGTATTAGCGACGAGCGTCGTCAAGATCTGCGCGCGCTCGGCGGCCCGGAACAGGATCTCCTTGATGACCTGAGGGCACGCGTCCGCGTCGACCCAGATCTGCACTCAGCGTGTTGGGCTGGTCAGAAGCCAGCGACGTACGGCAGCTTCCTCGCCGTCGTCTCGATCGCCGCGCCCGCTTCCAGCAGCACCGCCGTCGAATCCCACGTGCCGCCCACGAGCTGATTGCGCGGCCCGTCCGGGATGGTGGCCTTGATCGTGCGATTGCCGAAGCGCACCTCTTGCTTCTCCACGTCCACCGAGACCGGCGACTGGGGCGACCGACTGATCTCGCGCTGCAGCCACTCGAGGTCTTCCTGTGAGGCGCACAGGCAGGGGATGCCGAGCATCACGCAGTTGCCGAAGAAGATCTCGCCGAAGGAGCCGCCGACGATGGCGGCGATGCCCCAGCGCATCAGCGCCTGAGGCGCATGCTCCCGAGAAGAGCCGCAGCCGAAGTTCTGGCCGACCACGAGCACGGAGGCGCCGCGATACGCGGGCGAGTTGAACGGGTGCTCCGGGTTTTGCTTCTTCGCGTCCTCGAAGGCGTGCTCGCCCATCGTCGTGAACGTCACTTCCTTCAGAAAGCGCGCGGGGATGATCCGGTCGGTGTCGATGTCGTTGCCGGGCAAGGGAATGCCGCGTCCTGCGATCTGACGGCGCTTGAAGTCCACGGTGCTCATTTCAGGATCTCCCTCACGTCGGCGACGGCGCCGGTGATCGCAGCGGCGGCGACCATGGCCGGGCTCATCAGGAGCGTGCGGCCCGTCGGGCTACCTTGCCGGCCGATGAAGTTGCGGTTGCTGGACGAGGCGCTCATCTCGCGCCCGACGAGCTGATCCGGATTCATGCCCAGGCACATCGAGCAGCCGGCCTTGCGCCACTCGAAGCCCGCGGCCTGGAAGATCTCGTGCAGCCCCTCGGCCTCGGCGGCCTTGGCGACTTGCTGAGAGCCAGGGACGATCAGCGCGCGCACGGTCTTGGCGACCTTGCCCTTCTTCGCGACCTCGGCGGCGATGCGCAGGTCGGACAGACGTCCGTTGGTGCACGAGCCGACGAACGCGACGTCGACCTTCGCTCCCTTGATCGGCTGGCCCGCCTGGAAGCTCATGTGAGCGAGGGCTTCGCGGAACGTCGAGCGATCGGCTTCAGGCGCCGACTCGGGCGCCGGGATTCGCTGGCTGACACCGACCGACATGCCCGGGTTGATGCCCCACGTCACCATCGGCTCGATGGCGCTGCCGTCCAGACGCGCGACGTCGTCGAACGAGGCGCCCGGCTCGGTCGCGACCGATTTCCACCAGGTGGCCGCCTTGTCGAAGGCCGCGCCCGCCGGCGCGTACTGCCGGCCGCGGAGATAGTCGATCGTCGTCGTGTCCGGGTTGACGTAGCCGAATCGCGCGGCCCCCTCGATCGACATGTTGCAGACGGTGAGACGCTCCTCCATCGTCATGCGATCGATGACGGGCCCCGCGTATTCGTACGCGTAGCCCACGCCGCCCTTCACGCCGAGCTGGTTGATGATCGCGAGGATCACGTCCTTCGCGTAGACGCCCTTGGCGAGCGCGCCCTCTACCCGCACCTGGCGCAGCTTGGGCTTGGCCATCGAGAGACACTGCGTCGCGAGCACGTCGCGCACCTGGGTGGTCCCGATGCCGAAGGCGATGGCGCCGACGGCGCCGTGGGTCGAGGTATGGCTGTCGCCGCACGCGATCGTCATCCCGGGCTGCGAGAGGCCGAGCTCGGGGCCGATCACGTGCACGATGCCCTGCTTGCCCGTCGACATGTCGAAGAGCGGCAGGCTGAAGTCCTTCATGTTGCGGATCATGTGGACCGCCATCTCCTCCGCCAGGGGATCGGCGTAGGGGCGGGCCTGGTCGGTCGTCGGGATGATGTGATCGAGCGTGCCGAAGGTGCGCTCGGGCATCCGCACTTTCAGCTTCGAATCGCGCAGCATCTGAAACGCCTGCGGCGTCGTCACCTCGTGGATCAGGTGCAGGCCGATCAGGAGCTGGGTCTGTCCGGACGGCAAGGTCCGGACGGTGTGCGCGTCCCACACTTTGTCGAGCAGCGTCTGCGCCATGCGACTCCTCCTCTGAACTAACGGGCTCGCGTATGCTGCCTCAGGCCAACCGTGTAGTCCAGTGAAACGTTCTGTAACGAATGGTAAGCTCTGCTTCATGGTCGACGCCGCGCTCTTTCCCGCCCTCGAGACCTTGCTGGCGGTGGCGCGCACGGGCTCGGTCGGGGCGGCCGCGCGCCAGCGCCACATCACCTCGTCGGCGGTGAGCCAGCAGATCCGCAAGCTCGAGACGCACTTCGGCATGAAGCTCTTCGAGCGCGCCGGGCGGGGCGTGCGGCTGACCACCGCGGGCGAGGCGGCGCTGCCCGTCGTGCGCGAGCTCTGGAGCGGGGCGGAATCGGCGTTCGGCCAGCTGGCCGAGCTCGCCGGGCGCCCGGCTACGACCTTGCGCGTGGCGGCCAGCGACTATCTCGGCAAGGGGCTCCTGGCCCCGGTGCTGCGCAACTTGCTCGACGAGGATCCGCCGGTGCGCTTCGAGCTCCTCACCACGCACTCGCGCGCCGGCGTGCGGCTGGTCGTCGACGGCGACGTCGATCTCGCGGTGGTCACGGGTCAAGAGACGCCGCGCGGTCTCGAGGAGCGCCATCTCTTCGATCAGCCGTTCGTGTGGGTGGGCCCACGGCGTGGGCGCGATCGGACGCCGCTGACGGAGCGCTTGCGCCGCGAGCCCGTCCTGCGGCTGGCCGCCGAGAGCCGGGGCCGCGCGCTGCTCGACCAGTATTTCGCCGACGAGCGGATCCGCCCGGTGTCGACGATCGATGTCCCGAGCGTGTCGCTGCTCTTGTCCTATGTCTCGGGCGGTCTCGGCATCGGGCTGGTTCCGGCGCTCGCACTCGCCGAGGCGCCGGCTGACCGAGTCGTGAGCGCTCCGGCGCGCGTGCCCGCGCTGCCCGTCGTGCTGATGTGGCGAGCGACCGCGCGACGCCAGCCTGCTCTCGCCCGCCTGGCGTCGCTGCTCGCCACCGCCGGAGCGCGCGCGGGCGCTCGTCTCGCTCGGCGCCGAGGCTGATCGCGTTGGGGCGCGCGGATGGCCAGCCATTGCGTGCCGCAGTAAGCTGAGCGTATGCAATAAATTGAACCGACGCCGGTGGCCGGTGAATGGGACTTTTCCTGGCCGCCGCGCTGGTGCATTCTGTCCGGCATGGCGTTCGGCCACCAGCTCCATCACCACTGAGTCGCTACGGAGGCGTACCATGGGACTGCGGATCAACAGCGAAGCACCCAACTTCACCGCCGAGACCACCCAGGGGAAGATCAACTTCCACGACTGGATCGGTAACGGGTGGGCCATCCTCTTCTCGCACCCGAAAGACTTCACGCCGGTGTGCACGACCGAGCTCGGCTACATGGCGGGGCTGAAGCCCGAGTTCGACAAGCGCAACACCAAGATCATCGGCCTCAGCGTCGATCCGGTCACGGACCACGAGCGCTGGAGCAAGGACATCCAGGACACGTCGGGTCACGCCGTGACATATCCGATGATCGGCGATCCCGAGCTCAAGGTGGCGACGGCCTACGACATGCTGCCGGAGGGCGCGGGCACGACCTCCCAGGGTCGGACCCCGGCCGACAACGCGACGGTGCGCTCGGTGTTCGTCATCGGACCCGACAAGAAGATCAAGGCGATGCTGACCTATCCGATGTCGACGGGCCGCAACTTCGACGAGGTGCTCCGGCTCCTCGACTCGTGCCAGCTCACCAGCAAGCACAAGGTGGCGACGCCGGTGAACTGGAAGCAGGGCCAGGACGTCATCATCGTCACGGCGGTCTCGGACGACGAGGCGAAGAAGACGTATCCGGCCGGCTTCAAGACCGTGAAGCCCTACCTGCGTACGGTCGCCCAGCCGAAGTAGGTCGCTCAGCCGAAGTCGCTACGGCGCGGCGTTCGGCCGGTGGCTCTCGCTAGAGTCGCCGGCCGGGCGCCGGCTCCCTCCGCTCAGCAGCGAGTCACGTGGGCCGATACGGCAAGCCAGCGGCCCTGGCGGCGCGCCCAGACGTCGGTGTAGCGACCGGAGGCCGCGCGGCCGTCCGGCATCGTGTACGTCGTCCGCGCGTGGATGATCGCGACGTCGCCCATGACGCGGATCTTCACGTCGCGCGCCTCGAGGTTCGAGATCGTCACGGGCCTCGCCGTCTGCACCAGGAATCCCGCCCGATCGACGAGCGACCCGTCGGGATTGCTGCACAGGAAGTCTTCAGCGAGGATCTCGTCGAATCGGCGCACGTCCGAGTTCTGGACGGAGCTGATGTAGTCGCGATTGAGCTGCTCCAGGGTCTGCAGATCCGTGGCGGCCATCGCCTCAGCCCCCGAAGATGGCCTCGGGAATCAAGGCCGACACGACATAGTTCGGCACGTCGACCACGTTGCTGATTCTCAGGTCGGCCGCCACGCTGCAGAGGACGTACGCCTGCTCGCGGCTCCATCCCCGTTCTTGCAGCAAGTCGATCATGTTGAGCAGCGCGTTGCGGCAGGCGAGCGTCAGGTTTTCCCCTTCGTTCACGCCGTCCTCCCGGATCGGCATGCCCATCGCGGCGACGAACCCTCGCGGCGAAGCCCACTCCGGCGGCGCGAAGTAGCCCGCGTGCGAGAAGCGCGGCCCGCGAAGCACGCGCGCGGCGCCCGAGCCCTTCAGAACGCGGAAGCGGACGGACACGGTCGCGCCCATCTCGACGGCGGTCACGCAGACCTCGCCGTCGCCCTGGGCGAAGTGGCCGTCACCGGTGGAAAAGAGCCCGCCCTCGACCGCGACGGGGAGCAGGAGCTTCGAGCCCTTCGTCAGCTGCTTCACGTCGAAGTTGCCACCGTTCTCGCGTGGCGGGAGCGTCCGGAGACCCTCGCTGGCCGCGGGCCCGCGGCTCGGGATCGCACCGTTGGCGTCGGGCGGAAACACCATGCCGCCCCGGCCCATCAGCTCGTTCTCGCGCGCGGTCCACGCGCGCACCTGCCCCGGCGAGGGCGCGACGCCGGACACGCCCATGAACGGCGCGCCGGGAATCCGCACACGAGGAAGCTTCGGCGCCGTCGCCCAGCCGTCGCGGATCTGCCAGTGCACCAGGAACGGCGTCGTGAACAGGTCGCGCAGAAAGCCGAGCCCAGGGACGATCGCGGTGAACGCGTGCGGCTGCGGCGCGATGTCGAGAAACTCGACCTCGAGCACGTCGCCGGGCCGGGCGCCCTTGACGAAGACCGGCCCGGTCAGCGGGTGGATGGCGCCGGCCTCCATCCTGGCCATGTCCGCCTCGGTCGTGCCGGGGCCGAGCTGGCCGTCCACGCCGTCGCGCGTCGCCAGGACGACCTCTTCGCCCTCGTCCACGGTGACGAGCGGCGGAATGTCGGGATGGAATCGGTTGTGGCCGGTGGTCGGTTGATCCCTCAGGCGCTTGCCGCGGTCGATCTCGACGCTTTTCATGGGCCGCCCTCCTGTAGACTACGGAGCCATCATGGCTGACAAGCCCGCGCACGTCTACGTCATCCTTGGAAATGCCCCGTGGGATTTCGCCGATTGCCAGACGGCGCTGAGCCGCGTCTCGGCGCGCATGATCTCGCTACCTCAGGTCGAAGCCGAGGACGAGATGATCGCCCGTACGCGCGACGCCGACGCGCTCGTCGTCTCGTCCGCTCCGGTAACCCGCGGCGTGATGAGCGCGCTCGAAGGCCTCAAGGTCGTGGTGCGCACCGGAGTCGGATACGACGTCATCGACGTGCCGGCCGCCACCGAGCTGGGTGTGATCGTCGTCAACATCCCAGACCTCTGGATCCGCGAGGTCGCAAACCACGCGCTCGCCCTGCTCCTGGCCTGGAACCGCGGGGTCGTGGTCATGGATCGGCAGGTGCACGCGGGTGTCTGGAACGGGAGAGTGCCCGGCAGCCGCACGGGTCAGCTGCACGGCGAGACGGTGGGCATCGTCGGCCTCGGCAACATCGGCAGCGCCTTCGCGCGGCGTGTCGCCGCGCTCGAGACAAAAGTGATCGCCTGTGATCCCTACGTCGACGACACGCGCTTCGCCGCGCTCGGTGTCGAGCGCGTCTCGCTCGAGGCCCTGGCCGAGCGAGCCGACTACGTCTCCGTCCACACCTTGCTGAACGCCGAGACTCGCCACCTGATCGGCGAGGCGTTCTTTCGTCGCATGAAGCCGACCGCGATCCTGATCAACACCTCGCGCGGCCCCGTTGTGGACGAGCAGGCGCTGGCCCGCGCGCTGCGCGAGAAGCGCCTGGCGGGCGCGGCGCTCGACGTGTGGGAGGAAGAGCCGGTGACCGCCGACAATCTGCTCCTGAAGATGGCCAACGTCATCGCTACGCCGCACGCCGCCTATTTCTCCTCGGCGGCGGTCGCGCAGATACCCGGCCGATGCGGCGAGGAGGTCGCGCGCGTCCTCACCGGCCAGCGGCCGCTGAACGTGGTGAACCCCGAGGTCTACGCGCCCGGGGCTGTGCGACGGGCTCATTGATGGACATGG
>Ga0137403_10008944_pt1 | contig 11168 bp, 9 predicted proteins | sample CZOMad2_1_16fung_FD_122057 | JGI IMG/M metagenome (GOLD analysis project Ga0137403, IMG submission 122057) | Vadose zone soil fungal communities from Angelo Coast Range Reserve, California, USA - CZOMad2_1_16fungal (Hybrid Assembly) | ecosystem: Environmental > Terrestrial > Soil > Vadose zone...
CGAAATGTGATGATACGCTCAGCCTCAAAATCAATATCCGCGCGAGTAAGCGAACGAGCCTCGGCCTGTCCCAAACCAGCGAGTCCGAGAAATTCAAGGAAATCGGCGCTATCTTCTGCGTCTGCGTTGAACTGCTGCGTGCGCACGTCAGCAATGATCGCTTTGAACTGTTCAAATGTGGGTGTTACGCGGATGGGACTTGGAAGCTTGCTTCCTTTTAGATATTCCGCTGGCGAACTGGCAATGACGCGGTCCTGCACCGCCATCGCGAAGATTGTCTTGGCACATCTAATGTGCATGTTGCGCGACACGGGGCCAAACTCGTAGCGCGAGAGCCACAGGTCGCACTCGCTCGGTTTGATCTTCGACACCTGGGTGAGGCTGCCAGTCGGCCAATCGTCTTTGATCCGGCGGACAATTAGCGCCTTGCGTTCGACCGTTTTGGGTTTCTGATGCTTAACAGTTTCGAAATACCGATCACATAACTCGGCCAAAGTGATTTTCCCCTGTGACTGGTCAATCTGGCGCTGACGCTCTCTGAGGTCCGCCAATCGCCGCTTGGCTAGGTCACGGTCCGTTGTTTCGAGGCTGCGCCGAATCTCCTTGCCGTCGGTTTTGATCCGCGCATAATAGACGCCGTTAGATGAATACCGGTAAAGAGATTCGCCGACTCTGTGCAATTTGCCGTTTTTCCGCTGTGTTTTCATGGAGCTTTAATATACAGGCGTACAAAGGTGGTGGACAAACGATTTTTTTGGCCCACTGTCCTGATCCGATTTTCATAGGTAAAACGCGGGTGTAGCTCAGTGGTAGAGCACCTCCTTGCCAAGGAGGACGTCGCGAGTTCGAGCCTCGTCACCCGCTGTCCCAGAACGAAGCCAAGCCGACCGAAGCCACAAAATCAATTTGTCCAAGACGCGCATGGTTCTAGAATCTTGCACCATGAAAACCACGTCGCTCTTCTCCTCGTCGTTCGGCGTTCTCGCCGTAGCGTTTTTCTGTTTCGCTTCGATTGCGAGTGCGGCCGATGAACCAAAAGATAAGACTCAATGGAAAATTACCGGCCAACTCGAAGAAGCCTGTTCGTGCGACGCCGCGTGTCCATGCTGGTTCGATTCCAAACCGACCAAGATGACCTGTGGCGGCGGCCAGGTGCTCTTCATTCAGAAAGGCAACTACGGCAAAGTGAAACTCGACGGGTTTGCCGTTGGGAACATGTCGCAGAGTCCGGAAGGACAATCCATGATGGGATCGTTCGGAGACTGGAACTTCTCTTTTTACTACATCGATGTGAAGGCGACGCCCGAACAACGAAAGGGCTTGGAAGCAATAGCCGCGAAGATATTGGAGCCCGGCGCATCAAAGAAGACCGAGACTCGCTACGTCCCGATCACCCGTAAAATCGAGGGCAAAGATCACGAGATCACCCTTGGCCAGTATGGCAGTTTTCGCGGTCATTTGATTGAAGGTGGCCTCGGTGGTTCACCAAAAATTGTTAACCCTCCGGGCGCCGATCCGCTTCATCACGAATATGCACAGGGGCGCACTTCAAAGATGACCTACAACGACGCAGACCAAAAGTGGTCCTGGGACAACTCGAACTATATGTTCGGGACTTTCACCGTCGACAATGTCCAATACCAAAAATACGCCGCCGGTCTTGCGCAAAAGATGGCGCAAATGAAGAACGACTCGGCTTCCGAAAAAAAATAGCGTTCAGTCGCGTCCATTAAAAAATAGGGCGACGTTGGACGCCGCTTCTCCAAAAGAATTTGACGCGACGGATAGCTGATAGCTACGTTCCCGGACCCTTTGGCGGCTTCGGTTTCTCTGCATAAAACGCGGTTTGATCATAAGCCGCTCGAGCAACCATGCAGCCTGAAGAACTTTCCTACGCTATTGTCACTCCTTATTCGATGCGCAAATCGCGCACCGGTGGGATCGTTGGACGATTAATTTCGCGCACGGGGCTCGATCTGGTTGGTGGACGCATGTTTGCGCCAAGCGCAGAACTGGCAAAGCGCTACGCAGAAACGATCGTAACCGAAACCGATCCGCGTCACCGCGCGACGCAGGAGTTGATTCGCGATTACGTGCTGAAAAATTTCACCGGGAGTGTTAACGGCCAGCAACCACGCATGTTATTTCTCATCTTTCGCGGCCCCGATGCTGTGGAAAAGATTCATCGCACGGTTGGTCACATCGTGCATGAGCGCACCAGCGGTGAGACGATTCGCGACACGTACGGCGATTACATCACCGATACTTCGGGCAACGTAACTTACTTTGAGCCTGGGGTACTCGCCGTTTTCGATTCAAAGGCCGTTGAGCGCGACTTGAAACTGTGGGCGGAATTTTCCGATCGTGACGGAGGAATCCTGGACCAAATCATCAATTTCCCAGCCGAAGCAAAGATCGAGAAGACGCTCGTGCTGATTAAGCCGGACAATTTTAGATTTCCAAATTTGCGGCCGGGCGGGGTTATCGAAGTTTTTTCTCGATCCGGCCTCTACATCATCGGCTTCAAGGTTCATCGGATGAGCGTCGTACAAGCGGAAGAATTCTACGGACCCGTGTTGCCAGTTCTTGAGCAGAAACTGGGCCCAGAGAGCGGCCGGGATAATTGGGAAAGCATTGTCGAATTCATGGCGGGAAGGAAACCAGGCGAATGTCCGCCGGACAAACGCCACACTCCTGGGACGGAAAAATCCATCGCCATCGTTTATCAAGGCGTGGACGCCGTGCGCAAAATCCGGGATGTACTCGGCCCCACCGATCCAGCGAAAGCGCCGCCCGGTTCGATCCGGAAAGAATTTGGCCAGACGATTATGATCAATGCCGCCCACGCCTCTGATTCCGCCGAAAACGCGAAGCGCGAAATGGCGATCGTGCAGATCGATGAAAATAACTTCAAACCTCTGATTGAAAACTTCTACCGCCGCCAATAGCTTGCGCTCCCATTTTGAATAACCTCATAACTAGTCCCTTTGCCATGGAAATTTCCGAACGCGCCGCTCAACTCAGTCCTTCGCTCACGCTCTCGATCGACAGCAAGGCAAAAGCCATGAAAGCCGAAGGTATCGATGTTTGCGGCTTCGGTGCAGGCGAACCGGATTTTGACACGCCTGAGCATATCAAAGCAGCGGCGATCGCAGCCCTGGAGGCTGGCTTCACGAAATATACGCCCAGTGCTGGGATTCCCGAACTGCGTCAGGCGATCTCGGAAAAATTGGCCGCTGACAACGAGCTCAGTTATCGCGCCGCTCAGATCATTGTGAGTAACGGCGCCAAGCATGCGTGTTACAATGCCATTCTCGCCACATGTCAGCCCGGCGATGAGGTCATCATTCCAGCGCCGTATTGGGTCAGCTACCCGGATATGGTCAGATTAGCGGGCGCTGAGCCCGTAATTGTGCCAACAAGCGAACGCAATTCCTGGAAAATGCGCGCGTCGGATTTTGAAAACGCGATGACGCCACGGACAAAGATGTTGATCCTGAATAGTCCATGCAACCCGACCGGCTCCGTTTATACGCGCGAGGAATTGCAGGCGATTGTCGATGTTGCGGCTGAGGAGGATATTTACATTTTGTCAGACGAAATTTACGAAAAGCTCGTCTACGATGACGCGAAGCACGTGAGCATCGCGTCCCTTTCCAAGGAAGCGTACGATCTCACACTTACGATTAACGGATTTAGTAAATCATACGCCATGACTGGTTGGCGCCTTGGCTATCTGGCCGCGCCGGAAGCGGTCGCCAAAGCGGTTGATTCAATCCAAAGCCATACCACATCCAATCCCTCTTCCTTCTCGCAGCACGGCGGGCTCGCTGCCCTGAAGGGCGATCCACAGCCGCTTGCCGACATGCGCGAAGAATTCGATATGCGACGCAATTATATGTTCGATCGCATTTCTAAAATTCCGAACGTGACTGCGGTCAAGCCGCAGGGCGCGTTTTATGTGCTGGTCAACATCAGCCAGCTCGGGCTCACCTCGCAAAATTTTGCGGACCGACTGTTGAGCAAAGCGAACGTCGCCGTCATTCCTGGCGCCGCTTTCGGCGATGACCGCACCGTGCGCCTTAGTTACGCCACCAGTATCGACGTCATCAAAAAAGGTCTGGACCGCTTCCAGGATTTTTGCCGGACGCTCTGATGCCGTCTGGCTCGATCGCGCTCATTCTGCACGCGCATCTTCCATTCGTTCGGCATCCAGAACACGAGCATTTTCTCGAAGAAGGCTGGCTCTTTGAGGCAATAACCGAGACATACATTCCGCTGCTTCGAATGATGCAGCGATTGGTCAACGATGGTGTGCCGTTCAAGTTCACGATGTCGATCACGCCGACACTCTGCGCCATGCTGCAAGACGAATTACTGCGCGAACGCTATATGCGCCACCTCGATCTCTTAATTGATCTGGCCGGGCGTGAGCAAAAGCGAAATCGCAAGCATCCCAAACTTCGAGAGCTCGCCGAGTTTTACTTCGACATGTTTTTGGGAAGCCGGTGCTTCTTTGCCGAGCAATGGAAATGCGACCTCGTCGCCGCTTTTCGCGAACTACAGGAAACAGGCACACTTGAAATTATCGGCTGCGCCGCCACGCACGGATTGTTATCGCTGATTCAGCGGCAATCGCGCGAAGCCGCGCGGGCGCAGATTTTGATCGGAAGAGACATGTATGTCGATCTTTTCGGTGGCGACCTAGCTGGTTTTTGGTTGCCGGAATGTGCCTATGCGCCTGGTTTGGAATCGCTGCTGCAAGAAGCAAACGTTCGCTGGTTCGTGCTCGACGCACACGGCGTGATCTTAGGAAAACCACCGCCGCGTCGGTCGATTTACGCGCCATGTTACACACCAGCCGGACCGGCCGTGTTCGCTCGGGATCGCGATTCAAGCCGGCAGGTCTGGAGTGCACGGGAAGGCTATCCCGGCCATCCCGCTTACCGTGAATTCTATCGCGACGCCGGTTTCGATCTTCCGATGGAGCATCTGGGTCCGATCGCGCGCGGAAGCAGAAAATTCTCCGGTGTAAAATATTTTCGTATCACCGGACGCGGTGAGGAAAAAGAATTGTATGATCGTGAGGCAGCGGAAAAAGCGGTCGAGACGCATGCCGCTCACTTTGTTGAACATCAGCAAAGGCAATTGCGCGAACTCAGTGGACTGGGTTTTGATCCAATCATTGTGGTTCCATTCGACGCCGAATTGTTCGGGCACTGGTGGTTTGAAGGGCCGCGTTTCCTCGAACTCGTCATTCGCAAGGCGGCAAGAGCGCAAGGTTTTCGGCTGACGACACCAAGCGAGTACCTTGCGGCTCACTCGACCCAGCAAGCCATGCAACCGGCAGCCTCGACATGGGGCGAAAACGGCTACTTGGGCGTCTGGCTCGATCAGAGCAACGCCTGGATTTATCCGCACCTGCACACTGCGACCCAACGCATGAGCGAAGCCGCGCGCAGGCATGCAGGGGACTCGAGTCCGCTCGCAGATCGCGTGCTCAAACAACTCGCGCGCGAACTCCTACTCGCACAATCGAGCGATTGGGCATTCTTGATGAAAACAGGAACGGCGAAAGAGTACGCTACGAAACGAACGCTAGATCACCTCAGTCGTTTCAACCGATTGCATGATCAGTTCACCGCGAATCATATCGATGAAAAATTTCTGCACGATTGCGAATGGCGCGATAACCTTTTCCCGAACCTAAACTGGCGGTATTACTGTAGCGGCGGTCTATGACCGTCGCTGAATTAAATGCGACGCTCGCAGACACTGCTACACCAGAATGATAACAAAACGGGACACTGCGATCCTAATTGCCTCTGCGTTTACCAGTATCGCCTTCGCACAAGAATCGCCGCTGGCGACTCCTTCGCCAACAACTTCGCCCACCCCGCAGGAATCTCTATCGCCTTCGCCGAACGTTTCACCCGCGCGCAGCGTCCGGATCAGTTTCGTCCCGCCGCCACTCGAAGGCACCATTAGCCTCGGCATTTATGATAACAATTCCAAGCTCGTGCGCGTTCTGCATCAGGAAACCGCATCCAATGAATTCACGATCGGGGCAGATGCGCTGGTGACACAATGGGATGGCAAGAATGACGATGGCGAGGATTTACCTGCTGGAAAATATCACGCTCGCGGTTACCTCATTGGTAACCTCAAAGTGCAAGATCTCGGCCAAGCCGCGACTCCGCCTGTCGAAGATGACGCAACCGCCAACGTGAAAATGAAACTTATGCCAAATCCGCTGGCCAACGACGAAAGGCCAATTGTCGATCTTGGAGTTGGGTTTGACGAAGAGGGCAGTTTTCTCAAAGCCATCGATGGATTGCCCCTATGCACTATCAGTGAAACACCGAATTTGATTCGCGCATCCATCAAAAAGAACGGCGAAAAGTCGGTCGATGTTTGGCAAGATGACGGCGCGATCGTCGTGCGATTTCGCATCTCCAACATCGATAAGATGATGGCTTTTGATTGCGGCGATCTTGAACTGAAATAGCCACTGCTCGCCACGGTGCGAAATCTTTGTTAGTTAGCGCTCATGCCTGCTTCTCCCGAGCTTCAACATACGGTTGGTAGGACCGCCAGTTTGAGCGGCACATCGCTGCACACGGGCGAAAAAGTTTCGCTCAAATTGCATCCGGCAACAGTCGATCACGGGATCAAATTTAAGCGCAAAGATTTGCCGGATGAACCGATCATCGACGCAAAGATCGACAATCTGAAAATGGTCGAACGGGCAACTACCATCGGCGAAGGGTCGGTGCGCGTCCATACAGTTGAGCACGTGCTCGCGGCCCTTTCGGCAATGGACGTGGACAATGCCATCGTAGAGATGGACGCCAACGAACCGCCAATCGGCGACGGCAGTGCGCAGCCCTATGTCGATCTTATCAAGAAAGCCGGTGTGACCGCGCAGGAAGAGCCGCGAAAATTTTTCGATGTGCGTGAATCGATGCACGTGGAATCGAAAACGGGCGCGCTCCTTGTTTTGCTGCCGTGTGAAACGTTTCGTATTTCATGCACGCAAGCAGGACCAAACAATCGCTTCGCGCAGTTTTTATCGATGGAAATCACTCCTGCAATCTTCGAACGGGAGATCGCGCCAGCACGAACCTTTGTTTACTACGAAGACGTTCAGCCGCTCATGGAGAAAAATCTGATCAAGGGCGGCAGTCTTGAAAATGCGATCGTCGTTCGTGGGGAAGCAGTTTTAAGCAAGGAACCGTTGCGTTTCGCCGATGAGTTCGTGCGGCACAAAATTCTCGATATCATCGGCGATCTCGCCTTGGCCGGACGGCGTATTCGCGGTCATGTCGTGGCAGTGAAGCCCGGCCACGCAGCGAATGCGGAACTGGCTCGCGCGCTCGCCCGCGAGCAAACGCGAAGAAGTGCAATGAGCGGGTCACGGGCGATCCCAATTGGCGACGCGGGCCTGGATACTGGAGAGGTGATGAAGATCCTGCCGCACCGCTACCCTTTTTTAATGGTTGACCGGGTCATCGGCTTCGAGGGCGAAAACAAAATTACGGCCGTAAAATGCATCACGATTAACGAGCCGTTTTTTCAGGGACATTTCCCAGGTCACCCCGTCATGCCTGGGGTGATGCAAGTGGAAGCGATGGCGCAAGTGGCGAGCCTGTTATTGTTCAAACTGACGAAAACGACGAACCGCATCGGCTATTTCATGAGCGCGGACGGTGTAAAGTTTCGCAAACCGGTATTCCCAGGGGACACCATGTTCATTCATGCTGAGCTCACCAGGTCGCGCGGCGAACGCATGGCGAAAACGAAGTGTTATTGCGTCGTCAACGACGCCGTCGTTTCGGAAGGCGAATTGATGTTCACGTTTCTCGATAAATGAGCGACGTGCAGATTCATCCAACGGCAATTGTCGATCCTCGGGCGGAAATCAGCGCGGGAACGATCATCGGACCATATTGTGTGATCGCAGCCGACGTGGCGCTCGGTCAAAATTGTTGGCTACAACAGCACGTCACGCTTTGCGGACCGATGAGGGCCGGCGCACGAAATAAATTTTACGCCTCTTGCTCGATCGGGCAGCAGACGCAGGACCTGAAATATCAGGGCGAACCGACTTATCTGGAAATCGGAGACGAAAATACATTTCGTGAATTTGTCACAATTAGTCGCAGCACAACGAGCAAAGGGAAAACGCGCATCGGCACCCGTGGCACCTTCCTCGCCTACAGCCACATCGCACACGATTGCGTGGTTGGAGATGACGTTGTTTTTTCTAACAACGGCACGTTGGCTGGCCATGTAGAGGTGGACGATCACGCGGTAATTGGCGGGCTGACCGCTGTGCATCAGTTTTGCCGAATCGGACGGTTCGCCATTACGGGCGGATGTTCGAAGATCGTCCAGGATATTCCGCCGTTCATGATCGCCGATGGCAATCCCGCGGAAATTCGCGGGATTAACCTCGTCGGTTTGGAACGCAAAAATTTTCCGCCCGAAAGCGTAAAGCTGATTAAGGAAGCGTTTCGTTTGATTTACCGTTCGAAATACAACACCCGCCAGGCAGTGGAAGCGATGCGCAAGGAATTGCCTCAGACGAGAGAGATCACGGAGATCATCGAATTCATCGAGCAAAGCGATCGCGGAATTATTCGGTAAGATTTTTAACCGAGGTTTACGCGAATCAGACGGATGGAAAATTTGAATCTTGTCCTTTTAATCGCTACCCGACCCGACGGTAATCGGATCAGACAGATTCTATTTGCAATTGAATTGCACATTTTTGAGGCCGAATTCTCGTTAGATCTAAGACGCGCATTCTGTTTGCATTCGCGTTCAAGATCGTCGCTGCTACCGCTCGCGCGGAAGAAAACATGCCGACGGGTATGCCGTTGGTCACATCGATGACGCAGACGTTGATCGGCTTCAGGAGTTCGCGCAGAAATCCGGCTTCGATCTGAAGAGAGAGGTGGCGCGAGTCTATTGCTGCGACAAGAAGATCGATTAAGACGCGCTGGCGCGAGTCTTCATATTTCCGCGGCGGTTCAACACCTTGGATAAGAACGCGCGAACCTAGGGCAGATTATCTACAGTAGTCTCCTCCGCATCGGCGAGGTCCTCGGGGTAGATTACTACGTGAAGATTCTAGACCGACAGCCAACAGATGTTCAGCAACGTGTAAGAGATTTTCTTTACTATCCGATGCTGGGCGTTCCGAAGGAGCATCGAAAAGAAGTCGGGGAAGAAAACAGTCGATTCTATCCCACGCTATTTCCAAAGGGATTTGAGTTCGGCCACGATGATCCGATTTTCGCAAAAGAGATCTAATCAAACGATGTAGGGTATCCTCCGTTCTCGCCGGCGGTACTGATCTTATTCTCGTTAGACGTAGCACCAGAAATAATTTAGCTCAGCGCTGCAACCAAGGGCTCCGCTGAGCGATTTACTTACAAACGGAGCTTCAGCCCGTCGTAAGCGATGCGCGCGCTGGCCTGAAGCCGCGCCTCCGCTGCTTGCGGCAGTTCGTGCGAGATATGTGTGAAGTAAGTCGCTTCAGGCTTTACACGCGCGGCGACTTCGAGGGCCTGTTTCACGCTGAGATGAGTCGGATGTGGTTTGTCACGAAGCGCGTCGATGATTAACGCCTTCACCTGTGAAATCTCACGGGCGATTTCGTCAGGCACTGCGCTGCAATCGCTGAGGTAAGCGACGAGGTTTTCTCCTCCGCGCGAGAAGAGATAGCCGTTCACAATAGAATCTCCGTGCGGCACGGGTAATGGCGTGATCAACGTGCCGCCCAATTCAAAAGGACCATCGATGACGTGCGGTTCTGGTTTCAAATACCAGGGAAAGGGATCGAGTGTTTTGAAGGCAAACTGGAAGACGCGCTCAAGATCGTGCATGGTTTCAGCAGAGGCATAGACCGGCATCGAGCCACGCACATGCGAAAATCGCCGAAGATCGTCGAAGCCCATGATGTGATCGGTATGCGAATGAGTAAAGATTACTGCATCGACAGTGCGGATATTTTCCCGCAGCGCCTGCGTCCGGAAATCGGTCCCAGTGTCCACGACCCACGAACATTCGGGCGTTTGGACATAAATTGAAGACCGCAGTCGATTGTCGCGCGGATCGGGGGAGCGGCACACTACACAATCGCAACCGATCATCGGTACGCCCTGCGAGGTGCCGGTACCGAGAAAGGTCAGGATCAGCTGAGAGCCTTGCTCCCAAAAGCTTTCGGAGTTGAAAGTTGACTGATGAGAGTTTGAAATCTTCAAAAGCGCGCCACTCTCAACTCTTAACCCCTAACTCTCAACTCTCGTGCCACTTGTTCTCAATCTGTTACGAATAAAGAATCTCGCGCTCGTGGAAGAGCTCGAGTGGCAGATTGCACCAGGTTTCGTCGCCGTCACCGGAGAAACCGGCGCCGGCAAATCGATCATTATCGGCGCGCTCCAACTTTTACTTGGCGAACGCGCGGATAAATCGCTCATTCGGACCGGGGCCGACCTTTGCGCGGTAGAAGCCGCTTTTAGCGGAGACGATCTCCAAAAATTAAATCCGCGGCTTGCCGGAGCGGGCGTTGAACCTTGTGAAGGCGATCTGATCATCAAGCGCACACTTTCCGCAAGTGGCGCAAATCGGCAGTTCATCAACGGCTCGCCTACCACCTTGTCGATCTTGAAAAATCTCGGAGACGAACTTGTCGATCTTCACGGCCCGCACGACCACCAATCTCTGCTTTCACCCGACAAGCAACTGGGCCTGCTCGATTCCTTTGCCCGCGCCCAGGATCAACTCGGGGAATACAGAAAATATTACCGGCAACTGCAAACGCTAGTTGCCGAACATGCCGCGCTCAATACCGCAGAGACGGCGCGCGAACAGGAGCTTGATCTGCTTCGTCATCAGATTAACGAAATTGCAGCGGCAAATCTCGTCGCCAGCGAGGAAGAAGAAATCGAGAGCCGCTACAAACTTGCCAGCAACAGCAAGCGACTCATCGAGCTGGCCTACACAATCGCAAACAAGCTCTCCGAAGCAGACGGCTCCGTTCTTTCGCAACTGGCGGAGACGCAGCGACTCCTTCGCGAGCTGGAAAAGATCGACGACGCGATTTCGCGATTTTCCTCCGCGCACGCGACCGCAGTTGTCGAGCTTTCCGAAATTGCGCG
>Ga0137403_10008945_pt1 | contig 11167 bp, 7 predicted proteins | sample CZOMad2_1_16fung_FD_122057 | JGI IMG/M metagenome (GOLD analysis project Ga0137403, IMG submission 122057) | Vadose zone soil fungal communities from Angelo Coast Range Reserve, California, USA - CZOMad2_1_16fungal (Hybrid Assembly) | ecosystem: Environmental > Terrestrial > Soil > Vadose zone...
ACGCGCTTATGCCGGACTACGACGGCATGCAGGGCAAGCCCACCCCGGGCTCCCCGGCCTGGAGCGCGGCCAAGCTGCGCACACCGCTGCTCATTCATGCGAACACCAATGATGAAGACGTCAAAGTGCAGGAAGTTCAGAAACTCATTACCGCACTACAGGCGGCCGGCAAGGATTTTGAATACCGAATCTATACCAACGCGCCCGGTGGCCACCTGTTTAATCGGTTGGATACTCCCACGGGCAAAGAGTCTCGCGAAGAGATTTGGCGGTTTCTTGCAAAATATTTGCGGCGCAAATGAACGAACAACAGCCAGGTCACAAAAGCAAAAACACAAAACTGCCTAACAAGGCGCGACCCCAACGAAAACACCGGGGAATCCCCTGGAGGGGTTCTGTACTTGTACTAATTGCGAAAACACAAGGCGTTTGTGAAAGTTAGGGCAGTTACGAAACGCTGTTACAACGCAATAACTGAACCGGAAAGAAACGCTTGATACCGAAACTGAAGCGAACGATCAAAGCCTTGAGGGCGCTATGAAGCAGCGAACAAAACCCCAGGCCGGTTTTACGATCATAGAAATCATGATCGTCGTGTTGCTGCTCGGTTTGCTGGCGGCGATCGCGATCCCCAACTTCATCCGGAGCCGTACCAGCGCTCAGACTAACGTTTGCATCAACAACCTGCGGACCATCGACTACGCGATTCAACAATGGGCGCTCGAAGAAAAGCAGCAGGCCCAGGCTACGGTTCATTTCAGCGATATTAGTGCTTACTTGAAAAGCTCCGTCCTTTGTCCCGCGGGTGGGACGACGTTTGGCGATAGTTATTTGATTTCGGTCGTGGGCGCTCAGCCGCTTTGTGCACGATTTCCTTTGGCGCACCTTATCGCGCAGAGCGGCTTGGATGTCGCCACGGTCAATCCCTCAGCGCCGCCCGCAGCAGCACCTACTGGACCCTCTAATGGTTCGGATGGAGATGGCGCTTCGGGGCCTCCCGGCAACGGCGGTGCCAATGGCCATGGCAATGGGCACCATGCCAAGCCTTGATGGCGCATCACTGCTCGTTCTTCATCGGCTTCATCGTCAACGGATCGCGCAGAGGCAATTCCGCGTAACGGAGGGAACCGCAAGGCCCGCAGCTCCGCGGCAATCCGTGCTGCCTTAAGTCACTAAATCCCCTATTGATTTTCGCACCCAAGCGCATTATTCAAATATCATCATGTTCGCATCCCGTGAAGATGCGGGCCGGCAGCTTGGGCGCTATCTCAAACACCGGGAGATCCAGGCTGACTTGGTTTTGGGTTTGCCGCGAGGCGGAGCGATCGTGGCAGCCGAGGTGGCCCATGTCCTGGAGGTTGCGCTTGGCGTGTTGATCGTGCGCAAAATTGGACATCCGTGGCACCGGGAATTTGCGGTCGGCGCTCTGGCAGAAAGCGGCGTGGTCCTGCTTGATGAGCACGTCATCGGAAAGAATCCGCTTCTCCGCTCGGAACTGGAACAGATCATCGCCGAGGAACGGGAACGGCTTCAAGCCTACCAATTGAGATTCCGCCAGGAACAGCTTGATGGCTTCAAGTATTTCAACGATTTTTTCCAAGGGACAGCGGTCGAGTTCGTCAATAAAGACGACGATCTTCAACTCGTTTCGCTCGACCCTTTGCCTGATATCCGTGCGCAACGCATCCACAGACTTTGTTTTTTTCTCGGGGTCAATTCTCGCTTGTAACACCGACTTGAACTCATCCTGGATACGGCTGACCACTCCCGCTGTTGGCGCGGTGTCGAACCTTGCCGCTAATGAGGCCACTGCGTCAGTCAAAGGCCGTTTCTGCAGAAAGTAAGCGTAAAGCGCCCAGCCACCAGCGGTGATCCAACCGGGCAGATTGAGCCAGGGCTTGTTCCCGGCCGGCGAGAGAAAAATGCTTAGCCACTTAGGCAACTCGCGTCCGGAATAACCCAGCGCGAAGAGCGCAACGGGAATGAGGCCGAGCGCAAATGCGGCAAGCAATCGCCGCGATTGGCTGTTAATCAAATAAGCGATTCGATCACGCGCAGTTAACTCTGCGTCCAGTTCCTTGGCAATCTTATCAACGAGGCCCGCCCAAAGCTTCTGAGCGTCTGCATAAGCCCACGCGTCATAGTCCACCGTGGTCACTCGCAATGAATGTGTGCCTTTACGGAACAATCCGCGCATGCGGCGTGTCTGTCTGTCGAAAAACGCGCCAACTCGACCACGCGCAGCCTCCGGAGGTTGGCCGAGCGCGTCGAGTTTGCGCTTGACCAGCCCCATGAAAGTTGATTTTCCAGAGCCCCATGGCCCATAAACGCCAACTACCAGCGGCGCACGCGTTTCAGGTCTTCTGATGATCTGGACGAGCGCCTCTGCATATTCCTCAAAGCCCAGCAGATCATTTTCGGCCGCGCTGTCACGCTGCGTCGGCGGGTTGACGAAGAGATCATGCTCAACCATTTTCGCTTGAACTACTGACTGCGTGATCGGCGCCTCATCGTCCCAGTTGATCAGCGTATTAGTGATCCATCCGACGCCGTCTGCACTGATCAGCTTCTCGATCCAAATCCGATTCTCCTTGTCATACAGAAGAGCCTGGAAGAGATGGTGAGGAAGAATTTCGTTTACCTTCTTGTCCTGGGCAATCTGCTTGGCGGTTTCCACAGCTCTTGCTGCGGCTTCGGTGTAGAGGCTGTGGTGGCCCTGAACGGGAACTTGAAGCGTGGCAAGGTCAAATAGGTGCTTTCGGGTGATGCCGAATGAGGCGAGGAAGGCGTGCGTGCCGCGGTCCTCGATGTTATCAAATAGACTGATGAGCACTACTGGACAACCTATTCTTCCGTGCCCGAGCTCCTTACTCAACCGATGCGCTTCCTTAAGCACATCGACGAGACGAAAGGACGGATCCGTAGCCTTCTCATCCTGTGCCTTGCCCTCATCAGCCTTGTCGTTCTTTGCCAATCGTCGGAGTTCCCGCGATACGGAGGCGATGCCACGCTCGTCGCCAAGTTTCTCGTAGAGATGCAGACTCTCGTTCAAAGAATTGCGCGCTTCGTCAGCCCGATGCTCGGTGGAGGCGAGTATTCCTAACGAGTACAATGAACTTGCAATCGCCGCTTCATTACCTAACCTTTTCTTGATGTCGAGACTTCGATTAAAATACGCGCGCGCCGGTTCAAACTGCTGCTGGTCAAGAGCGAGAATTCCTAGATTTTGCAACACCTCTGCGACCTCTAGCTCGTCACCAAGTTTCTCGGTGATCTGCAGACTTTCGCCGAGAAACCTAGACGCCTCGTCGTACTGCCCCTCATATCGCGCGAGTCCCCCCAATTCAAGCAATGAAATTGCGATGCCTGCTTGGTCATCCAAATTCCGGGTAATCTCCAGACTCTCGTGGAAGAGCCTGACTGCCTCGTCGTGCTGCCCATGGCTCCGGGCGAGTCTTCCCAATTCAAGCAATGAAATTGCGGTCGCCCGTTCATTGCCCAGTCTCCTGCTCTTCTCCAACTTCTCTGTGAGAGACCTTTGTAATTCATCTGATCGCTCCGCAAGTATTGTTTCCGATTCGTGCGCGGCTGATCCATCGTTGCTTACGCCGGCAATGATTTTCTCTCGTTCAGCCTCCAACTCTTGTCGTTTACTCTCTTCGAGGGGGAAGCGCTCCAATAACTCATAGTAAACTTTCGCCGCTGCCTCGATTTGACCTCTCTCGCTCAAAAGTCTCGCCAGAGTACGAACAGTGTTGAATTGCGCCGTCCACCGGCCCGGATAGTCAGCATTAGCCGGAACGGCCCCGGCAAGGTCTCGCTCCTGCAGCAACAAGTCCTTTACGTAAGGACTCAACTCAACCGGGTCGAGAATGTCCTTGATGCCGATGCGGTGAGAGTTCTCCAAAACCATTTCTGCTCCTTGAGGCTATGCCTCGCAGTGGCGGGTTTCTTCAGTCTTAGAAACTATCGAACCAGCGACAAACTGGTTCGGGGAAATTTACGCAGGACGATGCTGACGCGTGGCCCAGTGAGCTCGATTATAGAACTTTTACGCCACCAGTGAAGTAAAAAACTCGAGTGACCGGCTTTCGTCGTATGCACGCTACGCGATTAGTTCGGCGCGGACCGCGAGATTGGGCACTGAACCACAAGCGATCTTTGTTCTGTCACTACGAAGGATCAGTAAACCAAACGCTGGTGCTCGCGTTGTTTACTCGCCAAACTAAACCTCGGCTCGATTCCTTCATTACTTCCTTCGATTCTCGCCGCAACGTACTCACCCACAACTGGCCCATGCTTAAACCCATGTCCTGAACCGCCACCAACCAACCAGACATTCTCGAACTCCGGATGACGATCGATCAGGAAGTCGCCGTTGGAAGTGTTCTCGTACTGACAGACGCGCGCATCGATGACCGGCGCGTCTTTCAAATCAGGCAGACGCGCGGCGAGATATTTTCGTACTTCTAACAAACCTGCTTGAGTCACAAGTCGATCGCCACTGTCAGGATCGAACGGTGGTCCATGTCGATCGATCGCGACTTTGACACCGTGACCTTCAAAGTCCGGCAGGCCATACGCTTCATCTTTGAAATCGATCCAGGTTGGCAGGGCCGGTGGGGTGAAACTCTGGCTACCTGCGGGAGCAGCAAAGTAAAAGACTTCCTGGCGAGTGGGTTGAATTCGCTCAGCCAACAAGTCCGGAAAGATTTTCGGCAACCAGGGACCGCACGCAAAGACATATGAACCGGCCGAGATACGACGGCCACTCTCTGTGACGATATGATCGAAATTCGAATCGGGCGCCAGCGGCCCAATCGCTTCCTCCAAATATTCGACACCGATTCGAATCGCTTCGCGGACCACAGCCTGAACCGCTTTGCGCGCGAACAGGACTCCTCCCTCAAGCTCGAGCATGGCCCACGAGATTCGGTCCAGTCCAATCTGCGGATAACGCTCTCCAAGCTCAGACGTAGTTAACTTTTCGAAGGGAATTCCCAGATTGTGAAAAGTCTCGCGGGTTCTTATCGCGTAAGGATCGTCTTCATGGGCCAACCATAAGACGCCAGTCTTGTGAAACAGTGTTTCTTCAACCCGCGCGGACAACTCGCGCCAGAGCTGCAGAGACCTCAGCGCCGAACGCGTATAGATTTCATCGCCGCCATAGCCCGTGCGAATGATGCGCGATTGGTCACCGGAACTTGAGAGACTGTTGCCGGGACCGTGCGCATCAATGAGCACCACACGCTTTCCGGTCCGCCGCAATTGATAAGCTGTCCAGGCGCCAAAGACTCCGGCGCCGACAACCGCCACGTCGTAGGTCGACTCACTCACCACTCAAATACTTTCAACGTAGGCGGCCTCGCCGTGAATAGCCATATCGAGGCCGGCGGTCTCTCCAGCTCGATCAACTTTCACCGCCGTAATCCGATCGATGATCCAAAGCATCACGTAAGTAAAGACGAACGCCCAAACGGAAGAAAGCAGCACCGCACCAAGTTGGACCAGGAAGAAACGCGAGTTGCCGCGCAGCAATCCATCCGCGCCGGCCGGATTGAAGAGCGTCGTCGCGAACACACCGCAAAGCACGATCCCAAGAAAGCCGCCGACACCGTGCACGCCCCACACGTCGAGCGCGTCGTCCCATTTCATCTTGTTCTTCAGCGCGACGGCATAGAAGCAGACACCGCCAGCAACGATTCCGATCAGACAAGCCGTCGCCGGCGAAACATAACCTGCGGCGGGTGTGATCGTTGCCAGACCCGCGACCGCACCGGTTAACAAACCTAAAAACTTTGGTTTTTTAGTTGTCATCCAATCCATGCAGAGCCAGGCGATCGCGGCGAAGCTGGCCGCAAGATCGGTATTGAGAAAAGCCACCGCGGTAACTGAGTCGACGCGGAATTCGCTGCCCGCGTTGAAGCCGTACCAGCCAAACCACAGCAAGCCGGTTCCCAGCGCCACCAGTGGAATCGAGTGTGGGCCGGCATCGGCGACCTTTCGTCTGCCCACGTACAGCACCGACGCCAGCGCGGCTATGCCGGCGATGTTGTGAACGACAATGCCGCCTGCGAAATCGAGCACGCCCCAACTCGCCATCACACCGCCACCCCAAACCATGTGCACAAACGGAAAGTAAACCAGCACCAGCCAGCCGGTAAGAAAAATTAGAGACAGGAGTTACGCGTCTGTCATGAAAAGCAATCCTGGTCGTCATTGTTTTTTGATCGTCTTGATATTGCTCATTCTGGTATCGGTTGGCGGTGCGCTGGCCTTTGGAGTTGCGCCGCGACAACAGAACTCGCCTGCGAATGATACACTCACCGGCAATTGGGCAGTCAAAACTCCGAATGCCGACGGTACCTTTCGAGCGACCTATTTCAATTTGAAACAGGAAGGTTCTCGCATTACCGGCTATATTCGCTCGACCCAGTTTTATTATTTGATTACGGATAGCACCGGCGGCCCCGACGGATTCACGCTGACAGGTACGATGAAAGATGGTAAGAGTGAAAGAAAGGTGCTGTATGAAGGCAAGGTGGTCGGAAACGAATTACACCTGGCGACGCGACGCCGGCCTGATGCCCCGCTGACCGAATTAACGGCGCAACGTGTTCCCACAGGCGAGGGAGCCATGCCAGCGCGTATCGAGCCTCCCGCGCTTCATAAGGTAAAGGATAATGGTCTCGCCCGCACACCACCTATGGGCTGGAATAGTTGGAACAAGTTCGCCGGCAGAGTCGACGACGCGACAGTTCGCAGCATCGCCGACGCGATGGCCAGCAACGGGATGAAAGAGGCCGGATACCTGTACATCAACATCGACGATACGTGGGAAGGCGGTCGCGACGCGCAGGGAAATATTCAGACCAACAAAAAGTTTCCCGACATGAAGGCACTTGCAGATTACGTACACAGTAAAGGGTTAAAACTTGGCATCTATTCCACACCCGGACCGGATACCTGCGCCGGTTACGAAGGCAGTTACGGTCATGAAGCGCAGGACGCCCGCACCTATGCGGCGTGGGGCATCGACTATTTGAAATACGATTGGTGCGGCGCGCGGACTATATATACGGACGAAGAGATGCCAGCCGTTTACCAGAAGATGGGCGATGCGCTCCAGGCAACCGGACGTCCCATCATTTACAGTCTCTGTCAGTATGGCCGGCAGGACGTTTGGAAATGGGGACCTGATGTAGGCGGTAACCTCTGGCGCACAACCGGCGACATTCGCGATGCCTGGGATTCAATGACAAAAATCGGGTTTGGACAGAACGATCTGGCGCAGTGGGGGAAACCTGGCCACTGGAACGATCCGGATATGCTTGAGATTGGCAACGGTGCGATGACCGAGACAGAATATAAAACGCACATCAGTCTCTGGTCTATTCTGGCTGCGCCACTCTTGGCAGGCAATGATTTACGAAGCATGAGTCCGGCGATTCTGGCGATCCTCACTAACAAGGAGGTCCTCGCCATTGATCAGGACAAAGACGGTAAACAGGGCGCAAGAGTTTGGCAGTCGGGAGAGCAAGAGGTCTGGCGACGACAACTTTCAGGCGGTGCGCAGGCGGGGCGATTTTCAATCGAGCGGCCGCAGATGAGAGAATTACCATAAAGTGGGCCGATATCGGCATCGCCGAAAAGTCACATCTGCGCGATCTATGGCTGCACCAGGACTTGGAGTGGCAGGGGCCGGAGCAATTAGTCACTATTCCGGGACACGGAGTTGTGTTGCTCAGGGTGAATCACTAGCGTTCGGTCAAGCTGAAGGTAACGGGCGTATAGAGTTCAAGCTTTAGCTTGCCCCTTTCGCGCCCTGGCAAGCTAAAGCTTGAACTCTATATGCCTGTTTTCATCGTATCCGTCATCATTATCATGACTGAGTACTGGCGTGCGTTCTATTGTTTTTATTTCCTTCATCTATTGGACCATTAAAGGAGTAATTTTTGATCGACCCCGTACCCGCTTCCTATAATCCTCACGATTACGTCATTCCGCCAAAGTACATGACCACGGAGGCACTGCTTCCGGCCGATGCGGACAATGCAACGATGATCGGTCGCGTTCAAATGCCCGGCGTCGGACCTTGCGTTGTTACCGTAAGAAGCAGCGACGTATTCGACATAACCGATGAATACGAATCTGTCAGCGGTCTATGCGAAGAGCCTGACCCATTGGCGGCAATTCAACGAGCATCAGGAATAAGGATCGCAACCGTACAAGAGATTCTTAATAACACTCCAGTCAATATCCGAGACGAATCCAAACCCTATCTGCTTACTCCGATTGACGCGCAACCCATAATGGCCGCGGGCGTCACATTTGTGGAATCGTTGATGGGGCGATTGATCGAAGAACGCGCTCGCGGACAAGCCAGCAAGGAAGAAGAAGTCCGCGCCTGGATGATGAAGGTGGTCAGCAACATTCAGACAATCACCGGTGGCATTCCTCTGGAAAAGACAGTTCCGGGAACTGAGACTGCGATCAAAGTTCTGGATTACCTGATCAACGAAGAAGGTCTCTCACATCATTATCTGAACGTCGGCTACGGCGAACTGGCTGAGATTTTTACAAAAGCGCATAGTTTCAATTCCATTGGCACACACGAACCGGCCGGTTATCACTGGCTCGATCCCTGGACCAATCCGGAGCCTGAAGGTGCGGTTGTAATCAATTCCCGAGGCGAGGAAGTCGGCGCGGTCCTATCTGAAGATATGAACGGTCGCAAAATCGAAGGCTCTTCAGCATTGCTGGTATCCTATATGAAGAACACCAACCGAAGTTGCGTGATCGGTCCGTTCATTCGTTTGTATGACGAACATTTCACACCAGAAGCATTTCGAAAAATGGACATTCATCTGGAAATATCTGATCCCGACGGTGCAACAGTTCTGGCCGACACTTCTTATTCGATTTCGCAGTATTCCAGAAATGTTTCGGATGTAGTTCGGCAGCTTTTCGAGAATTTTCCGATTCCGAGCGGAGCGGTTCTGTCATTAGGGACTGGACTGTCGTTAAAGAATTTCACATTTAAGAAATCACAAGTTGTCCATTTTTCTTCAAGAGAATTGGGCGCGATAACCCATCCCGTAGGACAGTCAAATGAGTTGCCCCGTAACACATACGGCATCAGGGAATTTGCGGCTGATATGGCGGCAAGGAATCTGGCAAGAATAAAACGAGATTCCTGATAGAGCAACAATTATTCTTCCCATTGGCACCGTGGCCCTATCGCAGGTTTTATTCCAGTCTCGAGAATAAAACTCATGCTTAAATACGATTACAATTATTAATCGGCGGTGGTATCTTGTTTTTCGTCTTGGTTGTACTTCTCGGAACTCTCGCCTGGGTACGGACGAATCATGTAGTCCGAAAAATGCTTGATTCGTATTGAAACCTGCAAAGACAATATTTGCGAACAGTTTTTGTCATAGGAGCCATCCAGAAGATATGAAAAGCACTAATAGATTCATAACCTTTGTAATTCTGTCAGGACTTTTCGCGTTACCGGCATTTCTTAATGCACAGTCGGGTGTGAAGCCGCCGACCGTCCCAACTCCAGATAAACAACAATCTCAGACACAGGCAGGCGCGGAACAACTGGAAAATATCAGAATGATTTCGTCGGTTAACGTTGAAACTTTCGCCAGAGACCTCACCGACAAGGGTAAACTGGGCTATCGGCTGGAAAAATCCTTGAACTATGGCGGCGCCAGCCCCACGCAACGTTATGTGGCTGTCTTAAGGATCGATCCGGGTAACACGTATGATTACACCTATTTAATCGATCCCGACAAAAAGAAACTTGAAGCTAAGCTGAACGACGAGGCAAAAACAGGCTTCAATTTCGCCAGCGCATACATATTTACTACCTGTAAAGAAAATCATCTCCTTGATTTGATGGCGCCGGGGACGAATACAGAGGTTCTTCGGATGAGAAAGAGCGATGCCATTATCCTTGAGCGGAAAAATGGAAACAGGGATCAAACCATGGAATACAAAGTGATCATCGCCAAGGTTCATCTGGGTGACGGAGCGGAGAAAAATATCCAGGGACAAATTGATACGGCGATACCGCAGGGTTTTCGCCCGGTAAAGATTCTGGTCTCCAGGCAAGGAACCTTTGATTTCAACGCGATCGTTGTAGCGGAGAGAAATCTTAAGGAAGAGAACACTACAAAGACCGAATATCGTTTTATCAAAGCGGGTGACAAAGGAATGGTCAAAGATATTAATGATCTCGCAGCGCAGGGTTTTCGATTTGTTAACGGTACACATTTTGGCCTTATGGCACTGGTGCTGATGGCCAAGCAGGCGGGCGATGGGACTGCATACACACTCGTCAATTCGCAAAAATATGACAAAGAATTTGATAAGATAGTCGCCGAGGGCAATAGTTATCAGGGCAGGATAGAGGGCGATATGATCTGCGGCTCGTCGACGGTCGAAAACGAGAGGTTCGTCTTCGCGCAGAACGCCGGCGAAAAGCGTCAGTACAAGATCGCCGATTTGTCACTGACTCCTGCGGGCGGTCTGACCGAGGATTCCTGGAGTGAATTTCGCCGCCTGATGATTGATAATTATCAGATCAAGGATATATTTGCTCCTGGCGGAGTACACGTAATTTTTGAGACATAGACAAACTACGATCGACGTGGTTGTCTGATTGTGCCGTAGAGGTGAGGAACGAGGTTGTAGCTCGTAATCCCTGACAAACTCAAAGTGAGGACCGATGAAAACATCTGCCGTATCGTCTGAAGATTTGCGCGGAGTATTTTCCGTACCGCCGCTCGCGAGAAGTAGCGGCCGCGAGCGCAAAATCGATTTCGACCAGAACGAATCAATCGTTCGACATATTGCCAATGGCGGGATTACGCGATTTATATATGGCGGTAACGCGTTTCTGTATCACGTGACGCTGGCTGAATACGAACAGATGCTGGATTGGCTCAGTGGCTTTGGTGATGGACTATGGCCAATTCCCAGTATCGGTCCATCGTATGGGCGTGCTATCGATCAAGCCGCTCTCCTGCGGAAATACAATTTTCCGTGCGTGATGATGCTCCCCTGCGCCGATCCGCGAGATACCGCCGGTTTTGAACTTGGCTACCGCGAAGTTGCCGAAGCAGCTAACACAAAACTCATAGTTTATTTAAAG
>Ga0137403_10002072_pt1 | contig 11164 bp, 10 predicted proteins | sample CZOMad2_1_16fung_FD_122057 | JGI IMG/M metagenome (GOLD analysis project Ga0137403, IMG submission 122057) | Vadose zone soil fungal communities from Angelo Coast Range Reserve, California, USA - CZOMad2_1_16fungal (Hybrid Assembly) | ecosystem: Environmental > Terrestrial > Soil > Vadose zone...
AGCGGGATGCAGAAGTGCGCCTCCAGGTGGCGGACCTGGCCGATCTCGCCCGCGTCGAGGATGGCGCGCACGCGCGCGAAGAGCGGGTGGTAGCGCCAGTGGAACGCCTCCACCAGCACGCGCCCGGCGCGCTCCGCGGCGCGCGCCATCTCCTCCGCCTCCGCCGCGTTCGCGGCGAAGGGCTTCTCGCAGAGGACGTGCTTCCCCGCCGCGAGCGCGCGGATGGTCCACGGCGCGTGGAGCGAGTTGGGAAGCGGATTGTAGATCGCGTCGATCTCCGGGTCGGCGAGGAGCGCGTCGTAGGACGGATGCGCGCGCGGGATGCCGTGGCGGGCGGCGAACTGGCGTGCGCGCTCGGGGTCGCGGGCGGCGACGGCGAGCACGGTCGCCTCGGGCACGCGCTGCGCCGGTCTCACGAGCGCCATCGGCGCGATGTGCGCCGCGCCGAGGATGCCGAGGCGGAGCGGGTCGGCCGCCACCCTACTCGAGCCCCAGGAGCCGGGCCGGGTTCCGGCGCGCCATCAGATCGATCGCCGCCGCGGGCACGCCGCAGCCGAGCATCTCCTCGATGAAGAGCCGCATGCCGTCGGCGGGGTGGGGGCTCTTGTCCTGGCCGAAGTCGGTCGACATGATCGCGCGCTCGGGGCCGACCGCCATCATCGCCCGGGCGAACGTCATGGGCTCCTCGGTCGCGGCCATGCCGCCCGGGATGCAGGTGAGGTAGGTGAACTCGATCATGGCACCCCGCTCCGCCAGCGCGAGCACGTCGGCCAGCTGGTGGTCGGGGCCGACCAGCGTCTCGAGCGCGTGGGTCATGAGGACCTTGACGCCGAGCGCGCGCGCCGCGTCCACCAGCGCGAACTGCTCTGCCAGCTCGATGTGGCCGGTGGCGACCACGGCGTCGTGCTGGCGGGCGAGTCGGAGGATCTCCTCGGCCGCGGGGACGAGGCGCGCGCGCTCGCCGATCACGGGAATGCCGGGGCCGGGGAGGCGGAGCTTCCGGCGGTCGATGACCGAGGAGAAGGTGGGCATCCAGACCACCTTCGCGCCGGTGCGGAACGCGACCTCGACGGCTGCGGGATTGAGCCCTCCCACCTCGAAGTCGCAGCAGATGCCGCCGAAGACGCGCAGGCGCTGCACCATCTTCTGCATGAGGATGGCGATCGGGCCGGTCGGGTAGGCGTGGCTCTTCAAGACGATCGCGGCCATGCCGAGCGCCTCGGCCTCGGCGACCGCCTCGGCCGCGTCCACGCTGCGCGCCCGGTGCGGGTCGGGGCCGTGGTGGCAGTGCATGTCGATGGCGCCGGCCACCAGCTCGTGCGCCTCGCTGGCCACGGGGTCCGGCTAGCGAGCCCGGCCCGACCGTGTCAAGCGCCCGCGGCGGCCAGGAGCCCCGGCAGCACGGCCGCGGCCGAGAACACCTCCTCGGCCAGGCGCCGGGCGGCGCGCGCGGCGGCCGGGTAGTCCGCCTCGACGGCGCGCACCGCGTCGGCCGCCTCGTCGAGCGAGCGAAAGAAGCGCAGGCCCGGGCTCGGCGGGAGATGCCGCTCGGCGCCGGTCGCCTCGACCACGCACGGCCGGCCACTCGCCAGGTAGCAGACGGTCCGGTCGCTCACCCAGCCGGGTCGGGCCTTCACGTACGCCGGCTTGGCGGCGCTCAGCTCGCCGCGCGAGCCCTGGACGTAGCGGCGGAACGCCTCCGGCGTGCCCGCCACCAGGGCGGGATCGGCGAGCCGCCAACCGTGCCGCCCGAGGAGGGCCCGGTCGTCGATCTCGTCGCGATGGAGGTTCGCGGCCAGCTCGAGCGCGACGGGCACGCGTCCGGGAAGGTCGAGGAGTGCCAGGAACCCCGGCCGCTTGTTGCAGTCGTAGGTCTCGCCGTCGAGGAATGCGTACTGCTCCGTCCACCACTGCGTCACGGTGGTGTAGCAGGCACCGCCGGCGCCCCCCTGATCCGGCCACGCGGGCAGGTGAACGGCGGGCCAGACCTTGTGCCACGCGACCCCTCCCAGCGGCACGGGCGAGTCGGCGGCGCCCAGGTTCTGCCCAATCGTCAGGTGCACGTCGTGCTCGCCCACGCCGAGGCCGTGCTCGCGTGCCCAGAGCTGGAACGGCCCGGGATCGACGTCGAAGAGCGCGGTGCGCGCGAAGCCCGCGCGCAGCGGCACGGTCACGGAGTTGGCCAGGTTCACGAGCAGCGCGTCGCGCGCGCGGGCACGGAGCTCGGCGGGCGCGAGGCCGTGGTGCTCCGCGCGCCCGGGCGGATCGTCGCGCGAGCCCTCGGGAAAGCAGACGAGCGTCACCCACTCGGCCACGCCGAGCCGCTCGACGGCGCTCCGGAACGCGCCCACGAACTCCCGCGCGCGGCGCCGATCGCCGCCCGTCCACAGCAGCTCGAGCCAGTGCGCCTCCACGCCAAGAGCGCGGAGCCCCAGGAGATATTGGAGGGGCACCCAGAAGTTGCCGCCCCCGGTGGGGTACTGGGCGACGAAGGCGGAGCCGACGAAGACGGGGAGTCCCATGGCGCGCGGGCGCTCGGCCGTGGTAGCACGAATCGCGATGACGCGCCCGCCAGACCCGGTTGGCGCCGGGCAGCTCGAGGCCCTCCGCACGCTCCTCGATTCCGCATCCCGCCTCCTCGGCGAGCTCACCGACGATCCCCTCCTCGCTCGCTGGACGAAGGTGTTCGCGCAGATCCCGGCCGCGGACCGCGAGGCGATCGTCGCCATCCTCGAGCGCGAGATGCAGGCCCGGGCGACGGCCGGGGCGGCGGGCGACCTGACCGGGCTCTCCCTGCGGCCCAACCCGAGCGCCCGGCTCTACACGCGCGTCCTCACCGACGATCCCCGCCCGAACCCCGAGCGCGCCGTGCGGCAGGCGCTGCGCGCCATCCAGGTCACCCACGACGCCGTCGCGCCCATGGACAGCGAGTGGAAGGCGATCGCGTGCGACGCGCTCGATCAGTCGACCACGGCCGAGCGCGCGAGCGTGGAGCACTTCGTCCGTGAGCTGCTCGGCCTGGTCGAGGAATGTCGCAGGCGGCTCGATTCTTCGGGGCGGACAGCCTGCTAGCCCCGATGCGCTGAGCAGGTAGGGCGGGCGTGAAGTGGACCTCGTGGCTCGCGCTCGCGACGCTCGTCGGCCTCGCCGCCTTCGTCGTCTACACGAGCCTCCAGGCGGGCGGCGTGCGCTGCGAGGTGTGCATCGAGTTCGGCGGCAGCAGGGCGTGCCGTGCGGTCGACGGGGCGACGGAGCGGGAGGCGCTGACGGCGGCGCGGAGCAATGCGTGCGCCCTCCTGACCTCGGGAGTGACGAACACGATGGCGTGCGAGCGGACGGAGCCGACGAGCACGGCGTGCCGGGCGCGATAGCCATCGAGCCGACGGGCGGGCGTCGCTGAGCCCTCGTCCCGCAGGCCGACCCGCGCGCGAGGGCGAGCCGGTGAGGCATGCCGTGTGGCGAAGATCGTTGATGAGCCGTGCTGGGATCGAACCAGCGACCCTCTGCTTAAAAGCTCGAACATTTTTCGCCCATATGTCCGTGTTCTCTCACAGAAATCTCGCCCCATCTAGGCGCCGTTGACAGCGCCGTTGACAGCCGCGACGAGCCGCATCGGCCAGGAACGCAGGCGCGGCGGCCGCCTGACGGTGGACTGCGTCTCGAAGATTGTCGCGATGCTCTCCGGCTGACGCACGGCGGTTGCGACATTGACACCGTCACAGGGCGAGCCTTACCCTCTTCGCGGAACGAGCGGCGCATGCGACACACGACCATCGCCGCCCTGCTTGCGCTATGTCTGGCCGGCTGCTCCATCGAGCAGCTACGCATCTGCCCCGCGCCGCGGTGAATCGAGAGATCAACCGTGAGCCGACCGCTTGCCACGCAACTCATGCTGTGGACCATGGTCTGTACCGTTCCAATCCCGCTGTTCGTGTTCTTCGCCTATGGGTACCTTCCCCTACTCTCCATGTTGGTCCCCCTCGTGGGCCAGACCCTCCGCGGCGTGGCCGGCTCCCCCGGGTTCCAGTGGGGTATGGCGCTCGTCTTTGCGTTTCCATTCGTGCCCGGCTTCATCCTTGAGTGGTGGGTCGCGTACAGGCTCGTCGACGTCCTCTGGCGCATGCCGGATCCCCGGCGGCGGGCGGTCGCGCTGGCGGGAATCGTGCTCACCCTGCTGATCGCGAGCTGCTTCCCCATCTACAAGATCACTGGCCACGCGGGCAGCGAGCGCCTCAGCCTCCCTCACCTGCTGCGCTACTACGTGACCGGGGCGGGGTAGGCACGTCGGAGTCCCGGGAGGAGGGGCTCTGTGCGGCCCGCCGCCACCGCCTTTTCCCGCACCCAGATCCGTTGACAGTCCGTTGACAGTCAGACGTGTCAACGGCGGTCTGAACGGGTCGCGACCGGTCGCTATCGGTCGCGCGAATCGTGAGGCACGTTCAGAACTTGTAGATGAGCCGTGCTGGGATCGAACCAGCGACCCTCTGCTTAAAAGGCAGATGCTCTACCGACTGAGCTAACGGCTCGTGGACCGGAGAAACGGCTGACCGCGCGATAGCACGAACGGACTACGAAGGCGATGCTGACGGGAGCCGACCGACGGCGTCAGGACCCGTGGTAAGCTCACGGCGCCCCTGCAGCTTCGGAAGGCGGCGAAGCCTGGCCGCCCTGAGGAGCCTGCGAATCCAGCGCCGCCTTCAGATCTTGGCGGAGATCCGCGAAGACCTTCTTGTAGGCGTCGTACGAGGACTGACGGATGGCGGACTTCATCGCGAAGGCGCCTCCCCAGAACATCTTGCCCCCCTGAGTATCGCCGTCCCTCGTGTAGGTCTTCTCGAACAACGGTGCTTCGCTGCTCCCCCGAGCAATCGCGCGCACACTCACGGTCGCGTGGAAGTTCTCGAATCGGTAGCTCGGGACGGTGAGCTGCAGCGAGAGCGGACGGTCAGAGCCCCCGGTTGCTGGCCGGTAGGCCGGGGTGACCTCGTACGAGGAGAACATCTGCGGCAGCTCGACGTCCGCCACTTGCTTCAACATCTGCCCGGGCCGCGCGTCCCAGCTATGGGCGATACCCGTCATCCACGAGTGGACGTCCACGGTCTGGTCGAGCGTGGCTTGGTCGATGACCACGACCACCGCTGCGTTCTGCTTCGGCGTGGAGATGGGATGCTGGATGTCGCTGAACTCGATCCGGTGATGGACGCACGCGGTGGCGAGGAGCGCCAGAAAGAGCATGGCGGGTCGCTTCATGACGGTTACCCCCCCTTTGCCCGCTCGGCTTCCGGTTCGTTCGGTCGAGCGAGCGGGCCGCGTCCGCCGCGGCTATCGCACGATCACGACCTGGCTGACAAGGCGAAGACGCAGCCAGCTCTACGGTCGGCGCCCGGGTCTCTCGCGCCGGCGCTGATCCAGCTCCCGACCGCGAGCGGGCGCGCGCCGCAAGCGGGCGAACGCGCTCGGACGGGCGCCGGCGCTCAGGCCGCGGCGCCGATCAGCCGCTCGAGCTTCTGGCGCACGAGGTCCGGGTCGACGACGGGCTTGGCGAGGTAGTCGTCGCAGCCGATGGCGAGCGCCTTCTGCTCGTCGCCGGCCATCGCCTGCGCGGTGAGGGCGATGATGCGCACGCTGTCGCCGCCGTCCATCTCGCGGATGCGCTTGGTGGCCTCCCAGCCGTCCATGACCGGCATCTTGAGGTCCATGAAGATCAGGTCGGGGAGATCGGCGCGCACGGCGTCGATCGCCTGCTGGCCGTTGGCGGCCTCGCGGATGTCGAACTTGCCGATCTTGCGCAGGCGGTAGACGAGGATGCGGCGGTTGTCCTCGTTGTCCTCGACCACCAGGATCTTCTTCAGCATCGCTCTTCCTCTCTTGCGGGCGCCCGCTCCACGCGTCCAGTATGCTGGCCGCGACGCTCTGTCTCAACCCGAGATTGCGTCGAGGCGTCACGAATTTGACATGTCGGACGCCATCCGATTAGCTCCGCGCGATGTCGGTCCGGACGCGCTTCGCGCCGAGCCCCACCGGCGCGCTCCACATCGGGAGCGTCCGCACCGCGCTCTTCAGCTACCTCTTCGCGCGCCACCACGGCGGCGCGTTCGTGCTGCGCATCGAGGACACGGACCGCGAGCGCTCGACCGAGGAGTCGACGCGCGCCATCCTCGAGGGCCTCGGCTGGCTCGGCCTCACCTGGGACGAGGGCCCGTACCACCAGAGCGAGCGCCTGGCCCTCTACCGTGCGCGCGCCGAGGCGCTGCTCGCTGCCGGAGCCGTCTATCGCTGCTGGTGCACGCCCGAGGAGCTCGAGGCGCGCCGGCAGGCCGCGCTCGCCGCGGGCCGGCCTCCCGCCTACGACCGCACCTGCCGTGAGCGCACGGCGCCGCCCGCCGACCGCGCCGCCCACGCGCTCCGCTTCCGCACTCCGCTCGAGGGGGAAACCGTCATCGACGACCACGTGAAGGGCCGGGTCGTGTTCCGGAACGTCGATCTGGACGACTTCATCATCGTGCGCTCGGACGGCATGCCCGTCTACAACTTCTGCGTGGTGGTCGACGACCACGACATGCGGATCACGCACGTGATCCGCGGCGACGACCTCCTCGCCAGCACGCCGCGCCAGGTGCTCCTCTACCGCGCTTTCGGCGCCGCGCCGCCCGCGTTCGCGCACGTGCCCCAGATCCTGGGGCTCGACAAGGCTCGACTCTCGAAGCGACATGGCGCGACCTCGGTGCTCGCCTACCGGGAGATGGGTTACCTTCCCGACGCGGTGGTCAATTATCTGGCTCGCCTGGGGTGGTCACACGGCGACCAGGAGCTGTTTCGCCGCGAGGAGCTCATCGCCCACTTCACCCTGGAGAACGTCGGCAAGTCGGCGGGAATCTTTAACCCCGAGAAGCTCGAGTGGGTGAACTTCCAGTACATGAAGGCGACCCCGGCGCCGGCGCTGGCTGACCTGGTGGTGCCCTTCCTCGAGCGCGCGGGCCTCCCCGTCCCGGCCGACCGCGCCTGGCTCACGCGCGTGGTGGAGACGCTCCGCGAGCGCGCGAAGACGCTGGTCGAGCTGGCAGAGTTCTGCCGGTTCTACCTGCTCGACACGATCACGCCCGACCCGAAGGCCGCGGCCAAGCATTTGACGCCGGCGATCGCGCCCGCGCTCGCCGACCTGTACCAGCGCCTCGCCGCGCTCCCGCGCTGGGACGCGGCAGCGATCGAGGGGGCGTTCCAGGCGACGCTCGCCGCCCACGGGCTCAAGCTGGGCGCGCTGGCGCAGCCCGTGCGCGTCGCGGTGACCGGCGGCACGGTGAGCCCGGGCATCTACGAGGTGCTCGACGTGCTCGGGCGCGAGCGCACGATCGCGCGCCTGCGCGCGGCGGCGCCGCGATCTTGACGGCCCGGAGACCTTCGAGTAGCGTCGCCGCCTCGCGTTGAGGAGTCGGCTAATTGGTAAGCCACCTGACTCTGGATCAGGCCATTGGAGGTTCGAGTCCTCCCTCCTCAGCTCGCTCCGGTCCCATCGTCTAGCGGCTAGGACGCCGGCCTCTCACGTCGGTAACGGGGGTTCGATTCCCCCTGGGACCACTCCCAGTAACACGCCGCGGCGCGGCCACACGACGCGGCGAGACTCGGACCGCCAACCCCGTCGCCACGAGCATCGAAAACTTGACACCGTAGTCCCCAGCCGATACCCTTCGGCTGTCTTGTGTGTTGGGGTTTTACCCGGCAACGGTGGTTCGAGTCGCCCGGAGCGGTGAGGGGGATGCGGAGCGGACGTCAGGGACCACGAGATCACGGGAGATTCCCATAACCGAGACCCGCCACGTCGCGCACATCGCCCACCCCAGCGTGGACAGCGGCCGTCAGGTCACCCCGGCCGGCACGACACTTGCGACGACGCAGGGCGTGACCGTTCGAGCAACCCAGCCAGACATCGTTCTTCCACTGCCCAGGGCTTCGGCGCGCGCCGGACCCTGGGAGGACCTCTAGCCACAGGAGCTGCCAATGGACAGGCCCTCCTTCGAGCAGTTGATCAAAGAGGACCGCGCCGCCCGCGAGTCAAAGGTGTGGCGCGGCCCCTTCCTCGAGTACCTCGACCTCGTCCGCGAGGATCCCAGCCTCCCCAAGCTCTCGCACGCCCGCATCTTCGACAACATCATGCGCAGCGGGACCCTGGACATCCAGGAATCCGACGACCCGCGCGTCAAGCGGCTCTACAAGGACGAGACGTTCAAGGTCTTCAACTTCTTCCGCGACGAGTTCTTCGGGATCGAGAAGACGGTGGCGCAGATCGTGCGCTACTTCCACTCCGCCTCGCTCAAGGGCGAGGAGAGCCGCCAGGTCCTCTACCTGATGGGCCCGGTCGGCTCGGGGAAGAGCTCGCTGGTCGAACGCCTCCAGCGGGGTCTCGAGGCCTCCGAACCCTTCTACGCGATCGAGAACTGCCCGATGGCCGAGGAGCCCCTCCACCTCATTCCGCGCCATCTGCGGAAGGAGTTCGAGAAGATGCTCGGTGTGCACATCGAGGGCGACCTCTGCCCGGTGTGCCGCTTCCGCCTGAAGGAGGAGTACGGCGGCCGCTACGAGGAGGTGCCGGTGAGCACGCGCTTCTTCTCGAAGCGCAACCGCATCGGCATCGGCGTCGTCCCGCCCGTCGACCCGAACAACCAGGACACCTCGGTGCTCATCGGCAGCGAGGACATCTCGAAGCTCGACATGTACTCGGAGGGCGACCCGCGCGTGCTCGACCTGAACGGCGCCATCAACGTCGGCAACCGCGGCATGTGCGAGTTCATCGAGGTCTTCAAGAACGAGACCGAGTACCTGCACGCCATGATCACCGCCACGCAGGAGAAGGTGATCCCGGCGCCGGGCCGGCACGGCCTGGTCTACGTCGACACCGTGATCCTCGCCCACTCCAACGAGGCCGAGTGGCAGAAGTTCAAGGCCGACCACACCAACGAGGCGATCCTCGACCGCATCGTGGTCGTGAAGGTCCCCTACAACCTCCGTCTGTCCGAGGAGGTCAAGATCTACCAGAAGATCATTCGCCTCTCGGACTTCCGGGCGCACGTCGCCCCGCACACGCTCGAGATTGCCTCCATGTTCGCCATCCTCTCGCGCCTCGAGCCCAACGCGAAGTGCGACCTGGTCACCAAGCTCAAGCTCTACAACGGCGAGGAGGTCGTCGAGAAGGGCAAGACCAAGAAGATCGACATCCAGGAGCTGCGCGAGGACGCCAAGCGCGAGGGCATGAACGGCATCTCGACACGCTTCATCATGAAGGCGCTCGACAACGCGCTCTCCGACAACGTGGAGGGCAACTGCATCAACCCGATCAACGTCCGCGAGGCCCTCATCAACATGGTGAAGGAGGCGGACCTCCCCGACGACAGCCGCAAGCAGCACCTCGAGTTCCTCCAGGACGTGCTCCACAAGGAGTACCTCGAGCTGCTCGAGAAGGAGATCACCAAGGCGTTCGTCTACTCCTACCAGGAGCAGGCCGAGTCGCTCTTCCAGAACTACCTCGACCACGCCGAGGCGTTCGTCAACAAGACGCGGGTGAAGGATCGCAACACCAAGGAGGAGCTGCAGCCCGACGAGGGGTTCTTGAAGTCGATCGAGGAGCAGATCGCGATCATCGGCTCGGCGGCCGAAGGGTTCCGTCAGGAGGTGATCGCCTACCTCTGGGCGTCGAGCCGCCGCGGCGAGCGCGTCTCCTACCGCTCCTACGAGCCGCTCAAGGAAGCGATCGAGAAGAAGCTCATGACGTCGGTGCGCGACATCAGCCGCATCATCACCAAGGCGCGCACGCGGGACGAGGAGCAGACGCAGAAGTACAACGCGATGGTGAAGAACCTCCTCGACTCGGGCTATTGCGAGAGCTGCGTGGACGTCGTGCTCAAGTACGCCGCCAACAACCTCTGGAAGGACTGACCGGCCAGCGCCGGTCGGTCCTGCCGCCGCCCGTGAACCGCACCCTCGACTCCGTCTTTCGGCCCTTCGAAGGCTCCAGCGCCGAGCGCAGCGATCGCTCGGCCGGCGACCGGGCCCGCCACCGGCTCAAGGTCCGCGAGTCGATCCGCGAGAACATCGCGGACATCATCGCGGAGGAGTCGATCATCGGGAAGGACCGCGAGAAGATCATCAAGGTCCCCATCCGCGGCATCCGCGAGTACAAGTTCGTCTACGGCGAGAACACCCCCGGTGTCGGCCAGGGGAACGGCGAGTCGCAGACCGGGCAGGTGGTCGGCAAGGCCAAGCAGGCCGGCAAGGGCGAGGACAAGGCCGGCGACCAGCCCGGCAGCGACTACTACGAGACCGACGTCACGCTCGAGGAGCTGATCGACATTATGTTCGAGGACCTGGAGCTCCCGGACCTGGAGCGCAAGGCCCTCCGCCAGATCGAGGCCTACCGGCTCGCCAAGCGCAAGGGCTACCGGGCGGTCGGCATCCGCGTCCGCCTCGACAAGCGCCGCACCGTCCGCGAGCGGGTGAAGCGGAAGCTCGCGAGCCGCCACGCCCACGCCGCCCTGCTCGAGACCCCGGCCGAGACCGCGCTGGCCGCCTCCCCCGAGCGCTTCCCCTTCCACGAGGACGACCTCGTCTACCGCCACATGGTGACCGACGTGAAGCGGGAGTCGAACGCCGTCGTGGTGTGCATCATGGACACCTCGGGGTCCATGGACACCATGAAGAAGTACCTGGCGCGCAGCTTCTTCTTCCTCCTCTACCAGTTCATCTGCACCAAGTACCGCAACGTGGAGATCGTCTTCATCGCGCACCACACCGAGGCGAACGAGGTGACCGAGGAGGAGTTCTTCCACAAGGGCGAGTCGGGCGGGACGTTCATCTCGTCGGGCTACGTGAAGGCGCTCGAGATCATCCAGGCGCGCTACCACCCGTCGCTGTGGAACGTCTACTCCTTCCACTGCTCGGACGGCGACAACTTCGACTCGGACAATCCTGCTGCGCTCCGCACGGCCAAGGAGCTGGCCGAGGTGTGCAACCTCTTCGGCTACGGCGAGATCAAGCCGCTCGGCTCGCGCTACTACGAGAGCTCGATGCTGAACATCTTCCGCCGCCTCGACGCGGACAACTTCCAGACCGTCCTCATCGAGCGCAAGGAGGACATCTGGCCCTCGTTCAAGGCCTTCCTCGCCAAGGACCGGGG
>Ga0137403_10008947_pt1 | contig 11164 bp, 10 predicted proteins | sample CZOMad2_1_16fung_FD_122057 | JGI IMG/M metagenome (GOLD analysis project Ga0137403, IMG submission 122057) | Vadose zone soil fungal communities from Angelo Coast Range Reserve, California, USA - CZOMad2_1_16fungal (Hybrid Assembly) | ecosystem: Environmental > Terrestrial > Soil > Vadose zone...
GTACGACTACGTGCTGCAGGTGTGGGTGTAGCCGCCTGAATTCAGGCGACGCGGGAGAGCTCGTAAGGGGCAGGGACTATCTGAATTTGGCCGCGAGCGCTTCCGTTCCGCGGGCGAGCACGCCCGTGTCCGCGCCGACCGCGACGAACAGGCCGCCGCACTCGAGCCAGCGCTTGGCGTCGGCTTCCACGCCGGTAAGGATTCCGGGGGCCTTGCCCGCCTTGCGGATGCGCCGGATAGCCTCGTCGATGACGGGCATCACTTTCGGATTGTTGGTCTCGCCGACGTGGCCGAGCGAGGCGTGCAGGTCGGCCGGCCCGATGAAGACGCCGTCGACGCCCTTGACCGCGGCGATTTTCTCGAGATTATCGAGCGCGGTCTGCGTCTCGACCTGCACCAGCACGCAGATCTCCTCGTGCGCGCGCCTGGCGTAGTCCTTCGCGCGGCCGAAGCGCGTGGCGCGCGTCGCGCCCGCCACGCCGCGCACGCCCGCGGGCGGATAGCGCGTGTAGGCGACCGCGGCCTTCGCCTCCTCGGCGTTTTGCACGTAGGGGATGAGGAGCGACTGCGCGCCGATGTCGAGGTAGCGCTTGATCGTCACCATGTCGTTCCAGGGCACGCGCACCACCGGGTGCGTCGGGTAGGGCGCCGCAGCCTGGAGCTGCTGCAGCACCGACTCGAGATCGTTCGGCGAATGCTCGGTGTCGAGCAGGATCCAGTCGAAGCCCGAGCCCGCGACGAGCTCGGTCGCGTAGTGCGAGGACAGGCTGCACCACAGGCCGATCTGGACCTTGTTCGCCCTGAGGGCGCGCTTGAAGGAATTGACGGGAAGTTCCAAAGATGTCTCCTAGAAAAGCGGGTGTCATTCCGAGCGCAGCGAGGAATCTCTTGCGGCACGCACCAAGCCAGAGGAGATCCTTCGCTGCGCTCAGGATGACAGCGATACCTCGCCTAGACCTTGTAGCCTTTCTCTTTGAGCGTCTTGTCGACCCAGCTGCGGTCGACCGTGCCCGCCTTGATCTGCTTCATCGAGTTGGTCTCCTTCGCCAGGATCGCCCTGGCCGAGTCGAGGATGGCCTGGGCGTGCTCCTGCGGCACTACGACCAGGCCGTCGGCGTCGCCGACGACGATGTCGCCCGGGTTGACGGGTATGCCCCCCATGACGATCGGCACGTTGATCTCGCCGGGTCCGTTCTTGTAGGGACCGCGGTGCGTGACGCCGCTTGCGTAGACGGGGAAGCTCCCCTGGCGCAGCTCGGCGGAGTCGCGGATCGCGCCCCAGATCACCATGCCTCCGACGCCGCGCTGCTCGGCGCGCGCGCTCATCAGCTCGCCGATGATCGCGTGGTCGTTGAACCCGCCGGCGTCGACGACGATCACGTCGCCCGGCTCGGCGGTGTCGATCGCCTTGTGGACGAGCAGGTTGTCCCCGGGGGCGGTGCGCACCGTGAACGCGGGGCCGCAGAGCTTCGCGCCGTTGTGCATGGGGCGCAGCTGCGGGCCGCCCGCATAGAGGCGCTCCATGCTGTCCGAGAGATGCGGAGTGACCATCTTGGCGAGCTCGGCGAGGAGCTTCTTGTCCGTGCGCTTGGGGATGGAGAGGATGCGAAAGCCGATGGCGGTCATGGCCGCTTCCTTAGACGAATTGCACCGCGACGCCGCCCAGCGGACCGAAGTCGCCGTGCAGCGTATCGCCCTTCTGGGCGAACACCACCCGGGTGAACGACCCGGCGAGGACGAGGTGCCCGGCCTCGAGCGTCACGCCGTTCTGGCCGAGGCGGTTGGCGAGCCAGGCGACGCCGAGCGCCGGATGTCCGAGGACGCCCGCGGCCAGGCCTGTCTCCTCGATCTCCGAGTTGCGGTACATGATGCCGCCCACCCAGCGCAGATCCACGTCCATGGGCTTGATCGGACGGCCGCCGCAGACGATGCCGGCCGCCGCGCCATTGTCGGCCACAGTGTCGAAGATCTTGCGCGGGTTGACGATGCGCGCGTCGACGATCTCCATCGCCGGGATCACGTACTCGGTCGCGCGCAGCACGTCGAGCAGGCCGATGCCGGGGCCCTTCAGCGGCTTCCCCAGCACGAAGGCGAGCTCGACCTCGACGCGCGGCACGCAGTAATTCGCGTGCGGCACCTTGGCACCGTCGGGGATCATCATGTAGTCCAGGAGGTGGCCGTAGTCGGGCTCGTTGATTTGCGAGGACGCCTGCATCGCCTTCGACGTCAGGCCGACCTTGTGGCCGATCAGCTTGGCGCCGTTCTTGATCTTGTGCTGCGCCACCGCCGTCGAGATCGCGTAGGAATCCTCGATGGTGATGCTCGGAAAGGTGACGGAGATCTGCGTCGCCTGCTTCTTCTCTTTCTCGGCGTTCAGCAGAATCTCGACTGCCTTCTTGCGCTCGGCTTCTGAGAGGGCCATGAGGTAGAAATCCACGTATTCGGGAGAGCGGATTCTACACTGCCGGGCGATAGCGCTAGAATGGTCCAAAATATTGAACGCAGGTGCGCGCCCCGCGGTCCCAGGTTCATGAATTCCTCCGCCAAGCAGTCGTTTTTTCGACGCGTTCTCGGGTCCATCGTGCGCCGCCCCGGGAGCCTGCCGCGCGCGGCGGTGCGCAAGGCGCGCCACGCGGTTTCGCTGTGCCACTCGCTGATGTCGCAGCGTGGCGAGGTCTCGGGCGCCCGCATGGCGCGCGAGGCGCTGGTGGCTTACCAGGCGCTGGACGAAACGGCGCTCGCGATCTTCTTCGACCTGCTGGTGAAGGAGTTCTCGCCCGATCCTGAAGGCGTGGGCAGCGCGGCCGAAGCCTACCGGGTCGACCCGTCGCAGGCCAATCTCATCCGCCTGCAGCGCGCGGTCGAAACGCCCCGGACCGAGCTCTTCCGGCGGCTCAACATGGGCTCCGGCGGCACGGGCGTCCTGGTCGACATTCGGCGCCGGCTGCTCAAGCTGCTCCCCGAGCGGCCGCACTACGCGGGAATCGACGCCGACCTGGGCCACCTGCTGAATTCCTGGTTCAACCGCGGGTTCCTCGTCCTGCAGCGCATCGACTGGCGCACTCCGGCGCTGGTGCTGGAGAAGCTGATCAAGTACGAAGCGGTGCACGAGATCCAAGGCTGGCCCGATCTGCACCGCAGGCTCGAGGGCGACCGCCGCTGCTATGCGTTCTTCCATCCGGCGCTGCCGGACGAGCCGGTGATCTTCATCGAGGTGGCGCTGACGCGGGGCATGGCTTCGCGCGTGCAGCCCCTGCTCGATCTCGAGTCGCCGGTGACCGACCCCGCTTCGGCCAACTGCGCGATCTTCTACTCGATCACCAACTGCCAGGAAGGACTGCGCGGCGTGTCGTTCGGCAACCTGCTCATCAAGCAGGTCGCGGAAGACCTGGGCCGCGAGTTTCCGCGGCTGAAGACTTTCGCCACGCTTTCCCCGATCCCGGGATTCCGCAAGTGGCTCGGGGCCCTCGCGAAAGAGAAGGCCGATGTGCGCGTGCTCCTCGCCCGGCTCGATTCGGGGCGCTGGTTCGACGACCACGCGGTCGCCGCGGACATGCAGCGCCAGCTCGTGCGCCTGTGCGCTCACTACCTGGTGCGCGCGAAGCAGGGGCGCGATCCGCTCGACCCGGTGGCGCGCTTCCACCTCGGCAACGGCGCGCGCCTGGAAAGGCTGAACTGGCTCGGCGATATCTCGGAGATGGGGATGCGCCGCTCGGCGGGCCTGATGGTGAACTACGTGTACCGCCTCGACGACGTCGAGCGCAACCATGAGGTCTATGCGCGAGACCGGCACATCGTCGCGTCGCGGCGTTTCGAGGTGCTGGCGCGCGAGTCGCTCGCCGCGCGCCGCGAGGCACCGGCGCAGCGGGCGCACGCGTAGCCGCCGCTAGACCTCCACGACGAAGTCGAAGAAGCCTTCGCTTGCGCGTTTTTCGTCAATGCGCGCGGGCATGCGCATCTCCAGATCCGGCCGGTAGAGCCCGTCTCTGCGGTTGCCGGGCTCGTCCCGGAAATAGAGCTGCGTCGTCAACACGCGCTTCCCCGGAGCCTGGACCTTCACGTGAATGTGGCGCGCCCGCCCTGGATACTCGGCCGGAAAGTTGGTCACGAGCCGGTAGCGGCCCTCGGCGTCGGCGAACTGGTGGCCGCGGTAGCGAAAGCCGCTGTTGTCGTACTCGCCGTCCTCGTCCGCGTGCCAGAAATCGAGCAGCGCGTTCGCGACCGGCCTGCACTGGGCCGACAGGACCTGCCCGCTGACGACGAGCCTCGGCGCCTTCGAGCCCGCTTCGGCCAGCGAAGCCCGGAGTGGAGTCCGCGTCTTGAAAAAAGGCCCCTCGGTCTGGGCCGCGGTCAGCTCGCCGCAGGTGAGCGGGCGCGACTGCGCAAAAGCGGGCATCACGGGGAGCGCGGCCGCGGCGGCGAGCAGCCGGCGGCGGACCAGGGAAGTCATCGTGTCCTCCTATATGGACAAGGTCGCCTGTTAGCATATCGATCTTCGCGATCCGTGCGAAGGCCTCCGGGAGCAAATTCTGAGCAAGGCCATCCAGCCCAGTCTGCACTTCGCGCCGCAGCGCGTCGAAATCGCGCGGCGCAACGACGGCAGCATGCTGCTGCGCTCGCCGCTCGAGCTGGGCGCGCACGCGCGCGCGGTCGGCGAATGGTTGCAGGGCTGGGCGGGGACCGCGGGCCAGCGCACTTTCCTCGCCGAGCGGGAGGGTAGCCGCTGGAGGAAGGTCGGCTACCGCGAGGCATACGAGCTCGTCCGCCGTATCGGGCAGGGTCTGCTGGACCGGAGACTGGACGCCTCCACGCCGGTGGTGATCCTTTCGGAGAACTCGATAGATCATGCGCTGCTCGCTCTGGCGGCGATGCAGGTCGGCGTGCCCGTCGCGCCGATTTCTCCGGCGTACTCGCTCATGTCGAAGGACTTCGCCAAGCTCAAGGCGATCTTCGAGCTGCTGCGCCCGGAGCTGGTGTGGACCGCCGACCCGGAGAGGTTCGCGCAGGCCCTCGACGCGGTCGGCGCCACCCCGACGCCGCTCGCCGAGCTGCTCGCGGAGGAGTCGGGGCCGGAGGTCCGCGAAGCCTTCGCCCGGGTCGGACCCGACACCGTCGCGAAGATCCTGTTCACTTCGGGCTCGACCGGGGCCCCGAAGGGCGTGATCAACACTCAGCGCATGCTCACAGTCAACCAGGAGCAGTGCGCGCAGGTGTGGCCTTTCATCGAGGGCCGGCCGCAGGTGCTCGTCGACTGGCTCCCCTGGAATCACACTTTCGGGGGCAACAACAATTTCGACATGATGCTGCGCAACGGCGGCACGCTCTACATAGACTCGGGCAGACCGGCTCCCGGCCTGATCGGGACGACCGCGGAGAATCTGCGGGAGATCTCGCCGACGATGTACTTCAACGTTCCGCGCGGGTTCGACCTGCTGATCCCGTTCATCCAGAACGATGCGGCGCTGCGCCGGAGTTTCTTCAGGGAGCTCGATTTCATGGTCTACGCCGGGGCTGCGTTGCCGCAGAACCTGTGGCAACGCATGCAGGAGCTGGCCCTCGCCGAGCTTGGGCGAACGCTTCCGCTCGTTTCGGCGTGGGGCTCGACCGAAACGGCGCCGATGGCGACGGGTGTCCACTACGCGGTCGACCGCTCGGGCATCGTCGGGCTTCCGGTTCCGGGCTGCGAGCTGAAGCTCCTGCCCTGCGCCGGCAAGCTCGAGGTGCGCGTGAAAGGGCCCAACGTCACGCCGGGGTACTACGGCCGCGGCGACCTGACGCGCGCGGCGTTCGACGACGAGGGCTTCTACCGCATCGGCGATGCGCTCAAGTTCGTCGACCCGGAAAACCCCAGGCTCGGGCTCGCCTTCGACGGGCGCATCGCCGAGGACTTCAAGCTCTCGACGGGGACCTGGGTGCACGTAGGCGCGACGCGCCTAGCGCTGATCGCGGCGGGCGATCCGCTGATCCAGGACGCCGTGATCACCGGCCACGAACGGAGCGAAGTCGGCGCGCTGGTGTTCCTCAACGCGCTAGCCGTCGCGGCGCGCGGTCTCGACGAGGCGGCGGTGCGCGAGCACCTGCGCGCGGCGATGCTGCGGTTCGCCGAGGAAGCGGGCGCCGGCAGCTCGACCCATCCGGTGCGGGCGCTCGTCATGAGCGAGCCGCCGTCGATCGACGCCAACGAGATCACCGACAAGGGCTACATCAACCAGGGCGCGGTGCTCGAGCGCCGCGCCGCGCTGGTCGAGTCACTGCACGCCGACCTCCCGGGACCGGAGGTGATCGTAGCGAGCTAGTGGATCTCGGGATCGGCGGTGGGCGCCGTGCCTTCGAGAAAGTCGAAGTCGCACCCTTCGTTGGCCTGCTTGATGTGCTGCGAGAAGAGCGCGCCGTAGCCGCGCTCGAAGCGGCGCGCGGGCGCCTTCCAGGCGCGCTTGCGCTTCATCATCTCGGCGTCGTCGATCAGCAGCTGCAGGCGCCGGCGCTCGATGTCGAGCTCGATCATGTCGCCCTCCTTCACGAGGGCGAGCGGCCCGCCGATGAACGATTCCGGAGCGATGTGCAGCACGCAGCAGCCGAAGGCCGTGCCGCTCATGCGCGCGTCCGAGATGCGCACCATGTCGCGCACCCCCTGCTGCAGCAGCTTCTTCGGGATCGGCACCTCCCATTCGGGCATGCCGGGCGCGCCGACGGGGCCGGCGTTTTTCAGCACGATCACGCAATCGGCGTCGACGTCGAGCGTGGGGTCGTCGATCCGCGCCTGCAGGTCGTTGTAGTCCTCGAACACGACCGCGCGGCCCTTGTGCTTCCACAGGCGCTTTTCGGTCGCGGCGGGCTTGACCACCGCGCCGTCGGGCGCGAGGTTGCCGCGGAGGATAGCAAGGCCACCCGAGGGCAGCACCGGCTTTTCGCGCGGCAGGATCACTTCGGGGTTGTAGATTTTCGCGCCCTCGAGGTTTTCGCCCAGCGTTTTGCCACTCACGGTCTTGGCTTTGAGATCGAGCAGATCCGGGATCGAGGCGAGCAGCGCGCGCAGGCCGCCCGCGTAGTAGAAATCCTCCATCAGGTACTTGCCCGAGGGGCGCAGGTTGGCGATCACCGGCGTCTTCTTCGAGATCGCTTCGAACCTGTCGAGATCGAGCGGCACGCCGGCGCGGCGCGCCATGGCGATCAAGTGGATCACCGAATTGGTCGAGCCGCCGCAAGCGACCACGCAGGTCACCGCGTTGTCGAAGGACGAAGCGGTCAGAAGGCGTTTCGGCGTCGCGTCCTCCCAGACCAATTCGACCGCGCGTTTTCCGGTCGCCGTCGCCATCTTTGCGTGGTTCGAGTCCGCGGCGGGAATCGAAGCGGCTCCCGGTAGCGAGAGGCCCAGCGCTTCCACCGAGGAAGTCATCGTCGAGGCCGTCCCCATGGTCATGCAGTGGCCGGGCGAGCGCGCGATGCCTTCCTCGATCTCCTGCCAGTCTTTTTCGGTGATGGTGCCGGCGCGCAGCTCCGCCCAGTACTTGCGCGAGTCGCTGCCCGAACCGAGCACCTGCCCGTGCCAGTTGCCGCGCAGCATCGGTCCCGCGGGCATGTAGATCGTCGGCAGGCCCATCGACAGCGCGCCCATGACGAGCGCCGGCGTGGTCTTGTCGCAGCCGCCCATGAGCACGCAGCCGTCGGCGGGATAGGAGCGCAGCAATTCCTCGGTCTCCATCGCGAGGAAGTTGCGGTACATCATGGTCGAGGGCTTCTGGAACGGCTCGGAGAGCGTGATCGCCGGCATCTCCACCGGAAAACCGCCCGCCTGCCACACCCCGCGCTTCACTTCCTCGGCGCGCACCCGGAAGTGCGCGTGGCAGGGATTGATGTCGCTCCAGGTGTTGATGATGGCGATGACGGGCTTGCCGGCGTAGTCGCTCTTGTCGTAGCCCATCTGCGCGGTGCGCGAGCGATGGTCGAAGGTCTTGCGATCGCCTGCGCCGTACCAGCGGTGGCTGCGGAGCTCCTCGGGGCGTTTTCTGGCCATGTTCTTTCTCGTTGCGTGATGACACGGCATTCTACCCGCGATATCCTAAGGATCGACATGGTCGACAAGATCTCCCCTTCCGTCGAAGCCGCGCTCGCCGACGTGCGCGACGGCTCGACCGTTCTCGTCGGCGGATTCGGCGGCTCGGGTGTCCCCGAGGAGCTCATCGACGCGCTGATCGCTCAAGGCGCCAGAGATCTCACCATCGTCAACAACAACGCGGGCAACGGCGAGGTCGGGATCGCGGCGCTGTTCAAGGCCGGGCGAATCCGCAAGCTCGTCTGCTCGTATCCGCGCCAGGTCGACTCGCATCATTTCCAGGAGGCCTACCGCTCCGGGAAGGTCGAGCTCGAGATCGTTCCGCAAGGGACGCTGTCCGAGCGCATGCGCGCCGCGGGAGCCGGCATCGGCGCGTTCTACACGCCGACCGGCTACGGCACCGATCTCGCGAAAGGCAAGGAGACGCGCGTGATCGACGGCAAGGGGCAGGTGCTCGAATATCCGCTCCACGGCGACGTCGCGCTGGTGAAGGCCGAGCGCGGCGACCGCTGGGGCAATCTCGTCTATCGCAAGAGCGCGCGCAACTACGGGCCGACCATGGCGAGCGCGGCGAAGGTCACGGTCGCGCAGGTGTACGAGATCGTCGAGCTCGGCGGCCTCGACCCGGAGTCCATCGTCACGCCGGGAATTTTCGTGACGCGGGTGGTGAAGGTGCCGCGGAAACAGAGCGCCTATCGGGCCCCGGCGGGCGGCAGCGTGACGCGCGGGATATCAGGCCGCGCGGCGGCGGGGCGATGAGAAGGGCGACATGAGCTACGCAAAACTCACCCGCGACGAGATCGCCAGGCGCATCGCGCTCGACATCCCCGAGGGCTCGTACGTCAACCTCGGCATCGGCATGCCGACGCTCGTCGGCAACCACCTGCCGAAGGACCGCGAGATCTTCCTGCACAGCGAGAACGGCATCCTCGGCATGGGCCCGGCGCCCGCGAGGGGCGAGGAGGACGCGGACCTCATCAACGCCGGCAAGGAGCCGGTGACCCTGCTGACGGGCGGGGCGTTTTTCCACCACACCGACTCTTTCGCGATGATGCGCGGCGGCCACCTCGACATCGCGGTGCTCGGCGCCTTCCAGGTTTCCGTCTCCGGCGACCTCGCCAACTGGCATACCGGCGGGGATGCGATCCCGGCGGTCGGCGGCGCCATGGACCTCGCGATCGGGGCGAAGAACGTCTGGGTGATGATGGAGCACCTCACCAAGGAGGGCGCTCCCAAGATCGTCGAGCGCTGCAGCTATCCGCTGACCGGCATCGGCGTGGTGAAGCGCATTTACACCGACCTAGCCGTTATCGACGTCTCGCCGCGCGGCCTTGTAACCAGCCGGCTAGTTGCGGGTCTGCCCTTCGAGGAATTGCAGCGCCTCACCGGAGTGCTGCTGTTACCATCGGGCGCCCGGGCCGCGGCTTGAGTTCGCAGCGAAGCGCATTGCTACCCAACTTCAGTGTGCTTGAGCGCGTTGGTCGCGGGGAGGATTTATTTCGCCGCCTGCGAGACGGGGCCCGTAGGCTTGGGTTTTCTCAGGATGAAGGGTAGGAGCACGGCACCGAGGAGCATGCATGCGACCGGCAGCAGCGCTCCGGAATAGGAGCCGGTTATGTCTTTGACTCGCGCTGCAAACAGCGGGCCCGCGACGCCGGCTACGCCCCACGCGGTAAGAATCGCGCCGTAGTTGGCACCCATATGGCGGGCACCGAAATACTCGGCGATGATCGACGGCATCGTGCCAAAACCGCCGCCGAAGCACAGCAGCACGATGGCGTAGGCGGCCGCTACTGCGAAGAGGCTGTGAATTCCGTCCATCAATCCGAATACCACGACTTGAATTCCGAATATCAGCGCGAACGTGCGGACGGACCCGATGCGGTCGGATATGGCGCCCCAGAAAAAGCGGCCGAGCGCGTTGAACAACGCGACTCCGCCGTACGTCGCCGCGACAATCGCGGGCGCCAGGCTGGTCAGCTCCTGCATTATGGGCACCGCATTGCCGATGACGAGAATCCCGGCGGTCACGTTCAGAAACAACATCAGCCACAGCAGATAAAATTGCGGAGTGCGCAGCATTTCATGAGTGGTGTGCGCAAGGGCTTCGGCTGGTGCGGCGCCGGTGCCGTCGGGCAATTCCGCCGGAGGATTCTTCAGGAACGCGGCGCAGGCTCCCGCGAGCACGGCGAACGCGATGCCGGAATACAGAAACACGTTCAGAACGGCCGAAACGTGGTCCTGCGCGAGTACGAGCACGGCTGGATTCTGAGTTGCGTGTGCCGCCGCCGCTTGGGCGGAATATTCGGCAGCGGCCTGCGCGGCGGCGGCGAATGACGGGATGCTCTTGACGACGAAATTGTAGATGACCGCACCCAGGCCGAAGCCCATGACCACCATTCCGCCGGCCAGACCGCGACGTTCTGGAAACCACTTGGTCACCACGGCGACCGGAGTCACGTATCCCATGCCGACGCCGAAGCCCCCGATCAATCCGTAGGTCAGGTACAGCCAGCCGGCGCCGAAATGCGCGGTTCCCAGGCCCGCCAGAAAATTGCCCAGACTCCAGAGCGCCACCCCGGTGAGCGCGACCTTGCGCGGCCCGACCTTGTCCTGCCAGCGTCCGCCGATCACGGCGCCCGTGCCGAGCGAAAAAATGGCGAGCGCAAAGGTCCAGGTGACCGTCGTACTCGACCATCCGAAGCACGCGAGCAGAGGCTGCGCAAACAGACTCCACGAATAAATCGTGCCGAGCGTCATCATGAACATCGCACCGCTCACGGCGATCGTCCAACGATTGTTCAACACTCGTGAGGCCGTAGGTTGCATCGCTTCTTCTCTTGCCTGCGTTGAGCATTCTACGTCTGGTTCAACATTCGCCGGGAGCCGTCGGCCGAATCCTGCCGCGTGTCCCCACGCATCCCGGTTCCCGGGCGGTTGCAGCTACTTTATGAATTTTCCGCCGTGGCCGATCATCGTCAGGTCGACGAATTTCGAGCCGCTGTGGTTGGTCGGCGAGAAGCCGACGACAAAGTCGCCGAGATCGACGCTGTTCATGCCTTCCAGCGCCGCGATCAGCTTTTCGCGGGTCAGGTCCTTCCCGGCGCGCTT
>Ga0137403_10008949_pt1 | contig 11163 bp, 9 predicted proteins | sample CZOMad2_1_16fung_FD_122057 | JGI IMG/M metagenome (GOLD analysis project Ga0137403, IMG submission 122057) | Vadose zone soil fungal communities from Angelo Coast Range Reserve, California, USA - CZOMad2_1_16fungal (Hybrid Assembly) | ecosystem: Environmental > Terrestrial > Soil > Vadose zone...
CGCGTGCTCTTTCCCGCGGCGATGCCCTCCATCCTGGCCGGACTGCGGGTCGGAGTCGGGGTGGCGTTCATCGTGGTCATCGGACTCATCGTATTCCTGGGCGAAACTTCGCGCGGCCTATTTGCGCCCTTGGCGCAACTTCAGAAAGTGCCGCTGTCGCTGAATCCCTCGCATTTGCCCGAATACGCAGCGCGCACCACTGTTGCCGGCGAACCGGTCCCGTAACCTACGTCGCCATTCACCGAAAGCACGCCTGAGGTAAACAAGGAGCGTTCCACGGAAAAAGCTGTACTCATGTCATTGGAGCCGCTAAAGCCATCCGCTCCCGAACCTGCAATGAACGCTACGCGCGCCTTGAGGGCACGATCGTCACTCTCCTCAGGACCAACCGGAGCACTTGAACCATTGTTCACCACTCGTAGAATTGGACGGTTGCAACTCGATCGCAGGGTCCACTTCCAGTCATCATCTTCGATCTGAGTGGTGCGTCGCGGCAAAGTCTGCAATGCCTCGAAGAGAGTACGCAGCGTAAGATTCACCATCTGGCTGGCGCCTGCCCGAAGAGTGACATTCTCGCGGAAAGAGGGTAGGAAAGACGCGGCGGTCACTCTGACGCGATAGGAGCCGGCAGCTAGATTCTTGGCCGAAAAGAATCCGTGCTCGTCGGTAAATATTTCCAAAGTTGGCGTTGCGGCCCCGAAGATTTCAACCAGTGCCCCCATCTGGCCGCTTCCAGCAGAGTTCCGCACGAATCCCGAAATCACACCCGGCTTCTGAGCTGCCCATGCCGGCAGCGCCAGCAGCAGTATTGTCAGCCATCTCAACTTGTTGGTCTTCAAGTCGCCACCTCGTTGGGGCTACGTAAGTGTCGCTTACTCTACGGCAAAGGTGACAGACGGGCGGATCGTCTGCTTCGAAATATTGTCGTCAATTTTGATACTGAGCCGATAGAGTCCGGGCTGCAGACTGGAAGCTGGAACGCTCTTTTCCAGCGTAACCTGGTCGCCAGCGTTGCCCATTTTAGCGGTAGATTCGACCGTATGTATGACAGCCTTATTGGTCGCGGCATTGACCAGGTTGTATTCGACAGTAGCGTTGGATTTGTGACTTTGCTGATCCACGCTAAGGTTATAAACCTGCATCCAGAAATTGACCTTCTGGTCACGCTTGAACATAGGCGGCTTGCCATTGGCTGAGGCAATTCGGGGGCGCACTTTCGTAGTGCCAATTACAAAATTGCCAGTGCCTACTTTTCTGGCCGGCACCTTCTCCATTTGATCGGCCAGAATAAGCGAAGATGTCGCCAGCTTATCTTCGTTATATTCCGGCACTATGATCCCGCGGCTCCACGTACCGACGCGATCGCCATTCACGTCCTTAACCACAACATCGAGCCGATAGTGGCCCGGGCGCAAAGGCAACGCCTTCCAATAAATCGCCGAGTGATCCAGAACTTTAGGAAGCAATTCAGCGGGTTCGTCCACGGATACGGTGTCTTCAAACGTCTGCGCCACGCGTCCCGTCAGGGTTGTCGTACGACCGAAGATGTTAACGGTTCCACGCTGCACGCCTTCTTTGTTGTTGAAGGTCATGTCGCGATATTTAATTTGGACCGTAACCGGGACCAGGACCGTATCTGCCGTGACTTTGACGAAATCCGTCTGCACGTCAAAAGGCATCAGGTTGACGCTGATCTTGTGGCTGACTACTTCTTCCAAGTCTTTGAACTTGACCACGGGAGGGCGGTTCAGCTTGGCAAAAAGTTCCAAACGGTCAAACTCCTTACCGGATTGCCCTTGGCTGAATGGTCCGTTCCCCAACCTTTCGAGGCCACCGTTGGATATTCGGTCCGCCTTGCGCGCGAGTCCCATTTGCTCGTAGAAAGTCAGTCCAGCATTGGGGGTGTAAAGGAGCGCATCCTTTTCGGAGCGGTCCATTGTCATGTGGTAATCACCGCACATGCAGGTATCTACAAACTCAATTTCAACTTCCTGACCGACACCCTCCAGATAGCGATAACGCCAGTTTTCAAAGGGAAACGTGGAGGTTGTTCCGCCTCCTTCTTCAATCGGACGGTCATACGTGCCACCTGAAGGATGGGCTTCGATCTCATCCGCCGGGCCGAACACGATGTAGATGCGGCCGCGGTCGGTCTTCCAGCCAGGAATTCCGGCCGGGAAGTGTTCATTGGCGTATGCGATACGCCGGTAGTGCTCTTCTTTGAATTCGTTCTCGGCGGTGTCCGGTGTCGGATCGCGGCGTTGCCAGAAGGATTCGATGAAATTCTCGCGCTCTTCGTCGTTGGAAAGCTGCTTGAAGGCCGTTCGTTCTTCATCCGTGATGATCCAGGCGACGTCCTGATCCAGCCATTTCTTATCGTGGTCGCTCAATTCCTTGCGCAGCGACTTGGCGTTCTGCTTCTTCTGCTTTTGGCTCACCGGCCGCTTCAACGGATCCGTCTGCCCGTCCGGGGATGCTTGCGCATCTCCATCACTCTTTTCTTTTTCCTGCGCCGCGGAAGTGCCGCCCAACCCCAAAAACGAGCCAATCACCAAGACGCCCAGGAATCGCCTGCGAAAACCTGCGGAAAACATAGAAGGGCCTACCTCGCGAGAACAGCTATCGCTTGATTCTATGTTCATTGGATACACGAAGGCAAGCGAAAGTGGCCTGCGGTAAGAGAATTCCTCCCTGGAACCGGCTTTCTAACCCCCTTAAGAATCCAAGCCTTGCAGACCCAGCGGAACCTCGACTGCTATCCCGCTCAGTGGGCCTCGGGCAGGCTATAATGTTCGCTCGGCAGGCTTCCCCTCTGGTGCTGGAACTGAAGCCCAAACGGCCAATGCCTGCATCGGGAACTTTCTCCCTGGTAGCAGCGTAACTGTTATGTAGCGAGCAGTGCGGCCTTCGCCATTCTGTAACCAGAGGGACAAGCCGGTGCGACTGGCGCAATCGTCTCCGGCAAGAGGCCAAACCGGTCCCGCAGGATGGTTCATGAAGACCTGGAAGAAAGTATTGATTGGGATAGGCGTCGCGCTGGTGCTCGTCATCATCGTGAGCATTACCGTCTACCAGAGCCATAAGAACCTAGTTACCGTGCAGACGGGCAAAGCACAGAAGCAGAACCTGGCTTCCGTGGTGAGCGCATCAGGCGAGATCAAGCCCAAGACGTATGTGAACATCGGCGCGAATGCCTTCGGCAAGATCGTGAAGCTGCACGTCAGGGAAGGCGACCGGGTCAAGAAGGGACAATTGCTGGCGCAACTGGAGAACGTGCAGTCGGCCGCTGATGTCAACGCGACGCGTGCGTCGTTGCAGGCCTCCGAAACCGACTCTGTGGCCGCGGACGCCGGGATGAAAACCGCGATGGCAGACTTGAACCGCGCCAAGTCCGACGAAGTGCGCGCTAAGCTCGATTATGAGCGCGCGCAGGGACTCTATCGCGACCAGTTGATAGCCAAGCAGGAGTATGACGCTAAGAAAGCAGCATGGGAATCCGCCGACGCCGGCGTGGCGCAGGCGCAGGCGCGCGTAGCCCAAGGCAAGGCACAGAAAGATTCGTCGGACAAACGCATTACGCAAAATAGCGCGAACCTGACACGCGTCTCCGACGTACTACGAAAGACGACATACGAGGCGCCCTTTGACGGAGTCATCACCAATCTTCCCGTACGCGAAGGTGAGACCGTGGTCATCGGAATCCAGAATTCGCCGGGTAGCACACTGATGACGCTCGCGGACATGTCCGTAATTACTTCTGAAGTGAAGGTGGATGAGACCGATATCGTTAACGTGAAGCTAGGCCAGCTGGCCGACGTGACGATTGATGCCATTCCGCGCAAAATCTTCCACGGAACCGTCACCGAAATTGGCAACAACGCCATCGTGCGCTCGACCGGCGTAGCCACTTCCCAGCAGAGTTCGACCAGCCAGGAGGCCAAGGATTTTAAAGTGGTCGTGACGTTGGCGGATCCGCCTCCCGACCTGCGGCCCGGACTGTCCTCGACCGCAAAGATCACCACTGCCACCCGCAGCAGCGTGCTTAGCATCCCCATTCAGGCGCTGACAATTCGCAGCCGGGCCGATCTGGAAAACAAGGCTTCGGAGAAGGATTCGGTGAAAGCAGCCAGTGCGCCCATTGACGCGGCGAAACAGAAAGAAGAAATCCAGGGCGTGTTCGTGATCCGCAACCAGAAAGCCGAGTTCGTCCCGGTGGATACGGGGATCAGCGGAACCACCGATATCGAAATCACCAAAGGGCTGCAGGAGAGTGACGAAGTCATTACTGGCAGTTACAAAGTTTTACGTACGCTGAAACCGGGGACGAGTGTAAAAATAGATAATTCGGCTCCAAAAAAAGAGGAAGAAAGCAATTAGTTGCTCGGTTATCATCCGTGCGGGATTGAATGGTTTCGGGAGGGCACGGGCCCAGCGCTGCCGCCCGAGTGGGCCAAAGGACGGGGCTTTAGCCTCGGAGCGAGTTCCTAACCTCTGCCGGTTTGGGACGTCCAAAGATGTACGGCAAGAACGGAGCTAAGCGTGTCCGAGCCGGAAATGGAGAAGAAGATGGCGACTGCAGAAGTACTCCCGATTGATCGACCAGCCACTTGGGCAGCGCCCAACTCCTCAATGATTTCGACCGAGGATCTGTGGAAGACCTACGACATGGGCTCGGAGCAGCAGGTCCACGCTTTGCGCGGAATCAACCTCCGTATCCAGCGCAACGAGTATGTGGCCATCATGGGTCCTTCGGGCTCGGGCAAGTCCACGCTGATGAACCTGATCGGCTGTCTCGACTCGCCTTCCAAGGGCCAGTACTGGCTAAATGGACAACTTGTCAGCGAACTCGACGACGACGAACTGGCGCGCATTCGCAATAAAGAAATCGGATTCGTGTTCCAGACCTTCAATCTGCTGGCGCGCGCGACCGCTCTTCACAACGTGGAATTGCCGCTGATCTATGCGGGCGTTCCGGCTGAAGCGCGTGCCGAGCGCGCCAAAGCCGCGCTGACGGCCGTGGGCATGGAAAGCCGCATGAGCCACAAACCCAATGAACTCTCCGGCGGACAGCGGCAACGGGTCGCGATTGCTCGCGCCCTGGTCAACAAACCGTCGATCATTCTTGCCGACGAACCTACCGGCAACCTCGACTCGCAGACCGGGACGGAAATCATGGCCGTGCTCGATCGTCTGCACGCTGAAGGCAACACCATCGTGCTGGTCACACACGAGCACGACATCGCCGAGTACGCGCATCGCGTCGTTTATATCAAGGACGGCGTTGTCGCCAAGGACGAAATGAAGCGCTAAGCAATGCACCGTTTCGAACAACGCCTGGCGAAAGCCGGGCGTTGCTGTTTGCGGTTGCGCTATCGGAGAAGCAAATCCGAATACTCCGGATGATGCTTCAGGTATCCGGCAACTGTCGGACAGACCACGTCGACCTTCTTGTGATTTTCTCGCGCCCATTCGAGTGCCGTTTTCACCAGTGATGACGACATGCCCGTCCCGCGAAACGCTTCGGGCACTTCGGTATGAAGGAGCGCGAGCACATCTCCCGCCAGAGTGTACTCGAGGTAGGCAACTTGTCCGTCGCGCTCCAATTCGAAGCGGCCGCTTGTAACCAGTTCGGCGGGCTTCTGGCTGCCGAAGAATTTCATTGCAGGATTATAAAGGCGGCGGCCCTGCTCGATCAGCACTCGGTGACTAGGTACCCCCCTCCCCCGGGGGCAATAATTGACTTGACTCATCCAGTTTAGAAGCTCAGGATGGAGCCAAATCAAGGATTGCCGGGAAAGAATGAGGGTAAATCCCGGTGGAAGAACTGAAGCTCGCAAGGCCCAAGAGCGTTCTTGGGGAGTATTTACCGACAGCATTCTTGCGCGAAGGGACGCTGTTAATTGTGCTGAAATCCTACTTCGACAAAAGCGGCCAAGAAGATCAAGAGTTGTTCACTATTGGTGCTGTAGCAGCTTGCGATGACGTGTGGGCCGAGATTGAGACGGATTGGAATCTAATTTTACGAGAGAACAATCCTTCTGCTTCGTATATGCACATGGTAGAAGCGATACCATTGCGTGGGGAATTTAGTCCCGACAAGGGATGGAACGATGACCATGTCTTCGGCTTAGTAAATCTTCTCCTCAGCTATTTAAGCGTCGGCCAGCCTAAAGATAGATACAGATATTGTCACTTCTCCTGCTCCCTCAAGATGAGTGACTACCGAAAACTCAGAGCGGAGACGTATCAGCTAGATTCTCCTGCCGACATGATAGTCTCTGCGTGCGTGCGCCAAATGAGTACGTGGTATTTTGAACATTATCAAGGTCTGGATTATGAAGCGCATTACTACTTCGATCAAAACGAGCCCTTCGAGGAAATCATTAAAGCGAAGTGGAGTCGTGCGAGATTAGAACAGAATCCTAAATATCAGTGGGGACACATTGCCCATGTCGGCTCTGCCATTATGCGAAATACTCCGGGTTTGCAGATCGCGGACATGATTGCATGGGCGACAAATCGGCATGAAGTAAACATCCCTCAGAGATACGACAAGTTTGTTATCGGCTTGCGTCATCTTTTACCTTCATATTGGATTGTTATTGATGAACAGCAGATGCGGAAACACTACAGACCATTGATTTACACACCTTATGGCAACGAACAAATCTGAATCTGAAAAATTCGATGCGGTTGTGCGGACTCTGCTCTCTGTTTCGCACGAAGAAATACAGAAGCGAGATAAAGAGTGGAGGCGAAAACGAGCGCAGAAAAAGCGGGCTAAGACTTCGCCCGCCTCCCGCGCTTCCGGCTCCAAGGCTTAGTTAATCGAGGTGGCTCCCACCTTGCCAGTCAGTTCGGCAAACGTGAGGCGCTTCCCGACCATTTGAGAGATGGCGAGATTGAAGCGGTCAGCATCGTTCATATCTTTGCGATTGTTGAAGCGAAACACCTGTTCGTCAACGTAGCGGAACAAATGAAACGGCTCAACAGCAACGTAAGTACCATGCAACCCGCGCTTCAGCAGACTCCAGAAGTTTTCGAGTCCATTCGTGTGTACGCGACCGCGCACGTACTCTTGCGCGTGGTTTACCACTTCATGAGCGTAAATGCTTGCAAGTTCGTTGTAGGCGACTGCATCGTCGCTGTACAGCTTTGCGCCAAACTCAACCTGATTCAGAATCGCGTACTGCAAGGTCTCCCGCTTCACATCGGGGACAACGGTTGCGCGAATCTTGCGCTCGTCGCGGTCAAGGATTCCATGCACTGCGGTTTTTCCGAGATGCTTGAATCCCTGCGAGTCAACGGTTTGGCTGCGCTTGTTGAACATCGCGGCTTTGCGATCTTTGTGCATGTTCCGCATTTTCCCGCCGACAAAACTTTCGTCTACTTCAACCTCCCCGCCATCCTTGCCGAACTTCGCGCCGAAGGACTCATCCTGCATCGCCAACCGAATACGGTGAAGCATGAACCATGCCGACTTCTGAGTGACCTTCACATCGCGGGCGATCTCGTAGCTACTAATCCCATTCTTGCAGTTCGTAACAAGCCACGTTGCCGTGAGCCACTTATCGAGGCCGATGGCCGAGTCTTCCATGACCGTTCCGACTTTGATAGAGAACTGCCGCTTGGAATGATGAGAACTGCACTGCCACAGGCGTCGAGCAGGATTGAATTTCACCTTGTCCGATCCGCACGTCGGGCAGGTGACAATCCCGTTCGGCCATCTGCGGATGGCAAGGTAGTCAATACAGTTGTCGGGATTAGAGAAGTAGATAACTGCCTCTTGCAGGCTCCTCGGTTCTCGGCTCATGGCGACGTTCTCCATGTCCTAGAATGTACCAAATAAGCGTGGATGAGTCAAGTAAATTATTACCCCCCCGGGTCTTTTGGAATCCATGACTTAGCCGCTGTTTCGACGCCAAAATATTCCGCGCAAAGGACTTAGACGGAAAATATTCCGGAATAAGGACTTAGGGGCGAAAAGAGGCCCTAAATCGGGGCTGTGGGGAGGGGGAATCGCTTGATTCCGTCCAAAATCTTGATGTCAAAGAGCTTGCCGGAGAAAGAATCAGCCGGCCGCCACAGTATTCACACTGAGCTATAGCTTATTCACAATGATTATCCGGATGATGTGATCTGTCAAGGACGTTTGTCAGGTGGATTGGGATTTCTTTGTCGTAGGTTGCCAACCGGCCCTTTGGTGACGCGAGCGGTACGCAGCGCCCACACATTCGCAAAGTACGAGACCGCACACAAAGTACGCGAATGTGTGGGGCACCCGCCGCCCATCTGGGGCACCCGGCGGTGCAGGTAGCGTAGCTTCTCGAGGCGTTTGCGTTCCGTCCATACGTTGAAGTCGTAGAAGCGCTTCTGCCAGATGTGCTGCGGAGCGCGCTCGAAGAGTTCGGGTTGGGCGGCATTGCGGCGACGGCGCATCTGGTAGAGGACGCGGCGCGCAAAGCCCAGTTTCAAAGCCTGCATCACCGTCGACGGCGAACGCTCTTGCGGTTCGCTGATCAGCAGATGAAAGTGCTCAGGCATGACCACGTAGCCGAGGACGACGAACTGATGCCGCAGTCGTACTTGCTCGAGAACTGTGAGAAACAAGTCTCGGCGCCGCGCACTGCCGAGCAGAGGCTGACGCCAGTAACAACTGCAAGTGATGAAATGCAGGTCGCCATTTCCATCGTAGCGCGTCAGGTTCCACGGCATGGTAGCGAGCGTAGCGGGTTTAAGAAGTTCGCGCTGTGACGGCGCGCACCCCGCAGAAGTGATAAAACAAGCGAGCCCATCGCAGTGGAAAGGCCCCACTTCTCGCAAAGAACGCAAGAAATGGGGCACCCCGATTATTTATGATGCCGGAGAAGTGGGCTACCCGCCTAAGAGCAAAGCAGGAACAACATCAAGAGCAAGTGCGACGGACAGGAGTCTCCGCCCTACACGGACAGGAGTGTCCGTCCCACACGGAGCGGCTTGTTATTCTTGCGGCGTGGTGGGACCGCTGACTTTCTCGATGGTTGCGTCCGGCGTTGGCGGGGTTGCGAGTGACCGGGCTACGAAAAAGTTGTGGTCGTATAGATTGCGATACATGCGTCCGGCGATCTCGGCGGCCTTGGGTCCGTAGGTGGGACGTCCGCCGCGCAGGAAGACTACCGTCACTATGCGTCCGATGTCGGTCTTGGCGTAGGAGGCGAACCATCCGAAACGGGTGCCAGCGTGTGAGCAGGTGCCGGTCTTGCCGAGGATGGATTCTTCGCTGAAATTCAGGCGCACGCTGCGCGCGGTCCCGTATTCGACCGCGCCGGCCATGCCGTCTGACAGGTCAGGAATGACATTCGCAATATCGAGATGACGCTTTACGCGCGGCTGGAAGTCGGCGACTGCTTCGGGTGTTTCGGGATGCTGCAGATAGTAGAGTGTGCCGCCGTTCGCTATGGAAGCGACCATGGCGCCCAGTTGCAACGGGGTCATGGAAATCCCTTCGCCGAACGAGCACATCTTGCCAATGCCGCCGAGTTTGGAGGGAATCTCTGATTCCGGATAGGCGCCCAGTTGCTCGCCGTCAATTTCGTAGCCGGCCAATTCGCCTAGTCCGAACTGGTGGGCGTAGTAGCTGATCTTGTCGAAACCGAGCTTGCGTCCTACGGCTTCGAAGTATGGATTGTTGGAGTGCGCCAGCGCCGACGTCAGATTCATGCGGCTGCGGCGGCCGAGACGAATCTCGGTCTCCTTGTCGATCAGTCCCTCGCTTAGTGCCGCGAGAGCCGTGGAAAGCTTAATTGTCGAGCAGGGCTGCGCGCCGCTCGAGAGTGCTAGCTTCTGGTTGACCATCGCCAGAATGCGTCCGCTGGTCGGCTCGATCGCGACCACTGTGCCGTTCAAGTTTCCCAGGGCTTCAGTTGCGGCCTGGCGCACGATGGGATCTTCGCCACCGGTGATATCGCCTTCCGCAGCGCCATCGGCAAAGGAACTGGTGTTGAAGCGTTCATAGTAACGATGGCGACGGTGGCGGGCAGAGCGTGTGCGCGGAGCGCGGCCCTTAGCCAGAGTCCGCATACGCTTCTTCGCGCGCTGGCTTTCACTCACCGACGGTGATTTGCGGGTCGTGAGCGAACGGGTGTTGACGCTGGCGGCGGTGCTGCTTGCTTCCAGCAGCAACGACAAACCTATTATGAGAGCGAGACGAGTGGCCCAACCCAACAACTTCACTGGCATTTCCCCGGAGGCACTGGTTTCAAACAACTTATTACGCTTATATAGATGCACGAACCTCGCCAATCGCGCTGGGCGGGCAGTGATTCGTGCAACTGTCCGATAATAGGGAAGTTAGCGATGAAGTGCAACGGCAAAATATGGTTGCAGTCATCAGGAAATTCTTAGAATAAGTTGTTTGGCTGCTTGCATTTGACGGCGTCTCATCCAGGGACAAACACCTTGGTAACCCTCTCACGTTTGTTAACTTGAAAGGTACCCCACCACCGCAATGATTTGCACAGCCCTGAGAACTCCAAAATGACCAGCGTTGCGCTCAAACGCAACAAAGTGTCACCCGATTTCGTCGGGATCGCCTCGTCGATCGCGGGTTTTTCTGATATTTTCTGTCGGCATGTCCTCGGAGGCCGGCATTTTGCGAACTTCATTTGTGCTCGCTTGGATTTTTCTCATTCCCCTGCTTACTCACGCTGCGGAAAAGAGTCTGGAAGCGCGGCGGGCGGAACTCAATCGCCTGCTTGCCGACGAGTGGGAATACACGCTGCGCACACAACCCGAACTGGCTACTCATATCGGCGACAACCGTTACAACGATCGCCTGAGCGATTTGTCCGATAAGGCGATTGCCGACGATCTCGAGCATGAACGCCAGGCTTTACTACTTTTCGAAGCCATCGACACGACTGGATTTCCCGAGCACGAGAAACTCAACTGTTCACTCATGGTGCGCAGCTTGCGTGATGGGATCGAGGCGGCCCGGTTTAAGGACTGGGAAATGCCTGCGACCCAGTTTGGCGGAATCCATCTGGGATACGCTTCCCTTCCTTTCGATTCGCCGTTCCGCAATGTGAAGGATTACGAGGACTATCGATCTCGACTGCTCCAGATTCCGCGTGTGCTCGAACAGGCAATGGGGCACATGCGCGACGGCTTGCGCGAGCACTTGAT
>Ga0137403_10008952_pt1 | contig 11162 bp, 8 predicted proteins | sample CZOMad2_1_16fung_FD_122057 | JGI IMG/M metagenome (GOLD analysis project Ga0137403, IMG submission 122057) | Vadose zone soil fungal communities from Angelo Coast Range Reserve, California, USA - CZOMad2_1_16fungal (Hybrid Assembly) | ecosystem: Environmental > Terrestrial > Soil > Vadose zone...
GAAATTTTCTCGAAACGGTTCGGCGGATTTTCCGCCGCGCCGCGATGGGCGGAAATGACCTGTTCGGGTTGCACAAATGGAGTTTAACACAGAACGCAAGCCGGACGGAATTTTAACAGGAGGAAACGGAGAGAACAGAGAAGAGGTGCGCAAATGATGAGGGTGCGACGCTGTGGCTTTTGGCCGATTCCGGAGCGAATCTCTCCGTTTCCTCCGTTTCCTTCTGTCAAAATTCCGGCTTAGCCTGCCTCCAGCACTTTTTTAATCGCAGCGCGGAATTCAACAATAGTGAACGGCTTCGGGATGCAGATTTTATTTTGTTGTTCGAGAAATTTCCGGGTCCGCTCATTGATGATGTCGCCGGTGATAAAGATCATCTTGGACGACAGAGCTGGATTGAGCGCGCGCACCCGTTCGTAAACCTGCTGGCCATTCAACCCGGGCATTTTCCAATCGCAGAGCGCGACATCATATTGCTTCTCGCTCATTCTCAGCAGCCCGCTGATGCCGTCTAAAGCGATATCCACCTCGTAACCCCGCGGCGTGAGGGCTTCGCGCACCATTTGCAAAATTGATTCCTCATCGTCAATGACGAGCACGCGCTTGCCCACCCCTTCGCGCATTTGCGCAGGATCTATTTCCGCCGCCGGCGTTTCCTGAGCCGCTTCGGCTGATTCCAGGGCGACGGGCAATTCAATGATGAACGTGGCGCCTTCGCCCGGGCGGCTGCGGGGTGTGACGGTTCCGCCGTGGTCCTTGATGATTCCATAACACAGGCTCAAGCCCAATCCCGTGCCCTTGCCCACGTCCTTGGTCGTAAAAAATGGATCGAAAATCTTTGAGAGGTTTGCCTCGGCAATTCCCGGGCCGTTGTCCTGAATGACCACGCGAACGGTTTCACCGTGCCGCGCAGTGGATACCTTGATCCAGCCTTTCGGCTGGTAAGCTTCAATGGCCTGGCGCGCATTGTTGATGAGATTGACGAAGACCTGCTGGATCTGGTTCGGATCCACCATGGCCTGGGGCAGGTTCGGGTCGAGTTTCAAGATGACTTCTACGTTGCTGGTGCGAAGCTGATATTGAAGGATTTCGAGCGCGGCTTCCACCAGGCTATTCAGGCTTACGGCTTTCCGTTCGGGCTCACTGCGCCGCGCAAAGCTCAGGAGCGACTGCACGATTTTTTGGCAACGCAGCGCGCTCTTATGGATGATCTCGAGATGGCGCTTGTGGTTCGGGTTGACCTCGGCGTTTTGCAGCAACTCGGAAAATCCCATCACCGAGGTGAGGGGATTGTTCAATTCATGGGCGACGCCGGCAATGAATTCGCCGATGCCGGAAAGTTTTTCGCTTTGAATCAATTGGGCCTGCGTCGTTTTAAGCGTCTCGACCGTCATTTCCAATTCTTCCAGCGAATTCTTGAGATTGTGAGTCATCTGGTTAAAAACGCGGGCGAGTTCGCCGGTTTCGTCCTGGGAGCGGACGTCCACATGGCGTGAGAAATCGCCGCGGCCGACGGCTTCGGCGCTGTCGCGCAATTCGCGCAGCGGCCGGGTGGCGCGTCCCACGAGATAGCAAATAATCGCGGACCCGATCAGAATGGCGACAGCGTTGGCGCCGAGCAGAATTTGCTGGGTCTTTTGCAGCGAGCGCCAGGAATCTTCATAGGAATAGAGCAACAAATAGCCCATGGACCTCTTTTTGCTCAACAAATTGAAAACGCCACCGGCGCAATAATAGTGATCACCGTCGAAAATCTGTTTTCTGATCTCAAGCGCAGTGTCCGGGTTGTTTGAGCTGGAAGACAACTCCCGGAACAAGGTTACGAAACGCCGGCTGGAATCGGATGTCCGAAGCGTGCGCACAATCACTTGGTTATCCGCCAGCAGCACGATTTGACTGCGGGTGAAGCGGCTCAGTTCCGCAGCAGCATCCTTGTCGAATTCCATGGCAAAGGTCAGTGCGCCGGAGGATTCCCCGTAGACGTCAGACACCGGGATGGAGACGACGTCATAAAGTTTATCGCCCACGTGAATAGTGTCCACATTGTCCTGTCCTTGCAGGGCGGACTGCACTGTCAGGGTGCTCGCGTTCTCAAAATCTTCAATCGGAATCAGCAGGTCCTCCCGGGTGCTTCCGGCGGCCTCTCCTTTTTTCGAGGAATACAAGACCATCTTCACGTCCGGTCCCGAGGCGTCGAGGAGCGCGAGAAGCGACGCGTGAATGGTGGGTAAATCGGCACTCAGCGTGGCTTTGAAACGTGGTTCGTTTCGCAGATCGCTGACCCGCAAGAGAAGATTCTTGGCGCGGTTTTTTTGCCAAACGAGGAATCCTTCATCGGTTTGAGCCAGAGTCCGCTGGGCCTCGGTCTCAAATTGCTTGGTGATTCGCCGGTCCACCACCCAGGCAGTCACGGCGAGCAGGCAGATCATCACAAAAATCACCGGCACGAGCACTTTGGCCCGGAAGCTCACGGCGAGAAATTTGCGAAGGCGGCTCATGATTCCGGGCTCAGTATTTGGGCAGGTTCGTGATGCCGAGAACAAAGTCGGCCTTCACGTCGCCGGTTTCCGGCACGGTGATTTCCTTGACCTGCGGCGGCATGCGTTCGTGCCAGGCGGTCAATTGATACGCCCCGGCTGGCACGTTGGAAATGGAATAGTGGTTGCGATCATCCGCAATGGCAAAATACGGGTTTTCCAAAACCAGAACCACACAGTGCATATTAGCATGAATGGAGCAAAACACGTCCACCCGTCCAGCTTTATCAAACGTGACTTTCTTTACTGCTGGCGCCTTATAAAGGCCGAGATCGAACTGTTTGGGCTCGGAAACGGAAAATACGTTATGAAAAATCTGATCATTGTTCGGCCATTCCACTGTGGTGCCCGCCACGATGGGCAGGACGTGCGGCTTGAACGCGGCGCCCTCTTGCAGAATACGCGTGGTGTTGACGACGACTGGTTTTGCCGGCGGAAGGACTGTGTTGGTCCCGACCGGGCCCTTGATGTAAACGACGAAATCGCGCATCTCCGCGTAATTGACACGCTCGGCAAATTTATATTTGCGGCTCGCGTAGGCGCCGCCGGCGCCGTCGTTTTGCGTCTCAGTCTTACCCTGGGCATGCACCGTGCCGAGAATCGTTCCCGCCCTGGCCCGTTGCGAGGCCGCGACGGCAAGCAGAAGCGCGATCAAAATCGTTTTCATCGGAGCATTTTCAAAAATACTGTAGCCATTCGGCGGAGAAGAAAGGAGAGCGGTCTTTTTAGGTTTAGGACGTCGCTTTGGCTCAGTCGCAGGGTTATTCAAACCTGCTCCTTCGCCAAAGCCTCGCCTAAACCTAAAAATCCTCGCTCCGAAATGGCTACAGTATTTTTTCAAACGCTCTAAAATCCAAAAACGGCTTCGGTGGCAAACATGTCTTCGTGGTCGCGCTTGACGCCGCTGGTTTCCCGGCCGCGTTCCAGGGTGTATTCCGTTTTGAGCACAAGATGTTGATTCCAGCGGTAACCCAGGCCGAGGCTTAGCCGCCACATCCGATCGGTCAACGGGCCGAATAAATACGCGCCCATATCGCCGTTTCCGACTATCGGAAAACCGTTGGGCGCGAAAATCTGGCTGAAGCGGGCTCCGGCATAGAGCTTGTGAGTGAGGTCCTGAACGCCTTCCACGGAATAATAATACACATCGCGACCGTTGTTGGCGGAAGGATCGTTGTCACCATACCGGATGTAACCGCCAAAGGCTTTCACCTGACCGCGCGTCCAGTGCCAGGCCGCATCGCCTTCGACGGCGTTTGCGTGGAAACGAGTCCCGGCGCCGAGCGGGCGAAAAAAGCCGTTGGCAAACCATTCCGCTGAGAGACCATCCTTGGGCGCGCTCAAATCCCCGGTGCGCATGCCGCTCACGCTGAAATGCCAATGCGAATTGGGATCATAGGAAAGCCGGCCCGTGACGGATTTATCCGCATTGAAATCGCGCGTGTCGGGAATACCGCCATTCTGCACGGCGGCGACGTAGTTGAATTTGCCGAGCGCGCCGTACAATTCGAGGCCTTCATCCACTCCCCAGAAATCCGAAAGCGAGTGCGAGATGAGCGGGTTGTCAATCACGTCCCGGGTAATATATTCCTCGCCAAAAGGAATGTCCATCCGGCCCAGGCGGGCGTTCAACTGTCCCGTGCGGCCCCACAATTTTGAAATGTCCTCGACGTCGAGATACAATTCGCCGAGATGCAGGGTGACATCGGGTTCTTCGCGGGTGGCGAGATTTATTTCGGCAAACGCATAGACGTCTCCCCAGACTTGCGCGTCCACGAACAACTTGGCTTCGTCCACGCGAAATTCTGAATTGGGAAACTGACCCTGGGAACCGGTTTCAAACAAACCCGCGCCGCCTTCGCCGCTGAGATGAACTTTGCCGAAGTCGAAGCCGGATGGTTTGGCGGATGGCTCCGGTTCCGCGGCCGCAGTTTTCTCGATCTTCATTTCGGCATCGCGCTGTTCGTTTGCCTGATGAATGCCAGCGACATCGCGGCGCAAGGATTCGATCAATTCCTGTTGCTGATGCAATTGTGATTGCAAAGCCTCGTTTTGCTGCTGAAGCAAACGCAACTGCATTTCGATGTTCGTATCCGCGGCGTACGACATCGCCGCGCGCGCGAAAGAGAGCGCGAGCAGCAGCGTCCACAATGCGAACGCGGATGTTTTCCGCCGGGCCATAGGCCAAAACGGAGCAACCGATATGCCTTATCGTTAGAATACGAAGGAATGGTTAAGGGCTTCGCTCGCAGCAGGCAGTAAAGGAATGGGCACGACACGCTGCCAGCGCTTGCCCAATATTGGGGCAGATTCATCCAAAAAATAAGCCGCTGGTTGAAAGGCAAGGAGCGCGGGTCTGCGACCCGCAGCGGCTTCGCAGTCGGAGCGCGTAAGTATAGCCGAGTGGCGTCCTGATTTTCGACCGTGCTGCGGCTCACAGAGCCGCGCTCCTTCAAATCACACCCGAGACCGTATTCCTGCTGGACAAAGCTCGCGCGAAACGGGTTCACTGAGAAATGGCAGCAGGCGAATCATTCCACAAAAGCGAAAACATTACCTGGACGCGCGGCAAAATCACCTCCGACGAGCGGGCGCGGCAAAATCAACATTCCGGGTGCGTGGTGTGGCTCACCGGCTTGAGCGCCGCCGGCAAATCCACGATCGCCACTGAGCTCGAGCGCGTGTTGTTTTCCCAGGGCAAACATGCCTACGTCCTCGACGGCGACAATATGCGCCACGGACTTTGTTCCGACCTCGGTTTCTCGCCGGAGGAACGCAAGGAAAACATCCGGCGCATCGGCGAGGTGGCAAAATTATTTGCGGAAGCGGGATTTATTTGCATCACGGCGTTTATTTCGCCGTATCGTTCCGACCGCGACCTGGCGCGTAAAATTGCGACGGCCGGCAAATTTATTGAAGTGTATCTCAATGTGCCGGTGGAAATCTGCGAGCAACGGGATCCGAAAGGTCTTTATGCCAAGGCGCGCTCGGGGGAGATCAAGAATTTCACCGGAGTCTCGGCTCCTTATGAGCCGCCGATGAAGCCCGAATTGGAATTGCGCACGGACAAATTGGGCCTGCCCGAGTGCGTGGCGGCCATCCTGGAGCGGCTGAAGCAATTGCCGTGTTGAAGACTAGGTTGTTGGGGGCTTGCCGAGTCGAAGCTCGGAGATTGGTTCGTGATATCATCCCGCCTTCGCTCCACTGCGGCGCGAAAGTCCTTGCCCTCCACCACTGCTCCGAGCGAAGACTGGTGGGCGCGACAGGGGTCGAACCTGCACGGATTACTCCACAGGATCCTAAGTCCTGCGCGTCTGCCAATTCCGCCACGCGCCCGCAACCGGCGCTGAATTTAGCGTGAAAGGCAAACGACGGAAAGGGGTTTTTGTCTGGTTCAAGAACGGCTTCCCGCAAGCAGTTCGGCGTAGGCGGCGTTGATCGCCTTGGTCCATTCTTCGGCGAGTTGTCGTGATTGCTCGTCCACATTTGGAAAACGGTCGGGATGGCATTCTTTGACGCGATTGCGATAAGCGGTTTTGATTTGAGCGGCGGATGCGTCGGTAGTTATTCCGAGAATCTCGTGCGGGCTGAGTTGTTGCGGTTCATCGACGGGGATTGCTTCCGGTTCTTCCGCGGGAATTTCCGCATCAGGTAGGTGGGCAAGCAATTGACGGAGTTCGAGCCGCAAAGGCGCAAGGAGTGAAACGCTTTTCGCGCCGCGAAATAAAATGACGCCGTCAATCAAGCGAAGTTGTGGAACGATTTCCTCCCACGCCAGAGCCGGAAACATTCGGGCCAGTTCTTCGCGCGACGTGGGTGTGGTTTTGGAAACCAAATAGGCGAGGACTTCCGCGCACGAGGCGGCATCAATCCGCGAAAAATTGCGGGCGCGAGTGATTTGCTGCGAGCCTTCCAGGATGAGCCGCGGACCCGTGTGAAAATATTCCCGCGCGAGCCACAAGGGAATGATGCCCATGTCATCGCGTTCAGCCCGGATGCAATCCACAAACAGCAGCGGCACGAGCGGTGTCGTCAAAAGCAAAGCCCAGATATTCGGATGAGGCATCGTCGGAATGGCGAGCAGCAGGAAGAGTTTGCAGAAAAGGAAAGCGATTCCGAGATTCGGCAGCAGCGCCAGGATTCCAGTGAGTGACGTTGTCGCAAAATAGACCCACGCGGACAGGAGCGCCTTTCGCTGTTTCAGCGAGAGCCAGGTTTGGATGGCGCTTCCTGACATGGCTTCAGCTTCGACCTGTCCGGGCAAACGATCAAGGTGCGTCTGAAGGCACACCCGGCGCGGAGCGCGGCTCTGTGAGCCGCAGCGGTGCGCGAGTTCCAGAGCCTCGCAAATATCCGTTGCTCCCGTCGTCACGAAGTGCTGCGGGTCGCAGACCCGCGCTCCGAGGCTTGCGCTCGAGCGCTTGATACGGCTCAATATTTGACGTGAGCCATGCTGCGAAACCTCACCGTGCCGGACCCCCTCAAAATCCGGGTGTTCGTGATTTAATTGAGGGCAAGCGGCGCTGGTCGTCACCTCCGAAGCCTGAGGACGGCAGGCGGGGTTTTCATGGTTGGCATGAGCGTGGTTATTTGCCGCATCGTGACGAGCCCGGATTAACACAGTTTGTTACGTTTCGACTTATCGACAGCTTCCCCGAATCGTTGCGGTCCGAATGGCAACATCTCATCCAAATTGAAGATGATCGCGAAAGGCGCGCACAGGTCGAATCGTATTTGGATAAAGGAAGGGGTGACTGTTATCTCTTACGTCCCGAAGTGGCGCAGTTGGTTGAGAATAATTTTCGTGATTTCTCGGGAAACCGGTACGATCTGCGCGCCTGGGTTGTGATGCCGAACCACGTTCACATCCTGTTTAAAGTAGGAGATGTTTCAATGTCGGAGATTGTTGGCTCTTGGAAAAAGCATACCGCTCGAATGGCAAACAAGTTATTTCAAAAGAGAGGCGCATTTTGGGCAGAAGATTATTTTGATGTGTTCATGCGCGATCAAGAACACAAACGTCGAACCATTCGCTATATTGAAGCGAACCCGACGAGGGCAAAATTGGTAATGTGCCCAGAGCAATGGCAATGGAGCAGCGCGCGGTTTCGAGATGAATTCGGGAGGCCGAGCGGGTAATTTGAATCGGTTGTCGAAGCATGCCGAAACGCTGTTAGCCTTAACGGAGCGCGGCTCTGTGAGCCGCAGCGGCGCGCGAGTTCCAAAGCCTCGCAAATGCCCGTTGCTCCCGTCGTCACGAAGTGCTGCGGGTCGCAGACCCGCGCTCCGCGTTCATCGAGCCAGTTAACCCACCTTGGCGGAAAGTTCCGCAACCTGTTTCTCCAACTCCCGCATCCGCCGAATCAAATCAGGCAACTGCTGGATGGCGATGAATTGCCGCTTGGCCTGCTTGTCCGGCGCGGCTGGGATGCCGAGGACGGTTCCTTTGTCGGGCACATCGCGCATCACGCCGGATTTCGCGCCGACGGTGGCTTGATGACCGAGTTTGAGATGGCCGGCGATTCCGGATTGCGAGGCGATGACGCAGTAGTCGCCCAGTTTCGTGCTCCCGGCAAAACCGCATTGGCCCATCACCAGACAATTCCTGCCGATGACGACGTTATGCGCTATGTGAACGAGATTATCGATCTTCGTCCCCTGGCCAATCACCGTCGAGCCGAGCGCACCGCGGTCGATGGCAGTGTTCGCGCCGATTTCGACGTCGTCGTGAATGATCACGTTGCCCACCTGGAGAACCTTGCGGTGTTTCCCTTCATCGAAAACATAGCCGTAGCCATCCGAGCCGATGACGGTGCCGGCGTGGATGGCGACGCGATGGCCGATTTGGGAACGCGCGTAAATGACGACGTTGGGATACAGGCAGGTGTCATCGCCGATTTGGCAATCGCGTCCGATGTGATTTCCGCCCATAAGGACGGAACGAGCGCCAACTTTAACGCGCGGGCCAACGACGCAACCGGGTCCGACGTGCGCGGTAGGATCAATTTGCGCGGTGGGCGCGATGTGCGCGCTCGGATGAATGCCGAGGGGCGCTTCGTCCGGCGGAAAAAAGACCGGCAATAATCGCGCGACTGCCACGCGCGCGTTGGCCACCCGGATGAGGGCCTTGTTCGCGGAAGTGAACGGGCCGGAAACGAGGATGGCCGTCGCGGGGCTGGCTTCCGCGGCAATAAAATATTCTTCCTTGTCGGCGAAGGTGAGATCGCCGGGCCGGGCGTTTTCGGCGGCGGCAAAGCCGGTGACGGGCATTTCGCCGTTGCCGATGACTTCACCTCGAATTTTTTCCGCGATTTGAGCAACTGTGAAGGGCATAGGAATCGTTGGAAGTTTCCGGCTCAACCCTGAAGCGTGGCCCCGCCGGTATGTGGTTTGAATGGTCTTAACCTTCGCGGGGTGCAGGAAGGTTCCTCATAGATTATGGACACCGACCATGCGTTGCGTCTCAACGTCCCAGACCTTCAATCGCAAGCAACGGAAAATATCCACCGGATGCAATGAGGTCGTCTTCGGGCAACGCAATTCCGGGAGCTCGCGCAGCACTTCGGGCAGCCGATAGAACGGAATGCGCGCGTTCAAATGATGAATGTGATGATAGCCGATATTGGCGGTGAAAAAGGCCATCAACGGACCGGTCCGCATGTAGCTCGAGGATTCGAGGGCGGCTTTTTCGTAAGTCCAGCCGGCGTTGTCATTGAAGGAGACGCCGGGGAAATTATGTTGGGCGTAGAACAGATACGAGCCGATGGCCGACGCGATAAAGTGCGGGATGATTTGCGCAAACACCAGGGCCATCCAGCCCCCGAACCAGAGCAGCGTCGCGGAGATTGCCACGTGAACAATCAAGGCGAGGAGGCAATCAAGGTGGCGGCGCGGATAGTTGTAGAACGGGTTGAGGCACATGCCGAAAAGAAACATGAACAGGTAGCCGCACAGAATGGTGAGTGGATGCCGGATGAAGAGATAGACGCGCCGTTTGCTGGGCGGCGTTTTGATGAATTGCTCCTTCGTCATGATGGGATAGGAGCCGATCTGCGAGCCGCGCAGCTTGGAATTATGATTGTGATGATGGTTGTGCGAACTGCGCCAAATGCTACTCGGGCTGAGTGCCAGGATGCCGAAGACGCGCATTAATCCTTCTGCCAGCCGCGATTTGGGCAGGATGGCATGGTGCTGTTGATCGTGATAAATCACGAAGAACCTTAAGATCAAAAGCCCGCTGATGACGCTGCAAACGGCCCTTATGGCCGGGTGAAAATGCCAGAGCGTCCCGGTAACCGCTGCCACCAAAAGGATTGCCGTCGAGAGAATGCACCACCAACTGTGAAGAGTATTATCGTGGGCAAACGACTTGGTCGCAAGGATGAGTGCGTGCCCGGTGCGTGCTCGTGACGAAGACAGTCCCGGGACGACATCCTGGCGCGCTAACAAATTCACAGGCATTAACGGGAGTGTACCCGCCTAATAGACGGCGTCAATGACAGTTCAAACAGAGCCGATGAAATTTTTGTCATCGTTTTTGTCGCGATTAAGTGACGCCGCGAGCGTCGCGGCAAAAAGCTTTTCTTTTGCGGGAACTTTTTTACGCTCACGCCATGCCTTCATTCGACATTGTTTCACAGGTTAACTCGATGGAAATCGAAAACGCGGTCAACCAGGCCAAAAAAGAACTGGCCAACCGCTTCGACTTCAAAGGAAGCAAAGCGGAAATCACGCTCGAAAAAAGCGAAATCAAACTCACGGCGGAGGATCAATTCAAGATCAATACGCTGATGGAAATCGTGATCGGCAAATTGTCCAAGCGCAACATAAGCATGAAAAGCGTCGAGAAAGCCGAGCCGGATATTTCACCGCTCGGCCACGCACGCCAGAGCATTAAAATCAAACAGGGGATCGAGACCGCTGTGGCCAAGGAAATCACTGGCTTCAAGCCAGTCGTGACTGACGAGCTTGAGGCGTCGGAGGGCGCCATCGTCCTCTTCTGTGACACCCGCGCGCCTACTTCGATAGCATCGATTGGGAACTGTTGCTCAAAGCGGTCCGCATACATACGGATTGTGCGTGGGTGTTGTTGTACATTGAGCGGTGGTTAAAAGCCCCCGTTCAGCTGGAAGACGGCACGCTTGAACCTCGGGAGAAAGGCAGTCCGCAGGGGTCAGTAATTTCGCCCTTGTTGGCTAATCTTTTTCTCCATTATACGTTCGATCGGTGGATGACCAAACACCATCCGGATATACCGTTTGAACGTTTTGCCGATGACGTCCTTTGTCATTGTGACAGTGAGCGACAGGCGCAAGAGCTGAAGGAGCAGCTGGAACAGCGGTTAGCTGAGTGCGGGTTGGAGCTTCATCCGAGCAAGACGCGAATCGTCTACTGCAAGGATGATGACCGACGGGGACATTATCCAAACGAGAAGTTCGATTATCTGGGCTATACGTTTCGAGCCCGACGATCGAAGAATCGCTGGGGTAAGTACTTCGTCAACTTCAGTCCCGGAGTCAGCAATGCCGCGACCAAAGCGATCCGACAGCGTCTTCGCGACTGGCAGTTCGGTTGTCGCATTGATAAGTGGATCGACGATCTGGCGTGGATGTTCAATCCCGTCAT
>Ga0137403_10008954_pt1 | contig 11159 bp, 8 predicted proteins | sample CZOMad2_1_16fung_FD_122057 | JGI IMG/M metagenome (GOLD analysis project Ga0137403, IMG submission 122057) | Vadose zone soil fungal communities from Angelo Coast Range Reserve, California, USA - CZOMad2_1_16fungal (Hybrid Assembly) | ecosystem: Environmental > Terrestrial > Soil > Vadose zone...
CGCGAGCATTTGACGGCGAGCGCCAATTGCCGCGAACACCACTACAAGATCACGGTCTATGCCGATCGCGACGGCCGCCTGTGCGGGATCGACTGCGAAGCGACCGTCGATTCCGGGGCGTATTCATCTTATCCCTTTTCCGCCTGTCTCGAGGCGGCGCAAGTTGCAAGCATTCTGCCGGGCCCCTACCGAATGCCCGCCTATCGTTGCCGGACCTTCTCGGTCGCGACCAATAAATGTCCGATCCTGCCCTATCGCGGCGTTGCCCGCACCGGCGTCTGCTTTGCACTGGAGATCATGCTGGATGCCGTCGCAGCGGCGGCGGGGATCGAACCAGGCGAGGTGCGCTTACGCAACCTGGTGAGCCCGGACGAAATGCCGTTCGACAACATCACCAAGAAACATTTCGACAGCGGCGACTACCCGCAAGCCATGCGGCGCGCCCTTGCCGCAATCGATATCGCCTCTGTGAGGGCACGTCAGCGAACCAAAGAGGCCGATGGGCGGCTGATCGGCGTGGGTCTATCGATCTATTGCGAGCAGGCCGCACACGGCACCTCGGTCTATGCCGGCTGGGGCATTCCGATGGTGCCCGGACACGAGCAGGCCAATGCGCGCATGACGCCCGACGGCGGGCTCGAAATCCGGGTGGGTGTGCATTCGCATGGTCAGGGCCTCGAGACCACGCTCGCGCAGATCGCCCATGAAATCCTCGGCATTGAGACCAGGAATGTGTGGGTCGTCCACGGCGATACTGCGCTCACGCCGTACTCGACGGGAACCTGGGGTTCGCGCTCGATGGTGATGGCCGGTGGCGCGGTTGCGACCGCCTGCACCGAGATCGGCGAACGCGCCAAGCGAATTGGCGCCAAGCTGCTTCAGCTTGATCCGGCGATGGTGACGCTGCGGGACGGCCGGGTGTGCGGACCCAACAGCAGCATCGGGCTTTCCGAAATTGCGCATACCTGGTACCGCCGCCCGCAGGACTTGCCGCCCGATGTCGATCCCGGCGGGCTGGAATCGACCAGCGGTTACAAGCCGCGGCGCGACAGCGGCACGTTCAGCTATGCAGCCCACGCGGTGACCGTTGCGGTCGACCCGGATTTGGGCGAGGTCGAGATCCTCGACTATGTCATCGTCGAGGATGGTGGCGTGCTGGTCAATCCGATGATCGTCGACGGCCAGATTTATGGCGGCCTTGCGCAGGGCATCGGCACCGCCCTCTACGAGGAAATGCCGTTCGACACCGCCGGCCAACCGCTCGCGACCACGCTAGCCGATTACTTGCTTCCGGGACCAGCCGAGGTTCCGGAGCCGCGCCTCGATCATATGGAAACGCCTTCGCCTTATACGATGTTCGGCGTCAAGGGCATTGGCGAAGGTGGCGCGATCGCCCCGCCAGCCGCTATCGCCAACGCTGTGAACGACGCGCTGCGCCCGCTTGGGGCTGAGCTGTTGCACTCGCCGATTTCGCCGCGCCGAATTGTCGAGGCCATCCTGGCGGCGCGCGACGCGGAAAGACCGGCCGCATGAAGGCGGCAGCGTTCGCCTACGAACGTCCCACCGATTTGAGCGCCGCGCTCGCCCTGGTGGCCAGGGCGGACGGTACCGCCAAAATCATTGCGGGCGGACAGTCGCTGGGGCCGATGCTCAACCTGCGGCTGGTTGAACCGGACCTCGTCATCGACATATCCGGGCTTTCGGAACTGAAATTTGCCGAACGCCGGGGTAACGAGCTCGTCATTGGCGCCTGCGTCACGCATGGCGACATCGAGGATGGCCGAATACCCGATGTGACGCGCGGCGCCATGCAGCGGGTTGCCAGCGCCATCGCCTACCGGGCCGTCCGCAACCGTGGCACGATCGGAGGATCCCTCAGTCACGCAGATCCCGCCGCGGACTGGATATCCGCCCTTTCGGCGTTGGGCGCAAAGGTCAGCTTGCGTAGCGTTGCCGGAGCCCGCGACCTGCTCATCGAGGAGTTCATTACCGGCGCACTTGAATCCGCGCTGCACCCCGGCGAAATCCTCGAAGCGGTCCGCGTGCCTGTCATGACGCCGTCGGCGCGGTGGGGCTACGTCAAGGCCTGCCGCAAGAGTGGTGAGTTCGCCCACGCCATGGCGGCGGTCCTGATCGATCCGGAACAGGCGACCGCTCGCGCGGTCATCGGCGCCCTCGACGCCGCTCCAATCGTTCTCCGTGATGCGGCGGAACTATTCGGCGGGCGGATAACGGGGGACTTCAAGCAACAATTCGATGCGCGGGTGGCCGACGCCATCCTGACCAAAGCAGGCGTGGCGAACGCTGCCGATCGGCACATGCATGTTACGGTGTTGCGCCGTGCGATCACCGAGGCGGCGTCTGCATGACCACGATCGGACTCACCGTCAACGCACGTTCCGTCAAGGCTTCGGTGGAGCCCCGCACCCATTTGGCCGACTTCCTGCGGGACAATCTCGATCTGACGGGAACCCATCTTGGCTGCGAGCATGGTGTGTGCGGGGCCTGCACGCTATTGATCGACGACATGCCGGCGCGTTCCTGCATCACCTATGCCGTCGCCTGCGACGGCGCACGCGTGACCACGATCGAAGGGCTCGATGACGATGAAATTGCCATCGAGCTTCGCGCGGCCTTTGCCCGCGAACATGCCCTGCAATGCGGCTACTGTACGCCGGGCATGCTGATATCGGCGCGTGACCTCGTGCTTCGCTTGGCGGAACCCGACGAGCGCAACGTCCGCGCCGGACTGAGCGGAAATCTATGCCGCTGCACCGGATATGTCGGTATTGTGCGCGCGGTACGCGGGGTGATCGACCAAAGGCGCAAGCGCGGCGTGGCGCCGATCGCCGGTGGAGGTCGTCAGGGGCTCGGTCCCGCGGGGTCCGGCAACGCCACAAACGTTGCCACCGCCAACTTTGCGGGGCCAGTGACAAAGGCCAAAACACCCGAAGAGGTCAGCGGCGCGAACGCCATCCCGGACTTTACCCCCGCAAAGCTTTTCAGCGACCATTTTATCGTGCCTTATCCGCCCAATCAGGTCTTCGAGATGCTGGGCAATGTCAGGCAGGTTGCGGCCTGCCTTCCCGGCGCATCGCTGACCGCCGAGCCGACACCCGAGCGCGTGGAGGGCACGATCCGCATCAAACTCGGGCCGATTTCGGCCGACTTCCGCGGTGCAGCACGCATCGAGCGCGATCTTGAAAAATTATCCGGCCGGATCGTCGGAATGGGCCGTGACCAACGCAGCCGGTCTTCCACCCAGGGCGAAATCCGCTATCATCTCGTCGCGGTCGAACAGCGCGCGGCGACCCGGGTCGAGCTTTCGATCGGCTACAGCCTCAAGGGGATGCTGGCTCAGATCGCCCGTGACGGACTGGTGCGCGATCTTGCAGCCCGCCTGACGGCCGACTTTGCGCGTAACCTCGATCGGCATCTTTCGGGTCATCGGCCGACTAGGGCTCAGGCGGGACAGGAAGACTTAGACGGTGTTTCGCTGCTGACCGGACTCTTGCGCCAGCGGGTGATGAAGGCCATTCGGCGACTGTTGGGGCGGTAAAATCACGCCCGTTTGGTACGATTCTTGCTCAATGCAAATGGGGAGTTTTCTTGGAAAGGGAGGGCGTCATGACCAATTCCGAACTTCGATCAGACATTCACAGTATCGAACCGATCCCTGATGCTGACCGTGACTCCACTGGTCTGCAGCAAATGTGGATCTGGGCCGGAGCGAACATCGCACCGGTCAACTGGGCACTGGGCGCCCTCGGCATCATCCTCAAGCTCGGCCTGTGGGAGACCATCGCCGTCATCGTGATCGGCAACGTCTTCGGCTGCGCCATCTTCGCCGCGTTCACGGTGATGGGCCACAAGACCGGGGTCAATCAGATGGTGCTTAGCCGCTCCGCCTTCGGCCGCAGGGGCGCGTATCTGCCGAGCCTGCTGATGTTTCTGATGACGCTGGGCTGGATCGGGGTGAACACCTATTTCCCGGTCAAGATCTCGATGGCCATTCTCAGCCAGTTTGGAGTAGCGGAATCCCTGCTGACGATCTTCACCGTCATCACGCTCGTGATGGTAGTGCAGGTCGTCATCGGAATCTACGGCTTCTATGCGATCCGCACGTTTGAGAAGTACACCGTGCCGGTGACGGTCGTCATCATGGTGCTGATGAGTGTTCTCGCCTGGAGTCAGCCGGGGGTCGTCAATTGGAATCTTACCAGCACCCTTCCGCCTAGCGCTCATGTGGCGATGCTGACGCTACTGATGTCCGCGATCGGGGTCGGCTGGGGAATTTCCTGGGTGACGTGGGCCTCGGACTATTCACGCTTCGTGCCGCGCAGCGTCTCTTCGACCTCGGTGTTCTGGTATAGCTATATCGGAATGTTCGTACCTTCGGTCTGGCTTGCTATCCTCGGCGCAACGATCTCCAGCGTTACGCTGGACACCGATCCGGCCAAAATGGTCAGCGCGGTGTTCGGGGGTGTAGCAAGTATCCTGGTGCTGCTGATGGTGCTGCACGGACCGATCGCGACCAACATCCTCAACGTCTATTCGGCGGCCCTGGCCGCGCTCAGCATGGGAGTCCGCCTGTCACGGACGGCGCTGGCGCTCATGGCCGGTGTCGTCGGCTACCTCGTCACCATCTACTTCATCTTCGCGCCTTCGTTCGCCAAAGCGTTCGACAATTGGATGATCAGTCTATTGCTCTGGATGAGCCCGTGGGCAGGCGTAGTGCTGGCCGACTTCTTCATCAAGCGGAAGGGCCAGATCGATGTCGCCGAACTCTACAGTTCGCCGGAAACAAGCGCCTATGGCGACGTCAATTGGGGCGGCATCATCGCGTTTCTAGCGGGACTGGTCGCCGGCTGGTCGGTGCAGGACGGACTCGTTCCCGCGCTGCAGGGGCCGATCTCCGGACTTCTAGGTGGGGCTGACTTCAGCTGGTTGTTCGGGATCGTCGTTTCCGGCGTTGTGTATCTGGCTATTAGCGGGCGAACCGCGGCCGCCCCCTCGTTGGCCGCAACCGGAGCCGCAGGAAAATGACGCGCGAGAATTCCCTTCGAAAGCTTCGCGCCCAGGGAATTTTCGGCTTATAGCAGGGGTTTCACGAACGAATGGCAGGCTTGTCGAATAACCGCGACAAGTCTGCCATCGTCATGGCCGCGCGCGAATTGCACAACCCAACAGAGGACGTGATGTCTTATATATTGAAGGTCTCGATCATTGGCGCGACGGCGATCTGCGTGTCTTTGGCCTCCACTCATGAATTGAAGGCGGAGGTCGCAAGCTGTCCCTCGCCGATACCGCTGGGTCTGACGACGGCGCTCACCGGCAACCTGGCGCTGCTCGGTACGCAAGCCCGCAACGGCGTCGAATTTGCAGTCGACGAAATCAACGCCGGCGGAGGCATCGGCGGCAAGAAGCTGGCGCTGACAACGGAAGATACCGGCGCTTCCAGCACCGACGCGCTCAACACGATGAATCGTATTCTCGAGGGCAAGCCCCTAATTATCTTCGGCTCGATGATCAGCCCGCACGTCTTTGCCCAGACGGAGGTCGTCACCAAATCGGAGACACCCTTCCTGGTCGGCGCAACCAATGCAAAGGTGACCGCGCAGGGCAGCAAATGGTTGTTCCGCACCCACGTCCACGACGGACAGCTTGCCGATTTGATCCCCGAATATCTGGTGAAATCGCTTGGCAAGACCAAGCCCGGCATCATGGCCGTGGCGGACGACTACGGTCTCGGCGCTTCCAAGGGGATTCAGGCCTCGCTCGCCAAACTCAAGGTAGCGCCCGTGGCGGTGACGTCCTATGCGCCGTCCGACAAGGACATGAGTGCGCAGTTGCTCGAAATCAAGGATAAGGGCGCTGACAGCCTGATCCTGTTCGGCCGTCCCGCCGATGTCACGCTGGTCATCAAGCAAATGAGCGATCTCGGGATCAAACTCACCACGATCGGCAACGCCAGTATCGTGGCGCAAACCACCCTCAACAACCTGTCGGCCGCGGAGGCCGACGGCGCCTACGCCATCGGCGGGATGATCCCGCAAACCTCGACGGATGCGAAAATCCTGGATTGGTCAAAGCGTGTTCAGGACAAATACAAAGTGCCGGCCGACAATTTCACCGTGTCGTATTACGACACAGTTTATATGCTGAAATCGATCATCGAGAAAGTCGGCTGCGACAAACCGGCAATCCGCGATGCACTGGCCGCCACCAAGGACTGGAAAGGCATGCTGATTTCCTATCAGGCCGACGCGCAAGGCGATCTGGCGCACACGCTTGGTATCTATCGCAACAAGGGCAAAACGCCAGAGTTAGCCGGCCCAATCAAAGAAAGCGGATACTGATCCCTTCATGGGCCAACTCGTCGTCAATGGCCTGGCGCTCGGGAGCATTTACGCTCTCGTCGCGCTGGGCCTACTGCTGATCTTCAACACGGTGCAGATCGTCAACTTCGCGCAAGGCCAGCTGCTGATGCTCGGGGCTTTCGTCGGCATCAGTTGCGCGGTGACGCATGAGCTGCCGGTGGCCGCCGCGTGGGCCATCACCGTGGTGGCCATGGCGCTGGTCGGCATCGTGTTCATGGTGCTGGTCTATTTTCCGCTGCGCGGGCGTCCGGCATTTCTGGTCATTCTCACGACGATCGCGATGGGCATCGTGCTTGAAAACCTGGCGCTGATCATTTGGGGCCCGCTGCCGGTGTCGCTGCCCTCCCCGATCCAAGGTCCACCGCTGCGTTTCGCCGGCATCGTCATTTCGATGCATCAGCTCTTCATCTTCGCCACGCTGGCCGTGATCCTGCTGCTGCAATTTTTCTTCCTGACCAAGACCCGATTCGGAATCCTGATGCAGGCGACCGCGCAGGACCTGCACACCGCGCGCCTGGTCGGCATTCCGGTGAACCGCACCATTGCGGTTGCTTTCGCCTTCGGCGCCGTCCTGTCGGGTATCGCGGGACTGTTGGTCGCGCCGATTTTCCTCGCCGAACCGACCATGGGAGGAAGTCTCGGCCTGAAAGGATTCGTCGTCAGCGTCATCGGCGGCTTCGGCAATCTGCCGGGCGCGGTGATCGGCGGTTTGTTTCTTGGCCTCGTCGAAACCTTCGGTGCCCGCTACATCTCGTCCAACTTTCGCGACGCCTACGCCTTCATTGTCATGATCACCGTCCTTATCGCGTGGCCCCGCGGCCTGTTCGGCGAGAAGAGCAGCGAAAAGGTCTGAGATGAAAACCTCCGGGATCAAGAGCTGGCCCATTCTCGCGGCGGGCGTCGCCGCAGCCTTTGCGGTTCCAGCCATCGCCCAGGATGGTTACATCATCCAACTGCTCAACATCGCCATTCTCAATGCGATTGTCGTGCTCGGACTGAATTTTGTGACGGGCTGGGCCGGCCAGATCAACTTCGGACAAGCCGCGTTTTATGGACTGGGGGCATATACCACCGCGATCGCAACCAAGTCCGGCATGCCATGGATCGCGACGCCCTTTCTGTCGGTCATTGTCGTGATCGCGGCGAGCCTGATGCTCGGCCTGCCAACCATGCGCCTGCGCACGTATTATCTGGCGATGACCACCATCGGCTTTGGCGAAATCATCCGGCTGATCATCGTGCATTGGGAGCCGGTGACCGGCGGCACCTCCGGTTTACGGGCCATTCCAGGCATCAGCATTTTCGGGTTCGGACCCCAGGGACAGGTGCAACATTACTATCTCCTGATCGCCACGCTGGTGCTGGCGGTCGCGATCGCCGCACGTGTTCGCAATTCGGTTTTTGGCCGCGCGATGATCGCGACCCGGGACAGCGAAATCGCGGCCGAGCAAAGCGGCGTCGATACCACGCGGACCAAGCTGCTCGCCTTCATGATCGGCGCGGTCTATGCGGGACTTGCGGGGTGCCTCTACGCGTCTTCGATCCGCTTCATAAGCCCCGACAGCTTTTCCGGAACGCAAGCGATCCTGCTGATGACCATGCTTATTGTCGGCGGCATGGGTTCGATCGCCGGCTGCGTCATCGGCGCGGTGGCCCTGACGATACTGCCCGAGGCGCTACGGTTTCTCGGTCAGTGGTATCTCGTGCTCTATGGCCTCGGCGTCATCGCCGTCATCGCGCTGGCACCGGGAGGCCTGGCATCTCTCGCATCGCAACTGCAACTGCGGCGGGCGGGAGCGCGATGACTCCCGAACCGATCATTTCCGCCCGCGGCGTGACGCGGCGGTTTGGCGGGCTCGTCGCCCTCGATAGCATCGACCTCGACGTGCCCAAAGGCATCGTGCAGGCCATCATCGGCCCAAATGGTTCAGGCAAGACCACGTTGCTTAACGCGCTGAGCGGGGCTTCGCATGCCGACATCGGCTCGATTCGCGTCAGTGGCCATGAGATTTTCCGTCTCAAGCCACACCGGATTGCGCGGCTCGGTCTGGCACGAACATTCCAGAACATCCGAATCTTCGATAATTTGAGCGTGATCGAAAACGTGAAGGTTGCCGCGGCCTGCAACAGCCAGCTGTCGCTTTTCGATGTCCTGACATCGAGCGCCCGGCACAAACATAGCGAGGTGGAAATCGATCGTGACGCGCGCGAAGCGCTTCAAACCGTCGGCCTTGCCAACCGCGCCGATGATCGTGCCACGCAATTGCCGTACGCGCAGCAGCGTCTCCTGGAGATTGCAAGGGCGTTGGCCTCAAAGCCAAGAGTTCTATTGCTCGATGAACCCGCCGCGGGCATGAACATGACCGAAAGCATGACGCTCCTGGACACCATCGCCAGGCTGAAGAGCCGCGGCATCACCATCCTGCTGGTTGAGCACAATGTGCGGCTGGTGATGGGCATCAGCGACCGCGTCGCGGTGCTTGATTTCGGCAAGAAAATCGCGGAGGGCGCGCCCTCCGAAGTACAGCGTAATCCATTGGTGATCGAGGCCTATCTCGGCAGGCGGCACCGCCATGCTTAGGATCGATCACCTGAGAGTGTCCTACGGCCACATCGAGGTGTTGAAGGGCATTTCATTCAGCGTCGAGATGGGCGAAATCGTCGCCCTGATCGGCGGCAACGGCGCCGGCAAGACCACGACGCTCAGCACGATCTCTGGGCTGGTTCGCCCTTCCTCCGGCACCATCTCCTGGAAGGGCGAGAACATCCACAATGCCGCGGTCGAAGCCATTGTCGGGTCGGGCCTCGCCCACTGCCCCGAGGGCCGGCGCATTTTTCCTGGTCTGACGGTGCGGGAGAATCTCATCACCGGCACGGCGGCGCGTTCCCGAAACAAGCGCGAAGTCGATGAAGATCTCGCGCTGGTGTTTGATCTGTTCCCCCGCCTCAAGGAGCGGCTGAAGCAAGGCGGCTGGTCATTGTCCGGCGGCGAGCAGCAGATGCTGGCGATCGGCCGGGCCCTGATGGGCCGTCCGAGCCTGTTGATGCTGGATGAACCGTCGCTCGGGCTTGCTCCGATCGTGATCGAGCAGGTGTTCGACCGCATCCTCGAACTCAACAAGCGCACCGGTCTCGGCGTACTGCTGGTCGAGCAGAATTCGGCCATGGCGCTGGAAATCGCGAACCGCGCCTTCGTGCTTGAAACCGGCGTTATTACCCTGTCCGGACCTTCGGCCGTCCTCGCCGATGATCCGCGCATCCGCGAAGCCTATCTTGGCGGCTGAGCGGGCAGCCAAAGTATCGTCCAGTCCGGGCCAGCACCGACCGGCGGAACGGCCGTGACAGGCTGCGACACAAATGTCATCTTTGATTTTCGATCAGCAAACTTGCATGCTGGGAAAAAACAGAATTAGCTGCGGCACCGCAGGTTTGTTGGGGGATCGAATTGCACATGAGCGACAAAATGGGACGACGGGACTTTTTGGGTACGGCCGCACTCGCCGTGGCGGCGGCAGGGCGCACCTCGCTGATCGGCACGGCCCAAGCCGCATCGGAGACGAGCGGGGACATCACTTCGAAATCGGCCAGTGAGCTTGCCAGCGCCATCCGCTCCAAGCAGCTGAGCTCCAGGGCCGTTGTCGACGCGCACCTCGAGCAGATCGCGAAGGTCAATCCGAAACTCAATGCCATCGTCCAGCTCACGGCCGACTCGGCGCGGAAAGAGGCAGACGCGGCCGATGCGGCGTTGGCGCGCGGCGAAATCATGGGTCCGCTGCACGGCGTCCCCATTACGATCAAGGATACGCTAGAAACGATCGGAGTCATCTGTACCGGTGGCACCAAGGGCCGCGCGAATTTCATTCCCAAGGCCGACGCGACCGCAGTCGCCCGGCTTCGCGCCGCGGGCGGCGTCATCCTTGGCAAGACCAATGTGCCGGAACTCGCCGGCGCGATCGAGACCGACAATCTCGTCTACGGACGCACCAACAACCCCTATGATCTCGCACGGACACCCGGCGGCAGCACCGGCGGCGAGTCCGCGATTGTCGCAGCCTGCGGTTCGCCGCTTGGCCTCGGCACCGACGCCGGCGGCAGCATTCGGATCCCGGCACATTTTTGCGGCCTCGCGGCGATCAAACCGACTTCCGGCCGCGTGCCGCGCACCGGCCAATTCCCGATGCCGATGGGTGCACGCAACGCGGTGTTTCACGTCAGCCTGATCGCGCGCAAAGTTGACGACCTCGCGCTGGCCTTGCCCATCATCGCGGGCCCTGACTTCCGCGACCATTCGATCGTCGGAATGCCTTTGCTGGATTCAAAGGCCGTGACGTTGAACGGGTTGAAACTGGCGTATTACGAAGACGACGGTGCCGCAACTCCGACCAAGGAAATTGCCGCCGCGGTGCGTGATTCCGCTAAGGCCTTCATGGACGCCGGCGTGAAGGTCGAGGAAAACCGTCCAGTCGATGTTGGCAAGGCAGCCACGGTGTATTTCGACATGAGCCGCGGTGACGGCGGCGCCGGTACCCGCGCCTTCCTGAAGAGCATCGGTAGCGATCCAATCTCCCCGCTGTTCGAGAAGGCCTTGACCAATTCGGTTGCGCCCGCGATGGCCACTACGACCGAGGCACTGGCCGCATTCGTGCGATGGGACGCCTTTCGCAATTCGATGCTGCGCTTCATCGAGAATTACGACGCCGTGCTTTCAGCGGTCGCGCCGTATCCGGCACTGCCTCACGGCACGAGCTTTGAGGAAGAAAACCGCCGCGGATTTGGTTA
>Ga0137403_10008955_pt1 | contig 11159 bp, 10 predicted proteins | sample CZOMad2_1_16fung_FD_122057 | JGI IMG/M metagenome (GOLD analysis project Ga0137403, IMG submission 122057) | Vadose zone soil fungal communities from Angelo Coast Range Reserve, California, USA - CZOMad2_1_16fungal (Hybrid Assembly) | ecosystem: Environmental > Terrestrial > Soil > Vadose zone...
TCTGATTGGCAGTGTCCGTAAAGGTCTTGGTGACAGAAAAAGCGTAACCGGATTTCACCGGCATCTCCTTGTCGCCGGTCGCTGGGGACTTCAACTGCATGCTGCCGCCGCCGACTTTGCCGCAGGCTCCAACTACGAGCGCGAGCGTAATCAGGCAGGCAGTGAAAATGATTTGTCGAACGAAAGTTGTTTCAAGAGCTCTGGTCTGGGGCATGTTTGATCTCCTCAATGAAAGTGAACTTCAAAGTTAAGCACAGAAAGCGCGGGCGCAGTCGAGCAGGGGCTTTTTACGGGAAAAAGCGTGGCGAGTCAATGTTGGCGCGAACCGATTCAGTGGTTCCAAATCACGACATTGCCGAAAGCTCCGGTAGTTCTCGCTTAAACGAAAGTCTGATGGAGTCCTTCGCCGGCGGCTGACTCCAGATGGGAAGTCTGCGGCCGAGGAAGTGTTCCTGCACCCGTGCGCGAAAGTAGTGTTCGTGGTCCCACTCGACCTCCGCCATCTCCAACAGGCAATCAACCAGATCGCTCCGGCCGCAGTCGCGCGCATGTCGCGCGGCGGTTTCATACTCGCGAATGTTTCGACTCTCAAGGCGACCGGCGCCGTACATTGGCGCCAACCAACCCATCACGTGACACAGAAATCCCAGCGTGCGGCCGATAAAGTTCGCCCGCGTTTCGCGTCGCGGCTCAGGCGCGCTGGCCAGGCTTGAGAGCATTTCACCCACGAGCTGCCGATGACGCCACTCGTCGTTCTCGATGGCTTGAATCGCGGCTTTCTCGTCCGCGTTGCGCACGGACTTCCAGTGCCCGCGATAGGCATACGCCGCCGCCAACTCACCTGAGTAGGCCAACTGGAGCAGAGCGATAAGCTTTTGTCGACTCTCAGTTTCGGGGAAGGTCATCAGTGCACGGGCGTCGAAAGTTCAATGTCTGGCCTTGCGATTCCTGAACCTGACTGCCGGCGGAGTCCAGGTGATTGAATCGCCAATGATACCCTGCTTCACGCTAATCAGCTCCAGTCTTTCCGGCGTCACGGCAATGAGTCGATAGTTGCGATCGGGATAGAAGTCCTTCCACTCATCCTTCCAATGTCGCGCCTTTTCAGCCGCGTCACGAACGATTCGCGCGCGGCCTGAGATGGTGACATAGGCTTGGTCGTCGCGCACAAAGTAATAGAGGGTGACGTGGTTGTGGTGGCGAATTTCGGCGACTTTGCGGCTCTTTGGATTAGTCGCCAGCCATACGACCATGTTTTCTTCGGGCGGGAACGGATCCATCGTGCGAGCGTGCACCCGGCCGTTTGAGTCAAGTGTAATCAACGCACAGAAACGGGCGGCCTTCATGATCTCGCGCGCGGTTGAGATCAGACTCTGTCGGTCGAGATGCGCTGGTTGTCTGGGCTGGCTGCGAACGCTGGACGCGAAGCCTACCAAGCAAAGCAGGAAGAATACTTTGGTCAACCGCTGCGACTGACGTTCTTTTGAATTCATGAACTCTTTCCCCTGATGCTCCACGCTTGGAATCACGAACAGGCTATGGGAATCCCTGAACAAGTTAAAGAGTGTTTGCATTGAGCCCGCGAAGCGGAACCCCAGGAATCGTTGGAGCAAAGGGAAAAGCCCACGAAGTGGGCGACAGTGTTCATCATGAATAAGTCGCAGCTCTTGCGCTGTCGCGCACTTCGCGCGCTCGGTTGTCTTTCTTATCGTTACCCTGGGGTTCCGCTTCGCTCCACCCCAGGCTTTATGCTTCCACCTGCTACGCGGGCTTAAAAAAGTCTTCATGCCGAGCGCGTAGACGCCTTACTGGTTGTCGGGTGTGTTGACCTTGACGTCCTTGATCTCAGTCGAGAAGCGGATGTAGTTGCTAAAGGTTGAAAGTGATTCGTTGGTGATTCCATCGAAGAGTTTCTGATAGTCGTCGCCGTTAATGCGCACCACATGCGGCAACCAAACGCCTTCCGGCAAGCGCATCATCTCGACGTAAACTGCGGGAGGTCTTTCGCCTGTCGCCGCTGGCGGATTGACCGCGCTCGCACCGTTTGGAGTCAACCGGGGCCAGCCGATGAATCGGGTCACGATGCGGTCCTGGGCGTCGATCCAAATCTCGCCGGTGAGCTGCGCAATATATTTCTCGCTATCAACAAATTGCACCCCAGGGCGCGGAGTGAAATTGAAGACCAATGTTTCCCGCCCCTCATGCTGTTCGCGACGCGCCAGAGTGAAATCACAAGTTCTTAGAAAAGTATGAATCGCCAGCGCCGCGCTGCCCTTGCTGGAAAAGCTTGAGTGACTGGTGGCGCTGTGCACATACATACCGAGGGGCAGCATTCCCTTCACGTCGGGATTTGTCTCGGCCGGCGATGGCGTTTCGCGCGCGTTTTTCTCCTCGGCCTTTTCCAGGCGCTCGCCTGCTTCCTTCCGGGATTTTTCCAGTTCGCCTGCGGGCACGGGCACGCCATTACGATGCGTAGCCACCAGAATCCCCTTGGCGTGCGTCCCGCTCTTCAAAGTCGGAATGAAAACTTCGTAGGTGGTGCTTTCTTCCTTTATCTGCCCCTTCTTGTCCTTCGAGTGCCCCGCCGAGTTCAGAACGTAGCTGTACTCGGCCATCATATCGCCGGAGCCTTTGCAATATGCTTCTTTCACCAGAGCGGGGATGTCGACCGCGCCGTCGATTGAGGCGGGCACGACTCCTGCGCAAGCCTTGGGAATTCTGCTGGCGCGTTTCCCGAGAGTGACGCTGGTGTTTTGAGCGAAGGTTGGCAAACAGCACCACAATGTCAGGAGAATTAGCGCGCACAGATTAGGTTTATGGTTTGATTGCATAGTCTTTCACGAATGCCTGAGGAAAGGATTTCAAAGTGAACCGGAGTATAACAGCGCGGCCGCGTTTCCACGACGCCTATGTCGGTTTCGAGTCTTGCGGCTGCTATCTTCTCGGCGCTACATAACTCCGGCGCGCTTTGACGACCAACTTGGTTTGCGAGTTTTGCAGCGGCGGCGCCAGGTCGATCTTCAGTTTCCGCGTCGTCCCATCGCGCTTTTTGTTGGAAGAGACAAAGGCCAGGTTGTAGCGGCTGCGCAGGTGATCCATGAGCGTCTGAAAGGTTGTGTTGAGATTCTCTGGCTTGTCGGCGAGGACTTCGCCGCCAGTTTCATTGGCCAGATTCTGAATGTCGAGATAACCCTGTCCCTGCACCTTTCCAATCCGACTGGCCCAGATCATGACGCCGTTTTCGATTACTTGCCCCGTCGTCTTCGGAATGATGCCGCAGACGACGCTGCCCGATTCATAGATCGCCTGGGCCGCCGATTTGCCCGACGGACTGTTGGGACAATCAAAGTTGCGAGTGACGCCGGTAATCAAAATCACTACGCGACGGCCGACCGGGTTGCTGGATCTGATCATGTAGTCAGCGGCGTCAAAGAACAGCGTGTTGAGACAGTGGTCCGCTTCTTCGTCGTGAGCGGGAACGCGATTCAGCGCATCCTCGGTCAACGAGCGATCGCGGGTGAAGCGCTGCAACAGACGCGTCGTGTTGTGATAGGTCATCACCGCCACTTCGTCCGAAGGCTTTAGCCGCGCGATCGCCTCACTCGCGGCGCGATGCACTTTATCTCCAAACGGATCGAGACAACCGCCACGATCGATCAGCAAAAGCACCGACAGCGGCAAAGTGTCCTGACTAAAGTGGGTGATCTCCTGTTTCGCGCCATCTTCGAAAAGCAGGAAGTCCTCTTTCTTCAAACCGCCCACCACGCGCGCAGTTTTCTTTTGCAGCACCAGCGCATCGACCGCAACAAGATCGACGTCCACCTTCACGACGTCTGCCGCCGGCAGCGCAGACATCTGGTCTGCATCGCTTGAGTTGCCCGCTGGCGTCGACGTGTTATTCGCGCTGACTCGTCGTTCCCGCGTTTGGCACGTGACCCGGAACGACAACAAGAAGAAAGCCAGCGACAGCAGCACGGTAAGAGAAACCAGGAAAAGAAACGGTAAGTTCGAGGTTCGGGTTTTCATAAGCTCTCTCCGTTGAAGCGCAGCGATTACAGCGGCAGTGGACAGCATCGACTCCGGCTGCCAATTGCTTTTTGCCTACTTCTTTCGCGGGGAGAGTGCTCTGGGTTTAGCGCGCAATATGGATGCGCGCCACTATGCGAGTTCCAGCGAATACTACCGCAAGCCTCGTCTGGGGGAAAGACGTTTGGAGAGTCGGAAGTGTTAACGGTCGCGATTTTCCGTCCCGGAGTGGAGCGCGGACATCCTGTCCGCCAGCGTGCGCAGCACGCTACATTCTGGGCCCCGAGGAGCGTTAACGATGTTCGCGCTTCGCGCTCAGGCGGACAGGATGTCCGCGCTCCATTTGCTACCATGTGCTGCTGACGGGATGGGCTTCGGTGTTAAAGATGACCTTGTCGAAGTCGAGAGTCCGGGGCGGAGCGAATAAGAGATAGAAGTATTTGAACGTCTCGGCGAAGAGGAAGCTTTGCATTGAGTCGGCTTGCTCCTTCGTCACGACACTCTTCAGCGCGGCGTAGCCGGCGTCGGCGCGGCAATACTTCACAAAGTCTCGGAACATCATCTCGGCCATTTGCTGATAGTGTTTCGGGTCGAGACGCTTTGAAGCGTGCGGACGGGAGGTCCGCGCTCCCAGCACTGCATAGTGATAGAGATAATAAGTCGATTCGACAATCTCTGGTCGCAGAGGATAGCCGGGCGCGGTGACTTCCATTGATTGATAATTGATCTCTTCCGGTTCGATGCCATACTTCATCCACATCTTGTACGAAGACTCTTGCAGCAGGCTGGCGCGATTGAGATCGCCTGACAGTGCCAGCACCGCCGGAAAGAACGCGTCCAACGCGCCGTAGTTGGTAGCGGTTCGCTGGCCCGTGTTCATGTCGGCATGCCCGTACCACAACTCCGGCTTCATTCTGCCTTTGGTCTCGTCGCGCAGGTATTGATTAATCGCGGCTATGCTGTCGGTCCACATTCTGCGGCAATCCTGATCGTCGAACAGGATCGCGCACTTCAAAAGATATTCGTAGTAACTATCGATCGCCCCGCTGATGTGACTGTCGGTGTCAGTCCATTTTCCCGTCTCGACATTGATCCACGTTCCGACCAGACCAATGGGCGAGCGGCGATTGTAAATCTCAACCAAAGCGCGCTTGGCCTTCTCGTAGAAGATCGGCCTGTGCGTAAGTTTGCTGAGCGTGCCAAACTCAATCAGCAGAGTCCCCGCCTCCGCCGGATTGGTTACGTTGCCGCGCACTTTGCCGGTCTTGAGATTGACGTAGCGATAAGGCAGGCCGGTTGGCGAAGCAAAGACCGGCAGCAGGCGGTTGCCCAAATCCTCCGCCAGATTCAAAAGACGCTTGTCGCCCGTCATTTGGTAACTCGAAAGCAAACCGCCGAGCAGGCGAATCGTGATCTCGAAGTTCTGCACGTCAAAGTCCTTATTGAAAGAAAGATTCTTGACGATGTATTCACGCGTGCTCCTGGCTTCATCGTTCAAGCCCATCAGGATCATCGTGTCGAGAGCATCGACCGGCGTCATCAACAAAGGCTCGGCATACCAATCGTGATAACTCTTGCTCAGCGGTTTCAGATCATCATGACCCCAGGCGTATTGCTTGTAGCCATGCCAGGCGTGGAGAAATTCAGAACGGACTTGTGCCGCGAGCTGCGCTTTGCTGGCGAGTTGTTGGGAACAGGTGATGGGTGCAGCGACGACTGCAATTACGACCATGCCAATCAACTTTAAGACGGAAGATCTCGTCCGCAGCGTTTTAACTCTTCTTTCAGTTTGCATATCTTGGCTCATGATTAACGGCTGCGCCGACTTGATGGACGCCGCCAAGCTTCGCTCGACCTACTCAACGCGGATGCAAATTTGCGAAGCCGGGAACGCAATTCCCGGCAGCCCGGTTTTGATCCATACCATCAGCGTGTTAATGCCTGGCTCCTTCGACAGGGGCACACGGACGCGAAACCGGTTGCTGCTGTCAATATCGATGCTGCCCTTGCTTCCATCCGCATAAGTCATTCTTTCAGGTAATCGCGGTAAGAATCTGCTCATCTCGGGTGGCATGCCGTACGAGCGAGGTTCACGGAGCCAGTCAATTTTTGGCGCTGATGGCAGAGGCTCATAGAAAACCTCGACGCCATTCAAAAAATGGCTGAGGTTAAGCTGGCCCCTCAGTACTACCGTGGTCTTGATTTTAGCTTCGCGCGGCAAAGGATCTATTTTGACCCATCTTGAGAGATACAGCTCATCAATTCTTAGGCTGCGACCTAGTATCGCGATCCCAAAACCTACGTGCGTATGCCGGGGAAATAGAATCGTTTTGCGATGACCGTCTTTGGGCGGCACCTCCCGGAACATTGACTGGTGCATTTCATAAAGATCTTTGGCGACACCCGTCGTGGTCAGCGACTGAATGTTTTGGGCTGACGAGACATTTTCTTGCACGGCCTCGGTACCGCCGGCGAACGAGTAACGATGGTAAGGCTTCCGCCCGTCGCTGCCCCAGTGACTGAGAAAGTCGCCCTCGACCATATCACGCGCATGTTCGCGGGCAACCTTGCACGCCAGCTCGTCAAGCTGAAGCTGGCTCAGACCGGCGCTTGCACGTTCAGCGTTAACTTGCTTCAGCAGTTGTTCCCGGGCAAGGGGCAGATCGTCCTCGCCGAACCGGCCACGCTCTAACGGTATCTGGCCGCGCGCGATCGCACCGAGCCCCAGCGCGAGCGGAGCGGCGGCTTTAATAAAAGAACGACGACTGATTTCAGATCGAACCAGATCGGGACCTGACGGGCGGTTGAACGTAAAGGATTCTCCGGTGCGTTGCTTCGTCATTTCATTCACTGAGGATGCAAATCTCGGCGGCGGGGAAACCCTTGTCTGCCGGCACCCGTCTGACCCAGAAGACCAGAGTGTAGATGCCCGGCTCGTCTTTAAAAAGTTTTGCGGGTACGCGGAATTTCCCGTCCCGTCTCCAGACATAATCGCCACGGCTGCCATCCGGATACGTGGTCCCTTCCAGAGCTTTCGGACGAAGCGTCACGTGCAAATCCGGTAACGCAACCGGTCGTGGCTCGCGCAGCCAGTCGAGAGCCGGCGGCGTGGGCAGCGGTTCAAAGAAAACATCAACTTGATTCAGGAAGTGGCTCGGGTTGAGCAGATTCCCGGTCACTACTATGGTCGATTTCCGCCTGGCCCGCCGCGGAATTGGATCTACGCGAAGGTAACGGGCCAGATAGAGTTCGTCGAGCCTGAGACTGTGTCCCTGCAAGGCGATCCCGAAGCCAACGTGCGTGTGGAAAGGATCAAGAATTGTCTTGCGATGACCGTCGTTGGGCGGAGTCTCTTCAAGCATCGAGACGTGCATGTCTCGCAAGTCCTGGATGACGGCGGTTGGAGTTACCGATTGAATGTACTCGGCGGCGGAAGCATTCTCCTGGGCGGCGTCAGTGCCGCCGGCGAAAGAATAACGATGATAGAATTTGCGCCCGTCGCTGCCCCAGTGGCTGAGAAATTCATGCTTGACCATATCGAGGGCGTGTTCGCTCGCAACCTTGCCGGCCAAATCGTCGAGCGCTAACTGACTCAGCCCGGCGCTGGCGCGTTCCTGATTGACGAGCTTCAGGAGCTGCTCGCGGGCCAGCGGGACTTCCTCTTCGCTGAATCGTCCGCGTTCGATTGGAATCTGGCCTCGAGCGACGGCGCAGACGCCGAGAGCAAAGGGCGCGGCGGCCTTAATGAATGAACGACGGTCAATTGCAGTCTGTTTGGAGATCACCATGTGTTTGGCTCTCTCGTCTTAATTTGTGGTCCCATCCTGGATATCGCTGATCACGATTTCCGAAGTGAGTGTTTTGTGCACGGGGCACTTGTGCGAAATCTCCTGCAAACGTGTTCGTTGTTCGTCGCTCAGGTTTCCTTCGAGAGTAACCGAACGTTCAATCCGGTGCACAAAGCCTTCGGTTGTGTGCGTGCATTCCCGGCAATCGTCCGCGTGAATTCGTTGCTGGCGGACACGCACGGTGACTCGCTCAAGCGGCCAGTTCTTTCGCTTCGCATACAGCGTCACGGTCATGGAGATGCAACTGCCAAGTGCGGCCAGAAGCAAGGTGTAAGGATCTGGTCCGGCATCTTCGCCACCGGCTTCGGAGGGCTCATCGGTAATCAGCCTGTGGTCGGTTCCGTACCGGACTTCGTTCTTTAAGTTTGCGAGAGATGTCACCGTCACTTCGGTCATCGCGGAAACCTCCTGCTCTTGAATGGGGACATTCTGCTCCCGTTGACCGCTTGCAGTCATCTCTTTTGTACCGCTAAACTCCATTTGCTCCAATTAGCAGATCTTTTTATTGGTGTCTTACTTTAAGAGTTCCCGTTCGCCAAATAAGAGCGATCCACGAAGTAACACGAAGCGGAACGAGATCTGTTCGGGCCCCTGAGTGTTACTTCGTGGATCGTTCGCATCGAACCGGGCAGAGATGAAACGAAGTTAAGACGCTCCGAACGCTTTGATCAATCGAGGCCATTAATGAAAATTCATGAGTATCAGGGCAAGGAACTATTGAAAAAGTTTGGGGTGCCGGTGCCGCGCGGCATTGTGGCGCGCTCAGCCGAGGAAGCGTACCAGGCCGCGAAAGAATTGGCGTGCGAGCCGGTCGTGGTCAAGGCGCAGATTCATGCCGGTGGCCGCGGCAAGGGCGGCGGTGTGAAGCTGGCAAAGAGCGCTGAGGAAGCGCGCGACATAGCCGCAAAGATGCTCGGCATGCAACTAGTCACGCACCAGACCGGGCCCGAAGGGCGGGAAGTGCGCGTGCTTTTGATCGAAGAAGGACTGCCAATCGACAGAGAGTTCTATCTGGGCATCGTTTTGGATCGCGTCAGCAGTCGTCCGGTATTTATGGCTTCGGCCGCCGGCGGCATGGACATTGAGGAAGTGGCCGCCAAGACCCCGGAGCAGATTTTCAAAGAGACGATCGATCCGGCAGTGGGATTTCGTGCCTTCCAGGCGCGTAAGCTTGCATTTGCTCTCGGGCTGCCGGCCGCGCTGGTATCGCAAGCTGTAAAGTTCATGCAGTCGCTCTACACCGCATATGAATCGATGGATGCGACTTTGATGGAGATCAATCCGTTTCTGCTGACTAAGGACAATCGCCTGATCGCCCTCGACGCGAAAGTGAATTTTGATGACAACGCGCTGTTTCGTCACCAAGAGTTTCTCGATCTGCGCGACCTGAATGAAGAAGAGCCGCTGGAGATTGAGGCGTCCAAATTCGATCTCAACTACATCAAGCTGGACGGGAACATTGCCTGCATGGTCAACGGCGCCGGTCTGGCCATGGCCACGATGGACATCATCAAACTCGCGGGCGGCGAGCCGGCGAACTTTCTCGACGTGGGCGGCGGCGCTTCGCAAGAGCGGGTCGAAGCGGCCTTCCGGATCCTGCTCGCTGATCCAAACGTGCGCGCGGTGCTGATCAATATCTTTGGCGGCATCGTTCGCTGCGACATGGTCGCGCGCGGCGTGGTGGGCGCGGCGAACAATCTCGGCGTGAAGGTGCCGGTGGTAGTGCGTTTGGAAGGAACGAATGTTGAAGAAGGTCAGCGTGTGATTCGTGAATCGGGTTTGGGTTTTACTGTGGCCGATGGGATGAAGGACGCGGCTGAGAAGGTTGTGGCTTTGGCGGCCTAAAGCGAAGTGCGGCTCTGCCGCCTGATGTGCGGAAAGCTTTTTTTTAAGCCCCGTCAGGGGCGAGATGTTTATAGTTCTCACGGCTCCTGATTCTGAAAGCTCCGTCAGGGGCGAAATGTAACAGAGCATCGATACATGCCGCTCCTAAAGGAGCTATGACATTCATGTTGCCTGTGGTTTCTATAAACATATCGCTCCTACAGAGCGAAAGCGTCTTGACCCTTCATTGAGCAGAGGCACAGCTACCGATTGAATTGGAAATGAGTCTTCGGATACCGATTAGGATATTAGTCCAACTCAGCCGCTTTGGTCTGGCGGCTCTTTTTCTTTTCACTGCCGGAGCAAAGCTTTGGATCCTAAAAGAGTTTGCCGGGAAGGTCGCCGAACTTCTTAGTTCAGCCGCAATCAATTACGAGCGCTGGCGTTGGCCGGCCACGATTGGCGTGATAGCCGCTGAAATAATTATTGCCGGCTTGCTCATTGTGCGCCGCACGATGCGTTTGGGCGCGCTGCTGGCTGCGCTCATGCTAATGGGTTTTAGTGGGTTCGCGCTCTACTACGTCTATGTCCTGCATGGCGAGCCGCTCGAGTGCGGCTGTTTCGGCGGAATCATCGCGAGCCAGTTGGGTTTGAAGACGGCACTGAGAAATCTGCTGCTCTTGATTCCGGCATTGATTGTCTTCTTCGGAGCGCGGAAGACAGGAGACGTGTCAGAAGCCCAACCGTGAGGGAGGGCCCGATAGAATGACCTCCTCTTGGAGGGAATGCGCAAATAGCTTCCGGTTCGACGCAATTACGCTTTGCATTCCAGCCCTTGCTAACGCGCGGGCTTCTGACACGCCAGCTTCAGCGTCGCTTCATTCGCGCAATCTCATACCTTGTATTAGCAATCCGTTCCTCGGCATCCGGGTGATCGGAAAAGAGCGAGCCCAGGAGATCTGAATTGCTCTCTTCAATCCGCTGCAGCTTCTGAAACATCGTCACCATGCCCTGCGGATCGAAGCCCGCTTTTGGCATCGTGCGCACGCCGAGAAAATCCGCTTCGCGTTCTTCCTCGCGGGTGTGAATCATAATGAGACCTGACCCGACCAGTTGTCCCGCGGCAACTCCCAAATCTCTCGCGATGTCGCCGACGACTCCGGTGAGTTCACCGAGCTGCTTCGCCATGTCGTCGTATTCCTTTGACTTCTTGAGCGTCTTCAAGCTGTGGCGCGCGACCACGTGGCCGACTTCATGAGAGAGTACGGACGCGAGTTCATTGTCGTTTGCCAATCTCAGCAGCGCCGTAGTGATATAGATGTGCCCGCCGGGAAGTGAGAAGCCATTAATCTCGCGGCTCTGGATGACGTGAAACTTGTAGAGCATGGTTGGACGCAGGCTCGCCTTTACGCAGCGTTGGCCGATTCGATCTACCCGGTCAAGGCCGACGTCCGTCAGGTT
>Ga0137403_10008956_pt1 | contig 11159 bp, 7 predicted proteins | sample CZOMad2_1_16fung_FD_122057 | JGI IMG/M metagenome (GOLD analysis project Ga0137403, IMG submission 122057) | Vadose zone soil fungal communities from Angelo Coast Range Reserve, California, USA - CZOMad2_1_16fungal (Hybrid Assembly) | ecosystem: Environmental > Terrestrial > Soil > Vadose zone...
TTTACCGTGATCCTGGGCTGTCGCCCGCTACCGCGGGCTGCGGTCTTTCGGTCTGCGGTTCCTGGGGTTTCGCTGCGCTTCACCCCAGGCTTTATGCTGTCGCCCGCTACCGCGGGCTAGCCGTCCTACCTCGGGATGACGTTTTGAATTCCACGATCCCGCAGCAGCTTGTTGAAAGCGTCCAGATCTCTGTTCAATATCTCGTCCAGACGCCGGCGATGCGTGGCAAGTTGTTCTTCAAGCATCGCCTTCACTTCGCGATGCTGCGTTGTTGGTGGGAAGTCTCCACTGCCAAGGCCGTTCGCGAGATAGTTGATCTTGCTCAGCAACTTCGGTGGATACCGGACTGTATCCTGACCCTGACCGGTTAGTTTTCGTTGGATCAAGTTCTCTTCAACCTCAATTAGTTTCTTGTCGAGCTCGGCGGCCGCTTGCTTGACTGCGGCGTAGTCGGACGAAGACACGGTCGGGCTAGTGCCCCCTGCGGCTGCGGGCGAGGCGCCCGCGGTCCCAGCAGATGCGCTCCCGGGATCAAGCAGCGACGTGATGCCAGCGAGTTGGCTGCGGATTACTTCGACCTGATTGACCATGTCAGCCGCGTTTTCCAGATCCTTGCGCAGCTCAAACAGCAATGCCATCTGCGCGTTGATGTCCGCCTCCGTGCCCTCGCTATTGGGATCCTTCCTGACGACTAACTGCTGACTGGGAGTCTGAGCCGGCGCTGCTTCCGTGCCGCCGACCAGGAGTTTCACCGTGTAAGTTCCCGGCGGGAGCAACACGGACATGCGACCGCCGTCAGGCGCGAGGCGCCAGCCTTCCGCGCCGTTACGAAGCTCGGGAGCGTAAGCCGGACTGGTGCGCAGGCGAACTTCCTTTGTCTGCTCGCCGCGCAGGTCCCAGTTGACGCGATTGATGCCGGCAGTCTTTGTCCCTATCAGTGTGCGCACGGTCTGTCCCTTCGCGTCCTCGATGCGAACCTTCACGTCGCCGCTGGGAGCCGTCTTTAGGTAGTAATTGATCGACGCACCATAAGTTGGATTCTGTCCGGCTGTAGGATCGTAGTCGACTGACACGGGCACGACTGTATTGCGGAAACGATATGCGGGCCGTGGCGTGAACAGATGCGCCTTGCTGTCGCGCACGCTCGCGTTCATTTGTTGCAGCGGCGCGAGATCGTCAAGGATCCAGAAGCCGCGGCCGTAGGTCGCGATAACGAGATCGTTGAAGTGTTCCTGCACGACCAGCCAGTAAACCGGCGCGCGCGGCAAGTTTGACTGCAAAGGCTCCCAGTTGGCGCCATCGTTGAACGAGACGAACAGCCCCCCTTCGGTACCTAAATAGAGCAAACCCGCTCTCGTGGGATCTTCGCGCACGCAATGCGCGTAGCTCAGCATCGTGTGCGGAATGCCGCTGGTGATCGCGCTCCACGTCTTACCGTAATCGCTCGTCTTGTACACAAACGGATCGCGATTGTTAACCTGGTGGAAGTCAACGGTGATGTAAGCGGCGCCCGCGTCGTAACGCGAAGGCTCGATGTTGCTGACAGTCCCCAACGGTGGTAGCCCGGGAATGTTCTTCGTGACGTTGCTCCAGTTTTTGCCGCCGTCGCGCGTGAGTTGCAGCAGACCATCATTGGTGCCGGCCCAGATCAATCCTTTTTCTTTTGGCGACTCGGCAATAGCAAACACCACCGGCGCATACTCGACGCCGATGTTGTCGCCGGTCAGTCCGCCTGAGAATCCCTGTTTGCTCTTATCGTTGGTAGTCAGGTCGGGACTGATTAACTGCCAGCTCTGACCGCCGTCCGTAGTTTGATGGACGTACTGACTGCCGACGTAGAGCTTGTTGTGATCGTGCGGCGAGATTGTCAGCGGCATGGTCCACACGAAACGGTATTTCAGTTCGCCCGCCGTCGAGCCATTGCTTTGATCCGGCCAAACTTCGACGTTGCGCCCCTGGCCCGCCGTCAGGTTGAAGCGTTCGACGATGCCGCCGACACTCCCCGAACCCGAAGCGCTGGACCAGATGATGTTGTTATCAACCGGATCGGGCGTGGCCCAACCGCTTTCACCGCCGCCGACCGGCTGCCAGGCGCTGCGCGGAATTTGTCCGACACCGCCGCCAAACCCACCGCCCCGCGTGTTGCTCGGCCCGCGATACGATGGGTCGTCCTGCTCGTTGCCATAAACGAAATAGGGAACGCGATTGTCGACGGTGACGTGGTACATCTGCGCGATGGGGAGCTGAATGCGGTTCCAGGTCTTGCCACGCGTAACCGAAATCGACACACCCCCATCATTAGCTACGGCCATACGGTTGGCGTTCGTAGGATCGATCCAGATGTCGTGATTGTCACCACCGGGACTGCTGCCAAAGCCCACTCCGGTTCGAATTGTCTCGCCACCATCTAATGAAGTGGTGAAGGCGGCAGTCAGAAAGTAAGTTTCATTTTCATTGTCAGGCGCAGCCACCACGCGGAAGTAGTAATGCGTGCGGCCGCCGAGCGTGCGGTCGTAGCTAACCAAACGCCAGTTCTCCCCAGCATCGTCGGAGCGCCAGAGTTTGCCGCGATCAGTTTCAACGCCCTTCACCGGCACACCGTCTCCGGTTTCGATTAGCGCATAGACACGATTGGGGTTCGAGTTTGCTATGGCCATAGCGACTTTGCCCGTTGTGCGCGTGGGCAGTCCGTGGCCGGTGAGCTTCTTCCAGGTGAGGCCGCCATCGGTTGACTTGTAAATGCCGCTGCCTGGTCCACCGCTTTCGCGTCCCCAGGTGTGAATCTCCAGGGGCCACATGCCGGCAAACAAAATGCGCGGGTTGCTGGGGTCCATCACGATCTCGGACGCACCCGTGTTTTCATCAACAAACAAAACACGCTCCCAGGTCTTACCACCATCGGCGGTGCGGAAGACGCCGCGCTCCGGTTGTGGCCCATAGCTATGGCCCATGGCGGCGGCGAGCACGACGTCAGGATTCTTCGGATCGATGACAATGCGTCCGATGCGGCCGGTCTTCTCGAGCCCCATCAGGTTCCAGGTCTTCCCGGCGTCGGTGGATTTGTAGATGCCGGCGCCCACGGAAATGTGACTGCGAATGTGAGCCTCGCCGGTGCCTGCCCAAATTATGTTTGGATCAGAAGGCGCGATGGCCAATGAGCCAATAGACGAGACGGGCTGTCCGTCAAATATCGCATCCCAGTGAACGCCACCGTCCGTTGTTTTGAAGATGCCGCCCGAGGCCGCGCCCACGTAGTAGATGTTTGGCTGGCCCGGCACGCTGACAACTGAAGTCACACGGTTGCCGGCTGGCCCAATGTAGCGATAGCGCATCGCGCCCAGGATGTCTTTGTTAGCTTCCTGCGCCTGAAGCGCAGACAGGAAACAGAGCAAGGCGAAGATTATTGCTGAGAGTTTTGAAAACTTGGACATGGATGCGTCTCCGCGCGAGCGTCGATCACGGTCGAGCGTCGCGTTATTCGTATGTGATTGGTTAAAAGAGACTCAGCACCGGCCTGTTCAAATGGAGCGAGAGGATTATTACACTTCTCCAAGCGAAGAAGCAAAAAACAAAAGGACTAATGAGCCGCGGATGAACGCAGATGACCGCGGATAGGAATTGAGAGAGCGAACCGTTAGAGCTTGTCTCTTAGTGCGGAAAGGCTCTGCCAAAACGCCACTCAATCAACTAGCGCAGCATTGCCGCCGCACAGTGTGGAAAGAGCTCTGTACTTCCGATGCGCCACTCAAGCCACCAGTGCGGCTCTGCCGCCGCACAGTGCGGAAAGGCTCCGCCTTTCCGACGCTTGCTCCTTCCTCTTTTGAGGCTGCGCCTCAACTGGGAGGCGTAGCCTCCAGTAATTTTAGAAACTTAACGGTAAGGCAGAGCCAGGCAGAGCCTTACCGCACTGTGCGGCGGCAAAGCCGCAGATGTAGATTGACTGATATAACCTTAGTCTACTTCGAAAGTACCTTACTGCTTACTGCTTACTGCCTACTGCTCACGCCCCGTCCCAGAACCCACTTAAGAAGCGGCGGAGTTACCAGCGTAGTGACGATCACCATAATCACCACCGCGCCAAACGTTGCTGGGCCGATCACGGGTTCCGCTATCCCAGCCGCGTTGGGCAACATGAGCGTCGCGCCGATGCCCGCTATGATGAGTCCTACTTCGCCTCGCGGAATCATGCCCAGTCCGATGGCCAGACGGTTAAGGCCACGTTCCGCTACGGCCAGTGAGCAAACCTGCTTGCCAATAATTGCCGCCACCGTCAGCGCCACTACGAAGCCAAGCAGTTGGGGACGAACGAAGACTCTTAGGTCAACCTTCATGCCCATCTGTACAAAGAAAATCGGGACCAGGAAAGTTGTTACCGGTTCAAGTAACTCCCGTAGATCATGCTCGCCCCGTTCCTTGAACAACTTGAAGTGTGCTTCTTCCAACACCAGGCCGGCAGCGAAGGCGCCAACTATGGTTGCGAGATCAACCTTTGTTGCCAGCCACGAAAGCCAGAAGCAGAAGCAGATCGATAACACCAGCAGAACGCCGCGACTCCGGAGTTTGCCGGCGCCGCGGAAGATGTGCGGCACAGCATAGTGTCCAATGGCAAACGCGCTTACAAAAAAGGCCGCGGTTTTTGTGGCGAGCCAGGCCAGGTGAACAAGAGATAGCGAACCTCCCGCCATCGTGGCACTCACTGCCCCCATCACCACCGCAAGAATCAACAGGCCGATGACGTCGTCAATCACTGCTGCACCGAGAATAATTCGCGATTCACGTAACGCCAGCTTGCCCAGATCTTTTAACACTCGCGCCGCAATTCCCACGCTCGTCGCGCATAGCACCGAACCAATGAAGACGTGAACCAGGCGTGACTCGTTCGGCAGAAAGTAAGCCGAAACTCCCCAACCCAGAAAAAAAGGCGCCACCACTCCGGCAACGGCAACGAACAGCGAGGACCAGCCGACTTCGAGCATCTCGCCAAGGCTTGATTCCAACCCGACTTCAAACAAAAGGAGAATCACGCCGATTTGTGCCAACGCGCTGACAATCCCATCTGTCTTTAGTGGCTCTGCGGCGGTGAAGCCAAATAACACCAGATTTCCAATGATGATTCCACCAATCAACTCCCCTAATACTGCCGGCTGGCCGATTCGTTCAAAGAGTTCACCGCCAAGCTTGGCCACGATCAACATCGCGGCAAGCCCGATCAGAATCATCGGCGGGAGCCCGTGGGAGTCGCCCGATGCAGGCGCTGCCGTAGCGGGAGGCGCCCACACTAAGAGAGCGATTAACACCAGGGCAGGAGCTGCCAGAACGGCTATGGAACGGTTTTTCACGATGCGCTCAGAAGTAAATCGGGATTATTACATATCTGCGATATTGGTTGTTTTATCTTTGCCTGGTTTGCGTCCCGGTGGCTCCGCCTCTATAATGCGCCAAATCTTAAGCAACTCAGGTTCAGGCAGGATTCCCAAGGAATCGAACACATGAGGCGCTTAAGAGGCAAATCAATCTACAAAATGTCAACTCCTATCAGGTGGAAAGAGCGCGCACGCGTCGCCTCTCGCGACGGCAAGCGGCCGGAAACGCCGTTGCGCGCACTGGCTCTCAATTTAAGTGAGAAAGCTCGTTCTGCACTGACCGAGCCTTTCCGGCTTACAATAGAACACCATCAGATCCACTTGCGACGCTTGCCCCGGCAGCTTGACGGCTTTCGTATTGTTCAGCTTTCAGACATCCACCACAGTCCATTCACCAGCCGTGAGCAAATCGAGCGAGCGGTGGCGACGGCCAATAATCTCCAACCCGACATTGTGGCGCTGACCGGTGACTATGTTTCCAAGGAACGGGCATATGCCGCCCCTTGCGCGGAGTTGCTGGGTACGTTGCGGGCGCGATTCGGTGTCTATGCGGTGCTTGGCAATCATGACCATTGGACGGATGCCCCGCTGATCACCGACCTCTTCCGCGCCGAAGGAATGACTGTGCTCGTCAATCAAGGGATGCGTTTCGAAAATAAGGGGGCAGCTTTCTGGCTTGCCGGCGTCGACGATACGATGGTGGGACTTGAGGATTTGCCACTCGCGTTGGCCGGCTCCAGCGATGACGAGTTTAAGCTGCTGCTGGCGCACAATCCCATTATCCTGCGGCGCGCAGCCCGCGCCGGAGTCGATCTGGTTCTCAGCGGTCACACGCACGGCGGACAGGTTAGTTTGCGCTCAGAACGCAGTGCGTCTGGCCGGCCCCGCCGGCGCTTACTCAGGGGTCTGGCGCGCCAGGGGGAAACGCAGATATACGTCACCAGAGGTCTAGGCACGGTAGTCTTGCCGGTTCGTTTTGGCTGCCCACCTGAGGTTTCGCTACTCGAATTACGAACTGCTTGAGAAGGTGAATGGTGAATCAGAAGTCGTGAATAGACTTCCGAACGCGTGTTCATCTATTCATGATTTACAATTCACTATTTACTGATCATGTCCTCCCGGATTCTTACTGTTCCCAACCTGCTCACCGTCTTCCGGATGGTGCTCATTCCTGTTTTTGTCACGCTGCTTTTCTACCGCCGCTTTAGCCTGGCGTTGGCAGTTTTTGTCCTGGCCGGCCTCACTGACGGTCTCGACGGGCTTCTGGCTCGCCGTTTTAAGCAGCAATCACAACTCGGCACAGTCCTTGATCCCATCGCCGACAAACTCATGCTGGTGACAGCGTTCATCGTGCTCTCAATGCGGAGTATCTTTCCCCAACCTTTGCCAAGCCACCTGCCTGTGCCTTTTTGGGTAACGGTGGCTGTGATTAGCCGCGACGTCTTCATCATTGTCGGCGCTGCAGCCATCAATATCATGACCGGCTTTAGAGGCTTTCGGCCCTCCTGGTTGGGCAAGCTCAACACGACGGCACAGATCGGCGGTATCGCGGCCATCATGTTTGCGGCCAGCGTTCCCCACTACACGGGTTACTACCTGCCCACGGTTTACGCCGCAGTTTTCACGTTGGCCGTGCTCTCCGGACTTCACTACATCTTCTTTGCTTCAAAGCTGATGAACGAGGACCGAAAACAAGGCGTCTCGGCAGAAACCAGCTCAGAAGCCCCTCAAAACTAGGCCTGCCGCAACCTGCGAAAGCCCCGTTATCAAAGTTGACAACAGCAGGCTCACATATTATATTACTGCTCCATTCAACTAGAGTTGTTGGTGGCTTGCAAAGGGTCGGGAAAACTCGCGGGAAGCGCAAGTAACCGGCCTCCCAGACTGACAGCTTGGGGCCATCGGGCCTGGCTAAATATTGTTTTGGAGAACAAAAAGCGATGAGCAAGATTATAGGAATCGACTTGGGAACGACCAACTCCGTGGTGGCAGTCATGGAAGGCGGCGAGCCCACAGTCATAAACAATTCGGAAGGTGGGCGCACGACCCCTTCGGTAGTAGCGTTTACCAAAGACGGCAGCCGGTTGGTTGGGCAAGTGGCTAAGCGCCAGGCGGTTACCAATCCGGAGAATACCGTTTATTCAATCAAAAGATTTATGGGCCGGCGCTTTGACGAAGTGACCGAAGAGATTAAGCAAGTACCTTACAAGGTAAAAGCTGCGGGCACCGGCGACGTGCGAATCGAGGCCGGCGGCAAGGAATGGAGCCCGCCCGAAATTTCGGCAATCATCCTGCAGAAGATGAAGCAATCGGCTGAAGACTACCTGGGGCAGAAAGTAGAGAAGGCCGTAATTACGGTGCCGGCTTACTTCAACGATGCCCAGCGCCAGGCCACTAAAGACGCAGGCAAGATTGCCGGTCTGGAAGTGATGCGCATCGTCAATGAACCCACCGCGGCGGCGCTGGCCTACGGTCTCGACAAGAAGAAAGACGAGACGATTGCTGTGTTCGACTTCGGCGGCGGCACTTTCGATATCTCGATCCTTGAAGTGGGTGAAGGCGTCGTGGAAGTAAAGTCGACCAATGGTGACACGCATCTCGGCGGCGACGACATCGATGAACGCTTGACTGAATGGATCATCGAAGAATTCAAGAAGGATCAGGGAATAGATCTTTCAAACGACAAGATGGCGTTGCAGCGTCTGAAGGAAGCTTCAGAAAAGGCGAAGATTGAGCTGTCCAGCACCATGGAAACTGAGATTAATCTTCCCTTTGTGACGGCCGACCAGTCTGGTCCGAAACATCTCGCCATGAAGCTGACGCGCGCGAAGTTTGAACAGTTGGCCGAACCGATTCTTAGTCGTCTCAAATCCCCGGTGGAGCAGGCGATAAAGGATGCCGGCGTCGATGCCAAGAAGATCGACGAGGTCGTTCTGGTTGGCGGCTCGACGCGCATCCCCAAGGTCCAGCAGATTGTGCGCGATCTGTTTGGCGGTAAAGAACCTAATAAGAGCGTTAACCCGGATGAAGTAGTGGCAATCGGCGCGGCCGTACAGGCGGGTGTGCTGTCTGGCGAGAAGACCGACATTCTGCTGCTTGATGTAACTCCGCTTAGCCTCGGCATCGAAACGCTTGGCGGCGTCTTCACCAAGCTAATCGAACGCAATACGACGATCCCGACGCGCAAGTCGGAGATCTTCTCGACGGCCTCGGACAATCAAACGTCTGTCGAGGTCCATGTGCTACAGGGCGAGCGTCAAATGGCGAGCGACAATCGCACTCTCGGTAAGTTTCATCTTATCGGTATTCCTCCGGCGCCGCGCGGCATGCCGCAGGTTGAGGTGGCTTTTGACATCGACGCAAACGGCATCGTTAACGTTTCGGCCAAGGACATGGGCACTGGCCGAGAGCAGAAGATAACGATCACTTCATCTTCCGGTCTCTCGAAAGAAGAGATCGACAAGATGATGCGCGACGCGGAGTCTCATGCGGCTGACGACGTCAAGAAGCGCGAGGAAATCGAAGCCCGCAATCGTCTGGATGGACTCGTCTACCAGATGGAGAAAACGCTCAACGACAATCGCGAGAAAGTTGGCGCTGTGGCGGGCGACGTTGACACGGCAATTGCCGAAGCCAAGAAAGCGTTGGCGGAAGGTGGCGTTGAAAAACTGAACGAAGCTTTCAACCAGCTACAAACCGCTTCGCATAAACTGGCCGAAGCGCTTTATCAACAAACCGCAACGTCCGGAACTGAAACGCCTGCGGGCGATCAAGCGACAGCGGCAGGAGCTTCGCCAGCGGGGGGCGCCGGCGAAGACAATGTGATCGACGCTGAATACGTCGACGTAGACGACAACAAGTAACGTGTTGCCGATTGCCAATTGTCGATTGAAAAGAGGGCGGGGGATGAAAGATTCTTTCCGCCCTTTTAAATCGGCAATCGGCAATTGGCAATCGAAAATGTTCTGATGGCCAAGCAGGATTATTACGAAGTACTCGGTATCAAGCGCAACGCCAAGCCGGAGGAGATCAAGAAGGCTTATCGCCGGCTCGCGCGCAAATATCACCCTGACGTTAACCCCGGGGACAAAGCTTCCGAGGAGCGTTTCAAGTTAACAACTGAAGCGCACGATGTCCTTTCAGATCCGAAGAAGCGCTCTGTTTATGACCGCTTCGGCCAGTATTCCGACAACCTCGCCGACGCTCACGCGCGCGGCGCCGGACCATCCGCCGGTCGCACAACTCCTGGTTTTGATTTCAGTGGCTTCGACTGGAGCACAACTACAACCCCGGGCGGCGGTGCCGGCGGTTCGAGCTTTCGCGACATCTTCGCGGATCTTTTTGGCGGCTCGGCAAAGGAACAGGAGCCGCCGCGGCCACAGCCTCAACGTGGCGCAGATATAGAGATGCCGCTGGCCTTATCGTTTGCAGAGGCAATCAAGGGATTAACTACCAACCTCACGGTCAATCGTTCTGAACAATGTTCGCGTTGCAATGGCGCCGGCGATATTGGTGGGCCAGTGATGGTCTGCGCTACCTGCAAAGGCTCGGGCCAAGTGCAACGCGCCGGCGGCCGTTTGCGTTTTGCGCAGGAATGTCAGGACTGCGGTGGCACCGGCCGCAGGCGATCGCCCTGCTCCTTGTGCAAGGGCAAAGGCACGGTGCCCAAAACCGAGACTGTGAAAGTGCGCATCCCCGCCGGAGTTGAGACGGGTTCGCGCGTGCGGATTCCGGGAAAAGGTGACGGCGGACGACTCGGCGCGCCGCCGGGCGACCTGCACATCATTACCAATGTCGGAAGTCATAAGTACTTCACGCGGAAAGGCGACAACATTTACGTCACGGTCCCGATAACCGTGCCTGAAGCCGCGGTCGGAGCGAAGATCGAAGTGCCGACTGTTGACGGCAAAGCGCAGTTGCGCATCCCGCCTTCGACGCAATCGGGTCAGAAGTTTCGCCTGCGCCAGCGCGGCGCGCCATCCTTGCGCAAGCCCGGCGCGCACGGCGATCAGTTTGTGGAGGTGCAGGTGATGCTGCCAAAAGTGATCTCGGAAGAGACCAAGGAATTGCTAAAAGAGTATTCGAAGTTGAACCCGGAGAACCCGCGGGTAGAGATGGGTTTGGAGTAAAAACGGTCTTTGGTTTTTGGCCTTTGTAAGAAGCCACTTTTTGAGAAGCACGCTCAAAGACCAAAATCCTAAGACCCAAGACCAATACAAATGAAACGCAAACCGAAAACATACACAATCAGCGCGGTGGCGGATCAGTATGGCATCCATCCGCAGACGCTGCGTCTTTACGAACGCGAGGGATTGTTGAAGCCATCGCGGTCTGAAGGCAACACGCGTCTTTACACTGACCCCGATCTGGCGCGCCTGGAGTTGATCCTCGCCTTAACGCGCGATCTTGGTGTTAATCTCGCGGGTGTGGAGATCATTTTGAACATGCGCGAAAAGATGGATGCGATGCAACATGAGTTTGAGCGTTTCTTTCAATATCTCCAGACACATGCCGATGAGTTAACAAACTTCGCAGAGCCTCCGGCCGAAGGTACTACCGACGCGCTCGTTCCAATCACACGAACAGCCGCGCTCCGCCGCCGCGCCGCCACCCGCAGCTAAGAAGTCAAATCATATCCGGGAGCAGTAGGGACTTGCTATCGCCTAGCCGATTGTGAAGTGGGCCAGAGCGGGGGCAAGCCCACCTTCCCAACCTGAGAGACTGACTAACTAGTTCGTTAGCTGCCGCTTGAAAGCCTTTCAAGCGAGAATCAGAACTCAACTCGATTCAGCTCGT
>Ga0137403_10008957_pt1 | contig 11159 bp, 11 predicted proteins | sample CZOMad2_1_16fung_FD_122057 | JGI IMG/M metagenome (GOLD analysis project Ga0137403, IMG submission 122057) | Vadose zone soil fungal communities from Angelo Coast Range Reserve, California, USA - CZOMad2_1_16fungal (Hybrid Assembly) | ecosystem: Environmental > Terrestrial > Soil > Vadose zone...
ACGGGGGCGACCGATAACCAGGGCCGGCTGGCCAGCTTTTCATCTCGTGGTGACGTTGGCAGCCCGCTGTTTCGGCCGACGTTGGTGGCGCCGGGAGTTGATACGGTGAGTTTGCGGGCTTCTACCATTGCCGCCGCCACGACGATTGATGGCCTGACAGCAAACGACATCGGGTTGAGTCCAACTGAGACGCCCTACTACACGACCGGCAGCGGCACCAGTTTCTCTGCTCCGCAGGTCGCCGGAGTCATCGCCTTGATGTTGGAGGCTAACCCACAATTAACACCGGCCCAGATTCGCGACATTCTGCAGCGTACCGCAACGCCTTTGCCGCCGTATTATGTGCACGAAGTTGGGGCGGGTATGCTGAACGCACACGCCGCTGTTTTGGAAGCTGCCTTTTCGCAGCGACGCTTTGGTCAGTGGCGAGGCAGCATCGATCAGCGTCAGGCCCGGTTTATTAATGATGCCCCACAAGTTTTCACGGGTAATGTGACGCCAGGTCTTCAGACCGAATCAACCCTGGCGATTCCCGCGAACACCGTGTACGCTTCGGTTCAAATCGCCTGGGGCGGGCTACTGAGTCCGAATAACCTCACCCTCGCTTTGTTCGATCCACAAAACAAACAACAGGCCGAAGCTAATTCAATTAACTTGCCGGGACTTACGGGTCGACGCCAGTCCATAGTGTTAAGTATGCCAATGTCGGGCGCTTGGAAAGCCGGGATAAGAAACACTTTGGGAGCCGCAGGGACAATGCAGGGTTACACTGGCGTGCTGGCGCTGACAAAAGCAGAGTACGCGTCCGTGAGTGATATTGGCGACCTCGACTCGGCTTCTGTTTCCGAGATCTATCAGAATTTTCGCAGCTTGGTGATGTGGCCTTTGGGCCAGCGCTTCCGCCCTGCCTTTGCGGTAACACGCAGTGACTTGGCGATGGCGCTCGTCGTCGGTGGACGCGTGCCGCAGTATCTGCCGGGGCAGTCGAGCTATACTGACGTGCGCGACCGCGCCACAATGCTGTTTGTCGAAAGCGCCCAGGCATCACCCAACGGATCGCTATTTCCAGGCGCCAGCCCGGGCGGTTCTTTCCAACCCGATTTATCGGTGGACCGCCTTGCGGCTGTAATAGCTTTGGTTCGGGCGGCGGGCCTGCGGCCGCAAGCCGAGTCGGGAACCTACACGCTGACCTATACTGATGCTGCCTCAATTCCATCGTCACTGCGGGGTTATGTCGCGGTTGCGGTTCAGAATGGTTTGATCAGAACGAATGACATAACCTTCAATCCGGAGGGGGCCTTTACGCGCCTGGATCTTTCCCACGCAATGGTTCGGATCGCTACGCTGGCAACTCAATAAGCCTATCCGGTGGCACAGACTTTAGTCTGTGATGTCTCAGATAAGATCCACAGACTCAAGTCTATGCTACGACTTTCTATCCTGCCGATAGCAGCCCGTAATAAACTTCTGTCTCGTATTCAAACGCGACTCTTCCATCCTTTTGATAGGCGTCGAAGATCGCTCGCAGGTCGCGCAGCATAGGTTCGTAATTCGGATGATTCGGTTCCGGCACGAATGATGACGACAAGAGCCGGCCCTCGAGTCCCTGATAGTCAAGGGTCTGCTGAAAATTGTAGTGCGCTATCTTGCAACTGCCCGGCGCAAAGAACGAGGTGAGATCACTGTGATCCAGTTCGCGACTTACCTCCCGGTAATCGGTACCGTGTTGCAATACTAATTTCTGATAAGCGGCCATCAACGGGCTGGACTCGACAAAAAAGCCATTCCAGATAAGCACAACCCAACCGGCTGGTTTCAAAAGCCGGCTGAACTCCGTCTGGGCGCATTCACGGTCGAACCAATGGAAAGCCTGGCCGGCCACGATGAAATCGACCGAGTGATCAGGAAGCGTCGTGGCTTCCGCAGTTGCATCTACGCTGGAAAAGTTTGCATAGCTCGCCATCTCTCTTTCGCCCGCTGCGCGCATTTCCGCATTAGGCTCGACGCCAAAAACCTGGTTGCCGTTTTTCAGGAAGAGTTCGGTTAAAAGTCCCGTGCCGGATCCCGGCTCGGCAATCACCGATTCGGACGTCAGCCCGCATTCTGATTCAAGCAAAGCAATAATCGCAGCAGGATATCTGGGGCGGTACTTGAGGTAGTTTTGTACGCGGTTCGAAAAGCGTCTGGTCGGATCGAGCACGAGAGAAAATTAGCAATCCGTGCGCGCCAAGGCAATAGCCGGCATGTCATAAGCCCGACTGTGAAGGAGGGCTGGGTTCGAACAGCGCTCTGCGCTCAGCGCGGCGGTATTACGCTTGACGAGGTGCCTGGCCCGGCTGAGTAATACTTCACGAACAGCCTGAATCCCAACAACAGCGCCAGTACGAACGCAAACGTCAGCGGCAGGCGCACATCGGACTTCACCAGCATGTAATAGTGCAACACCCCCAGAACACCCGATAGGTAAACAATCTTATGCAAGCGCGACCAACGTTTTCCGCCCAGCCGCTTAACCATCTTGTCTGTCGACGTAATCGCCAGCGGCAGCATGAGAAAGAAAGCTGTCATCCCGATCGCGATGAAGGGCCGTTTCAGAACGTCGCCCGGTATCGTCGAAAAGTGAAAGAAGCGGTCAAAGGCGACATAGGTCATAAGGTGCAGCGAGCCGTAAAAGAATGCGAATAACCCCAGCATTCGCCGAAACCTGACGAGCCAATTCAACCCGGTGATCCTGCGCAAAGGCGTCACCGCCAGCGAAATCAGGAGAAAAACCAGCGTCAACATGCCGGTTGTGCGCGTGACAAACTCCAGCGGATTCGCGCCCACCTGTTTTCGGTAGACGTCCCACAACAGCAAAGTCACCGGCACTAGGCCGTTGACCAGCAGGACGAGTTTGCCGAAACGCGTGTCTTTCATATCTTCCCGGAGCGCGGACATCCTTGTCCGCCTGAGCGCGAAGCGCGAAAACACCGAAGCGTGCTGCGCACGCTGGCGGGCAGGATGCCCGCGCTCCATCTTAGTAATTCACCCGCAAATCCATCCCCTGGTAAAGATGTCCGACCTGATCGGCATATCCATTAAACAAAAGCGTGTTCCGCGAACCAAATTCGCCGATGCGGTGCTCTAACTTTTGGCTATAGCGAGGATGCGGCACGTCCGGATTCACATTCGAATAGAAACCGTATGCTTCCGGCCACTCTCTGTCCCACGTTGTCGTTGGCTCACCAGCGACCAGACTAATCTTGACAATCGACTTGATGCTTTTGAAACCATACTTCCACGGCACGACCAGCCTAATCGGCGCGCCATCCTGCGGCGGCATAGTCTGGCCGTAGAGGCCGCTGGCCAGAATCGCCAGCGGATGCATCGCTTCATCCATTCGTAAGCCTTCGACGTATGGCCAGGGCAGGCCGCTTGAGAAGGGATAGGGCATGCGCTTTCGATCGTAAAGCGTCTCGAACGCAACGTATTTTGCTGACGACAACGGTTCGACCTGTTTCAAAAGCGCATTCACCGGAAATCCAACCCAGGGAATCACCATCGACCAGCCTTCAACACAGCGATGGCGATAAATCCTCTCTTCCTGAGGTGCCAGCTTCAGCAGATCGTCGATATCAAAGGTTTTTGGCTTGGCTACCAGGCCTCCGACCTCAACGGTCCACGGTCGGGTCACGAATCCGCGTGCCAGCGAGGCCACGGCTCGCTTGTCACTGTCAAATTCGTAGAAGTTGTTGTAGTTCGTGATGTCTTCAAACGAAGTCAGCGGTTCGTTCACCTTGAAGCCGTTGCGCATGGCTTCATCAGAGGGAGGCTTGACGACGCCGGCAATCCTGGGACGCTCTTCAACGACCGCCGGCGGCGGATTCAGTTTGCGATACAGCAAGCCGGTCGCCGCAGCCGAGCCGGCCAGAATCGCCCCGCGCATAAACAGCCGGCGGTTGAGATAGGTCTTAAGATCTGTGATCTCGCTCGCTTTAATGTCGGCAGGCTTCTTAATCAGCATAGTAATCTGTTGCTATTCGCGAACGATTGGTTTCCTTGCACCTGATTTACGGAAGAAACGGGTGACTCGGTTTGGAATCGAACATGCAACCCGGAACAAATAGCTTGAACGTCAGTGTCGCAGATATTAGTATCGCCGCGTTTTTGCTTACGTCAAGCGCTTCTGAGGCCTTGCCCTTGAATGGATAACCCAGCCCCAACCACAGCGTCAGAGATCAACCCGTCTGACAGAGTCCGCCACACGTTAATTCGATGGTTGATTGTTTTGGGAGTCGGATTTGGAGTCTGGCTCCTGCCCACGCCCGCCGGAATCACGCCGCAGTCGTGGAGGCTGCTGGCTATTTTTGTCGCTACGATTACCGGTTCGATCGTCCGTCCCATCCCTGGCGGGGCCGTTGTGCTGATGGGCGTTACCGCTGTCGCGCTAACCGGCGCGCTGCCCGTGCGCGAGGCCCTGGGCGGTTATGCAGACCCAATCGTGTGGCTGGTACTGGCCGCCTTCTTCATTTCGCGCGCGATGCTAAAGACCGGCCTGGGACGGCGCATCGCGCTGCTTTTCATCCGCGCTATCGGACATCACTCGCTGGGCCTGGGCTATGCGCTAATTTCGACCGATTTTGTGCTGGCCAGCATCATTCCCTCAAATGGCGCGCGCTCTGGCGGCGTTATCTTTCCCATCGCCAAGAGTCTTTCCGAGGCTTACGAATCCAAACCTGGCGCAACCGCGCGAAAACTGGGCGCGTTCCTGATGGTGCTCTGTTATCAGTGCGACGTAATTATTTGCGCGATGTTTCTCACCGGCCAGGCTTCGAATGTGTTGATTGCAAAGTTTGCTCAACAAACGACGGGAATTGAACTTACCTATGCGCGCTGGTTTCTGGGGGCAATAGTACCGGGATTGATCTCACTGTTAGTTGTGCCGCAAATCCTTTACCGGATCTTTCCACCGGAAATCAAACACACGCCGGCGGCGGCCGAGTTCGCCAGAACCGAATTAAAGCAGATGGGCCCGATGAAGTGGCAGGAGTGGCTGTTGCTAACCGTGTTCATCGTCGTGGCTGCGATGTGGATCGCGCGGGGGCTGGGTGGATTTATTCCTGCCCTGGCTCAGGTTCCATCAGGCCGTTTGATCGCTGCGCTAACTTATTTTTCCAAGCTTGACTATGCAATTCCGCCGCTAGTGGGTGTTGCCGCCCTGCTGATGACCGGCGTGCTTGAATGGCGTGACCTGATCAGTGAGCGCGGGGCCTGGGATGTTTTCATCTGGTATGGCGGATTGGTGCGTATGGCAGAGGCTTTGGGCGAAAGCGGAATCACTAAGCGCTTTGCTGAGACAGCCGGAGCACTCACCCTCGGCTGGATTTGGTGGCTGGCGCTGGGAGCCTTGCTGCTAATTTATTTTTACGCGCACTATGGCTTTGCGAGCATTACGGCACACGCGACCGCGATGTACACACCTTTCCTGGTGGTGATTCTGGCGGCCGGCGCACCGGCGTATCTGGCAGTGCTCTCGCTGGCCTATTTTTCAAACCTCGACGCATCGTTGACACACTACGGAACAACTCCCGCCCCAATCTATTTCGGCGCCGGCTATGTTAAGCAGCGAACGTGGTGGTGGCTGGGACTGCTGGTCTCAGTGCCCAACATCTTAATCTGGACGATCATTGGCTTTGGCTGGTGGAAGCTTCTGCGTTGGTGGTAGTTTTGTTTTGTCGTAACTCTGTTGCCTTAACTGGACAAACAACCTTGATACAGTTTTGATAGTTCACCGCAGCGTGACGCGCGATTGATCGCGCTTGCTGAGATTAGAAACGATGGCTGGCTATTCTGAAACGCCGCTCGTCAAGAAGCTGGGAATCAAGGCCGGCTTCAATATCGTGTTCGTCAACGCGCCGTTAGATTTCTTTAACGAACTAACACTGCCACAGAACGTGAAGGTCAACTCGCGATCGAAGAAGCCGCTCGACTTTGTACTGTTGTTTGTTAGGAGTGAAAAGGATCTGCAGAAAAAGTTTGCCGAGTACGCTGAGCGGCTATTGGCGGCCGGAATGATTTGGGTGGCCTGGCCAAAGAAGAGTTCAGGCATCGCCACAGATCTATCATTCAACAACGTACAGAGGATTGGACTTGCAGCCGGTCTGGTTGACGTTAAAATTTGCGCAGTCAGTGACGTTTGGTCGGGGCTGAAGTTTGTTTTTCGACTGCAGGATCGCGAGCAGCTAAAAGTTCATCGTCAAAAGTAATTCCGAGTCCACGCCGGCGCTTGCCCATCAAAAAATACGCCGAGTTTGGTTTTCCACAGAATCTGTTGAAAAGCTGTGGATAGCCTCGCGAAGACTTAAGCCAAGTTGTTCTGAAAATGGAAGTTCTCGCGTTTTGCACAGCTCAGCGGCATTCACAGAACGCCCGCCTGGTCATAGCTTTAACCCGATTTGTGAACTTAGGCGCTGCCTGCGTATTCCGAGTTTGTAACAGTGCTCGCAAGCCTCGCTTAAGACAGAGGCGCTCGCAGAACGAGTGCGTTTGGCGTCATAATGTCCTTCAATGCGCGGAGATCATTGAGCGAACGAGACAAGACGGTCGCAAAAGGATTTCTTGTGTTCGAATCGATCTTAATCGGCGCAGTCGATCAGCATTGCAGCATCACCAGCAAGGGCTCTCGCTAAGTTTGCCGTGACCAGGCGGCAAAGACAAATCAACTAATAGTTGGACCAGAAATGACGACATCGAAGGTTTTGCGCGAAACATACGGCGAACGCTTTCTCTGTCGATCACGAATGCACATTTTTATTGAATCAATTTCGTTTTTCCGTATTCACATTTAGCAAGACAAGTGTGCATTGCGATCGCAGTGGATAGAAAATCAACGAGCCGTATCTTTTCTTTCTAGAGGCGTTGCGAAAGATAAACTTTTGCTTTGATGAAGTTTGCTGCACAAAATGATTACAGTTGCGCATTGGACCAAACAAAAACGAGAAAGAGGTTGCAAAAAAAAACTTCATACATATAATGCCAGTCCCTTGCTTATTCACAGAGGTGAACGCACCGGCGATCGAGTTGACGAATACGGCAGTTTGAATCAGCGGCAATTATTTAACCTCGCAAGATAACGTCAGCCTTTCCTGCGACCAACCTCGATACGCTTTGCGTTCCGCATGCGTTGATGAGTGAGGGCATGCCGCGCAGTCAGACGAGTGCGGCAATCGTCGGCGGATTTTTTCCGGCTCACATCCGGAGTTCATCGCCAACATTTAGTCACATAGGGTTCGAACGGACCGAGGGTGCAAGGCGGCTTGCCTGGCTGCGAGGAAGGTGTCTTGTTTTTGAGAACTCGTGTTGAAGAAATCGTCCCCCCAACGGAGCGCAAAGATGAGCAGACTAGCGGAAGTCAGTGTGGTTGAATTGAAAAAATGCCCACGGTGCGAAGAGTCGCTCCCGTTATCGGAGTTTGGAGTCTGCCGCGCACGCAAAGATGGACTGAACCTGTATTGCAAGCGCTGCATTCGTCAGAAGATTGCCCAAAGCCGCCAAGCCCTGCGGGAATACAAGAACGCGCGTATTAAGCACGGATCGCAGGCAGTTGAGGGGCGATCGCGGGTGACTATTGATGCCAAGTCAGGCTTTTCGGCGAGGCGCATTGCGCGAATGCTGCGCAAGCTTTCGCCGGCCGACCGAGTGCGCGAGGCCATTCGCTGTGGCGCCCGGGAGCAGAAGGAAATTGCCCAGGTCACCAGACTTCCCAAGGACGAAGTTTGCGACGCATTGGCGAACCTCTTGCTCTGGACCCGCGAGATTCGCACCCAGATGGTCAATCACAAGCGGATGTATTTTGTGAATGAAGCCGCAGAAGATTTATCTAAAGCAATGGAAGGCTCTCAGGGCAAACGAAAACGCGGCGGCCCTGACTTAAACCCTTCCTTTAGCTCAGTCGGCGTCCTGATGCCCGGAAGGAAGCCCTCTGCCAAAGGCAAGAGACGGTCAACCAGAGCGCATCCGAGCGTCAGAGCGAAAGAAAAAAAGGCAGGCGTAGGCTAGGTGTGGTTTCTCGGAAACTTTGCACGATTAGTCGCTGAAAGCGTTCAAGACTTCCTCAGCATGATCTTCAGGCTTGACCTTGCTGAAGATCTTTTTGATCTTTCCTTTTTCGTCGATCAAAAAGGTCATTCGGTTATTGCCCATGTAGGTTCGCCCCATGAACTTTTTCTCGCCGTAGGTTCCGTAACTTTCGGAAATTGCACGATCAGTGTCGGCCAGCAGACGAAACGGCAAGTCGTACTTGGTGGCGAATTTCCGATGGGATTTTTCGTTGTCCAGTGAAACTCCCAGCACTTCGATGCCGCGCTTTTTGAACTTTGCGAATGAATCGCGGAAAGAACAGGCTTCTTTGGTGCATCCGGGCGTGTCGTCTTTCGGATAAAAATAAAGCACGACCTTCTGGCCGCGCAGATCTTTCAAGCGCACGGTCTTGCCGTTGGCATCGGGTACGGCGAAATTCGGGGCTTTGTCTCCCTCTTTGAGTGTGGCTGCCATGATTTCAGATCCAATCCATCAGAATGAACGAGCAAACAGATTGTATCGCAATGGAGTGTCCGTGTCCGCAAGCCCGACCGTCAGGGAGTCCCGACACGTCGGGATTGCTTACGCGCGGGCTTCTGACACTGCAACAGGATTGAAAGGATGAGTTGCAACGGAAGATGATTGAGAAGAAAACGGCCCGGCCGAAAAAGAGCGGTGCGAAGAAGAGCGTTTCGAAAAAGAGCCAGACCTCCGGTCTGTGGATGGTCAAACAGGAGCCGGAAACTTACTCTTGGGACGACTTAGTGCGCGACGGTCGCACGGATTGGACGGGAGTGAGAAATTTTCAGGCCCGAAACAATCTGCGGCAAATGAAAGTCGGCGATCGGGTGCTGTTTTATTATTCCGGCACCGGCAAGTGCGTCGTCGGAATCGCAGAAGTCGCGAAAGCTGCCTATCCTGATCCGACGGCGGATGATTCCCAATGGCTGGCCGTGGACATTAAGCCCGTGAAACTTCTGAATGAGCCGGTGCCTCTGGCTTCGATTCGCTACCACCCAAAGTTGGGCAACCTGCCTTTGATTCGCCAGTCGCAACTGTCGGTGATGCCGCTGACAAAAGAAGAGTTCGAGACAATCGTGGGAATGGGATCGGGAAAGAAAACGAGGAAGTAACTTAGGAATCAGTCTGTCGCTCAGACCCGACAAGCTAAAGTCTTGTCGTCGCCCTCATGCCCGGCGAATGAATTTGGCCGCTAGCCATCCAACCGGAATCAGCACCACCATATGGATCCAGTCATATCCACCTGTCGTATTCCCCCCAAAGTGATTGCTGATCATTAGGAAAACTACGGGCACGGCCATGAAGGTGTTCTGCTTTGAACGAAACTTGGCCTGAGCAGCCAGTCTTTCATCAGGCTTTTGGCTGGCTTTTATCGCTGCAATCATCTTCTTCTGAGCCGGCAGAATGCGCATCCACACGTTCGCCGCCATGATAGTCCCAAAGATAGCACCCATGTGGATGTATGCGGCGCGGCCGCTCAGGACTCGCGTCAACCCATAAGCAGTGCCTACGATGAGAGCGTAAGCGATCACCGCGAACAGCTTCTCGTTTCGTCCCAAAGGCGAAATCATCAGCAGGTCATAGATCAACCATCCGAAAACGAGCGCTCCCACGCCGAGTCCGACGGCCGCTCCCAGGCTGATATCCGCCACATCTTTATCGATCAAAGCACCGCCACCGAGGTAGTAAACAATAATCAGCAGGGCGAAACCGCTCAGCCAGGTCGTGCCGGCTTCCCAGCGAAACCAGTGGAGCTTGCGCGAAAGCTCGTCCGGAACTTTCCGCTTCTCAACTACATAGAAACCGCCACTGTGCACCATCCAGATTTGCGCCGCGGTGCCGGTTGCCCGGATGGCTTTCTCTTCTTCGCTCAGCCGCGCGTCCAGCCAGGTGAAATAGTAGGTTGTGCCCACCCACATAATGCCGGCAAAGACATGCACCCAGCGGGCTATGAAGTTGAGCCATTCACTAATGATTGGATTGATGTTCATTTTGGAGTGCGCCGGCAAAGCGAAGCGCGACGGCGCTTTTTTTGGAGTGCGTCGACTAGTCGCCGCTTTTTGAAAGCGCTGACAAGTCAGCGCACTCCAAATTCAGCTTCCCCTGTACGTCGAATACCCGAAGGGACTCAGCAGCAAGGGCACATGATAATGCTGAGCCGGGTCCCGAATCGTGAACGTTATCGAGACTTCCCGATAAAACCCCTCGACGCCTTGGGATTCAAAATAGGCTTCGGTATCAAACACCAGACGGTAAACGCCGCCATGCAAAGCATAACGCGGTGGCAGCAAATCCTTTGCGCGCCCATCGGCGTCGGTAGCTCCGGCCCCGATCTGCTTCCAACTGCCGTCGGCCGTTTCGAGTTCCAGCCTGACCGCGACGCCGCCGGCCGGCTGGCCGCGGGAGATGTCCAGAAGATGAGTTGTGATGGCGCTCACTGGTTAAGAATTTTCTCCAATCTAAGCCGCGTGATCTTTCGTTGTTCCTCGGCAGCGTTGCGCAACTCAGTTTCCGAGTCATTCTTTAGTCGAGCTTCCAGGACCTTCAGCAGCTCTTCCGAGGATTTCCCTGTCGCGCAAACGATGTAAATGAAGCCAAAGCGTTGTTCGTATTCGCGGTTGCCCTCCGCCAGGGCGAAAATGACTTCCGGCGTCGCGCGCGAAGCTGCAGATTGCTCCTGTGCCGACCAACCGCGTGCTTGCTCTGACTGGGCGGCGGCGGCCTTCTTCTCGCCAATCTTCGGATGAGCACGAAAGGCTTCGAGCCAGTCTTCGCTATCCAAAGACCACCAGACGCTGTCCGCTTTCGCCAGCAGATCGTCGATGCTATTAAATGGTCGGGCGCTCGTCAGGGCCTGCCCCCAACGCGTTGAGCCGCAGCATTTTACGAACTCAGCCTGAGCATCATCAGCCGATAACTCATTCAGTCGGTTAATCGATTGATTCATTAATTCATTTTTTCATTGATTCAATGGATCAATGAATCACTCACTCACTCACTCACTCAATTTCCCCAAAAACTCGCAGACGGCTCACGCCGCCATCCGGAAAGATATTGAAGCGCACGTGCGACGCCGCGCC
>Ga0137403_10008958_pt1 | contig 11159 bp, 15 predicted proteins | sample CZOMad2_1_16fung_FD_122057 | JGI IMG/M metagenome (GOLD analysis project Ga0137403, IMG submission 122057) | Vadose zone soil fungal communities from Angelo Coast Range Reserve, California, USA - CZOMad2_1_16fungal (Hybrid Assembly) | ecosystem: Environmental > Terrestrial > Soil > Vadose zone...
GGTCAGCCACGACGACGTAAACGGTTTCTGGCTGAGTGGTATGGGCAGCAACTGCGATAACGTCACGTCCGGGAAGTCCCTCGTTGCGCTCGACCCAGTTCCTGCCGCCGTCTTCCGTCCGAAGCACGCCTAACCCGATCCCCACCACGTAGGTCACGCCGTTGCCGGCGCGCGATGCCGCTATGCTGGCGATCCGGCCGTTCTCCAAAGCGGGAATAGCGATCGTTTGCCAGCTCCGTCCTCTGTCGCTGCTCCGGAATAGCGTTCGGGCCTGAGCCTTCAGAAGCGTGTCCGTACCGGGATCATAGGCCAGAGCAAGTATGCGGTCATCTTGCTGATTGGCTCCGGCAGTTCGGATTGCGCCGGTGCCGAGAGCGAGAAGAAGCACAGCTGACAGAGCCGTAGCTTCCAGGCCGCGCGCAAAACCCTTAGGCCGTCTCATTGCATTGCCCATGGGGTTCGATGTCTCACATTGAAAGGCTGGCCGCTCCGGTTGAGACGGCCGCCTTGCCCTTGTCCATGTCACTTCTTCTCTGGCTCCGAGGGCGCGCTCTTCTTCTCCTGGTCACCCATCATGTCGCTGTACTGATCCATCATTTGACTCATCTGTCTCATCATTTGGCTCATTTGCTTCATCATGCCCTTCATCCCTTCCTGGCTGCCTTGCATCATGCCGCCCCGACCCATCATCCCGCCGTGATCGCCTTGCATCATCCCACCCCCACCCATCATCCCGCCGCGATCGCCTTGCATCATCCCGCCCCGGCCCATCATGCCGCCCTGGCGGCCTCGCATCATGTCGCATTGTTCGTTTTGCATGCCACCCTCCGCGTAGAGGGGTGGCGCGGTCAGAACGCCCGCGAGAAGAGTGGAAGCGAAAAATAGAGATGTCGTGAGCTTACGCATGGGAATCCATCCTTTCGTCGAGTGCTAGAGCCTGTTTGACGTGCGGCGACTGAGGTTCATCAGTCCCGCCATGGCAGCTTGAGCCGCGAGCTGTTGGCTGCCCCATCCCGGCGACGCCAAGCGCGGTCGGCGGCGTCGTGGAGTTCGCCGCATCGGGCGACGCCGATGTCGATTGGGTCGTGCCGGAGCGGCACGCGAGGCACAAACCGAGCCCGCACATCACGAGGCAAGGCAGCGCGCTCAAGATGATCGGCGCGAGGCCGGCAGCTACCAACCACGCCCAACCGCCGAAAGACAGGCCAGCGATGACGGCAAGGCTGCCGAACACCAGAAGAGCCCATCGATTGCCGAGATAGTATTTTGCCGAGTTCAGAACATCCCGCCCGAGCGATGACTCGGTCGTCGTGGTGGATTGTGGTGCAGTCATGAGATTTTCTCCGTCATGGTTACCTTTGGCTGTCGGCGTTACCTGCCGGAACGCCCAAGCTGCGTTTGCCGCAACGAGCGGTCGCGGTTGGTTCTGATTCATTTGAGGATCGCGCCGCATCGTCTCCGGCAATCACGCAGCTGATGAATGCGGCAATGTCAGGCGAGTCCCATTCCGCGGGCCCGATAAGCCGCCCGACCTCACGTCCCTCGCGGTCGACAAGCAGGGTCGTGGGAAGGCCAACCGCGCCCAATTGGCGCGTCGCCTTGGCTGAACTGTCGAGATACATCGCGAGCTTTTGGATTCCGACGTCGGCAAAGAATTTGCGCACGACATCCATGCGGCGATCGATCGAAAGTGCCACCACCTCGAAGTCAGCTCCTCCCAACGCGGTTTGTAGCCGGTCGAGCGTCGGCATCTCCTTGCGGCACGGCACGCACCAGGTCGCCCAAATGTTGAGGAGTACGATCTTGCCGCGAAAATCGCTTAAACTCCGGGACCGACCATCGGCGTCCTCGAATTGGATCGCGGCAACCGTCTTGGGTGCTTCATGGATGATGAAATTCCTGCTCGGCTCCTGCGCCGCCGCAATTGGCAAGGTCGCAGCGACCAGTCCGGCTGCTGCGAGGCAGACGGATATTTTGTACGCAATTGATCTTTTCGCTGACGTCATTGCTGCCGCAGCCTCCGGATGAGCGGAAGAATAGTGTCTTCGAGAACCTTCGGCGTCACCGCGCCGATGTGCTTGTGGGCGATGTGGCCGTCCTTCGTGATGACGAAGGTTTCAGGCACACCGTAGACACCCCAATCGATGGCTGTACGGCCATTGATATCGGCACCGGTGCGCGTGTAAGGATCGCCCATTGTGTTGAGCCATCTCGCAGCATCGTCGGGCTGATCCTTGTAGTTGAGGCCGTGAACGGGGACGATGCCTGCAGCATTCAGCTGCATGAATACCGGATGTTCTTCCCGGCATGCCGTGCACCACGAGGCAAAGACGTTGACCAGCGATACTTCGCCGTTGAGATCGGCGCTTGCCAGGCCAAGTGTGCGGCCCCTGACCGGCGGCAACGTGAATTCGGGCACCGGCTTCCCGATCAGTGCCGAGGGGATGGTGCTCGGGTCGCGGTTCATCCCCCAGGCGAGCGCGACAACAACACCCAAGAAAGCTATCAAAGGAACGAAAGCGACAACTCGCCCGCCCCCCGGATCTGAGACGGTTGCGGCATGACGGGCTGTTACCAGGATCGGTCCGGCACTCATGGTCCTGCCGATCGCCGCTGGCGACCGGTGCCACCGGAGATATCGGATCAGCAGCACGAATGCGCCCGCCACAACGGCTATCGCGAGCAGAAAGGCAGCCTTGACCACGATCATAGCCAATTCCTGAACTAAATCGAATTCTGCTACTGGCAGCGCCATGGCCGTCTCCGCTCTACTCGGTCGCAAATACCTTTTTGGGCGCCGCATCGTTTCCGATCTCGTAGACGGGAAGAGGTCCTGTCTTACGGCCCGTCATTCCCGGTGTGCCTGGTGGCATTCCCGGAATCGAAATGCCGACGATGGCGGGATGTTCGGCCAGAAGCTTTCTGATGGAATTCGCGGAAACGTGGCCTTCTACCGCGTAATTCCCGATGACGGACACATGGCAGCCCTCGAATTTTTCCGGGACATGTAACTGTTTCCTGATAACCGCCAAGTCCTGCTTCGAGTCGACCGTGACCTCAAAGCCGGCGCCGCGCAAATACTCGGCATAATCCAGACAGCAATTGCAATTCGGGTTTCTGTACAGCGTCACTTTCGTTTTTTTCTGCGCGGCGCGCCCCTCGTCGCCCGCGGCAACTGTTTCAGCACCGTAGCTATGACGAGCAACAGATAAACCGGCTGCAATGCTCGCGATTGTAACAAGAAGCGAGCGGCGGTGAACTTTGGTCGATCGATAGTCCGACATTGATATCCTTCCTCTTGTTAGTCGCGATGTACGATATGACGTTGAGTAGGAGACGAGCAGATACTTGTTTGATCGCTCACGGAGCGTCGTCTTTCGTGTATTGATGCTCTTATTCGGGTCCTTTTCTTTCATTGGGTTCAAACGCATTGGCTTCGCCGAGTCAGCTTCAGCACTTTTTTTCGACCAAACGCCCAATTTCCTGGAGATCCGAGAACACGATGGACGCCCTGTCCCCCTGCATACCGCCGGATACCAGCACCGGTTGGCCGCCCTTTGGACCATTCGAACTGGAATCGATTTTCAGGCGCAGGTTCATCTCCCAGAACGGGCGTTGCTTGCCGTCCGCAGTGGCCACGAAGAATGTATTCTGACAGTGTCGGATGCCCGTCACCCGATCCTCGGGGCCGGCGCCCGCCAATGGTTCTGGCGCCTGCCCGCGCACCGTTTCGGCGTCGACCAATTTTTGCGCGACCACCGACTTGGCGCCGTCCGGCGCCATCGCGATCTTGAGGAAGGCGATGAGATCGCCCCGCGCCTTTTCGTCACCAATCCCCCGAAAGGTCATGTAAGTGCCGGGCACAAAAGCCTTGGGATCGGTGAGCCACGCGTTGAGCGAAACCTCGTCCCAAATGAAGCCCTGCTCGCTGAGCGCGCTGGAATACCTCGGGAAGTTCGCTACTGAAGCGGCCTTCTTTCCCCAGAGGCCATCAAGGCTCGGTCCGGTCAGGTGCAAATTGGGTTCAAGAGAGTGGCAGGCCGCGCATGCGCCGTAGACTTTGGCGCCGCGCTGCGGATTGCCGCTGGCATGAGCCGCATCGAACGCGACTGTGATGAAGAGCGTAGCACCGACGGCAAGACAATGTTTTGTGTTCATCGAATCGCTCCAGCTCAGGCTACGCGGATGACGGCCATCATCCCGCCGTCCTGGTGATCGAGAATATGACAGTGGAACATCCAGTCGCCCGGGTTATCGGCGACAAAGGCGATGTCGGTCGTTTCACGTGGAGGTAAGAGAACGGTGTCTCGCCACTCGCGGTCGCGTGTCGGCTGCCCGTTGCGGGTAATTACTCGGAACGAATGTCCGTGGAGGTGAATCGGATGATACCAGGCGGTTTCGTTGCGGATGGCGAGAATGCAGGAACTGCCGCGTGCAAGAGCAATCATCGGCGCCATGTCGTGGCCGCTCGCGGAAACTCCGTTGATCGACCAGCCCATCCCGTGGCCTCCCATCATCCCCATCATCATGCCGCGACCGCTCATCATGCCGCCCTCCAAGGTCACGGCGTGCTTTTCAGCGTTGTCGAGATTCGGTTCTGGCATGGTGTTGGCGCGCATGCGCGACGGCGAGTCGAGTGGCGCTGTTCGTACCGGGGGCTCGTCACTGTAAGCGAATTTGACCAGCTCGTAGTTGAGATCGCGGTCGAACCTATCAACCACGGGGCCCGCCGCGGCCGGTTGGCCGACCATGTCGAGCACGAGGTCCGCGCGCATCGCCGGTCCCAGTACGACCCGCCCCTTGGGAGGCTCGTGCGGCTCGACCGGCTGGCCATCGAGCGCAACGATCAGCGGCCGATGATGCTTGAACTCGAGCGCAAAGATTCGCGCGGGTGCGGCGTTAATCAACCGCAGGCGCAATCGCTCTCCGGAACGGACGGATATTGTCTCGGGCACACGGCCATTAATCGTGACGGTATTGCCAATTCGGCCGGCCATCGTCACTTCCATCCGATTGCCGAAGTCGTTGACTATCGAGGCGTTGCGCGCCAATCGCCAGTCGCCAAGAACCCAAACGATATCGCGGTCAACTACCAGCGGCTCGGTTTCCTCGACGATCAGCGCTCCCGACAGGCCGCGGCCGACTTGCTCGGAGCTGTGGTGATGCGGGTGGTACCAGTAGGTCCCCGCATCGGGCACGTCGAATTCGTAGACAAACTTCTCACCGGGAGCGATCGGATTTTGAGTTAGGAACGGCACGCCGTCCATTGCATTCGGTACGCTCACACCGTGCCAATGAACTGTCGTTGCCTGAGTTAGCTGGTTCTCAACCTGAATGCGCAGACGTTCACCTTGGCGAACCCGAATCTCGGGACCGGGAACGCTGGCGTTGTAGGACCAGACGTCTGTGTCGGGATAAGGCGGACCGACCAGCGATACACGGCCGGGCGCAGCCGTGAGCGCGAATTTCTTCGCGGGAATCGCAGCGCCGCTACGAACGCCGCGCGGAAAAGCCGCCGCTGCGGCCAAACTAGCGCTGCCGATAAGAAGCGACCGCCTGTCAATGTTAGGCCATCGAATCGAGAGCATTGATATCCGTCCTTGACGTCGCCTTGAGATTGCGTCGGGGTCAAACAACCAGACGCGGCTCATGACCTGACGCGCACACGACACGCGATGTGTCGATACGCATCACGAGCCACGACCCTGAGGGTCGCGGCTCAGCTCAGGACGGTGGATCTTGGGGGATAAGGATCAGGGGGGATGTGGTGGTCAGCCAAAAGACCGGGAGTCAGATATCCCTGCGTTTCACCGGGAAGGAAGTCGATTGCCGCCACGTTAGGGGACACCGCGGGAACACCGGTGCAACACACTGAGCACGCACCAAGGGACAGGCCGCTCTTGCTTCCAGGGCAATCGTTACAGTTTCCTTGGGCATGTGCGTCGCTCAAGGACATCACCGCCATCTTCGCGCCCATCGACGAAGCATGCACACCGTTCACCGCCGGTCCCAAGGTCAGGGACAGGGTCAGCAAGACACCTAACAGCCGACGGACAACGTTAAACGACATGAACGAAAGATACTTATTGATGAATTGGATAGCCAGAGCTGCGTCTTCCCCAAGAAAGGGTAGAAGTAACTTTTCGGTGAGGCATCTGGATTGAAATCCACCAGTGAAGTTCTGGCTTGCTTCCTCGTTATGTGAGCCAACTTCAACCCCGATCAGATCGCTGCGTCGCTGCGCCTGATAATGCTGCAACGCAACACGAAGAGCGGATTTCCGAGTCCGATATCAATGCAGCAGCATCATCCGTCCATCATTCGGGGGGTTGAAGTTGTTGGAAGACGCCGGCAGATTACCATTTCGGTCGACTGGTCGATGCGTGGCCAGCCAGGAGACGCGAGGCAGTCGCATCGGGTTTTTGTAGAACGAATGGCTGATGCGAAAAGATATCAAATCGTCCCGCTAGAACCACCCGGGCCGGATAAAATAAAAATAGGCATGCGGTCTCGCCCTGCTCCGCACATTGTTGCGATGGATCTACGTGCTGCTTGGTTGATGCTCAACGCTTTCGTGCTTTCACTACGGATATTCGTCCTATTCCAATGGAGTACGATGACAGTCTGCGCACTCCAGTAAACCCACCCTTCGCGAGACATTCAGTCCAGCTTCCGTTCATATGAGGGGCCACCGCGGCCGGCCCCGAAATGCGTCTCGCAAACTCAAGGATGCGGCCCTCGCCACGATTTTCTGGTTTGTCGAAATCGGCCACGTGCAATGTGCCGCCACGCCTTACGACCCTTACGATCTCTTTGACGATCAGAAGCTTTTCCTCCGGCGGCCGATCATGAAGTCCAAGCATACAGACGGCTTTGTCGAATGAACCCGCATCAAAAGGAAGCTTCCCGTGAAGAGTGGTATCAATGACGGAAACGTTCCCGAGCTCCTTTTGCGCCACGTTGCGTCGTGCCTTTTCAACGGCCTTGGAACTTGGGTCCGCTCCGATGAATGTCGCTTCGGGATAGCGAAGCGCCAGCGAAATGGCGGTCGAGGAACTGCCAGGCCCAAAATCCAGGATCCGGTCACCTGCTTTGGGTGCGAGCGGCTCGAAAACCCCTTCTTGCCAGCTTCCATCGCGCACCAGGATGACGAAAGAGGCGTCGTAAATTAGCTTGGCAACCCAATAGCGAAACCGGACAAACAATCCCGACGTCTCGTACTTCGTTGATGGTTTGGCCACGGCTGCTCTCCGGCAACAGCAAATTCACGTCCATATCGCGGATGCGTCGAAATCAATCATGGCGCCTGATTGGTTTGGAGGCTAGCAGACTTCTGGTGCACAAGATTTTCCTGTCTAACTCTGTATTGCCGATCAGGATACAACACGTACGCGCGAGGTTAGGATCATCTAAGCGTCTCAATCTGCGCGAGGCTAATCGCCGGGACAAGTCGAAGGCCGGTTCGCCGAGCGGATGCCGGCCTTTGAAAAGCCTATGGAGCCTCGTCGAACGAGGAACCGTTCGTCATCATTGACCGATTGCTGGCCGCATCGTCCCCAGAACGCTCACGATCAGAAGGACCATCAATCCCAACAACTGCTCGCTGAGCACATGGTTGCGCAGTTTGGCGGCCCAGACGGTCGAAACGGTCAGGTCGTCTATCTGAGCCTTTGCCAGCGACGGGACTATCCAGAACCTATTCGAAACCGCGAGTCCGAGCATTCCCGCGAACAAGGCCAGCTTCGTGACTAGCATTTGGCCGTAGGCGGTTTCCAGCAAGCCGGAGGCGGTACCGACCAGGAACCAGCTATTGACGAGTCCTGATCCAATGAGTGTCGCGACCGCGATGTACCCCATGCCTGAAAACCGCAGCAGAACACGATCCAGATCGATCGACCACACTTTTCGGTTAGTCATGGTCTGGCGAAGGAGGATAAAGCCCAGCGGAAATAGCCCTCCAAGCCAAGCGCTGGCCGCAAGCAGGTGCGCAGCGTCGGACGCCACATGAATTACGCTTGCCCTCCCCTCCTCGATTTGGGAATGACCTGTGCCGGCCAACGATGCCAACAGCGCCGCAGTCAGAACCGACATGATCAGATCCTGGTTGCCGATTGTCCTCGAGAAAAGGGGCATAGCAGTCACTCCGACGACGATTATCGCGAGAAGCATTCGCGCGATCCAAACACCGCCGAAAGCCGTATCGCGCACCACTGCCCATACCACCTGCGGATCGATCAAGTCGGCCACCGTGCCACTCATATTTGCGGCTGAGAAAGCGAACCAGAACAGGCCACTGAGCAACGCCAGGACGGCGGCAGTAAGAAGCACTCGCTGCCGCCAGCGACAGAGCATCATCGGTTCCGTGCCTGCGTAAGCGTAGAGCGGAAAGAATGACACGCCGGCGAGCGTAGTCGTCGCCGCATAGTGCAGAAGCCGCGCGAGGATGAGCCCGAAATCAATCATCAAGGGGCCACGCTGAAGGAGTAGCCGCCCTTGACTCGATGAGTGTCGTCGGACACGGCGTGCCATTCGACCTTGTATTCACCCGGTGGAAGCCGCTCCATGATCGGCACGACCAGCAATTTTTTGTTGGCGGGATCGGTCGCGGCTTTACCCATCGCGATGGTTTTGCCCGTTTGGTCCTTCAAGTCGACGCCTGAGAATTGCGGGATGAGGCTTTCGTTGAATATGATCCTTATCTGCTTGGGCGACGCGGCAACTACCGCCCCCGTTGCAGGCTCCGCCGATTTGAATTCTGGATGGGCATAGGCGATTACAATGCCGACCAGGGTTGTTGCTATTAACGCGACCGAGCCTATTGAAGTCTTCTTCGACATGTATCTTTCCTTTGATCGTCGAGTTGTTTGAATCGTAATTTCACTGCACGTCGAGAACGAGCATCGGACCGCCCCACCTTTCTGCTCGACGTTGTTGTTGGCCGTGTGATGCGGGATGTGGCAGTCGATGACTCACCAAAGTTCATTCGTGATGGTATTGATGGAGCATCCGTTCCTGCTGTCCATCATATCCCCTGAGTTCTGCATAACGGCGTATCTGCGAGGGCTCGAGAATTGCACGCGACCGTAAATGGTAGCTCAAGTGCGCGTTGCGGAGGCGTGCCTGCATTTCGCCGATATCCTTCGTCGCGGCTTCTAAGTGCCGCTCGGAGATGGCGTGCCCTGCAAAAAGCTGATCCAACCTTTGCTCTTGCGCGATGAGCGTTTCTCCGATCGGAATGGTTTCGGCTTTCATCGCATCGAACATTGCGTTCAGCTTGGAAAGCTGGTCTGGAGTAAGTCCGATTTGATCGGACAGCTCGACAAGATGGCTAGGTCCAGGATAGCCGTTGAGTTCGGCGGCGAGCGCCAAACCCATTCCGCGTCCCGCCTTAAGGTCCGTAATCTGCTGATCGGATAGCGCCTTGATTTGGCGACTCTGCATCCCCGAGTATGGTTGTGGAGATTGGGCGGACGCGCTAACCGATATCGCGCTGAACACAACGATTGCCCAGGCAGAAAGTAAAAAGCTTCTCTTCATGCTAGTCTCCTCGACTGCTTTTGAGCGATCTCTATTTGGCTTTCTGCATCTTCATGATCGTAATGCCGGCCGTCGCACGCTCCGCTTCGAACTGGACCTTGTCGCCGACTTTCACCTGCTTGAACATCGCGGGATCCTGCACGCGGAAGACCATCGTCATGCCATCCTCATCCATGTCGAGGCTTTTGATGGGCCCGTGTTTGAGCGTAATCTTTCCCGCGCCCTCGTCGATCTTCTTGACCTCGCCCTTGACCATCGCCGCTTGCGCGAAGGCGGTTGCGGCTGCCAAAACGAGGGAAAGCGACAGAGCCGCCGTTGCGAATTTGTTGGTTTTCATATTCGTTCTCCTTTCAGGGGTGTTGATTTGGTTCGAACTACTTGACGAACACGGTGCCGATCATGCCTGCTTCCCGATGACCCGGGATCAGGCACGCATATTCGAACTCGCCGGCCTTGCTGAACTTCCAGACGATCTCGTCGGTCTTTTTCGGTGCGAGCCGCTTGCCATTGGGGTCGTCGTGCTCCATGTCCGGGTTCTTCTTCATGGCCTCGCCGTGCTTGAGGTTCTCCGCGGTCGTGGCGAGGATGAACTCGTGATCGAGCTCGCCACTGTTGCGCAGCGCGAACTTGATCTGCTCGCCCTTCTTCACCTCGACCTTCGCCGGCATGAACATCATCTTGCCGTCCATCTCGCCCATCGTGACCTGGACGATCCTGGCGGGCTTCTTTGCGTCTCCCGGCTCGCCCGCGGAAAACGAGTCGTCGTGATGATGGCCGGGAGGCCCCTCGCCGGCCCACGCCGATGCCGTCAGAAGCGCGGCTCCGATGAGTGCGATGAAAGTCCGTTGTTCAATACTCATATGATTCTCCTAGTGAATTGAATTTGCTGTCTCGCAGCGTTCCTACATGGGCATCTTCATGCCCTTCATCTGCATGGGCTCTGTGCCCTTTATGTCCTTCGAAGACTTCCCTGAATTCTTCAGCCCGTCCTGACGGGCCGGCTCCGAGGCAGGTGTCTCGATCTCGTAGGCCACGGTGCCTTGCGGGTTCTTGTAAGGACCGGGATCCTTGTAGTCGTCGTGGGCGAGACCTTCGCGGATCTTCATCACGGTGAACATGCCGCCCATCTCGATCGGGCCGAACTGTCCGGAGCCGGTCATCATCATCAACGTGTTGTCCGGCATCGGCATTTCCATTTCGCCCATCGCCATGCCGGTCGAGCCCATCACCATCGCATCAGGGGCGAGCTTCCCGACTGCTTTGGCCAGGTCCTTTTTCGACACGCCGATGAAGTTGCGCATGTCGTGGCCCATCGCGTTCATGGTGTGGTGCGACTTGTGACAATGGAACGCCCAGTCACCCGGATTGTCGGCAACGACATCGAATGCGCGCACAGCTCCGACCGGCACGTCGGTCGTGGTCTCCGGCCATTGTGCGCTCTCGGGAACCCATCCGCCGTCCGTACAACTGACCGCAAAGCTGTGGCCGTGCAGATGGATCGGGTGGCTGGTCATGGTGAGATTGCCCATGCGCACGCGCACCTTGTCGCCGAGCCGCACCGGTAGCGAATCGATGCCCGGAAACACCCGGGAATTCCAAGTCCACATGTTGAAGTCAGTCAT
>Ga0137403_10008959_pt1 | contig 11158 bp, 26 predicted proteins | sample CZOMad2_1_16fung_FD_122057 | JGI IMG/M metagenome (GOLD analysis project Ga0137403, IMG submission 122057) | Vadose zone soil fungal communities from Angelo Coast Range Reserve, California, USA - CZOMad2_1_16fungal (Hybrid Assembly) | ecosystem: Environmental > Terrestrial > Soil > Vadose zone...
AAGGCCTTGTCCCGCTCGGCATAGGCCCCGCCAAAACTGGCTTGCATCAACTCTACCTCCGCCTCGGTGAGTGGCCGGCAACCCTTCATGGCGCAGTCCTCCCCCGCCAATGTAATGTTTCCTCCTATCATTACATTCGGCTCGCCCCACAAGCCCCCTGTGACCAATGTCTCCCTCTAAAAGGTCCTGCTCATTTGACAAGCCATCAATCTTGATTTAAAGTTTGCTTTAAAGCTTGCACCATGCCTGAACGTGTGACGGTTAGCAACAAGTTTTTTGCGATGCCTTCGAAAGGGCTGTCAATGCCGATCATTGCGGTGGTCAATCAGAAAGGTGGAACCGGCAAGACAACCGTGGTGACGAACCTGGCTACGCTCTTCGCCGGCCAGCCAGGCGAGGTGCTCCTGGTCGATGCCGACCCTCAGCAGTCTGCACTCGAGTGGTAGCACGATCGCCCCGCCCATCTGCCCCAAGTCTCCGTGATCGGTCTGCCGGCGCCGAACCTGCATCGCGAGATCCCCAGGCCGCAGACGAAATATGGGGTTATCCTCATCGATGGCGGCGGTCGGGTGACGGCCACAGCCAGGGCAACGGTGGCAGTCGCAGATTTCCTGCTTGTGCCGACGCTCGCCAGTCTGCCTGATGCCCGCTCGACGCAGCGCTTCTTTGCGGAGGTTGTGGAAGAAGTGGCGGCCATCAAAGGGCGGGTCTCGGGTGCCATTCTGTTCAGCATGGTAAAAACCGGCACAGTGTTCAATGTGTCTGGCCAGGGGCAGATTAAAGACCTTGGCTATCCGGTGTTGGAGACGACGCTCTCGCATCGCATCACCTATCAAGAAGCGTTTGCCCAAGGCATGAGCGTCGGTGAGTATGACCCACGCAGCAAAGCCACGGAGGAAATGCAGGCATTGTTTCGTGAGCTCCAGGAGGGTTTATGACCACCAAGAAGTTCGAGATTTCTGGTCGTACGGCAGGACAGGCAGGGCCGGAGCCGACCGTGCGTGATCAGGCGACGGATCGCTTTATCGAGGGGACGGAGGCCATGACGACCATGACCGTGCAGATTCCCGAGCGGCTCAAGCATGCCTTGAAGCAAGCGGCGTTAGACCGAAAGATGACCGTCAAGGTCTTGATCATCGAGCTGATCGAGGGACATCTCGCCGCCACCAAGTTATAAAGCTTTAAAGCTTTCAAACTTTATTACATGGTGATGGAAGGTCACATCAATGCCGTCAGAAAAACACGTGCGCTGCACGCTCTGCGGGGTCGTGCTCCCCGGCTGGCTGCCCATCCCCAATGTCCCCAACAGCGCCATGCTGCTGTACCACTTGGGCACTCACCATCTGGCGGAGGCCAAGCCCTACTTGAAGCGCATGGAAACCGAATGCATTGACACGGTTGTCATGGAGCTCTTTGAGCGCGTCGAGGTCAGTGATCAGCGGAGATGACTCCCTATGGCGCCCCCTGCGAGTGCGATATCCGGCCACACCGGGCAGGCGGGGTCACTAGGGCAGTCAATTCGACGAGGGGCCTGACGCGTCATCCTTACCGTCTCGGCACTGGCCCCAGTACCGATGCGTAACTCGGCCACATTGTCAGGTAATCCATCACCATCACCGATCCGACCTGCCGAGCATTCACCAGCTCAAAGCCATTCGGCCCGACGAGACGAACCATGGGAGCTGGCATGGCCCCGAGATTCACCGGGAAGAGCCCCAAGAAGGGACCACACCGGAAAGAGAAGCCACTAGCCATAATCGATGCTGAGCTCGATCCTGGCATCTGTGACAAGCTGAGTCTCATGGAGAAAATCGAGCAACTGGTCCAGCAAACCACTGCACCACGACCCATTGAGGCATAGGATCCTTGCCCGGCCGCCCGCGTGATCCTCTATCAAGGAGTAGGCCTGTAGCACGCGGCTGCCTTTCACGAACCCATTCGGTTGTCTCATCGGCGTGAGATGGAGGTTTGACAGATGACCACACACGAATCGCAAGTGCTCGGGGTCGACATCGGAGGCGTCATCATCGACCGCGTGAGCGAGGATGACCAAAGCTATATCGAGGCGGCTGCCGTGGACGGCGCCTTCGAGGCCATCGCGCGGCTCGTCCAGCAACGGTTCCGAGAGCATGTCTGGCTGGTCTCGCGGTGTGAGGAGTCAAGAGAGCCGGTGTTACTCGAGTGGCTAGCACAGCATGACTTCTTCGGCTCGACCGGAGTCAGTCGGCAGCACGTGCGCTTCTGCCGGCAACGACACGACAAGGCGACGATCTGCCAGCAACTCGGAATGACCCACTTCATTGACGATCGTCTTGAGGTCCTCAGCCATCTCGTGGGCACTGTACCCCATCTATACCTGCTTCCATCGAGAGCTGAAGGGATGGATCGATTTCATCAGTTCTTACCTCATGTGCACCTCGTCAGGCGATGGAGCGAGATTGTGGACGCCATGCTGCGACCTCAATAATTCTGAAACCACCCACAGCAATCCCTGCCCGGACGCCGCCAGTGCCCATCTCGGTGGCAGCATGAGGCATCTGCAACCGTCAGCGCCTGTGTTGATACGGAATCGTGGCTTGCGGACGCCGGATCGGCGCGTCGCGGGAACTGGGTTGGTGGGGTGGTTTAAAGGGAAGCGGTGGCAAAATGTAAAAACCTCTTGTGTCTTAAGGAAAATGTCTATAGGATTTGCCATCTTGACGAGATAGTCTACTTATAGTTAAGGGTTGCCGACAAAAAGGAATGGTGTTGTGGAAACACCGGCTCCGCATGGCCCCTCTCCCGTCGTCTTAGCCATGGTACTCTGTGATGTGGCGATCACTGAACACGGAACCAATAAAAAAACGTTAGTCGGGATCTTTCAGCGAGTTCTTGCAAGTGTCTTCCCTACACTTCAACGCATGTTCCTATATGTCCAGATGACCGATGCTCAAGGGGTTTACATCTTCCGGATAGACTTCGTAGACGTTGATAGGGACCATGTGCGTGGGACCGCGACCGTCAATCCTATCGAGGTGCCTAATCGCTTAGACCCATTTGATTTTGTTTTTCCCCTAACCATCGAGATTTCTGGCCCAGGGTTATATGAATTTCGTCTCTACGCCAATGATGTTTTCCTGAATAGCATCTCATTTACGGCTCAGGGACCCCACCCATAGGAGAAAAGCCATGCCAGAGGTTCTGGAGCTTGAGCCAGTTCAAATGTCTCAGGCAGGAGAACGTCGCTCTCCAGACCCAGATCTTGAACGCCTGAAACTCTCCCGAGGAACTCACGAACCTCCCATCTCGGTGGAAATTCATCACGAAACCTCACTCCCTCGTGCCACACCCGAGAGGCTAATAGTCGGTAACCTGAACCATCCACATCTCTGGCTTCGTATACCTATCACCGTGAGCATTACCCGAGACGAATCCCTGCTCATTGCCAGCATCCCGGAAATTGATGAGTTTGGCTATGGCCCCCATTTGACTGCGGCTGTCGAAGACTTACGACAGACTCTCATTGAATTGTTTCAAACCTTAAAATCCGAGCAGGCCAGGCTAGGCCCAGGGATGCTCCAACTCTGGAATCAGTTGCAAGAACTTATCGAAGAACGATGAACATCAAAGTGCGGGACTTTGAACATACCATCCAAAAGTTCCAGCTCAAAACACGGAATGCTGGTGACCGCTTAGCGTGGTTTGAGTATGAAGGGAAAGTTATCACGCGGACCCGTCGCTCTCACAGGAGGGGAGACCTCCCTTTCTCCGATAAAATTCGAACCCAACTCATGCTCAATGAGGAAGAATTTCGTAGGGCGATTCAATGCCATCTCTCAAAAGAAGACTACATAGAAATTCTTCGTAAGAAGGGGCTGATTCCGCCACTTACCTAATTTTACCCTCCCTCCTTGATCCTACGTGCCGCCAGCTTCGATGCTCGGTATCTTCCTTCCCTCTCCTAGAGCAAATCCGTCCTAGATCAGATTTGCTCCGACCTGCCGTTTCATCGCTGTTAAGACGGTCCGAAACGTCTCCACTTGCGCGGCTTCAGCTTGTTTGCAGATGTTCCATGCCGCCATATCGAGCAAGCCCCGAATCGCAATCTCCACTTTCTGCCTGAGCCTATCGGGGTTCATCGCGTCCAATTCCCAGCAGCACTCGCCGTAGTGACTCACAAACCACGCATACCGAGGATCTTTAGCCTTATCCGCAGCAGGGAAGGATGGTAACCCCCCAGTATCATCCCGCGTGAGCGCCACGCGTGTGATGCAGAAATTTTCCGCACCATACGCCTCCAGGCGGGCGGGAATATCCTTCTCGCTCATGCCCATCCCCGACGGATCGAAGTCGCCCACATAGAGGATGCGGAGGGGCTTATTGAGGGAGAGGGTGAGCTCGGCGATATCATGCACTTTGGTGGCGGAGGTAAAGCCATGCATCGACCGATACCCCACGCCATAACGCCGTATCACAGGCCGCAGCGTGCCGCTGACGGTGGTCTTCTCAGACCATACCTCGACGGCGTAGGGTTGCTGTTCCCAATAATCTAGCCGGTATTAGGGGATGACTGACTCGATAAACTCCTCTGGGTTGCTCCACGACGGCCGCTGTTCAAGTTGACGACTCTCATCGACCACCCATTTCCAGGGAATCACCTCTTGCTCACGGGCTTGGCGGATTTCGTCGCCGACGCGGGCCACATACTTCTTGGCCATCGATGGGATCAGGTGTAACACGTTAAACAGATAATACGCCACGGACCGGACCGACGCCGGTTGTATGGCTTCAAGCCGCTCATAACACGCCTGGCGCAATGTTAGGCGACTTTGAGATTTCCCGCGGGACATGCGTGCTTCCCTCCGATGTTATGCCTCTGCTGATTTCATCTGAGCGCTATCTGTTGATGCCTGCAGAAACGTCTCAATGGCTGATGGCGTCACGCGCCATTTCCGTCCAGCCTTCAGTCCTCGCAACTGAGCAGACACCAGCCATCGCTTGACCGTGCGTTGCGGCACCTTCAGTCGATCAGCCACTTCTAGGACCGTGAATAGCCCTTCCATTATTCGACTCTCTTCCCTCTTTGATACAGTACCAGGAACAGCTGTTACAAGCACATACGACCATTATAATGTGCTATTCTGACACTTTCAACACCTTCTATACATGCGACAGCAGGTGTGTATCGAATATCAGGCACAGCGATAGTCTCACACCTCCCGTGCCCATGGTTCACACCAGGGCAATTTCAGCAGGCGAAAGACGTCCACCTCCTCAGGTGTTGGGATGACCTGGCCCGGCCGCTGGAGAAATCCCCCGTCAGACGTGTAGCGTTGCTGCCGCACCGCCTTCAGTAAGACGTACTGATTAAACCCACTGCTGCCAGTTCTGAGGCACAATTGCCAGCCCCAACTGTCAGGCTCCACGATGAACAGGTCGAGCGTCATGCAACCAGGCAGTATCCGTTGCGTATATTTCCCTGTGGGCTCACCTTTGACTTTGCGCCAGTGACGAACCACAGCGCAGAAGTCCGGATCGACCTCCAGCTCATCGTTAAAGAGGCCAGCTGGCACCATCCGCGGAATCGCGCAGATTTCGATGTCTTTGACCTCTGGCTTCAAGCGGCGAATGCTGCCGGCAATGAGAATCCTCTCACAGTGAGGTTTGAGGGCGTTCAACGCCTCCTCGGCAAGGGCTAAGGCTTCGGCATGTTTCATGGCGTGTCCTCTCTCACATGCGCTCAAGTAGCCAATCACGCTCGGCTTCCCTCTCCTGGCGGCTCAGCTCTAACGTCTCGATCATGGGGCGGGGATCGGAGAAATTGTCCATCCACGCCTGGACCTGTTCCTCTGGGGTTCGCGCCGGACCTCGCTCCGCGCATCTGCGTTCCCATGCCGGGATCTTGGCACGCCACTCCTGCAGGAGTCGCTTCGTGATGTCGAGACGCTCGGCAATCTTTCGCAACTGTGCCAGTTTGCCGTCACGGTCCAACGCCTCCCAGTCCCGTTTCTCCGCCTCGTCGTGTAACGACCAATAGAGGTCTCTGGCATCGCTGGCCTTGGCGGAATAGTACTGGGCTTTTTCCAGATACCATTGCATCGGCTTGCCTCTGGGGATGCTCTTCAGCATGTGAGCGAAGGCGGTCGTGTGAAACGTCACCGTCCCACACTCAGGGTCAGCCGTCACCTCCGCCGACTGCAACCCTTCGAGCACTGCGCGATAGTGCTTGGCGAGGTTCTCATAGCGCTGATACCGCCGATAGAGTTGATCCAACTCCGGTGTGTCCAAATCGTGTTCCTCCAGCGGGGACAGCCGCAGCCACCCCCGTGCTGATGCCGACATGTACGCCCTCCTTCGTTTATTTCACCCTGACATACCCCGCGGCGAGCCATGTCTGCACGCACCAATCCTGCAGGGCCACCTCGGCTTTGCGGTCGGATGGCGTGTAGGCCGTAATCGTACGACCGGGACAGTCCCCCGTGGCTCCCGTCACGGGATGGAGAAAGACCATCGGTGGAAACCTCATGGTCGAGCAGCCCGTCAGGAGCAGGACGCAGGTGAGCGTGACGATTGGCTTCATGGTATGTCTCCCGCGGGGGCAGCCGCAGCCACCCCGCGCATATGGTGCGCTTGGCCATGATCCGAGCGCATCGGTCCGTGCAACAGTGGTCAGGGGTTGCGAAGCTCGGTAAAGTACCGACGTAACTTATGAATGGCAGAGATGAGGGCGTCACACGCGTCTTCGCCCTCGTCCCATGGCAGTCCCTCAAACCCTCCTGCCTCGACTTCATTGGCCGCACGTAAGAGCGCTAACAGTTCGTCCTGCGTGAGGTCTGGCTTCTGCACGGCCATGATACATGCCTCCTCCGGAGCGGGGTGGCTGCAGCGACCCCGCTCACCTGCTGTCAATCAGCTGCCGCCTCAATCGGCGTGGCTACCGGGGCGTCGACTCTGGTTTTCCATAATAGCTGACGTGCGCGTGAATAGGGGTAATGCGTGATGATATGCTCAATTTCGGCCTGGCTCACCCGCAGATCCCAGCCCGCGACTTCCGCGCGGAGCCGTTGGCGATCCCGTTCGGCCGCGGCGGTGTCGGCGTGGGCGCTCGCGGGTGCAGATGATGACGCGACCGCCGAAGGGACCGCGGGCGAGTCCTCCTCGGTGGGGCGTTCCTCCCCTGAGGCTTGCTGTACACCCGCGGATGCGTCGGCGTCTCCTGCCTGAGTTGGTGGCTCATGAGTGGGCACATCCTCCTCGAGGATCTGGCGCAACGCTTCACCATAATGCGCCCGGGCCGTGTTGTACTGATCCATCGTCATCGTCTCGCGAAGGAATTTCTTTGTGATCTTCTGGCTTTCCGGCAGCTTCATGAGCCGCCGCATGTCATGCCCGAAGGCCTCCAGGTCGACGTTGGCCGCGCGGGCAGTATCAATGAGCGTGTTGACCTCATCAGCCGTAGGATGCACCCCTCTGGGGGCTTGAGAGACGGCCTCTCCCGCTGGGAGGGGGTGAGGCACGATATCTGCGGGGTCCATCGCCTCCTGGGCGAGTCGAGCCTCACGGATGGTGTCTAACTCGGTCTCATCCAACCACCCCAGCCCGGCAATGGAGAGCGTCACGCGTCTTTTACTCTTAGTTTCCGCCTTCATGAGCGCGTTGGCTAACGCATCCCCTTTCAGGTTCCCTAGCGGTACCGCACCAGTGCTCTCATCCTCACGCCCAGTGCGATCCTTGGCACGTGTAGTGACAATGTAGATGTCGCCCATCCGTTCCCGATTCGTGATGTAGATCGAGATGCCGTGGAGCCGGCGCAATTGGTCCGCACAGTCCCGCAAAGCATACAACCGGAGCTTCCCATTCAGGGTGAGGAATTCGAACGGCTTGGTGAGGGGATTGAGGCCCAAGCTGCGGCAGACCGCTGTGTAATACTCCGCGCGCTGGGCCGCGTTGAGCTCCGAGAGATCGCCGCCAATGACGACCTTCTCCATCACCTCTGGCAGGATGGTATGCTGCGCGTCTTCTGATGAGGCCATTGGGGCGGTTGTCGTCTCGCTAGTCATGAGCGCTGCCCTCCGCGATATCGCAGGAGCCACCGCAGCCAGCGCTGACAGTTTGCAATTTCGCGAGTGAGATGGGCGATCCTAGCTTCGAGCTGGTGACAACGCTCACAGTCCTGCACCGTGATGAAGTCCGCGAAATGTTCCCAAAAGCCGATGGCGCAGACGGTGAGTGGATCCGCGAGCAGGAAGCCGCCGCGATGTTCTTCCTGCATGAAGACGACAAGCTGGTCGTGGAGCTCAGTAGGATTAATCACGGGGCACCTCCATGGCCATGCGGAGGTTGACGTTATCATCAACGGCCTTCGCGATGCGGTTCAAGATGGACTGCCCGAGCCGCGCCAGATCCGTGATATTGGCTTTCGGCCGTCCAGGCTCATGCGGGTTCGCAATCGCGTCATCGATGAATTCGAAGAGCGGACTATCCTCCGCGTCGAGGTCGCTGAGCACCACGTCTAAGATATGCGTGCGGTCCACTGTGGCGGCGCACCGGCAATATTCCCTCCAGGGCTGGGTATTGTCCTCGTCCTCAAAGTCATCCGGGGGAATCACATCGACGGGTGATAATGAGTAGGCTTGTGGATCAAAGACTTGTGATTCCATCCCACATCTCCTATCATAGACTTCGTTTCGTTCACAGGCGAAACGTGTAGAGCATTGCCTCGCCAGCTTCGGTGCGACCAACACCGAGGCTGGCACCCTCGCCATACAGTCACCCCATCGTCACTTCCCTTCGCACCGCCTTGATATGCTTGCACTCACCTCCGGGCAGCGTGGTACGGCGATGCACAAAGCTCGGGCAGGTACACCGGACCGTCTGCCTGCCGAGCTCAACGTAATATCCCCATGCGCCTGAATCTGATGGTACCCACCAGCCGACGCCGCGCTTCACGGGCTTACCTACCTGCGGCGCTTTCGTCATCGTGTGCCCCTCCACTCTTAACTATGTACTTGACGAGTGTCAATCTTGTACTAGTAAATATACTACATTCTTGACACTTGTCAAGTTAGTTATTATATTATGTAAATACTTTTCTTGACGGAGGTGGCCATGCAGACTATCGTTCGGAGTATGACCCTCAAAGAGCTTCTTGAACGACACGGTATCCTCGCAGCCAGTGAATTATCCCGGCGCACGGGGCTTTCCCGCGCCCAAGCCTACAATCTCTGGCGGGGGAAAGCCGGCGTGGGACGAGCGACCATGCGGCTCCTGCATGATCGTCTGGGGATTTCGTATGACGAGCTGATGGACGTCGATCTTGTCGGGCGCCCGCCGAAACGCCAACCAGGGGAGGGGCCGGCGCATGAGTGACCGGGGGAGTTGTCCAGTATGGGCCGCTCAACATGGCTGACCTACGCCAACTCCTCGATCACCTCTTGGGCCACGAAAATGCTGAGCTGTTCATTGTCATCATCCAAGACGGTCTGTTTATCGTATTCGTCGCGGTTGTACTACGGGTAATGAGCGGCGTGCTCGAGCTGATCATTGGCAGTAATCATTTCTTGGAGTTCGTTCACGAAGGTCTCGTCTATGCAGCGGTGTTCGCCCTGGTCTGTCGAGCTACGAAACGGCTGATAGATTGGGTGTGGAGGGACTAGCCATGAAAGAGATGACGTCACCACCATCAAAATCTCTCTTCACCACCCCATGGGGCTATGCACTCATGGTCGTCCCGTGTGGAGCCATTTGGTGGGCCGTGTTGCGAGGTATCCTCCTACTCCCGTATGACCTCGCGCTTGTGGCGATGCTGGTACCGATCGGCGTGTTTACGTGGCTCGTGACGCCGCCGCCAGAGAAGAGAACACGCGCAACCATTTGAAGCCAACATCGGTGAAGGGTAAAGGAAGAAAAATGTAGGATTGTCGCGGAATGTAAGGTAAGCCGCACGCGAGGTGCCCAGCCTGGCAACGGAAGGCACCACGCCTACTACCCGGAGGTCACCAATGCCATTCGCACTCAAAGTCGGCCAGCGCACCAGGCTCCATGTGGCCTTTCTCCGTGTCGACGGGAGCCGTAGCACCGTCACTGGACCTCCCATCTGGACGTCCTCGAATCCCGCCATGGTGAGGATTATTGAGGATCCCTTGTCGCCGGACGGCCGATCGGTCTACGCCGAGTGCTTAGGCCCGGTCGATCCCGCTGTGCCCTCACATCTCGTCGAAATCAGTTGCGCCGGGGAGGTGGACCTCGGCACGGGAGTGCGCGTGATCGAGACGCTGCCGTTCGAGATTCGGCCCGAGGCGGTAGAGACCACGCTTGCAGTTATTACTGCGGAGGTCCCTATAATGTGATGTAGGGCAGAGATATATACGTAGGCAGCGAGCAGGACGCCTTGCTTTGGTCGGCGATCGGCGCCCCGCTCATGTGGTAGACAGCCGCGAGACGGCTATCCTGTCCCCATTGTAGCATGCCCTCATGGTATTGGCGACAGGAAGCGTGTCGTCTCACACCTTTGCGCCCTCTACGAATACCCACAGGTTCAGCAGTAGACACAAGAGATGCAGCCTTCTATCACATACAGCCTGTGGCTCATGGTAGCTCACCAGGGCGTAACATTACGTACCAGCATGAACCAGCATGAACCGACACATGTGACAACAAATGTGCAGGCTTCAACAGGCACCGACAGTCTGGTGCGAATTTGCGTGACAAGTGCCGACAAGCTGGTTAAGTTATGCTGGAAGCATGTTATTGACCGCCCAGGAACGCGCAGACCTCCCGCAGATGTCAGGGATCTTGCGCGTTTCTTTTTGTGTACTCAGAGAGGAGGGTGCCATGCTGGCGCGTACAGGGTATGAGGTCCGTCATTCGGTGTCGCTCAGGATGCCCATTGATGTACTGAATTGGCTCATCGCTAAGTCGGGTGAAGCGGATCTGCCCGTGGCGACGTATACAGTGAAGCGGCTCAAAGAGTTGGCCAGGCAGGATCTACAGCGTCGTGAGGTGGGTGATGGTGACCTACGTGTTGCGTCTGACGAGTGACTATCAAGCAGTGATCGTGCGTGTCGTGAGAAAAGCAAATGCCCTAGGCGTCATGAACCTAGACCTACTGTATCTCTCGGCGTAACTTCCGCGGTGGTATGCACTTACGGGTGCGGTGATGGTAGAATCGCGCTGACTC
>Ga0137403_10008602_pt1 | contig 11157 bp, 9 predicted proteins | sample CZOMad2_1_16fung_FD_122057 | JGI IMG/M metagenome (GOLD analysis project Ga0137403, IMG submission 122057) | Vadose zone soil fungal communities from Angelo Coast Range Reserve, California, USA - CZOMad2_1_16fungal (Hybrid Assembly) | ecosystem: Environmental > Terrestrial > Soil > Vadose zone...
CCTCCCACTGTACTGGAACGGAAAAGTGCAGTGCAATCAATGATTTGGGGAACTACGAAACGCCTGTCGCCCAAACAGGCACTCAACGAGCTACAGCGTCGCCGGCTCCATCGCCGGCGGTTCCTTCTCCACGCCCTTCCATCCCACCGGCCGCCCACTCACCGCTTCCTTCACCGAGCGGAACAACACGATATACATCAACTGGCGGTAATAAAATCTCTGCAGCAGCACCGGAATCAGCAGCGTCCAATCCTCGTGCCTCTCCAGCGCGAACGCAACCACGCATGTCAGCACGTCAATCAGCAAAAATCCCAGGAAAAACACCACCGAACGCTGCACGTCTTCCGTTGTCCACAAATGCGGGATCTGCGTGATGTGCAGCCCCGCCAGCCCCCAAAGCACCAGGCTCCCCAAAAACAGCAGGTCCAGCACCGGCGAAACCAGCGGCAGCAAAATCTGAAACACAAATATGTTCGGCAGCGCCACGCATCCCAGCGTTCCGTACTTCGGCCGGAACAACGTGTCGCTGTGCTTCCAGAACGATTGCAGCGTCCCGAACGTCCAACGGAATCTTTGCCGGATCAACTGCCCGGGCGTCTCAGGCGCTTCCGTCCAGGCAATCGCTTCTTCATCGTAGGTGACGCGCCAGCCCAGCCGGCGGATCGCAATCGTCAGGTCCGCGTCTTCCGCCACCGTGTCCGCCGTGATTCCCCCTGCCGCCTCAATCGCTTCTCTTCGCCATGCTCCCAGCGCTCCCGGCACCACCGTGATGCAATTCAGCAAATCAAACGCGCGCTTCTCCATGTTCTGGCTGGTGATGTATTCCAGCGCCTGCCAGCGGGTCAGCCAGCGCGAACGGTTGCCCACCTTCACGTTTCCCGCCACCGCGCCCACTTTCGGATCCGAGAAATGCCGCAGCAGCTTGCGGATCGCATCCGCCTCAATTTCCGTGTCCGCGTCAATCGTCACCACGAACGCGGTGTGCGCATGCGAAAGCGCGTTGTTCAGCGCCGCCGCTTTCCCGCGGTTCACCTGGTGAATAATCTGCACGCAGCCGTTCTTGCCAAAATTGCTCTCCAGCAGCTCCAGCGTCCGGTCCGACGACCCGTCATCCACCACGATCACGCGAATGTCGCTCAAATTCGAGTGCAGCACCGATTGCACCGTCTGTACAATCACGCTTTCTTCATTGTGCGCCGGGATCAGCACCGTCACCCCCGGCGGCTCGGGAAGTTTCGCGTTGTCCGGCCGCAATTTTTCAATAATCGCCAGGATGCCGATAATCAGCGCCCGTCCGCTCACCAGCACGATGCCCAGAATAAAAACTGTCGCCACAGCGAACCGCGACCACTGGAACATGCTGAAAATGAACCCGTCCGCCCGCGCCGCCAACCATTCGCGAAACGTCAGCGGCATCATCAGGTCCGCTCGTGTTTTACCCAGGAGATCCGACACCGACACAAATTGATAGCCCTTTGCCCTCAGTTCGTCGATGATCAGTGGCAGCGCGGCAACCGTCTGCGCGCGCTCCCCTCCTCCGTCGTGCAGCAGCACCACGTTTCCGTTCTTGGCCTGCCGCACCACGTCGTCCGCAATTTCTTGTGCCGGGCGTTGATGCCTGTCTTCCGTCATTCGCCAGTCGTCCGGATCGATCCTCTGCCCCACGATGATGTAGCCCAATTCCTGCGGGTACGGCAGTTGCGCCACTTCCTCCGCATATTCGGGCTGGTGATCGATTCCAAAGGGCGGGCGGAAAAGCAGGGACTTCACCCCCAGCGTGCTCTCGATCAGCCGCTGCGTCAGGTTCAGCTCCCACTTCACTTGCGTGCGCGATATATCGTCGAAGGCCGGGTGCGTCCACGTGTGGTTCCCGATCTCATGCCCCTCGTTGTATTCCCGCTTCAACAGGTCCGGCGCCCGGTTCGCCTGATCCCCAATCACGAAAAATATTCCTGGCACCTTCTTTTCTTTCAATATGTCCAGAATCTTCGGCGTCCATCGCCGGTCTGGGCCATCGTCAAACGATAACGCGATTTTTTTCTTCGCCGCGCCTATCTGGTCAATGTCATAAGAAAGCGGATACGCCTCATACTTCTCGCTGACAATCACCGCCGACGCCGGATCATACGTAATGCTGCGCTTGCCCTGCTTCGGAACGTCCGCGATGTGCCAGATGTCTCCGTCGCCCTCCAGAATCAGGTCGGGTCCCGGCGGCAGGTCCGCAAGCTTTGAGCGAACCACGTCATCCGGATGCGTGGTATCCCAAACTGGCCACAACGAAGAGTCCGATGAGCCCAGCCGCCACAGCGCCGTGCCCTGCACGCCTAACCGTTCGCTCGCCCGCAATTCGTTGTACGCTGTCACCGCATCCAGCATCCACACCTGGTGGGTGTGATTCTGCTCGTCTGAATACGAATAATGTGGATTCAACGAAGCCGGATCAAACTCGATTTCGCTTTCCGATTCATACGCGTGCAGCAGCGCTTCCTGGATGCTGAACTCCTCCGCTTCGGGCCTTTCCTTCTTCGATGGTTCCGTCCAGTCATACGAATAGTTCGCGATGCCCACCACGATTTTCTGCGCCGGCACCACCTCCAGCACCTGCCGCAGGTTCTCCACGAACCAGTCCTGCGCCGCAATTGGCCCCGGTGGCGACGTCAGCCAGTGCTGGTCGTAGTTCATCAGGATGATCGCGTCGGTCTCCTTGCCAAAAAACTCGTAGTCATAGGAGTCGTCGCGCGCCGGAAGCGCAATCATCAGCTTTAACCCGACCGCATGCATCGCCGGTGCAAACTGCCCGATGAACTTCTGGAAATTCTCCTGGCTCGCATCGGGAACTTCCTCGAAGTCCACCACGATGCCTGCCTGCTTTGCCGCCACCGCGTATTGCGTCACATCCGAAATCAGCCGGCTGCGCGCCGCGGGGTTCGCCAGCAATTCCGCCATTTCCTTCACCCGCCACACCGTGCCGTCGTAATTGTTCAGCAAACCCATCATCGGAAGTTCCACCGGCGGGTTCAGCGAACGCATCCATTGGTGCAGCTTGTCTTGCTGCAGTCTTGAGATTACTTCGGCCGGCGATGCCTGCACCGTCTGGTTCCGCTCGTAGTCCACCACCGTAATCGCCCCGTTCGGCGTCACCGCGTGCAACTGCTCCGGCATCAGCAAGTCAATGTCTTTGTAGTGTTTTTTCAGGGACGCCAGGCTGTTCGGATCCCAGCTCACAAAAAATGCAGAGCGCAGTGGATCATATTTCGGGGGAACCTGTCCGATGTTCGCCACGCGCTTGTGGCCCCCTTCGCGCAGCGCCACCGGCTTCAAAAGTTTCTTCTTCAGCGAATGGTAGATGGGCCGCGTGTCGGGCAGCAGCGCGGCCGGCAATTCCACGCTCCCGCGATGGTCAGGAAGAAGTAAATCAGCAGCAGCGTCAGCAGCCCGCCGCTGATTTCCAGGATGCGGCGCGTGCGCCGCCAGCGGACCTTCTCCGCGTCGTAAAAGATCGGTTTTCGTTCTTTCATGAACCGTGGTTGCCCTCAGGCGGGGGTGGGATCGCCGTCAGGCCAGAGTCACTCCGTTGAGTGGAACAATATCTCCCGTATTGTAAGATGCAAAGCACGAATGAAGCGAGTTTTCTCGAGCCCCATCCTGCCTCTCGTTACCGGCGCCGCCCTGCGCCTCTTTTTTGTATTGAAATTTCCCGCTGGCGCCGGCGACACGGTCATTTACGACCAACTGGCCACCAATTGGCTGAAGCACGCTAAATACGCGATGGACATCGCCGGGCAGCCCGTCTCCGTGGACATCCGCATGCCCGGCTATCCCGCATTTCTCGCCATCGTCTACGCCTTGACGGGTCACACGGGTGAAGCCGCCCGCCGCGCCGTCCTTCTCTCGCAGGCCTTCGTTGATTTATCCAGCTGCGTCCTGATCGGCGCATTAGCCGCGCTGCTCGCTTCACTCTGCACGGAAAAAGCCCACGCTCGGCGCGCATTTCTCATCGGCCTCTGGCTCGCTGCACTTTGTCCATTCACCTCCAATTACGCCGCCGTTCCCTTGACCGAAGTATGGGCCATTTTTCTTACCACGCTCGCCAGTCTGTTTCTCGTGGCCGTTATCGCCAGCGCCGCCGGTGTCGCTTCCTTGGGGCAGTGGCCTGTAACCGGGTCCAACTATTGGCTGGCCGCTGCGCTTGCCGGTTTTGTCGTTGGCCTCGGCACTCTCTTCCGCCCGGAAGCGCCGCTCCTTCTCTTAACCGCGTTCCTCGTCCTGGCCGCCATTCTTCTGCGCCGGGGAGAATTCAAGCGCTTGGTGCTCACCCTGACACTCATGGGTTTTGGAGCCGCGCTGCCCCTCGTTCCCTGGATCGTCCGCAATGCCCGAACCCTCCACGAATTTCAACCGCTCACTCCCAAGGACGCCACGCTTCCCGGCGAACTCGACCCCAAAGGCTTCATGGCTTGGGAACGCACCTGGCTCTATCGAGTCCGCGATTGCTACCTCGTGTCCTGGAAATTGAACGACGAGGAAATCCGTCTCAGCGACATGCCCGGCAATGCCTTCGACACTCCCGAAGAGCGCAATCGTGTCGCCGCCGTCCTTGAGAAATACAACGAGGATTTAACCCTCACCCCGGAAGAAGACGCCGTCTTCGCCCAGCTCGCCCGTGAACGCACCGTCCGCCACCCCCTGCGCACATACCTCACAATTCCCCTGCGCCGCGCCTTCCGCATCTGGTTTACGCCGCGAATCGAGCTCGTCCCCGTCTCCGGCAACGTCTTTCCTCTCTGGTACATGCATCAGGAAGACGCCGTGGACCAGCGCATCACCATCCTCCTTTTCCTCCTGAACATCCTCTACGTTGCTCTTGCTTTGTGGGGTGCGCTTCGTCTCCGCTGCTCTCCCGCTGCTCGTGCCGTCCTCCTTCTCCTCATCCTCTACACCCTTCTGCGCACTGCCTTCCTCACCACCCTCGAAACCCCCGAACCCCGCTACGTTCTGGTCTGCTTCCCCGGCCTCATCGCCCTGGCCGCCCAGCTCTTCCTGCCCCGTTCCCCGGCTGACACCTAACCATAAACAGGTACTCTGTTGCTCCGGCCCAATCTTGTGCGAAGATGGGGGCGACAAGCGCCCAGCCCCCAGCGCCTGCTACCCTCGGTTCTCCCCGAGTTAGCCCAGACCCAGACGCTTTGGTGCTTTTCCATTACACCTGGCGGGAGTTAAACTGCCCGCCTGGCTTTGCGGATAGGCGAATCACTTCGCGTGGGGTGCACTATGAGCGAACAATGGAAAAAATGGGAAGGCCAACTGGTTGACGGGAAATTCGTTCTGGGTCAATGCCTTGCAAACTCGGAATTCAACGCTGTATTTTTGACGCAACTTTCGGATCCCCCGGGCCAGAGGGCGGTGCTCAAGTTGGTTGCCGCCGGATCGCCCGCTGCCGAAGTGCAGGTTGGCCTCTGGAAGCGCGCGGCTCATCTCACTCATCCCAACCTGCTCACGATTTTTGACGCCGGCCGCTGCCGCCTGGATGACTTGCCATTCATTTATGCGGTCATGGAATTCGCCGAAGAAAACCTCGGCGAAATCTTGCCGCAACGCGCCCTCACGGCGGATGAAGTGCGCGATGTTCTCGACCCCGCCCTCGACGTCCTCGTCTACCTTCACGGCAAGGGCCTCGTCCACGGCCACCTGAAGCCGTCGAATATTCTCGCTACGCACGACCGCTTGAAACTCTCGAGCGATTCCATCTTTCCCATTGGCGAAAAGCGCCAGCTTCTCCGTGGCCGCGACCTTTACGACGCGCCCGAAATGCAATCATCTCTGGTCTCTGCCAAGGAAGACGTCTGGTCGCTGGGAATCACGCTCGTCGAAACCTTGACGCAACATCCCCCGGTCTTTCCCTCGGAGCAATCGGCGGATCCCTCAGTGCCCCGCGAGTTGCCCGACCTCTTTCTTGTCATTGCCCGCCATTCGCTTCGCCGCGACCCCAGCCACCGTTGGAGCATCGCCGAAATCGCCGCGCGTCTGAATCCAGCTCCCCTGGCCGCTGCCGCTGCGGTTGCTTCCTCCTTGTCCGCCTCGCCGGTTGCGCCAATGGAGCCAATAACGCTAACTCCGCCAACCGAGAATATCTCTCCATTGAACGTTTCGCTGGCCAGCGAAACCGCTCTGCCACTGGCCAAGATGCCCGCACCTGCGGAAATCCCGCTGCGTCGCCTTTCCCCGCCAGTGAAGCGTGGCAATCTCTCTCTCTCTAATTACCTGGTTCCCGTGCTTCTCGGCGCCGCCGTCTTCGCTGGGCTGGTCTTCGGCATCCAGCGGCTCTTCAACTTTCATAGCGAGCCCTCTTCCACTTCTGCTTCGGTAACCAGCGAACCGCCCGCTCCCGCAAAGCCCGTTGAATCCAGCGCTCACCAACCGGCACCAGTACCCCCGCCAAAAGTGCCCGAAAAAATCGCCAGCAGTGAACCGCCGGCTAAGATGAAACGGCCCACGGAAAACGCTTCGCCTACCCCGGCTCCTGCCGTTTTGCGCGCCGATCCATCGCCTGCTCCACGCGCAAAAAAGGCCGCAGAAGTTGTTGGCCGTGGCGAAGTCTTGAATGAAGTCCTGCCGAAACCACCGCAGAAGGCGCTCTCCACAATTCACGGAACCTTTCACGTCATTGTGAAAGCGCAGGTGGACGCTGCCGGAAACGTGATCAACACGGAACTCAATTCGCCCGGCCCCAGCCGCTATTTTGCCGCTCAGGCCGAAAAAGCCGCGCAGCAGTGGCAATTCTCCGGCGCCGAAGCTGCTGGCCACGGAATCCCCAGCACATGGCTCATCCGCTTCCAATTTACTTCCGGCGGCGTCCACGCCACCGCCCAACAATCCGCGCCCTGAGCCAGCGAAGCTCGATCAAATCAGGTACTTCGTCTGATCCAGAAACTTCGCCACGATCCCATGCGGGCCGACCGCCCAACCCGCGTTGCCGAGAAAGGGAAACGCGTATGCATTGAAGTTCACTTTGCCAATCGAATTCCAGCGTAAGCCGTCCACACTCGTCTCCGCACCCGTGGGGCCTACCGTCACATATCCGCCGTCGTATCTCCCGACCGCCGATCGATACCCGCCGGGCAGTTGCGTCGCAAGTTCCCAGGTTTTCCCGCCATCCCTGGAGACCGCCGCATTCTTGTACGCCCGCGCCGGATCCTGATAATCCCCGCCGACCGCGACAATGGTCCTCTCGTCGCAGAAGATCGAAAAAATTCCCGATGACGCGTTGCCGCTGACGATCGGGGTTTCCGACGCCGTCCATGTCCGGCCGAAATCATGCGACGCGAAAAGGCGCGCCGCCGGCCCGCCCGTTCCAAAGTAGACGTTCTTTTCGTCGAGGCAGAGCGTCGAATTGCTTGCGGCGAACGCGCCTTCCTTCGGTAAAGCCGCAGGCATATTCTCGCGCGGGAGTTCCGTCCAATGCTCGCCATCCATATTGGTCAAAACTACAAATTTTCCGTCCACCGGATCGCTTAACGCCGCGCAGTGCTTCTCGTCATCGCAAATCAGGGCATCCAGGAAAAATTCTTTCTGTCCGCCCTGGTATTGGAGGTTCCAGCTCTTCCCGCCATCCGCGGTCTTGTAAATTCGCGATTGCGAACCCTCGCCGCTCGACATCACGTATGCAACGTCCTCGTTAATTGCTCGAATGCTTCGGAAATCCAGCGTGTCTCCGCCTTGCACATGGAGTCGTTTAAATTCAGTTGCGTGAAAGTCCCAATAGAGAACGACTCCATTGGAACCAGATGCCCATAGCGCAATCCCGTGGTCGTGTTTGTAGGAGCGCGCGGCGCTCACGCCACGCAAGTTGGTGTTCATTCCAGTAGTCATGACATACCACTGCGCATGCACTCCAGCGCAGCACACAAACGGAATCAGCAGCAGACTGAGCAGAATTTTTCTCACAGCCGCATTCTAACAAAAACTTTGGTACAGCGACTCGCTGATTAACTTCCGCGGAAGTATTGCTCACTACTGCGCAGATCAGTGCGCAACATTCCGTGTCGCCGCTCGGGAAGGATTATGTTCCCGGACAAGGGGCATCACGCGCACAAGTAGTTCTTTCAGAAACTGTTCCCGCATAATCAGCATCGCCTGATGACCCGCGCCTTTCATGATCACCAACTCTTTTTTCGGCGCCTCTATGCTCGAGAAATACTCGACGGCGAGTTGTGTGGGGTCCAATACGTCGTTTTCTCCCTCGACTATGAACATGGGAGTCTCAAACGTTGTCCCAGCTTTTCGGACGTCAAAGTTCATAATTTCGCTCAGCATCCCTGCCGCGGAGAATTGATAGCCGGTGCCAAGATCTTTTATGTCCATCAGCGAGTAGCTTGGTTCGAACATCACCATTGGAAAAAATGTCTTCTCAAATTCCGGCGCGACAGGATCGGTCGCCGTAATAAGTTTTTGCTTCGTCCACCACCCCTTCACATTGTCGTACGGTGGTGCCCCGATCTCTTCGAGTTGCTTCTCCGCCTTCAGGTTTCCCGCATCGCGCACTCTTTTCACCAGCAACTCGTAAGAGACGGCCTCATTCCTCGGTCCGTCCACAATCTGATCGGTCCCCACATAGGCGTAGAACAGATCTGGCCGTTGCTTGGCCATCAACACTCCAACGATGGATCCCATCGAATGGCCCAGCAGGATCACCTTTTGTTTGTTCAAATGCTTGGTAAGAAACTCAGTTAATTCCACGCCGTCCCGGGCCATTTGATCGAACGTCATTTTGACGCTGGAATTTTTGCCATTCCGCCCAAATGTCCTTCCCACTCCACGTCGGTCCCACTGGACGATCGTAAAGTGTTTTTCCCAGGGACGGAGCATCTCGGTAAACGGAATATAGGAGAAGCCAGGCCCGCCGTGAAGAACCAGTAGCATCGGGTTGTCGCGATCCTCGCCACGGATCTGAATCCACTGATCCATTCCGCCCAGTTTGACAAACATTCCTTCATTAACCCCGTTCGGATTGTTGATAACGAGTGCCCGGGCGTTTTGCCGCTGGCGAACAGCGCGGTAGGTAAGCGCGGCGAAGAGCAGCGTGCCGACGACCCCGCAAAACACAATCATTCCCAAGATCGCAATTTTAAACATTTCAATGCTCCGTTCTGGAGGTTCGATTTTCGCTTTGCGTTCACGACCGTCGTAAACTATAATACAGTAATGTATAAAATACAACACTGTATTTTATGGGGTAGTGATGCTCAATTCTTCCAGGCCTGATTCAACAGCGCGCAAGGGTAACAAACGTGACCGGACGCGCCAACGCTTGATCGAAGCAGCCTCCCTCGTGATAGGCGAAAAAGGGCTTGAGCGAACAGCTCTGGAAGATATAGCCGCAAAGGCCGGTCTCACACGTGGCGCCATCTACGGGAACTTCAAGGATAAGGAAGAGTTGTTCATGGCCGTTGCGGAGTCCCGCTGGAAGCCGATCATTCCACCTCCCCCCGTGAACCCGGGAACTACTTTGAAAATGCGAATGAGGACACTGGGAGAAGCTGTCGTAGCGGCCTTGCCCGAGCGCCGCGCTCAGGCAGTCGGCGCGATGTCTTTCCTAGCCTATGCTCTTACACATGAAAATCTTCGGTCACTCGTGGCCAGAAAGAACTCGGAGATATATGAATCCGCCGCGAAGGGTTTACAACAGATGATTCCCGCGAACGAACTTCCCATGCCGGCTGGGAGTTTTGTACGTGTAATTCACGCGTTAACGGAAGGCTTACTTGCACTTCGATTCCTGACTCCGGAGCTGATCACCGACGAAGTCATTATCGCTGCCTTCGAGGCACTCGCATAAATTTCAACTTGACCTTTTTGACTACCCCTCGCCGCGCAAGTTGGTGGCGATTTTGGAAGTTTGAACCGTCCAGAGAGACGTATCTGCTGCAACGCAACATGCAAAAGCCAGCAACAGCAGAATCGGCAGCACTTTTCTCATGCGCCGCATTCTAGCAACATTCCGCAATCTCTTCCTACATCTGCGCACTGGCTAAGTTCAAACCGTTGCGAATAGAACGTCACTAACTCTATTCACGCCAAAGGACGAGCAGGTGTTGAAGGCTTATGAAGTTTGCCTGGCCTCACGCGAGGGGGATGTGAACCGATGTTGTGCTGATCAACCGATTTCTCCCGTACTTCTCGGGAAACCCTTTTGTTCCGAGCTTGATTGTCAGTTCGGCTCCGCGTGCTCTCTCTCGTGAAGCTAGCAAGAACGAAGAGGAGGAACCCGATCCCCGCTATGCAGAAAGTTAGAAAAATCGAAATTTCCATTCCAGCCATCTTCTCTCCCGATTATTCAGTTCGACATTCGTTACATTGAATTCCGCGAAGCCTGTTGGTGCGTCTTCGTACATTATTTCGGTCGCAGTGCCGTCTGCCCCAAGTGATAGGCCAGATGATTGGTACGGCTCAGTAGGATTGCCAGCCGGTTACGCAGCGGTTCTTTTGCAAAGTCTTCATCGGACACAGCACCGTGTTTCTTCAGCCAGTCGGCCGCCGAGATGCTCGCAAACCCGTCGAACAGTCTGCCGTTAATTTCTTTCCATGCTGTCCGAACTTTTTCGACCGATGGAATTTCGGACTGCGTCTTGTCGGGATTGGAAATGAACGCGACATCAAACTCAGGGTGCAGCCGCTGCCCGATACCTAATAGAGGGATCATTGCGTCGTGAGTGGCCGTCAGATGTCCCCACACATAGATCAGACGGTTCTTTCCCGGTGCGATTTCTTTCAGGGCTTCTTGATCGCCGAGACCGGAAAATATTTTGTCGGCCCTGTCAATGAAACTCTTCCATCCATTCAATGCGGATGCTAAATACATTTCCTCGTTCGTCATGAGATTTCCCCCTTTTTTATTAAACCTCGACGGCGCCATTCAGAAAAAACAGCATCGTAACGGGCCGTGTGCTTTTATTCCGCCACGCGTGCCGCGTCCCGTTTTGTACAACCACGTCGCCACGCTTCAAATGTAGAGTCTCGCTATTGTCAAGCTCGATCCAAATTTCTCCGTCGTAGACGACCGCGTAGTCCACCGTATTCTTCTTGTGCATTCCTTGATTTTCTTTTTCAAAATGATCGGCTAATCCCGGCAAACGAATCAACGCTTGCTGTTGCGCGGCC
>Ga0137403_10008960_pt1 | contig 11157 bp, 10 predicted proteins | sample CZOMad2_1_16fung_FD_122057 | JGI IMG/M metagenome (GOLD analysis project Ga0137403, IMG submission 122057) | Vadose zone soil fungal communities from Angelo Coast Range Reserve, California, USA - CZOMad2_1_16fungal (Hybrid Assembly) | ecosystem: Environmental > Terrestrial > Soil > Vadose zone...
CGAGGAAAACGCCAGGCTGAGGATCGGGCCTCGCTGATTCAATTGAAGCGTCAAATTCCCAGTCGCCATATCCCAAAGGGTGACCACGCCGTTCGCATCGCCGCCCGCCAGCTTCCATCCGTCGGCGGTGATGGCCAGTGCTTGCTGAGGGCCGATTTTCTCAAGAAAGACCGTGTTCTCCAGCATCTCGTCCTTCGGACGGCTCACGGTGATCCGGTCCTCGTAGGAATAGGCTTGAATATTGGGCACCGGCGCAACCGCCACCGCCAGCGCCTTGCGCCGCTCCAGCAAGACGAATTGTCCATCGCGCGGCCGGAAATAGAACAGGTCTCCGGCCTTCGCCGTATACTTCTGCACCAGCGGAAAGTCCAACGTCCGTTGCGGCGCCCGCGAACACGAGTAAGCCGCTGGAACCAACAGAACCAAAAGTATTGCGGCCAACCGGTTTCTCATTCGCGCCTAGCTTACATGATGCGGGGCATTTTTTTTCAATCTCCGGACGTCTCGTTTGTGCCGTCTGCATCCCAACCCGGTTGCAACCTTCAGACTCTTGGACCCTTAAACGGTGTCCCGTGCCTGCCTCGTGGTTCCCGATGGGCAGACGGCGCTTGCTGCAATCCTGAATATCCGCCGTAGCCCGGAGGAGTGTAGAATCCCCTCCTCTATGGGCTACGTGGAAGGCCATCTGATCCCCGGTGAGCAGGTGCTCTACAAAACTGGACTTCACTGGATTGTGCTCTGGGGGCCGTTCCTCTTTGGTTTCTTTTTCTGCGGTTTGGGTTTTGGCTTGGCCCTCTTGATTTCTGCCATCATTTATCATTAGGTTGATATGTCGTCCCATTGCACAGGGAGTGAAGAAGAGGCGAAGACTGTTTCAGATGCTGCAGGCGTAAATCGGCAAGGAACTAGCCGAAATCGCCGCGCTGATCGACTCGGGCAATGTCAAGGTTGTGCTCGACCGGATCCTTCCGCTTTCGGAAGCGCGTCGTGCGCATGAGCTGAGTCAAAACGGCCACGCGCGTGGAAAGATCGTTCTGCGGGTGAAGGAGGACTAAGCCATGATCACGATGTCGATCCCGCGGGCGTTGGTAATCGGGCTGTTTGCCTTCAATCGCGAACGGCCTAACGAAAGGAGATGAATCATCATGCATGCGAAAGGTCATGCCATCACGAACGTGGACTGGGCGCTGTGATTCGCATTGTTCAGTCCGATCATCGGAGTTCTGTTAGGCGTGCTGGGCGTTTTCATCCTCGAGCGTTGAAAGGGAGGCAATCATGAACACGACACATTCTTCAAGTCTCGCCGCTGAAGTTCCCGCTTACGCGCAGCTTCAGCGCAAGATGCATGATGCTCTGCTGGCGCAGCACCCGGACTGGATTCTACCAAATGGCGATTGTCCTACGTGCGACTCTTATGACGCGCGATTCGCGGAGCTGCTCATCCAAACGTTGCCAACGAGGCCTCGCCGACCGAAGCAATGCAATACTCACCAATCTCAATACAAATTCCAATATCCTTCCTGCGCCACCACGACGCAATACATACAATGAAAAAGACGAAAATAATTATCGCTGGCGGCGGGTTTGCCGGTCTCTATGCCGCCAAGTATCTGGATAAGAGGTTGGCGCGCAGGCCGGACACCGAAGTGACGCTGATCAGTCGCGAAAATTTTATTCTCTTCACGCCGATGCTGCATGAGGTCGCCGCCGGTGATCTTTCACCGACCGACATCGTCAATCCACTCCGACGCATTCTTCGTCACGTAAATGTCGTCCAAGCTGATATTCAGGCGATAGACCTAACGACAAAAAAAATCCGCTGTGTGGCCGGCGTACGGAATATGGAGCTTGAATTCGAGTTCGATCATCTCCTTCTGACGATTGGTTCGGAAACGAACTTCTTTGACTTGCAAGGCGTGCGGGATTGGGCCGTAACTATGAAAAGCCTTTCCGACGCCGCACTGCTGCGCAATCGAATGGTGGAACTGTTAGAAGAAGCTTCCCTGGAAAAGGACGAGGCGACGCGCAGAGAGCTACTCGCGTTCGTTACCGCTGGCGGCGGTTTCGCCGGCATTGAAACCACCGGCGCGATTAATGACTTCGTGCGCGAAACGGTGAAGTTCTATCCATCATTGCGCGAAGAGACGATTCGAGTGGTGGTGGTTCATCCGGGCAAGTTTCTTTTGCCTGAACTGGGCGAGGAGCTGGGACGCTACGCCGAACAAAAATTGTCTAAACGCAAGGTAGAAATAATCAAAGGCGTGCGTGTCGCGGGGTATGATGGTTCGGTGGTTAAACTGACTGACGGCACATCCATTCGCGCGACGACTCTCATTTGGACGGCTGGTGTTAAACCAAGCGCGGCCATTGAATCGCTAGGCTGCAAGAAAGAGCGAGGACGTCTTCTGGTGAACGAATATCTCAGCGTTCCGGGGGTCAGCGGGTTATGGGCCGCGGGCGATTGCGCCGCGGTTCCCAGCGGTGAAGTAGGTCAGTTTTGGCCGCCAACCGCTCAGCACGGTTTGCGGGAGGCGATAACAGCGGCAAAGAACATCGAAGCCGCGATCGTGGGGCGTCCGCTGAAGCCATTCGTCTTTACCACTCTCGGACAGCTGGCGACTATCGGCCGTCGCACGGGCGTCGCGATGATCTTTGGGTTCAAGTTTTCGGGTCTTATCGCCTGGGCGATGTGGCGAAGCATTTATTTAATGAAGCTACCGCGCCTGGCCAAGAAGCTCCGTGTCATGATGGATTGGACGCTGGACCTTTTGTTCGGCCGAGAGATCGTACAGATGATAACGTTGCACGATGTCCAGGCGCTGAGCGATCGGCTGGCTCGCATTCGAGCTCAAACAAAGCGAGGATCAGAAGAACAAACCAGTTTAGCAACCAACGTCAGGAGTTCATGACTTATGGCTAAGAAACCAGTAACAGATGCTCCGGATGGCGCACCGCTTGCGCCGCCATGTGTTATGGTCATTTTCGGCGCCGCCGGTGATCTAACGAAGCGTCTGGTCGTCCCCGCGCTCTACAACCTGGTGGGTGCGCGGCGGCTACCTGACGAATTCCGGATTGTCGGCGTGGACCTCGCCTCGAAGACAACAGAGGAATGGCACACCGGTTTAACCGAGACAATGCAGGGATTCGTCGGCAGCGACGCCGAATTTGCAGTCGACCATATTGACCAGAACGTCTGGCAATGGCTGACCGATCGCATGAGCTATTTGCAAGGCGACCTAACAAATGCCGAAATGTACCGCCGGCTTGACGCGCATCTCGCCGGACTCGACAAGACAGCAGGAACCGCGGGCAACCGCCTCTTCTATCTCGCGATTGCGGACCGCTTCTTCGGTGTGGCGGTTGCGGGTCTCGGAGCCGCGTGTCTGGTCACGGAAAGAGACGGACAATGGCGTCGAGTCGTGATCGAGAAGCCTTTTGGCCATGACTTGAATTCGGCCAAGACGCTGAACGCCGAAATACTAAAACACCTGCAAGAGCATCAGATCTACCGGATCGATCATTTTCTAGGCAAAGAAACCGTGCAGAACATCATGGCACTACGGTTCGCCAACGGTCTGTTCGAGCCGATATGGAACCGAGAACACATTGATCACGTTCAAATTACCGCTGCCGAGACTGTCGGGGTCGAACAGCGGGGAAAGTTTTATGAGAAGACCGGCGCATTGCGCGACATGGTCCCAAATCACGTATTTCAACTACTGGCAATGACGGCGATGGAGCCGCCGATCTCCTTCGATGCCGATGCGGTTCGGGCGAAAAAGGCTGAAGTGATTGAGGCCATACGTCCACTCGATCCTGCGCAAGCGCTCAAGAACGCAGTGCGCGGCCAATACGATGCCGGCACCGTCCTGGGCAAGGCCGTCCAGGCATATCGCCAGGAGTCTGACGTAGCTCCGGATTCGAATACCGAGACCTACATCGCCTGCAAGTTGCAGATAGATAACTGGCGTTGGGCTGGTGTCCCGTTCTACCTGCGTACCGGCAAATACCTGAAGCGGCGGGTAACGGAGATAGCAATCCGTTTCCACCAGGCGCCGTTTACTCTTTTCCGCGACACAGACGTCGAGCGAATGCATCCCAATTGGATGATCCTGCGCATCCAGCCGTGTGAGGGTATCGGGCTAGAGTTCGCGGCTAAGCGTCCCGGCCCGACCGTGAAGCTGAGCAACGTCACCATGGACTTCGCCTACGAAGACTATTTCAAGACCGCGCCGAACACCGGCTATGAGACCCTCATCTACGACTGCATGATCGGTGACGCGACCTTGTTCCAGCGCGCCGATAACATTGAGGCAGGCTGGGCAGCTGTTCAGCCAATCCTGGATCTTTGGGCAGATAATCGGCCGTCCTTTTTTCCAAACTACACTGCTGGCAGCAACGGCCCGGCCGCGGCTGACGAGCTACTCGCGCGCGACGGTCGCGCCTGGCGGCCTCAGGACCTAACCAATCACCGATAAATTATGAAAGCGACACAACAACTCCACAATCTGGGCCAGAGCCTCTGGCTCGATAATATCACTCGTGACCTGCTGAATAATGGAACGCTCGAGCGTTACATCGCGGAGCTCGCCATTACAGGGCTGACGTCAAACCCAACGATCTTCGATCACGCAATTAAGAACAGCAGTAGCTACGATCGTGCGATTCGAGATTATGCAAGCAAAGGTAAGAGCGGCGAGGAACTGTTCTTCGAACTCGCGCTGGAAGACCTAACGCGCGCAGCAGACCTGTTTCGACCTGTCCACGATCGGACCAACGGGTTGGACGGATGGGTATCCCTGGAAGTTTCGCCGCTACTGGCACATAATACCGCGAGCACTCTGGCGGAAGCCAAGCAGTTATTTGCGCGCGCGAATAGTCCTAACCTGCTAATCAAAATTCCGGGAACTAAAGAAGGTCTTCCGGCAATCGAGGAAACGATTTTCGCGGGAATTCCGATCAATGTGACCCTCCTGTTTTCACCGGAGCAGTATCGAGCAGCCGCCGAGGCTTACATCCGAGGCATCGAGCGCCGCATCGACGCTGGACTGAATCCAAAAGTGGGATCGGTAGCTTCGGTGTTCGTGAGCCGGTGGGATACCGCGGTCGCCGGCAAAGTTCCACCCGAACTTGCGAACAGGTTAGGTATTGCGATAGCTCGTCGTACCTACCAGGATTACGTCAAACTACTCGGTTCATCCAGGTGGCAGCGCGCTTTCAATGAAGGTGCGATTCCGCAACGGCTGCTGTTTGCTAGCACCGGAACTAAAGATCCGAAAGCATCCGATACACTTTACGTTGAAAACCTGGCAGTACCGCTAACCGTGAACACGATGCCGGAGGCGACGCTGCAAGCTCTAGCCGATCACGGCAAGGTAGATGCCCTACCAGCAAAAGACATGAACGATAGCGCTCGCACTCTCGACGATTTCGTCAAAGCGGAAGTGAACCTGAGTGCGCTCGGCGCGCAGCTCCAGGAAGAGGGAGCAACTTCATTCGTTAAGTCGTGGAACGATTTACTCAATGTAATCTCATCGAAAACTGCGGCACTTCAGCAAGCAGCCTAAATTATGCAAAAAAGGAGAACATCACTTAAGCGGTTACCGGCCTGGAAGGCCCTAGCCGAACATAGCAAAGAGATCAGAAAGCTGCACTTGCGCGAGCTATTCGCTAGCGACTCTACCCGCGGCGAAAAGCTCGTCGCCGAAGGTGCAGGACTGTTTGTGGATTATTCCAAGAACCGAGTCACTGAAACCACCCTGAAGCTGCTCCAGCAGCTCGCCGAGGAGTGCGACGTGCGCGGAAGGATCGACGCCATGTTTCGCGGCGAGAAAATAAACACGACCGAAAAACGCGCCGTGCTGCACGTCGCATTACGGGCGCCGAAGAATGCAACCATCCTCGTCGACGGCAAAAACGTTGTGCCGGCAGTCCACGACGTGCTCGACAAGATGGCCACGTTTAGTAACCGGATCCGCAGCGGTGAATGGGTCGGGCACACGGGTAAACGAATTCGGAACATCGTTAATATAGGTATCGGCGGCTCTGACCTCGGGCCGGTAATGGCCTACGAAGCTCTAAGACACTACACCGATCGCAGCCTCACCTTTCGCTTCGTCTCCAATATCGACGGGACCGACTTCGTGGAAGCTACCCGCGATCTCGATCCAGCGGAAACCCTGTTCATCGTTTCGTCCAAAACCTTCACTACGCTGGAAACAATGACTAACGCGCAAACTGCGCGGGACTGGCTCTTAAAAGGATTAGGCGGCGACAAAGCTGCTGTAGCCAGGCATTTCGTTGCTGTTTCCACAAACGCCGAGAAGGTCTCCGCCTTTGGCATTGATACGGACAACATGTTCGGCTTCTGGGATTGGGTAGGTGGACGTTACTCGATGGATTCTGCCATCGGCTTGTCAACCATGCTGGCAATCGGACCAGACAACTTCCGAAGCATGCTCGACGGCTTCCATCAGATGGACGAGCACTTTCGCACCGCGCCTTTCGAGCAAAACCTGCCAATTCTTCTTGGGTTACTCACCGTCTGGTATACGGACTTCTTCGATGCGCAGACAGTCGCCGTCCTTCCCTACGAGCAATACCTGAAACGATTTCCGGCTTACCTCCAACAGCTAACGATGGAGAGTAACGGCAAGCACGTCACTTTAGATCGGAAACAAGTCAACTACGACACCGGGCCTGTCTATTGGGGTGAACCTGGGACGAACGGGCAGCATTCGTTCTATCAGTTGATCCACCAGGGCACGCGCCTTATTCCGTGTGATTTTATCGCCTTCGGTCACGCACTTACGCCGCTCGGCCGGCATCACGACATGCTCCTGTCCAATGTCTTCGCGCAGGCTGAAGCGCTCGCTTTCGGCAAGACAGCAGAACAAGTAAGGGCGGAAGGTACGCCTAAGTGGCTGGTGCCGCATCGGGTCTTTGAAGGTAATCGGCCGTCGAATGTTATCCTCGCTGACCGGCTGACTCCTGAGGTGCTCGGCAAGCTGGTGGCGCTTTATGAACACAGCGTTTTCACTCAGGGTGCGATCTGGAATATCAACTCCTTCGATCAATGGGGTGTAGAACTCGGCAAAGCTCTAGCTCAACGAATCATTCCGGAGTTAGAAACTCCGTCAGAGCCGGAGCTGAAACACGATAGCTCAACCAACAATCTGATCCGCCGCTACCGGCAGATGAAACTACAGTCATGAAAAGGCAAATCGAGAGCATCTTCGAAGCTTCAACAAAGAAAAATACTTCCACAATGTAGCTCAACTGACGGAGAACAAGTTATGAATGAACAGACCACAATGCAGCTCGGGATGATTGGCCTTGGCCGAATGGGTGGGAACATGGTACGACGCTTACTGGCGAAAGGACAAAAATGCGTCGTGTTTGATCGCTCCCCCAAACTAGTCGGCGATCTGGTCAAAGAGGGAGCAGAGGGAGCCAGCTCGTTGGCAGACCTCGTAACAAAGCTCGAGCGACCGCGAGCTATCTGGCTGATGGTGCCGGCTGGGGTAGTTGATCAGACCATCGGTGAGCTGTCACCGCTGCTCGAGAACGGCGATACCATCATAGACGGCGGCAACTCTTATTATGTGGATGATATTGAACGCGCGAAAGGGCTACGCTCCTTAGGTATTCACTATATCGATGTCGGAACCAGCGGCGGCATCTGGGGCTTGGAACGTGGTTATTGCATGATGATCGGCGGCGAGGCAGAGATAGTTCAGCGTCTCGATCCTATTTTTGCCGCGCTTGCGCCGGGCCGTGGTCAGGTGCCGCGCACCCCCGGCCGCGACAAACTTGGCGGGACGGCCGAACAAGGTTACCTCCATTGCGGGCCGAACGGCGCCGGCCATTTCGTGAAGATGATCCATAACGGGATCGAGTATGGAATCATGGCCGCCTATGCGGAAGGTATCAGTGTTTTGAAAGGCGCTAACGCAGGCAAGCGTGAAAGCGAAGTAGATGCCGAGACGACGCCACTGCGGAATCCGGAGCATTACCAGTACGACCTCAACATAGCTGATATTTCCGAAGTCTGGCGGCGCGGCAGCGTCATTGCTTCCTGGCTACTTGATCTAACTGCATCTGCCCTTACGACCGACCCGCAGCTCGCGAATTTTGCCGGCCGAGTTTCTGATTCAGGGGAAGGCCGCTGGACAATCAAGGCGGCGATCGATGAAGGCGTGCCGGTGCCAGCGTTAACGGCGGCTTTGTATGAACGCTTTTCCTCGCGCGGCGAAGCTGATTACGCCGACCGAGTGTTATCCGCGATGCGCTTTGGGTTCGGTGGTCACTTGGAGAAACAACAAGCTAAAGCGGCTTAGAGTATATGAGTGTATCCGCGACACATGCGACCGCTAACAAGGAACGTGAGGTATCCTCTACCAGAACGCCTGCTACGATTCGCCTTCTTCTTGCCGATGTAGATGGCACCCTGGTGACTCACGAGAAGGTGCTAACGCAGCGTGCGCGCGCTGCGGTAGCAAAAATGCGGAGCGCGGGAATTCAGTTCGCGATTACCAGCGGCCGCCCGCCGCGTGGCATGGAAATGCTGATCGCGCCGTTGGCGCTCACGACACCTATTGCTGCTTTCAATGGCGGCATGTTTGTTAAGCCAGACCTATCCGTCATCGAACAACGTGTGCTGCAGGCCGACGTGATCGAGCCTGCGATGGAGACGATGCGGAAGCATGGACTCGACAGCTGGATCTATCGTGGCACGGAATGGTTCGTGCGCGACCGCCACGGACCACATGTCGATCGCGAAGAATGGACGGTGAAATTTTCTCCCACGGTGGTGTCGAACTTCGAAGGCCTTACCAACGACGTGGCGAAGTTAGTCGGAGTAAGCGACGATCTGGAGGCGGTTCACGAATGTGAAACCGCGGTGCGCGAGCAGTTCGCGGCGAAAGTTCACACGAGACAAACCAATCCTCAGCGCGAAACCTTGGTCTCAGCCGCGCGTTCGCAGCCTTACTACCTCGACGTTACTCACCCGGAAGCGAACAAAGGCTACGTCGTTACGCGCCTGTCCGAAATGCTCCGCATTCCGACACAGCAAATTGCCACCATCGGTGACATGCCTAACGATATGGCGATGTTCGAAAAGAGCGGGATCAGCATTGCGATGGGGCAGGCCGCTGAAGAAGTGAGATCCGCGGCCACCCACACCACAAGTTCATCTGAAGAAGAAGGTTTCGCTAAAGCCGTCGAAGACTACGTTCTGAATCCATTCGACTCGGCCTGAGGCCTCGCTCATGACTACGCTTCGCGCAGCAATTTTATGCAGATCAGCTCGACCCGTGCGCGAGATGTGCGCGAGTCGAAGGACGTTTAGTGTGCTACACCTGTTGCCGTGTATTTCGTCTACATTCTGCGAACGGCGTCGAATACACTCTATATCGGAGTCACTCAGGCACTAGATCAGCGGATTGACGCGCACCACAGGGGTGGAGGCGCCGGATGAAGGCAAGCTTTCGTTGAATTGGAACCCGGAGGTGCGGCCTAAAATGCGTGTAGTTCTTTGGACTTATCCCAAAGGAGGGATTACAGACAACCTCCCGAGTGGCAGCGGAAAATCTCGCAAAGGCGAAATATCCGTGCTCTGGCGCGCGCGCGAACGTGTGAGCATGAATTCGAATGATCCTCGACACGCATCTGAGCTGTGCAGCTTCTGCAAGTCAGATCAACCGATGCGACCAGGCGCGAACGACAAGGAATGGAGGTGGATCGCGTGATGAGCAGTCGCATACTAGCAACTGGCGATTCGCTGAGCGACCCTGGAGCGGCGATGTCGGCGCGGCGGCCGTTCCCGCTCCGCACGCTTATGGTTTGTTTCACAGTCTGGCTTATCGCCACCGAGGTCCTCATCTTCGATCAGATTAAATTTGACGCAAAGGCCGAGCTTCTCGAGCAAGCCGCGCGGGCACTTCCCGAACCGCGGGTTATGGTCCCGACTGAACGGCCGTCCAATCTCCCAAGCGGTGCAAAGATGGAGAGGTTATGAAAGCAAAGAATTTCAAACCGTTCAACATGCGCACTCACGAATCGCTGCGTGAGGAAACTTGCGGTGATACAACGGGCCTCGTTGCACGGTGGCAGACCAGACTGGAAGCGAGGCCTGGCTACGGCGTCTGGAAGTTGCGTTTGCAGTTCGCACCTTCGGAGCCACAAGCAATTACTAACTTGAACCTGTAGGAGCAATAACCATGATCTCAATCTCAATCGCGTGCCGGACTTGTTATTTGCCTGTTTCAGCTGAATGCGGGCGAGGCCACTGGTCAGGATTAATCCTGCCATCGAATCCCCTGTCGAACGCGAATAGCAACAGAGGTAGACTCGGAGCAGCGAAGAAAAATGTGATGGCATTCATTAATCCCGCCGCTCTTCCGGCATTGCGAATTTGCCGGAGCGCTGTTTCTCATCATCTATCTGCTCGCCGGCGCCTACGTCTTCCGCCGCCGGGGTCGCCTCTTTGGTCGCGACCCTCGCGTTGATGGTGACAATGAAGCAACTCGCCATGTACGCGTTGAAGTCATTTTGATCGTGTGGCTAGGCCTGACCACGTTGCTTGTTGTCGAGTGGGTAGGACTCTGGATAAACTGACCCATCGCGATTGCGATGGGAGGTCAAAATGAAGTACACGAAATCCAGCCGGCGGACGTTGCGGGTGTCATTAATTGGCCAAGTTTTTCTGGCGATCAGCGTCGCGCAGGCACGCAACGACGCGCCGCCGAGTTCCGATAAAGCCTGGTTGCCGCCGAAGCTTTCAGATTACGAAAATCAACTTGCCGGCCAACGTTTTTACGAAGCTGAAACTGGCTCGCGTGTCTCAATCAACCCTCGAAAAACCTACAACCTGGCAGAGTTGATCGATATCGCGCAGCGCAGTAACCCGGAAACACGTGTTGCCTGGGAGCGCGCCCGGCAGGCCGCGGCTGCGGTCGGTCTAACGGAGAGCGCCTATTACCCGTACCTCGTCGCCGCTGCGGCGGGAGGATACGACCGGGCCTTTATTCCGTTTCCAACGTTGCGCGTTAAGCAACAAACGCCGCCGACCAATGGCAACCTGCCGAACGTGGAGATTGTCGGCGGCGGTACCTTAATCACCGAATCGTTGCTAGCGCGTGCTGAGTTAAACGC
>Ga0137403_10008961_pt1 | contig 11157 bp, 8 predicted proteins | sample CZOMad2_1_16fung_FD_122057 | JGI IMG/M metagenome (GOLD analysis project Ga0137403, IMG submission 122057) | Vadose zone soil fungal communities from Angelo Coast Range Reserve, California, USA - CZOMad2_1_16fungal (Hybrid Assembly) | ecosystem: Environmental > Terrestrial > Soil > Vadose zone...
TCGGCGCCGGGCTCGGCCTCTCGGTCGTGTCGGAAATCGCGGTCAAGGCCGACGCCAGGGCCGGCGCGCTGAACCTGATTCCGCTGCGTCCGGCGCTCCACCGGAAGATCGGGATCATCCGTCGCCGCGACCCGACGCCGCGGCCGGCGCTGCAGGCCTTCATGATCGCGCTCGAGCGCGCGGCGAAGCGAGCGCGCGGCGGCGCGAATCCTTGACCATGCCGAGAGGGGGCGGTAATGTCGCCTCACCGCTGCGCGTGAGAGGGATGCTGACATGAGCGACCGAGTCCACGCCTTCACGACCGCGACCGAGATGCTCGCCGCGCTGCGCGCGCGCCGAGTGTCGGCCGTCGATCTCCTCGACCTGCACCAGCGTCGAGTCGAGCGCCACAATCCCGAGCTGAACGCCATCGTCGAGCCCGACTTCGTGCGGGCGCGTCGCGACGCCGAGGCCGCCGACGCCAGGCGCGCGCGCGGCGAGGACGCCCCACTGCTCGGCTTGCCGATGACCCTGAAGGAATCGATCAACGTCCGCGGGCTCCATACCACCGCCGGCATGTCCATGTGGAAGGACTTTCGCTCGGAGCACGACGCGCCGGTCACGACGCGCGTGAAGGGCGCGGGGGCCGTCGTCATGGCGAAGACGAACGTGCCCCAGATGCTCGCCGATTGGCAGTCGACCAATCCGGTGTACGGGCGGACCAACAACCCCTGGGATCTCGGCCGTACGCCCGGCGGCTCGACCGGTGGCGGCGCCGCCGCGCTCGCCGCCGGGCTCTCGCCACTCGAATTCGGGAGCGACATCGGGGGCTCGATCCGCGTGCCGGCCGCGTTCTGCGGCGTCTACGGCCACCGCCCGAGCGAGACGGCGATGCCGCGGAGCGGGCAGTTTCCGATGCCGCCAATGCCTAATGCCGCGGTCGTGATGGGCGTGCAAGGACCGATGGCGCGTTCCGCCGAGGACCTCGAGCTGGCGCTCGACGTCGCGACGGGCGCCGAGGTCGGTGAGGACGTCGCGTGGAAGATCGCGATTCCAGCGGCGCGCCGCGATCGGCTGGCGGGCTTCCGCGTCGCGGTGCTGCCGGCGCTCGACTGGGTGCCCGTCGACGCCGAGGTGGCGGCGGCGCTGGAGGGTCTCGTGTCGAGCCTCGGCCGTCTCGGCTGCCAGGTGAAGGTGACCCAGCCCGACGCCCTCGGCGATCATCGCCAGCACTACGCGCTCTACCTGTCGCTGCTCTCGGCCGTCACGTCGGCGCGCGTCGCCGCCGCCGACCGGCGCGCGCGACTCGACGTGTTGCGCACGCGCGACGACGAGTGGAGCCGGGCGTCGCAGCGCGGGATCGAGAGCGGCGCGCCCGACTACGTCGCCTGGGTCGGCCAGCGCGAGCTGTACCGTGCGGCGTGGCGCGCGTTCTTCCGCGAGTGGGACGTGCTCCTGATGCCCACGTTCATCACGCCGGCGTATCCGCACTGGGACAAGCCGTGGCCGAACACGCCCGAGTCGATCAGGAAGACGCTCGACGTGAACGGCAAGCCGGTCCTGGAAGAGGTCGGCCTCTTCTGCGCCTCGGTCGCGACACTCGCCGGCCAGCCGTCGACGGCGTTTCCGGCCGCCCGCAGCCGCGGCGGCCTGCCGATCGGGCTGCAGGCGATCGGGCCGTATCTCGAGGACCGGACGCCGCTTCGGTTCGCGTCGCTCGTCGGGCGCGAGCTCGGCGGCTTCGTCCGCCCGCCTCGATACGAGGGAGACTGAGAACCCATGAAGATCAGCGCGTTCCATCTGATGCCGCATCGCGAGTTGCCCGCCGACTTCGAGCAGCGTTACGAGTCCGTCTGGGTGACGCCACCCTGGTGGGAGCTGGCCGACGCGCGCCGCGTGGGCCAGTACTACAACTGGACCCTCGACGAGCTTCAGTACGCGGCGAAGGTCGGATTCGACGGCGTGTGCACGAACGAGCATCACCAGAACGCGTACGGGTTCATGCCGAGCCCGAATCTCATGGGCAGCGTGCTCGCCCGGGCGACGAACGGCACGAACGTGGCCATCGTCCAGATGGGCGCGACCCTCCCGACGTCCAACCCGCCGCTTCGTGTCGCCGAAGAGTACGCGATGCTCGACTGCATCAGCGGCGGACGGCTGGTGGCCGGCCTTCCGCTCGGCAGCCCGATGGACGTGAACCTCTGCTACGGCATCACGCCGATGGAGCACCGCGAGCGCTACCGCGAAGCCGTCGCGCTCACCTTGAAGGCCTGGCAGGCGCGCGAGATCTTCTCGTGGAACGGACGGTACTTCCAGCTGGCGACCGTGAATCTGTGGCCGCGGCCGATCCAGCAGCCGCATCCCCCGGTGTGGATACCGGGCTCGGGTAGCATCAGCACGTTCGACTTCGCCGTCGAGCACGACGTCTGCTACTGCTTTCTGAGCTATTCGGGCGCCAGGTCGGCGAAGACGATGATGGACGGCTACTGGCGCGTGGTGGCCGAAAAGGGTCGCGACCTCAATCCCTATCGCGCGGGATTCCTGCAGCTGGTGGTCGTGGCCGAGAACGACGCGCGTGCCGAGGAAAAGTACGCCCGGCACGTCGAGTACTTCTATCACAAGTGCCTGCACGTTCCGGCCATGTGGTTCTCGCCGCCGGGCAACCAGGATTATCGGAGCCTCGTCGCGACGATGAGCAATCCGGTGCGCCGGGCCGAGAATCCCAAGAACCTCCGCTACCGAGATTTCGTCGAGAAGGGCTTCGTCATCGCCGGCAGCCCCGCCACCGTGCGCGACCGTTTGAAGGAGGAGGTCATCAAGAGCCTGCGCGTCGGCAACTTGATGGTGCTGCTCCAGATCGGGTCGATGCCGCACGAGCTGGCGCTCGAGAACATCGAGCTCTTCGGCCGCGAAGTGCTGCCGGGCCTCCGCGACGTCTGGGACGACGAGGGCTGGGAGAACCGCTGGTGGCCCGAGCGGCTGCGCCAGCGCGCCACGCCGGTTCCAGCCGGACTCGCCGCGGGCGGCGCATGAGCGTCCGCGTCGAAGCGCCGGTCGCCACCGGAGCGCAGGAGCGCACCGTCACGGTCTGGCAAGGCCGCGTTCGGATGCGCGTCGTCTCCAAAGGCCGCGGACCCGCGCTGGTCTTCTTCCACGGTCCGTGGGGGCTCACCTGGGATCCGTTCCTCGACAAGCTGGCCGAGAGCTTCACCGTCTATGCTCCCGAGCATCCGGGGACGACGCCGGACGCGCACGACGACGTCTATCATCTCGACGGGCTCTGGGATCTCGTGCTGTGTTACGACGAGCTGCTCGAGACCCTGGGGATCCGCGACGCGGCGTTCGTCGGCCATTCGTTCGGCGGCATGGTCGCGTGCGAGGTGGCGGCGGCGTACCCCGATCGGGTCCGGCGCCTGGCGATGATCGCGCCGCTCGGCTTCTGGCGCGATCCCGACCGCATCGTCAACTGGATGATGCTCGAGCCCGCGGCGCTACGCGCTCACATCTTCCGCGATCCCGAGGGCGACGCGGCGAGCCGCATGTTCCCGCGACCCGACGCGCAAGACGCGGCGACGACGGCGGCCCGCGTGCGACTCATGTGGGCGATGGGCACGACCGGAAAGTTCATCTGGCCCATTCCCGACAAGGGTCTGAAGAAGCGGATCCATCGGGTCAAAGCCCCGGCCTTGCTCGTCTGGGGCCGCGAAGACCGTCTGGTGCCGGTCGTCTACGCCGAGGAGTTCACACGGCGCCTCTCAGGCGCCCGCCTCGAAACGGTGGACGGCGCCGGCCACGCGCCGCACCTCGAGCAGACGGAAACGGTGGTCCGCGCCGTCCGTGATTTCCTGACCCAGTAGCGCGCGCGGGCCGCCTCGCAGCTGGACCTTTCTCGGCGGCCTGCTATGCCGGCTTGCGCTTGACCAACGCCAACCGCATCGCGAGCCCCACGAACACGAATCCCGCGGCGGCGTCGAGAGCCCGACGAATGCCGGGCGAGCTCCGGAACCACGCGGCCGTGGAGCCACTTGCGAGCGCGACGGCGCACAGATAGGGAAGCCCCATCAGCCAGTGCGTCAATCCGAGGAGTAGAAGCTGCAACGACGCGTGGCCCAGCTCGGGCGAGACGAACTGCGGCAAAAAGGCGACGTAGAAGATCGCGACCTTCGGGTTGAGGAGGTTCGTGGTCAACCCCTGCCAGTAGACGCGAGTCGGCGAAGGCATGGGCTCGGACACGAGCGGAGCGTTCCGGTCTCGCCACGCGCGCACGACCAGCGGCACGCCGATCCAGATGAGATAGGCGGCGCCGGCCCAGCGGAGCGCGTCGAACGCGAGCGGCGAGGCGGCGATCAGCGCGGACACGCCGACGAGGGCGAGCGACAAGTGGACGAGCAACCCCGTCATGATGCCCGCAGACGCCAGCAGCCCGCCTCGGGCGCCGCCTCCGAGTCCGGCGCCGAGCACAAACATCGTGTCCGGGCCGGGAGCCAGAGTCAGCAGGAGCGCGGCCGTCAGAAAGAGGGCGTAGAGCGGTGGATCGAGGATCATGAGCGCGCGTCCGCTCAGGACGGTGTGGTTTGCTTGGCTCGCGAGCGGTACTGCTCGGGCACGGCGTCCAGGCGATCGGTCCAGTACACGACGCCCTGTGCGTCGATCCAGCGATAGAGCTGGCCCACACGCGCCGGCAGTTGGCTGCTGCTCGAGCCCGGCTCTCCCGTGGGCGGGGCAAGGGGAGCCGCTGGCGGCGGCGACGTCGGAGGATTCGGGATCCACACCCACGTGTACGGGGTCGACACGCCATCGCCGCGTAGCTCGTACCGACCCGTCGCAAACTGCGCGACGTTCGGTGTCGGCGGCGCCGGGGCGACCGATACTGTCGGGCTCGGCGCCGGAGCGTAGCTCACGGGCGGGCTGTAGCTCACCGGCGCGCTATAGCTTGGAGGATCGTAATAGGGCGGGGGATAGTACGCCGGGGGCGGATAGTAGACGGGTGGCGACGCATATACGACACCCGGCGCGGTCGCCACGACCGCAAACGGAAAGAACGGTCGGACGAACGGGCGAACGAATGGGCGCGCGATGAACGGATGATGCCCGAATCCGGGCTGCGTCACGACGGTGCGTCCACCGCCCGTGATGACGGCGCGGCCGGCTCCGCCGACGATAACGCGCCCGCCGCCGCCGACGAAGGCGCGTCCGCCACCGCTGACCACGGCGCCCCGGGACCGCTGAGCCAAGGCGTGGCCTGGCGCCACCGCCATGCCGGCGAGGGCCAGCGCGGCACCAGCGACGATCAGGCCCTTCCTTGCCATCGACCTCTCCTCGTGTATATGGACGCTACTGAGTGTGCGCGCGTGTACCTGGACCGTCAAGCCGCGATCGGGTCCCACATGAAATGCAAGGTGGTCATGGTCCGTCCAAGTAAATGAATCGGCGGATAGAAAGGAGGGTTCCCCATGTTCTGGCGCGCGGGAAGGCTGGGAATCTCGGCGGTTGTGGCTCTGGCGCTCGTCTCCCAGATGGCTCTCGGGGTGAGGGCTGTCCGGGCGGCTGACAGCGACGAAGAGGCGATCGCTCGCACCCCGCCCCGGCTGAGCTACGCCGACGGTGAGGTCTCTTATTTTCGCCCGGGCGCTCAGGACTGGGCTCCCGCGCAGGTCAACACGGCGCTGGCGCCCGGGGACGAGCTCTACACGGGCAATCGGGGAAATCTCGAGCTCCAGGTGGGCGCGCGCGCGTACGTGCGAGCCTGGGGCGACTCCCAGCTCGGTCTCGTGAACCACGAGCCGGATCTCCTGCAGATCAAGGTCACCGCGGGCCACGTCGCGCTCGACCTCCGTAGTGTCGATCCGGGGCGCACGGTGGAGGTCGATACGCCTCAGGCAGCGTTCACGATCGAGCGCGCCGGCTACTACCGTGTCGACGTGACGCAATCCGGAAGCTCGTTCGTGACGCGGCGCTCCGGGCAGGCGACGATGACACCCGCCGGAGGACAGGTCGTGGCGATCGCGTCGAGCGAGGAAGTGGTGCTCGAGGGCGCGGAGACGCCGACGGTGCGGAGCTACGTGGCCCCAGAGCTCGACGTGTGGGATCGCTGGAACTACGCCCGCACCGACGACCTCATCGATGCGATCAGCTCTCGCTACGTCCCCGGTGGCGTGTACGGCGTCGACGATCTCGATCACTATGGCGATTGGCGAGTCGTCCCCACGTACGTGTCGGTGTGGGTTCCTCAGTCAGTTCCCTCCGGCTGGGCGCCGTACAGCACCGGCCGCTGGGTCATGGACCCGTACTACGGCTGGACCTGGGTCGATACCGCGCCGTGGGGATGGGCTCCGTATCACTATGGCCGCTGGGTTTTCGTGAGCGGCTACTGGGCGTGGGCGCCGGGGCCCGTGATCGTCAGGCCGGTCTACGCTCCGGCGCTGGTTGCCTTCTTCGGAGCGCCGAGTGTCCGTGTGGCCATCGGCGCTCCCGGGGTGAGCTGGGTCGCGTTGAGCTGGGGTGAGCCGCTTGTGCCGTGGTGGGGGAGACCCCAATTCGTCGGCCGACCGACCTGGGTCGGCTGGGGCGGGCCGCGCTTCGTCAACAATGTCGTCGTCAATCGCACGACGGTCGTGAACGTCACCAACATCAACGTCTACCGGAACACCAGCGTCCAGCACGCGGTCGTCGCGGTTCGCGAGGATCATTTCGGGCGCGGTCCGGTCCAGCAGGCGCGAATCGCGCAGATCGACGCCCGCCACCTGGAGCCGGCGCGGGCGCCGATCCGAGTGGCTCCCGACGCGTCGAGCTTCGTCGCGGCGAGCGGGCACGCGACGCGGCCGCCCGATCACACGATCACGCGCGCCGTGGTCGCGACGCGCGCGCCGCGTCGAGAGGGTCCGCGCCCCACGGACGCGGCTCGAGCAGAGGGCGCGCCGACTGAAGGTCCGCGCGCCGACGGCCCGCGGTCGGGTAACGGTGCCGGCGCACCACCGCCACGGATCGTGCCGGCGCCGAAGCCGGCGTCGACTGTCGCCGTGCCCGCAAGGCCCACGTTGGGCAACAGTCCGGTGGAGCGTCAGCGTCCGCCCCAGCCTCGGCAATTCGGAGCCCCGGAGCCGCCCGAGGCGACACGCGGTTCGCGCGACAGCGGCGGGCCGCGTCCCGACGGCAACGCGCCACGTCCCGACGGCAACGCGCAGCGCCGCGATGGCAACAACACGCAACGCCTCGACGCGAACGCGCCGCGTCCTGAAAACAACGCGCCGCGTCCCGACAACAACGCACAACGTCCAGGCAACGCGCCGCGCCCCGACGGGAGTACTCGGCGCCCCGACAACAATCCGGCGCGCCCCGACGGCAACGCGCCGCGTCCCGACGCCAATGCACAGCGACAGCGGCCCGCGCCGGCCGGTCCACAGGAGGGAGCGCGCGGCCAGCGGCCGGCGCCGCCGCAGGCCCAACAGCAGGCGCCGCGGCCCGAGCGAGTCGAGGGAAGAGGACCTCAGCCGCAGCGGCTTCCGGGGGAGCCGGCAAATCGCATCGCTCCTGAACGGGCCGAGTCCCGGCAGCAGCAGCCCGAAGGTCAACAGCAAGAGCGCCGTGGAGGCGGCAGGGAGCAGCCGGGCCGCTAGGGCGCCACTAGCGCCAGAGCTGTCGCGTCGCCAGCGCGGCGCCCTGCGCGAGTGCTTCCAGCTTCGCCCAGGCGATCTGCGGATGGACGCGGCCGCCGAGACCGCAATCGGTGGAGGCGATCACGCGCTCCTTCCCGACGAGGTTCGCGAATCTCGTGATGCGCTCGGCCACGAGCTCGGGGTGCTCGACCACGTTCGTCGCGTGGCTCACGATACCGGGCAGGATCAGCTTGCCATCCGGAAGCTTGACGTCTTGCCACACCTTCCATTCGTGCTCGTGGCGTACGTTGGCCGCCTCGAACGAGTAGGCCCGGCACTTGACGGCCAGCATGACTTCGACAACGTCGCGCATGGGAATGTCGGTCGTGTGCGGGCCGTGCCAGCTGCCCCAGCAGAGATGAAATCGGATCCGGTCTTCGGGTAGCCCCTTGATCGCGTGGTTGAGCGCCTCCACGCGGACCATGGAGAACTTCTTGTAGTCGGCCACCGTGGGCTCCGGGTTGACCATGTCCCAGTTCTCGGCGATCGCCGGGTCATCCAGTTGCAGGACCAGCCCGGCGTCGACGATGGCCTTGTACTCCTCGCGCATCGCGTCGGCGCACGCGAACAGAAACTCGTCCTCGGTCTTGTAGTACCGGTTCGCGATGCGTGACGCGCTGCCCGGCGCGATCGAGGTCATGAAGCCTTCCTCGATACCCGCCCCCTGCAGCGCCGCCTTGAAGTTCGCGATGTCGGACTGAATGGCGGCCTGGCCCGTGTATGTCAGCTTGCCGACGCACACCGGCCACAGCGCGGGGCGGGGCCCGGTGGTGATGCCCGAGTCCGGATCGGCGTAGGCCGCGGCGAACCTCAGGCGGTCGCGACGGTCGGCGAAGCTCGTCAGCACCACTTCACCAGGCCGAGATCGCTGCGCCGGCATGTCGTAGAGCCCTGTGGTGCCGAGCTCGAGCCCGCCCAAGCGCTGGAACGAGTAGCTCCACCACGCCCGGTAGTTGACCTTGTGCCCCATCGACTTTCCGAACTCGCCGTCGCCGGGAATCGCGATGCCGGCCTGCTTCTGGAGACGCACGACCTCGGCGACGCTCGACCGCAGCTCGTCCTGCAAACGGCGCTCGTCGGTCGCCATGCCCGACTCTCGCGCCCGGTTCGCCTCGATCAGGGCATCGGGGCGTGGCAGGCTTCCGGCGTGGCTCGTCCGGATCTGATCGCGGCTCTGCTGCATGGCACATCCTCCGTGCGTGGGCGAGGTGTCGGGAGTGTACTCGATCCCGCGGTCAGGTTGCTCCCTCGGGGGATCGCGACGCTGTGTAGAAGTTACCGTGTAGCGGGTAATTTCTACCGTCCCCCAAGCGCTCAGGGCCGTCATCGCGAATGCCCAGGGCACTCGGCCTCTGACCTGACGCGGGCTTTCCCTCGCTCGCCGCGGTGCATCAAGCTCGTGCTTTTGCCGTCCAGGTCGGCATCCGCGTTGCTACATGGAAGGTTCTCGTGGCTGATCAGCCGACGTGCCTGTGCATCCTCTCCGGCGAGCGGCTTCGCGGCAGCGTCTTCGTCGACGCCCTCCGGGAGTCGCTCCGCCCTCACGACCAGCTCGAGATCATCGTGGATCGCCGGTGCGGCGAGCCCCTGGGCGAATGGGAGCGAGCGGAGGATCGACGCCGGCGGCCGCAGGTCGATCTCGCGTTGCGGACCAACGGCTTTGCCGTGGTGCCGGCGTCGGGTTCTGCGCCGGGTCCTAGCGAAGACCGAACTCCGCTATCGCGCTTGCTCCCCTCGGCGCCGGGCAAGCGTCTTGCCTACGACGCCGAGGATGAGGAGCGTCTCGAGGCGATTCGTGACTTCAAGCGCGGGCGCTCGAGCGGTCCCGTGCCGTGGCTCGTCGCAGCGCTGGTCGTCGTGACCACGGCGGTGTTTCTTCTGTCGCCCACGAGCCAGGCTCTCAAGAGCAACCTCGCGCATCGACTCTCCCCGGAGGAGCCGGGCCCATCGAAGCAACCGGCGCAGACTTCGAGCTCTTCGACCGCGACGCAAGGCCCGGCGGTCGCCGAAAAGCCCTCCGCCACCACGGAGCCCGTGCCGTCGCGTGACACCAACGCCGTCGCTTCGCCCCGCGAGAGCAGCACGCCGCCGGCGGAAAGCGGCGCCGCTCCGCGAGCGACGACAGGTACGGATATTCGAGTCCGCCCCGGGGCGAGTGACGTGGTCCGGCCGAGCGCGAGCCAGTCCGCGCCGAGACAGACGGCCAGCGCGCCGGCGTCGCCCGAGGTGATCTCGAGGTCGATCGCGCCGCGATTCGCAGGCCTGCCTCGGGTCGAGCTCATTCGCGAGGGGAACGCATCGAGCGGCGTGTACGCGGTGAGGCTCGCCGATCCCGCGGGCAAGCCGTTGTCGGACGCCGAAGTGCTGCTGATCGCTCGCATGGCGGACGGGACGCTGGAGAACGTCCGGATGGGCTTCGTGCCGGAGCAGGGCACCTATCGAGGGATCTTGCCGCCGGTTCGGTCGGCGCCGGTCGACCTCCGGATCCGCGTGATCACGGGCGACAAACGCGTCGAAATTCCCGTTGGACCGTAGCGACACTCGGCGACCACGATGGATCATTTGAATCCCCCGCGCCGGAGCCTCTGCATCGTGTCGCGCGATCCGGTGCTGTGCAGCGCGCTCGTTCTGAGTCTGCAGGCGTCCGTGGATCCGGACGAAGAGGTCGAGATCATCCTGGACCGTCGCCGTGAACGCGGCGTGTTCGAGGCGAGCTCCGCGGCGCCGGATCGGGGGCTCGTCGATCGTCGCCAGAGTCCGCACGTGGATCTCGAGGTGAAGACGAAGGGCTTTGCCGTCGTGACGGCGGCGCCCACGACGCCGCGGCCACTCGGGCAGCCCGACGCCGACGATGACCGCGCGCGATTCGAGAACATCCTGAGCTTCAGGCGGGGACGGGAGGCCCGATCGGGGCGGGTCCTCGGCGCCGCGGGCGCGGTCATCGTCGCGCTCATCCTGTCGCCGTCCCTCGGTGGTCTTTTCGATCGTGGGCGCGGTGAGGCCCCGTCCTCGACGGAGATGACGCAGCCCGAATCCTCGGCGGCGGCGCTCCGCTCGGACCAGGCCCATCGAACCGGAGCGACGCGCGCGCCGGTCGTCAGCGGTCCTCCGTCCAACTCATCGGCGCCCGGTAACGCGTTACGCGCGCGCGCGAATCCGCCCGCGGCGCGGGCGACCGGCGCGCGGCCTCAGAAGGCCAAGCACGGCGCGATCGAAACGTACGCGGCGCGAGTCGAGGACGCGACCGGACGCATCGTCTCGAAGGCCAAGGGGCTGATCGATCGCGTCAAGAGCGATGTGATCGGGAATGCACCGATCAGCATCGGTCTCCAGCCGTCGAGCGACGACGATAGGAGCACCGCCGGACCGAATCCGACGAACTCTCCTTAGCCATTCGAGGGCCGACCCGGCCGCCGACGTGGCCTCGCCTCAGTTTGAGGTTGCGTTCGACGCGGAGTGGGGCCAGAGTAGCGACCTCTAGCGACGGGTTAGGGTCTTTGCGAACGGACCCAGCCGGAACGAG
>Ga0137403_10008962_pt1 | contig 11157 bp, 6 predicted proteins | sample CZOMad2_1_16fung_FD_122057 | JGI IMG/M metagenome (GOLD analysis project Ga0137403, IMG submission 122057) | Vadose zone soil fungal communities from Angelo Coast Range Reserve, California, USA - CZOMad2_1_16fungal (Hybrid Assembly) | ecosystem: Environmental > Terrestrial > Soil > Vadose zone...
CTTTCGCATTTCTAATCGTTGGAGTCGGTAGTAAATAGAAATATTTGCGCTCTCCCCTAATGAGAGCTGTCGTGGCAGGCATTCAGGGCGTACCACGCCCTGCGAGTGCCTCTGCCTAGCTTCAGGCCCTTTCACTTAGCTTGCCATACAGAAGTTCGTTCTCTTCCTGCAGAGTGCGTACTTGGCCCTCCTCGATCCAGAAACGCCGCTCAAATTCACGAGCAAACTCGACGGCAGGGTCGGCCGATGGCTGGCTGATCGACTCACCCAAAGACTCGAATCATAGATCCAACTACGGAAACTCACGCACGCAATTTCAAGGAAGGGTGATGCTTTCTTAAAACTCCAATCAAATGCTCCTTGGCCACATGCGTGTAGCGTTGCGTCGTAGCAATGGATGCGTGTCCTAGAAACTCTTGAACAACTCGAATATCAACGCCATTGCGCAGCAAGAGCGTCGCAACCGTGTGCCTGAGCATGTGAGGCGTGATGTGACGTTCAATTCCTGCGTCCCGCTGGAACTGCGAAATTATGTTCGCCATACCCTGAGTTGATAACCGGTGACCTGCGGCGTTAACGAATAGCGCGTTACATTGATAGGCAAGTCTCGATCGGACTTCAAGATGTCGAGATTGGATTTGAACGGATTGTTTGTCCACGACAAAGGCAAGTCGGTGCCGACCACCCTTTCCCCGTATTTTGAAAGTCAACTCGGCGACTCCGAAGTCTTCTATGTTGAGGCCCGAGGCTTCGCCAACTCGCATCCCAGTAGCAAAAAGTAGATCAACCAGCGCGAAATTTCTCAATGCGCGGTAACTCCGTAATGAAGCCACCGTTCGTTGAGGCTTCGCGAGAACAGAACCCTTTCGCGGAACATCCGGAGCCGCGCAGCCGCGGCCCGCTTGAACCAAGAGATTCTGCATTTCAATCTGCGTGAGCGCCCGTGGAAGTTGTTCAATCCGTCCTAGGCTTAATTTCACGCGCCAGAACGGTGATTCACTCAGTTCGCCTCGACGCAGCCAATAGGAACAAAAGACTTTGAGAACTACGATCTTGCGTCGCATGGAAGCCGGCGAATAGGCCTTGGTGCGGAGTTGACCGGCCCAATTCTCGATCAACACGGCGGAGATTGATTGAAGCACGAGTTCCCCGCCCGCAAATTTTCCGAATTGCTCCAGGTCTGAACGATAGGCAGTTTTGGTCTTGGCACTGCGGTCATGGGTAGAGAAATAACCATTGAGAAATTCTGAGATTGCCTGAATGAGTCGCATAGGGGCACACACCTAAACAGGTCCTTTCTTGGACTAGCAAAATGGAAAAGCTTGTTAAGTCGTTTAAGCGGTGGGTCTGAAAACGCGGTCAGTCTAATGTCGGACTACACCAGTTTCAAGACCGCGAGAGGGCGTAGAACTCTGCCGGAACTTCACGGGGAAGGAAAAGAATTCGATCAAGAAAACTTGCTGAGGAGGTTAAATAGTTGTTCCAATCTTGTTTTGGCGCGATAATGAGCCGCTTCACCAACTACGGATAACAGAGAATTATCAAAGGAACCCACGGAGGTCAGGATGGATAGCGAACTCGCAGTGTTCGGAGGCACTCCGATTCGTCGTCGGCATTGGCCTAAGTGGCCGCTGGCCACTCCCAACACGCAACGTTGCCTCCTCGATGTACTTCACTCCGGCAAATGGGCGATTAGCGGTTGGTCCGACGCGTCGGATACGTTCGAGAGGCGCCTTGGCAAAGCCTTCGCAACATACGTAAATCGGGGCTATTGCGTCGCTTGCTCACACGGATCGGCTGCCCTTTCCATAGCGCTGCAGGCTCTTGACGTTGGTCCGGGCGACGACGTCGTCCTGACCGGACTCACTTGGGTCGCCTGCCCGAGCGCCATTGTCAGACTCGGCGCGCGGCCCATTCTCGTTGACATTGGGTCGGACGGCTTATGCGCACCTGCGTCGGCCATAGAAAGCGCGATCACACCTCAAACGCGCGTCATTCTCATGATTCACATGTATTCCTCGATCTGCGATGTGGCCGCCTATCTTGACCTGGCCAAGCGAAGCGGTATTGCACTCCTCGAGGACGCCTCTCAGGCCCATGGCGCATCCTTGCGAGACGGTCAAATAGGTTCTTTCGGCGAGATCAGCATCTTCAGCACGCAGCAGAGCAAACTTCTGACAAGCGGCGAGGGCGGGCTGTGCGTAACGGATGATGCCGTGCTCTACCAGAAGATGCAGCAGTTTCGCGCCGATGGCCGACAGTATCGTACCGATCCCTTCCGTTCGCTTGCTGGCAGCGATGTGCAATCGGCGCCTGCCGCAGGGATCCGAGGTTGCAGCGCCATCGCTCCGGACGGATATGAATTGGAAGCAGCGGGTGATGTGGCCGGGCAGAATCTTTGCCTCACTGAATTTCAGGCGGCTTTGTTACTTGATGGTCTTAGCAGGCTCGATCAGGAAAATGCTCACCGTCAAACTTGTGTCGATGCGCTTGCAAAGTACCTTGAGCCGATTGAAGGTGTCGAACTGATCCTCCCCCAATCATACGTTGCCAAGCCTACCTACTACAGATTAACGGTCCGTATTGATCGGTCAGCGTTTACCGATCTTTCGGCACAGGAAATCGTCCCGGCTCTCGCGGCCGAACTCGGACTGGACGTTCGTCGCGTTGATGCGCCACTGAACAAGCATCCTCTCTATGTGCCGGCCAGAGCTCGGATGGTCGCCTGCAATCCCGGCTTGCGCGACGCCCTTGATCCTGCTCGTTTTGCTCTTCCAGTGGCGGAACGAGCATACGCGGAGGTAGTCACGTTTCCGCACCAAATGCTGTTATCCGCGCCAGAGGACATGCTGGATGTCGCGAATGCTCTCGAAAAGGTTCGCCGATGTGCGCCGACGCTCAAAGCCCGCGCTCACGAACTTGAGATTCCTGGAGACGTCTGATGACTCATCATTCCTCACCTAAAGCTCTCGCGAATTGGTCCTGCCTGGTCTCTTGGCCCAGCGTTGTCGAAATCGAGATCGGGGTGCGCTGCAATCGTACCTGCATCTATTGCCCGAACAGCACGATCGGTTCAACGTCGTCATCCTCGTTCATGGAGTTTGGTCTCTTCGAGCGAATCATGACTCAACTCTCCGAGATAGTATTCAGCGGGCGGTTATCATTTCATTTCTACAACGAGCCATTAGTGCGAAAGGATCTTGAAGTGTTGGTGGCCGGTGCTCGTCGCGCACTGCCTCACGCGCATCTTGTGCTCTACACAAACGGGGACCTGCTCACTGATGCCCGTTATCACAACCTTCTCGACGCGGGCATCGACTTCTTCATGGTGACTCGCCACGACAGTGCGCCGATGAAACCACGCCTTCATCAACGCGTGCAGTTTCCGCTTGATCTGGATATCTCCGGACGAGCCGGAGCTGTCGTGGGCGTGACGGAACCCCTACGACGGGCCTGCCACGCGCCTTCGGAAATGTTAATCGTGATGGTCAACGGCGACGTCATATTGTGTCATGAAGATGCTCGCCGCGAGGTTGTCATTGGCAACTTGGACCAGTCGACGCTCCGGGATATCTGGTTCGGTGAGGAAATGGAGCGATTCCGATACCACCTCTTGCGAGGCAATCGCCAGGAAGCAGGAACAGTATGCGCCCGTTGCGATCATCGCGCCTATCCCGGTCCAAACCTTACGATCTGAAAGGAAGCTCTTCTCAATGACGCATCCCACCGCACCCATGTCTGGTTCCGCCCTCGTGCTTGGTGTGCACATAGGACACGACCGAAGTGCAGCCCTGGTCAAGAATGGCAAATTCATAGCGCATGTCGCGCAGGAGCGTCTCGACCGTGTGAAGATGTCGCCCGGCAGCCAGATACCATTCCCAGCGATCACGGCGGCCCTAAAGCAGACCGGCTATACGATGCACGACGTAGATGCCGTTGGCTTTACCTTCGAGAACTGCATGGTTGATCAGTTGGCCAATTGGTTCCAAGAACAACTGGCCTTCTACTTCGATTGCCCCGGGATCATAGCCCTCCCGGTGTCGCATCACGTTGCGCATGCTTGGAGCGTTCGAGCGCTCTCCGGCTTCGAACGAAGTGCGGTGCTCGTCTGCGATGGGGCCGGAGACTTCTTCACACCGGACGTTTTGGAGTCAGGAGACGGGAAGGAAACCCAAAGTTCCTCTTCAGGCGTGGAGGGCGAAACGCTGTTCCTCGCCGAGGGTGAGCGGTTGGAGCTTTGCGATCGTCGGCTTCAGTCTTTTCTGCACGACCTCTATGATCGTCCGTTTTTCTATAACGCCTGTCACATGCCGGATTTTTTTGCGAAGCAATCCGTTGGCATCGGTCGAAAGTACGAGCAGTTCACCTATTTCATTGGGTTTGGCAATGAACAGAACGGCAAGACAATGGGACTGGCGTCTTATGGCCGACCTCTGGTCGACCTGGGACAGTGGCCGGTGACCGATTTCAATTACCGGCTTACTCTTTCCGACATACTCCATGAAGTGGAGGAAGTGGCAGTCTCAGCCTCAATGCCGATCGGAGCCTTTCTCCGATCGCGCCGCGCTGATGCTGCAAGCACGGTCCAACGGTTTACAGAAGAGGCACTTGTTGGCTTGGCCCGCTACTCAAAAAAAATACTGGGTGAAACGAAGCTTTGCTTGGCCGGCGGCGTTTTTCTTAATTGCATCGCCAACCACAGAATTGCCCAGACCGGCCTATTCACTGAGATATTCGCCATGCCAGCTTGTGGCGATGAGGGGCAGGCGCTGGGCGCCGCGTTTGCTGTGAGTGCCGAGTTGAAAGGACGTCCGCCCAAGGCCACGGCACGCGACGCACGTACGGGCGAAACGACCTGCAGGGATCTCCCAGCAAAACTACAGTCATCAGGATCGAGCGACCCGCCCGTTCTTCCGTATGCCGGGCTTTGCCATGACCGATCCACAATCGAAGCGGCAATCGCCCGCAACAATCTCTCTTACCAATGGTACGACGACGATCTCCTGGCCGAAGAGATCGCCGCCAGGATCGAGAGTGGTCAAACGGTAGGTCTGCTCCGCGGCCGAAGCGAGATTGGCCCCCGCGCATTGGGCCATCGCTCGATCCTCGCCGATCCGCGGTCGCCAACAATAAAGGATCACTTAAACGCACACGTGAAGTTCAGGGAAGCCTTCCGACCATATGCGCCGATGGTTCTGGCCGAACATGCCAACGATATCTTCGATCTCCCGCAGCCCTCGCCGTTCATGCTCTTCGCGTGCGAGGTGCGGGCAAAATATCGACCCCTTCTGCCTGCCATAACGCACGTCGACGGCACGGCGAGAGTCCAAACAGTCGATGATCAGGAACCTTTTCTGCGAGCTTTGCTGACGGCGTTTTACCGGCGGACTGGTCTCGCCGTACTCCTGAACACGTCGTTCAACCTGGCAGGTGAGCCAATCGTCGAAACACCCGAGGACGCAATCCGTGCGTTCCTGTCCTCCGGTTTGGACGTGCTCGTACTTGAAGGAGCCGTGCTTATGAAAGAGCATCTCCAACAGCCGTTTGAAGTTCAGCACGCGACGCAGATCGCGTAACCGGTCTCGTGATCAAAAATCACGGAGTCCGGTACCGAGGTCTGCCCTAGGATGCGATTGTTTCGAACATCCTCCTCAAACTGCGAGAAGCGTGCTCTGGCCCAAGCAGCATTAGACGTCAGATCCCTTTGCGCCCTCGTGTCCACATCGTCGTAGTAACGAATCTCGAGTGCGAGTGAAAATTTCTCTCGTTCGGTTCCATGATCCGACAAAAAGCGCAGAACATTGCTTAGAACGATGATGTTCTCGAATGTGAGATCGAGGTTTCCAAGAAACAGAAGGGCACTCCGGCGCAGCAACTGAAGTGCGGTCGCAAAATAGGAGCTGGCCTCCCTGACTGGCCGGCCGGTTCGAAGAGCGGTTATGGCTTTGAGATTGTAAATCATCCAAGCGTCGGAGCCGGCATTGTACGTAATCGCGGCATTCATGCTCAGTTCAATGTATTTGTTGACTGCCGACCATGACGTCACGCCGTGACCTGCCAACAGATAGGCCAACGTGGCCAACATTAGATATATCCGCGCCAGGAGCGCTCCGAAGGATTGGTCCAGGGCGTTGCGCAAGATCTCGGTGGTGCGGGTCATTAGATCTTTTAGCCGCTCGACATCTTCACGCGCTGGCCCGATGCTCGCTACGATGAGACCAACCTCGCCGTGGGCGACATGTCGCTTTGCGCCGAACTTGCTAGCAAAGACGAGTGCTTCCTCATGCAGCCGGATGCACCGGGGAGTATCAATGTAATGATAGACGAGGGCGCTGTCGAACATAGATACGGTCTGTAACTCGCCGCCGGACATGCGCGCCGCGATGTCGGCCAACTCTCCATATTGTTCGCAGACGACCAAGTGGTTGTGCATGCGATAGACATCTTGAAGACGATTGTAGAGATCGAAAAGCAAATCGGGCTGCCGAAGTACCGAGGCTGGTTGCTTTACCGCACCCTCAAGTTCGAGAAATAGCTTCGTTGCCGGGCCGAGGTTTCCCGTGTCCATCAGTCCATGAGCGCGAAGCTCGGTGAGTTTGGCGCGCGCTTCGAGCAATTCCGTTTCTCCGGCAGGAATGCGGGATAGTTGGGTGAGCGCTCGTGCCGCCGTCTCCGGTCCGTGCCTTCCGGAACGATGATGCACAGCGATATAGCTCTGAAGTATCAGCAAACCTATCAACCTTGATGGAGGCTCGCCGCACGCCACTGCAGATTCGAGGGCGGGATCGATAAAATCAAAGCACGTCGAATCCATATTGACGGAGCTGATATTTGTCATCCCTTCAGCCAGTGCGCTTATTGAGGTGAAATACCGCCAGGCATCTTCATGGCGGCCCGCTTCGCTCAAGATTCGACCGGCGCGCCAGCCGGTAAAGTGTCTGAAGAGAGTTGGCTTCGATGTGATCTCTTGCGTCAGCGAAGCGGCGCGACCCGTCTCATGTACGAGCTCTTGAAGGAGATGCAGAATGTTCTCGTGGTACCACCGCAACGAGCCGTCGTCGGCGCGCTTCAGGAAGCGCCGACCGACCAGTAGGGTCTCAGCGCGATCGGCAGACACGTCTCTGAGCAGCGTGAGTTCGAGGTCCTGCGGAAGTATCTGTCCAAAGAAAGATGACACTTCCAAAAATTCGCGCAGACGCAGACCTTCCGGGAGAGCTTCGAGCGCGGCTACTCGGCCCCTAAGTATGGACTTCATCGCTGCGGGAAAACCGGCTCGCGTTCCGAACACCGCCGGATTGGGAATGCCGACGGTCTCTCGCGAGAGCAGCACCGCAATTCCCGTTTCAAGCATGAACTCGATTGCCTGAACGATGAAGAAGGGCACGTTCTCGCCAATGGTTGCCAGTCGCTCGATTGCATAGGAGGGCGCCTCGCGCACGATTGCCTTGATCAGATGGCGTGAGTCCTCAGAAGTAAAATCAGGAATGTGAACGGTTGTCACCGGGCACGTCTGACTGCTCGAAGCTTCCGCAGCAATATGGGTCAGGACGTCGAGCAGGGCGAAATAGGCGTCGCTGGGAAACGAATAATCATCTCGTCCGGAGATGATTATGGTCAGCGGACACCGGGCGGATCGGTCGATACGAAGAAAGTCGCGGATCAGCGAACAAAACGCGTCGCTCGCGTGATGAAGATCTTCGAACAGAATGACTACCGAGTAGAACGGATGATCAAGTTTGGTCAGCAGTTCAATGAGTTGACTTATCGGCGGCATATTCTGTATCTCGCCATTTCCATTTGCCATTTCACCAAACTCGGCGCGCAGACGGTCGAGCACGACTTTGATGGCCAATTCAGGACGATCAGGATCGAGCACGGCGGGAACGACTTTTCGAGTGGCTCTCGCGGTGCGCGTAAGGCTCTCCTCGATCAGTCGTGTCTTGCCTCGTCCGGCTCCGCCTACTACGTTGATAAGGCGACTAGGTACTTCCGCTTCGAGGGCCCTTGTAAGTTCGTTCAGGCAGAAGTGGTGTCGTTCTCCCACGAGCGGTGGCTTGAAATCGAAGGCAATATCCTGAGCTTCGAAGCGTATTGGATATTCGGTTCCATCCTGGTCGTGAATCAGAAGTTCGAGATCGCCTGCCTCGCGCTGTTTGCTCTTAGCCAGAAGGTGCAACGTCTCGAACCGTCCGGGATCGATCGTGCGAGTCACCTCTGGAACGCTTTGACGCCACGTAAGATCACTTAGATTCTCGATCGTGACCCGCCGTGGGACGTTCGAGTAGTTGCGAAGCATGAGGTCGATGTCGAGGCCGATTTCCTCGTCTTGTGCGGTTCGCTCTATTTGTGCTTCAACAACCAAGTCGGTTGGTCTAAGCGACTGACGCTCCGGCAGGCTATCGGTCACACCATGTTTATTGAGCAAGACCCAGAGCGGGTATTCGTCGATCAGGACAAACTGTTTTCCCGCGGCCGAAAAGGATTCTGAGGCCTCGCGCGCGGACCTTGGCGAAATGGATCCGTTCGTCACTAGCACAAAGTGGGAATAGGCCAGTTCTCTGACCTGAAGGTAATTCTTACCGAAAGAAGATAAGGGAAGTCGGGGCTTGGAGGAGGTAGCCAACGTCTTCACTTCGACAAGGATCCTATGCTCGGCCGCGCTGGGAGGGTGTATAGACACTCCAGCAAAGCGCAGCACCATGTTAGTGAAAATCTCAATATCGCGGCCATGATCTTCGACTCGAGGAGTCTTTAATAAGCGGACGTTCGGATCCTGTCGCTTTAGCTCTTTGGTGAGGAGGTCGAAGAAGAGGTCGTCGAATGCGTGTTCGCCGAACTCACCCAGTCTCCATCTCAACGAGTTGGGCGACGCACCACAACTGATCTTCACTTGCGACATGCCGCGAGTCCTGATAATTCTCTGTTATCCAAACGTAGGGCTGACCTCGGGTCAGGCTCTAGACGGTCGGATCGTTTGAGGGGATCAGCAGTGACGTTCCTATTGCTGACCCACGGCAACGACGGATATCAGAAGGTTTTTGATTAATTGCCGAAGTAGGATCTAACCAACTCTTATTGTGGTCGCGCGATTTGCGGCCTATTCAACCTAAGCGCTAGGACTGAGAAGGATGACGTGAAGGCACAAAGTGAAAGCGCTTGTAGCTCATGTTGATTTCTTTCACAGTCTCGGGCTAAGAGAACGATTTTGAGACCTCTCGCATGAATCAATTTTTAAACCTTCCGACTATCTCAAACCTGACGGAGTATGAAAGTTGTTTTCATGATGACGTATGGAAGATGGTGGCTGCCGAAATCTGCCGTCAGAACGGCATTAGCTTTGGTGAACTGCACCGCTCGCCCAATGGTGAGAATATCGTTTTCCTCGTTGATAAGACCTTCGTCATCAAACTTTTCGCCCCATTTCGTAATAGGTGTTCGCGAGAGGTCTCGGCGCTCACCCTTGCTCAAGGCAGGTCCTTGATCAAAACACCCATGTTGATCGGCAGCGGAGAAATTGATGGCTGGGCCTATCTCCTAACTACCCAACTAGCCGGTAGCGCTTTGCAGATTCCCTGGAACTCGGTTGCCAAGCGCAATCAATTTGAAATTGTCTCCAAGCTTGGCCTTGCCATGAAACAACTTCATTCATTCGAAGTTAAATTGACAGGAACAGAATCACGTAACGACCTTGATTGGTCAGCGTTCTTGGAAAGGCAGATTCTTTACTCCGAACAGCCTCAAAGAGTTCACGGGGTGAGTCAACGCTGGGTGGAAAGTCTTTCCGGATTCCTTGCTACGAACGTGAGTTTTCTCCCGAAGGATCAGAAGTCCGTACTTCTCCATGGGGATATTCATCCTGGAAACTTTCTTCTGGAAGTGGAACAAGGACAATGGAAAATCGCCGGGTTGATCGACTTCGGCGATTCTCTGAGCGGTTTTCACGAGTACGATTTTGTCAGACCCGCACTGCAGATGGCGTTCGGCAACCGAAAACTGCAAAGGACCCTCTTGCTTGCCTACGGTTACAAGGAAAAAGAACTAAACCTCACGTTACGTCGACGTCTGATGTTGCTCACGATACTGCACGAAGGTAGCCATTTACAGGACGCCGCTCACCTGCTTGGGTCAAAGGCCCATCAACTCTCTCTCGCAGAATTGGAGTCGAAAATCTGGTGTTTCGTTTAAACGAGTACCTTTAGAGTTAGACTTCACGCGGAGGTATGACGTGAGGTGTTCGCGGCAGGCTTTTCCAGTTGGAACGTGATACTACTGAACTGGATCAAAGATGTTGGAGTTTCACGCGGGATGTATGATCAGGCACTCCGAAGGAGAAGAGTTCATGTGTCGTTCGATCGGGACGCACGGACGAATTTCACCTTATATCAAAGAATGAAGACGTGAATACTCGCGAGAGAAGCCATCGCCATCTTGGAGAGAGGTCGAGGTCGAGTAAGCTCTTCAGGTTAATGTGTTATGTAGAGGTGAAGCGGACCTGAAGAGACGTGAGAGCACGCCGATGCAAGCGGGCTGGGAAGCTGAATTTCACACGTCACTTCGCCAGGATCTCGAACTCTGGCGATAACCACCGTGCATATGCGCGGATGTCAATCATAGGTACTGTCGCCGTATTCTGCAGCCTGGCGATCAGTTCGAACAAAAATGCTGTCGCGGGCTTTGACTGAGGTGTAATGGTGTAACAGCCGGTCGTCTCACATCCAAGGAAGCGCAAGCGATTTTATGTAAACGGTTGTTTTTGGGTCGCTGCTTTTTTTCATAGTTTTGTTAGCAGCAGTAGGGGCTGTGGGAACGGTGGGAAAACGTAGTTTGTCTTTCCACGGTTTCCATAGCCCGGTTTTGTCTTCGGTTTCATTTTCGTCGTCGGCCTCACGTTTAGCTCACCGGCAGCCGGTTTTCGTAGACGATGGCGAAGCGGTTGAGCGCATCCTTCCACGCGTGGACTGGCATGGTCCACTTCTTGGCAATGTTGCGCAGCGCCAGATAGAGCAGCTTGCTGACGGCCTCGTCGTTGGGAAACGAGCCGCGCGCTTTGGTCACTTTGCGCAGCGACATGTTCAGCGACTCGATGGCGTTGGTCGATGGCTTCCGTTCCATAACAACTTTGCGCCCCGACACTGCGCGCTCCTGGCCGGACGCAAT
>Ga0137403_10008963_pt1 | contig 11157 bp, 8 predicted proteins | sample CZOMad2_1_16fung_FD_122057 | JGI IMG/M metagenome (GOLD analysis project Ga0137403, IMG submission 122057) | Vadose zone soil fungal communities from Angelo Coast Range Reserve, California, USA - CZOMad2_1_16fungal (Hybrid Assembly) | ecosystem: Environmental > Terrestrial > Soil > Vadose zone...
CGGGAGGCTCATGCTCAAACATTGCTGGAGCTGCCTGTGCATGATCACGCGGCTTGGTTCTGCGGCATGGCCATCCCAAGTGCGCCGTGCGGAGCGGACGTCCTCCAATTGTCGCGTTTGCAATTTGTCGCGTTTGCATGGAACCATGTCGGTGTTTTCCGATTAACGCACGCGCGACCGGATCGCGCGGTTGATGGTGCCGAAATGAGCACTGAACTCCACCGGATCGAATTTGGACGGTTTGCGAGGTTTGGCGGCTTTTCGGATCGCATCGCGCGGCGCAGAGATCGATCTCTCAGGCCTGGCTTATTCGGTCTGCCGGTGCTTCTGATCGTCGGATCGGTGGGATGGCTGGTCTGGTCGGCCTATGACAGCGGCAGTGCCGAGAGCGAACCGGCGGAGCCCATGACCGCTGCGATCGAAACCCCGTCACGCGCCGCGTTCAGTCCGGGCGCGTCGGAGGACCAGCCGGCGACGCCTGCCTCGATACCGCCTGCGGCGGCTGACGCGCCGCCCGTCAACGGCCTGAGCATCTCCTCGCAATCCTGGCGCCGGGGCGGGCTGGGGTCGAAGGCGTTCGTGACCTTCACCCTGCGCAACAACAATGACTACGCGGTCAAGGACATCGAATTGGTCTGTGCCTTTGCGCGAACGGACGGAAGCCATCTGACCGACCGCAAGCGGGTCATTCCCGACACCGTCACCATGAAGAGCCGAAAGACCTTCGCGCGCATGCTCGTTGGTTTCGTCAATGTCAATGCCAGCCGGGCCAAGTGCGCTCCGGTTGCGGCGAGCCGGTCGTAACACCTGAAATCGCGGGAAATTTACGTTACTCATTGAACCGTGAGGCGCCTCACGGAACCAATTGCTATATCGTCTGTTTGGTGGATGGTCCGCGCGGGCGCGGCAGAGCGGTGTTTTGATATGCCTTTGCTTCGGTATTTTATGTTTGTCGGTGGAGCATTGCTCGCACTGCTCTTTGTCTGCGACGCGGTTTTGCCGCAGGTGCCGCTTCCCGGTAATTTGACGTCGGGACCTGATTTGCCGGCGGTACGCATCCGCTCCGACAGGAAATGGCCTGAGCGGATCGTGTTCGATACCAGCATACCTTCGGTCGCGCCTGTGAAAGTCGCAGCGGCTGCGGCCGTTCCTCCGGCGCCGCCAACGGCCGCGGAAATCTCGGCCAAGGCCCGCGTTCGCGACGCCTTCGCCCAGCTTCCTCCGGGCCAGGCCGAACCGAAGCCGTCATCGGGCGCCAAGATGGCGGTGGGCGAACCCGGCAAGGGCGAGCTGAAGGCCGAACCGAAGCCGCAACCCAAGCGCAAGGTCGCCAAGGCGCGTCCCGCGGGCCGCCCGGTGATGCTCGTGGCCCAGCAACCGCATTACGGGCTGTTCGACACAACCTGGTAGGCGCCGCCACGCTGCCGCTGATTACGCCGGACTGGCTAGCAGCCCCGGTCTTCAACAATTTGTCGGTCTCCTCCGACGCCGCCTTGGCATAGGCGTCGTTGCCATGGCGGCGATCGCTCGTAAAATGCGCTCCGTGCACGCAGTGACCACCGAGGCCAAATCCGTGGCGACCGCGCGCCTCCGCCGAATGCGCGTATGACGCCACGAGTGCGGCAAGAGCGATTGCAAATGCTGCACGCCGAGCCATCGACATCTTGATGCGCGTTGCCGATCCATCCTGACAGACCAGAGCTTCCGTTCCGATTGAATCGGAACGGAAGCTCTGGTTTCTTGTTCTGACGCGTTTTCTTCACGCGAACCGGTATCCACTTCGCTTGAAAACGCTCTAGTCAGGCGTGCCGGCGGATTCGAAGCAACGCGGGCCGCGGTCACGAAGCTTTCATTGTTGATCTCACGCAAAATCCTGGTAGCGGGAACGCTTGGCGTGGCCCGCGGTTTGGCAGTGTGCTTGTGCCTGTCTGGGGAAGGTTTGCGGCATGTCGAAAGTTCCGAATATCGCAATCTCGCCGGAGAAGGTGTTTTTCATCGTCTCCAAAGCGCACCAATCGGACATGGAGGCGGCCGAGCCGGAGTTGATGGCCGATTTCGAGGACGACGATGCCGGCGAGGGGCGCGTGGGCAAGGACACCGACCAGACCGAGCTTTCCGGATTCATCGGCGAATTGAATGTCGATGAACAGATCGATCTTGTCGCGTTGACGTGGCTTGGCCGCGGCGACGGCGATCTCGAGGGTTGGCGCGATCTGCGCAATCAGGCCGCCGAGGCCCATAACAATCGCACCGCCGCCTATTTGATTGGCACGCCGATGTTCGCCGATTATCTGGAGGAGGCGATGGCGATGTTCGGCCTGTCGCCCGAGGATTTCGAGGAGAGCATCTGATCGGGCGACCGGGTTTCCCGTCCGGCAAGTTCCACCCTTCGTTCAGCGCGCGTTCAGTCCGCGCCCGCGATTGTCGCCGCAACGGAGGTTGAGCGATGAAGTCTCTGATGAATATCTCGCGTGTCATGATCGCGGCCGGGGCGTTGAGCCTTGCGTCGGCCGCCTTGGCGCAGTCCGCCGGCACATCCGCGCCACCCGCCGCCAATCCCACGCCGAATGCCGGGGCTGCGCCTTCCGCCGCGAGCGGCAAGCGTTTGGCCTGCCAGACCTCCGCGCAAGGCATGAAGGGCCAGGAGCGGCAGGACCAGATGCAGCTTTGCATGGCGCAAGCGCATCTCGACTGCCTGAAGCAGGCGATCGATCAGAAGGTGGTCGGCCCGCAGCGCAAGGACTTCGTGAAGAGCTGCATGGGTGGCGGAGCATAGGTCGCGCCCTGTGCGGATCGCACAAGCTGCTGCCGCCGGGCGGCTGGTTCGGATATCGCCTCGTGGACCGCTGTGGCTCGCGCTGGGTCCTTCTGATCGTGGTGAATCCTTTCTTTCAGACTAAAATTTGATCATCGATTTGATGCGCTGACGCGCAACGCTGCGCTCGCATCGCGGCCAGGACGGTCTTTGCGGATCGGTGCACGCAAATTGGGCGAAAGGCCTTGCAGCGTTTTAACCCGACGCTCAGCCTTTCATGGTCGGATGCCTGAAGGCCATTACTCCGTAAAAATTAGCAGGAATTCGAACGTGTCGCGTCGAACCGGGGACCATCAGTCTGCCCCGAACGCCGGCCGCCGCCGATTTGCGCAGGCGTGGGCCGCGATCCGTTATGACCTCTCGTGGCGCTTCGCACGTCCGGGCGCGTTCAGGCAGCGTTTCGAGCAGGCCATCGCCAACATGCCGCAGGGCATTTGTCTGTACGACACCCAGGATCGGCTTCAACTCGTCAACGAGCAGTTCTGCCGGATCTATCATCAGCCGATGTCCCGGCTGCGCACGGGCATGACGTTGTACGACGTTCTCGCCGACAGTTGCGCCATCGGAAATTATCCGGGCCGCCATGTCGACGAAATCTATTTGGCGCGGAAGCGCTTCATCGACCGGCGCGAGAAAGGAACCTTCCTGCAGGAGCTCGGCGATGGGCGGCTGATTGCGATCTATCATCAGCCGCTGCCGGATGGCGGCTGGGTCTGTACCTATGAGGACATCACCGAACGGCGAAAGGCGGAAGCCCGCATCGAATTCCTGGCGCATCATGATGGCCTGACCGAACTTCCCAACCGCGTTCTGTTCACGGAACGGCTCGAGCACGCGATCTCCCAGGCGAGCGTCAGCAACCCATGTGCGTTGCTGTGCCTCGATCTGGATGGCTTCAAGAACGTGAACGACAGGCTCGGACACGCCGCGGGCGATCTCCTGCTGAAGACGGTGGCGCAGCGATTGCGGGACTGCATGCGCAGCGACGACACCTGCGCGCGATTGGGCGGCGACGAGTTCGCGATCGTCTTGCCGGACGCTTCACCGGCCGGAGCCCTTCGCATGGCGCATCAGATCACCTCGGCGCTCCGCAGGCCCTACGATCTCGGCACGTTCGGTTCGGCCGGCATAGGCATGAGCATCGGCGTCGCCTGCGCTCCCGATCATGCGGCGTCCAGCGACCAGCTTCTGCTGGTGGCTGACAAGGCGCTCTATATTTCCAAGAAGGCGAGGCTCGGCGTCCCGGCGCTGTTCGACGAGGGCCTCGAACAGATCGGCGGCGCGACGATAGCCGAAGTCTCGCAGGCGGGGGCGCAACCCCCCGTCGACGGCGAGCGGGGCAGCGATGAGCTGCGCCTGCTTGCGAACGATCTTGCCGAAGCGCTACGCGACGGCAGCCTCTCCTTGCACTATCAGCCGATCTGCGAATCCGCGAGCGGGCGTCCCATCGCCTTCGAGGCGCTCGCGCGCTGGAGCGTGCCTGGCCGGGGCAACGTCTCGCCGGTGGAATTCGTCAGGGCGGCGGAGCAATTCGGGCTCATCGGGCAATTGACGGAATGGGTGCTGTCGAGCGCCTGCCGGGAGGCGGTGCGCTGGAAGCAGCCGCTTCAAGTCAGCGTCAATCTGTCGCCGCTGAACCTGCGCGACGCTTCGCTGGTTCCGACCGTGGCGCGTGTCCTCAAGGACACCGGGCTTGCGCCATCCAGGCTCGTCCTCGAACTCACCGAAGGCGCCGTCATCGATCGCTCGGAGGACGTGACCTTGCGCCTCGCGGCGCTTCGCGCGCTCGGCGTCGGATTGTGGCTGGACGATTTCGGCTCGGGATACTCCAACCTGGAATACCTCCAGCACCTGGCCTGCGACGTCGTGAAGATCGACCGGAGCTTCCTGGCCCGCTACGAGAAGCGGCGGGAGCTCCTGGGAGGCATCATCCTGCTCGCCCATACCTGCGCCCTCCGGGTGGTGGTCGAGGGCGTCGAGACCGCAGAACATCGCGAACTGCTGCGGGAGCTGGGCTGCGATCTGCTGCAGGGCTTCCTATTGGCGCGCCCTGTGCCGCCCGAGCAGCTCAGATCGTCGTTTGGGCTGGACCTGACGTTTCACGACGGCGCTTCGATCGTCCCCGCCGCCGACACCAACGCCGCCGGCGGCCGGCGCAGAAGCCGCGCGACCGCCGGCAGCCTCGGCGTCAAATGACGAAGAAGCCGTGCGTCGCGTCGCGCCGGAGCTGTTCGACGAGACCAAATTCCCAGTCGAGATAGGCCTGCATCGCGCCTGCGTCGACATCGGTGCCTTCATAGGGACGCCGGTAGCGGTGTGCGGGATCGGGCTTCGGAAGGACCTCGGGCGGTCCCACCTCGAGCGCGCCATCATAGCCGCCATCGAGCACATAGGCCTCCCAGCCCATTTGCGCGAGCCAGGACGCGGTCATGTCCGCGCGCAGGCCCATATTGTCCGTCAGGAGAATGCGTGCCCCGCGCACCGGGGCCGCCATGTCGATCTCCTGAACGAGCTGCCCACCGGGATAGTGGCGAAAGCCTGCGATGTGACCGGCCGCATAATCCTCAGTCGAGCGAACGTCGAAGCGGTAGAGCGAGCGGTGGGGCTGCGCCTTCAGCGCATTCGCTTCATTCGGACTCAAGTGCCGGACGCCGGCACGATAGGCGACGTCACGCGCGTTGGCCTGCGCGCCCGCGAAAGCGCCGATCTCGCCGCGCCGGTCAGCGCCATGCTCGAGCTTCTGCTCGGCGAGAGTCCAGCCGATCGTGCCGTTGCGCAGCGCCCGCACCTTGTTCGGGACGCCGGCGTTGATCAGCGACTGGGTGCCGATGATCGACCGGGTGCGGCCGGCGCAATTGACGATGATGGTGGTCTCGGGATCCGGCGCGGCCCGCCCGGCGCGAAACACCAGTTCCGCGCCGGGCACGCTGATCGAGCCGGGGATGTTCATGGTCGCATATTCGTCGAACCGCCGCACATCCAGGATGGCGATGTTGGCTTTGCTGGCGATCAGCGCGGAGACTTCGTCGGCGCCGAGCGAGGGCGTATGCCGCCGCGACTCCACCAGTTCGCCAAAGGCCTTGGCATAGGAATTGACGTCCTGAAACAGCTCATAGCCGGCGTCCCGCCAGCCCTGAAGCCCGCCATCGAGCGGGCGGACATTGGTGTAGCCCAACGCCGTCAGCCGATCGATCGCCGAGGCAACCAGGCCCTCGCCGGCATCGTAGACGACGATGGGCACATCCTTGCGCGGCAGCCGTGCCTCGGCCTCGATCGCGATCCTGCCAGCCGCCATGTTGGCGGCAAACAAGGGATGGCCGGTGGCAAAGGCGGCTTCGTGCCGCAAATCCAGCAGAGCGATTTCATCACGCAGCAGCAGCGCGCTGCGGACTTGCGAGGCAGTGACGGGCAGGGTGGTCATCGTGATCCCGGGCATTGGAAGCGCGCGCTGATGTCGCCTGAAACCGGCCTGTGTGCAGTCGCACATCGCGCGGTCGAGGCCTGTCCTGTAGCGCGAAGTTTGCTTCCTCGGCAACGCCGGAAGATTGGATCGTGAACGACGCGCCGCTCGTCAAATGTTGCTTTCGAGATCGAACGGCATGAGCTCACCGGCCAAAGAGCCAAGATCGGAACTTGGGCATATCGCCCATCCGCGCACGACTTCGGGTCCCTTGATCTCAAATTCAAGCGTTGGAAGATTAAACGTCGAAATGCCATCGCCGGCGCCCTCGCGAACGCCGACAAGGTCGAAGAGCTCCGCGTAGTCTTTCCGACTAGCTTCCGCGCCGTTGCAGACCAGCCAAGATTCAAGGGAAATTTCTCCTTTCTTGGCGTTCGGGTCCAGGCTCCTGATGGGGCTTGTTATTCCGCGCCGAAGGACGATCAATTTGGGCTTGGTTTGGGCCCGCGCTCCCACAGCCGCTAAAAGGAAAGGTGCGAGCAGGAATGTTCGTCGTCGCATTTTGCGGTTCCCGCCGAGATACGGACCTTATCGTGCCACTCAACGAGCCCGATGTCTTCGCCGATCCCGCTCAGGCTTCGGCCACGTTTGTTCTTGCAACTGCATTATTGCGGCGCAGTGCATAAGACGATCATGGCTCGCACGTACAAATCCGCCTTTGCTGCTTCACGCGTCGCCGATCATCGCCACGGTCGGATGCGGGGAGAGGGAAAATTCCCGTCGATTCCAATGTCAAACAGGCAAAGCCTCGCATTCTCGCGGCGCCGGCGGCGCCCGAGCTTTGCGAAGGCGAGACCCTCTGAAAGTGAGAGGGCGCAGGGAAGACCGGGCACCGGCTGGCACCCATGGTCCGCGTGCAATAAAAAAAGCACGCGGCAGAACCACAGGCTCAGCCGAGGATACCCGGCCTTCCCTGCACAATGGTTTTAACGGTTTCCTTCGTGCTCTCCTCGGTGACCATGCTTGGTTGCCACCGTCACCCGTGAGACGCGAGAGCGTCTTCACGACCTTAGCGCCTGCGTCGGAGCGCCAGGACCACACGACTTCGCCGTCCGCACAAACGCCGTTCGTCCGCGCAATCATTGCGCTCGGCGATGTGCGTCCATCGCATCCCATTCCCAACGTCCGTGACGATCGCGAGCCGCCCCTCTATGGGGAACGAGACAAGCAGAAGGAAGCCACTGATTTGGGGGTAAGATCAATTGCGCGAGGCCGCGACACAATGGCACGACGGGCAAATTACGCTGATGAGGCATGCACTTTTGCGTATCGAATTGAAAGCGTGGCCGAAATTCGCTCTTCGGCGCAAGCGATTTTGCGGCCGAAACCGCTTGCGAAGGCGGCAAGACAGACGACGATCGAACGCATTCGCGCCCGACGGTCAAACCATGACGCATCGGATACGTCAGTTCGTAGCCCGCAAGAGGAACACACAGGCACGAGATCAAGGCGGCCAATCGGCGACAAGCCAGCAGCTATCAAGATCGACAAGTCAGGTCCGCAGGGCGGATCGTGATCCGCCTATAACCTCGCAGCGAAAGCGTAGCCCACCATCTTGCGATTCATAGCGGCGGATCACGATCCGCCCTACGAGCTCTGATTATCCGTGGCAACCTAACGACGCCCGGGAATTGCATCATCAGCGTTACGAACTCGAATTGCTTCTCTATGGTCGGCGTGACGACGCCTTGGAGAATTGAAGGGTTTCGTCTCATCGCGTCAGGCTCTCCTGGCAATGCGATATCGTGCGATGGCGGTAGCTTTGTATACATCGGAAAAAATGAATTAGGGGCTTGCGGCAACGCACATATTAGTTCAGTTCGTCATATTTCAGTTTCGCTGAGCCTGTAGCGAATTATTCTATCGTGGGCGGGGCAGCCAGCATTGGAACGCGTTCACAAGCTCATTGATAGATGCCGACGGGATCACAATCACGTCGACCGGAACGCCGGCTTTCTCTTCACAATTTGCTGCGGCATTCTCGCTCAGCAATATCTCGGCGCAGGCGATGACGTTTGTCGGATCGGCCACGGGGTCGCGTTATGTCGCGACTGGCAACGCCAATATCAATGTTGGCGGCGTGAATTACTTCCCCGGGAATGCTGTAGGCAGCGTGAGTTCCGGCGGCAACTACGGATAAGCCTTCAATCTCGCATGTCAGCCGGTTGCAAACGTACCGATAGAAGTGCATCCATAGACCGTCCGGCCGCACGCGAAAGCCGCGTCGGCGCCTGATCGATAAACCGGCAGGTAGCAGCGGATACCGCGAAAATCACGGCGACAGTGGAGAGCGCGGCAACCTTTGCGGCGATCGAGACCGACACCGGCGCCAGCGTCAGGAAGACCCATGATGTCAGGCTGCAAATGATCGGCACCTGGATCAGGTAAAGGACGAAGGAAATCTTCCCCAGGAACCGCCCGGCCCGGCTTCCGAGAACGGTTTTGGCAAATGGCCAGTGCAGGGTCGCGGCGACCAAGATGGTAGCGCCGAGCATGTGCCAATACCTGTCCGCATCGGCCGCCATCTGATCCGAAATCAGGGCGAGCAGCTTGGCGAGCCGACCGCCGGCCGAACCCTGCAACAGGCAGAATTTGAGTCCGATCGCGAACACTAACGGGAAGGTGATCAGTGCCGCGACCGGCATCTTGTCGCGAAGCTGCTGCGCCCAGTGGGCGAGCTTCGGGTGGAATTCGTAGAACAGCGCGCCGACCGAAAACAACGGCATGTAGTCGGTCACGTAGAATAGGGCGAGCGCGACATAGCAAAGCACGCGAAGCCCGCGAGCCGGCGCCGTGGCGTTGATGATGAAGAGATAGAGGCTGCCGATCAGCTCGGGCCGCATCGTCCACAGATTGCAATTGTAGATCGATTGCCCGCTGATGAAGACGCCGTAGAACGTCTCGACAAGCATCCCAGGAAAATATGCCTCGAACTTATACCAGCTTCCCAACCATGCGTTGTCGAGGATGGCCGCGGCCTGCTGGTTCCGGAAAAGCCCGAGCGCCAGGAGCAACCATGCGAACAGCGATGTCAGGAGTATAGGCCCGACCAGCCGGATATAGCGGCGCACCGCTTGCGCCGGAAATGACAGCGTCGACCGGCGCGCCAGATCCGTCAATACATAGCCGCTGAGTACGAAGAACACGCACACCGCGGCATTGCCGTTGAAAAAAAAGAGCAGGGGCGAATTCAGCGCGAGCGCAAGGTGGGCGAACAGAACGACGCAGGCCGCGCATCCGCGCAGGCCGTCGAGATAAGTCTTTCGGGAATCTTCCACCGCAATGAAGACGTTGACGGTCAATGACTCCGCGGTAGGGGCATGCATATCAAATCCCGCCTTTTAGAACTTTTTCGGTGGGATTGTCGTCGGCCTCGCGTTTGCGATCGGCCTCGTAGCATGCCGCGCTTCCTGAAACGCCTATCACTGACCCGATGGCGAATGAGCGTGAAGGGCAGAATGAGCTGTAAAAAGCGATAACGGACGCGATGGCCGCAATCGCGGCAAGCGCCAAAAATGTCTTCAATGCAGCCTCTGCGCTGCCCGGTTCGTGCCGGGTGGTTGAAATTCAGCAGCAGAGGTTGCTGACCCCCAATATTCCCCGCGCCCTCGAGGTGCGACCTCCAGGGTTTGAGTAGCGGGTTATTTTCGGGGCCACCCGGCGAACCGGGTTTAACCTCTGCTGCCTCTGCCGTCACCGGGGGATTTCAAGCCCGTCGGTAACGGGACGCACCATGAATCAAAAAAAGCCGGGTGTGAAGCCCTGGCGCCACGCTCTTTGACTGAATCCACTTGGAGTTTGACCGAAATGCCCGATCTGCACGGCATATCGCAGGACACCTTTGACGATGTCATCGGCTATGAGGTGACGAGCCGGGCGGTCTATGAGCACAGCTATCGCGGCCTGACCTGGCCCAAGGAGCAATCCGGCGCGACCGGCGGCATCGGCTATGATTTCGGCCAGGCCGGCAAAGCGCAGATCAAGGCCGACTGGGGCGACAAAGGTCGACGCCGACACGATGGAAGACGTGGTGGCGTGCGCCGGCATCGCCGGCGTTGCCGCGCGCGACCTCGTGGTCAAGCTGCGCGGGGCCGGGCCGAGGCAATTTCGCCTTCAATGGCTTATTCTCACGTCGCCATAATCGTCAGGATTTGTAGTAGCCATGAAAGAAGCGACCTTCCTGCTCACCATGCAACGGATCATCGGTGGCATCGAGGTCGAGGGTGATCTGGCCGGGCGCCGTCCGATGCGCCTCGAGAAACAGGTCGACGAATAGCCGGTCTACCGCCTCCGCATCGTAGCTGATCTTGTGGTAGCGCGACGGTTCCGGCTTCGACAATTCCAGCCGGTTCAACGTCGACTTGCCGGCTACTGCGGCACAGTCCGCGCGCCGTGCCTCGAGCTTTCCCGCCAGCACCGCCATCAATGGATCGTGGCGCAGCGTCTCATGGTCGTTGAGGTCCTCGTAGCCGAGCGCGATGGCGAATATCCGCTGCCCGACCAGCGTCGCCACCGAATGCTCGACCTGCGCCTGCGATCGCCGATCGACAAAGCAAGACGCCAGCCGATCCACCATCCGGATCGCTCGGTTCGTCGCGCCCAGCAGCAACGCCCCCGCATCCGACGTGATCGCGCCACCGTCAAACGCCGCGACCACCTGACGGCCTTCGACGGCTTCAAATCCAAAAATATCCGGCGTACACTCTGTCTGCATCGGGGCTCTCCTCGAATCATTAAGAAGTCGTTCTCGCAAAACAACTTTCGCTGATTCGGAGCCCCGATGCGCTTAAACTCTGTGAGATATGCGGGCTAGCGCATGATGCATTGGAGTTGGATCGATTCGCCGCGAGCGCGAAGCACTAACAATCTCGTGTCCCGGACG
>Ga0137403_10008964_pt1 | contig 11156 bp, 6 predicted proteins | sample CZOMad2_1_16fung_FD_122057 | JGI IMG/M metagenome (GOLD analysis project Ga0137403, IMG submission 122057) | Vadose zone soil fungal communities from Angelo Coast Range Reserve, California, USA - CZOMad2_1_16fungal (Hybrid Assembly) | ecosystem: Environmental > Terrestrial > Soil > Vadose zone...
CGATGGTTTTTGATATCAGCCAGGTAATTCGCCTCGCTGAGGGACTCATCTTGTTCCCAGGCTTCCATCGTTGGAACAAGCACACCATAACGCCCGTCAGGGGATGCAGTGTTTTCGTAAACGACGTATCCATCCGGCCAATTTACAGCAGCGGCCGTTTCGGATAGCGCAACATTTAGACATAAGCCGGAAAAAAGCGCCAAGAGTCGTGCCGTATAACGCACGCTGCAAATAGTAACTCGTTAGTATTCTCGGCGGAAAGAAAGAATTTGTTGCTTAAATACATCTGGCAATGCGACCTGCGACGAATCGTTTGTTGAAAACAATTCACGCTATGAAAAAAGCAATGTTATTGAGCGGTGTTGTAGCGGTCGTGGGCCTGACGCTGGTTTCGTGCTCGAGCACGCCAGAGACCACCACGACCACAACGCGTCAAACCACAGTCCAAACGGCAGCCCCGCCACCGGTTCCCGTTTCGCGGACGACGACAACGACTCACATGGGCGGCGGCTACTGATTGACGGAGCCGGTCGCGGTTACCGCTGTTGTAGACACGGCCCTGTGGGCCGTGTTCCCATTTCAAAAAAGCGGTACTGAAATGCGACCGGCCACAGGCCGGTGGCTACAGTCGTGACGCGCTCAGGGTTTTTGCGCTACCGCTTCTGCGCTTTGCGCTTCCTCTTCCTCCGCCTGACTGACTACGGGGGCAATTGCCTGAAGTTTTTCGTCATTGCGCAAATCCATCAGTTTCACGCCCATCGTATTGCGGCCGGTCTCGCGAATTTCTTTCACTCGCGTGCGTACCATCTGGCCTTTGTTGGTGATGAGCATGAGTTCGTCAGTCTCACGGACGGTAAGCGCGCCAACGACTTCGCCGGTTTTCTCACCGGTTTTCATGGTGATGATCCCTTTGCCTCCGCGTGATTGCCGCCGGTAATCATCGAACCCCGTCCGTTTACCGATTCCGTTCTCACCGGCCACAAGGAGCATCGCGTCCGAGTCGACAATGGCACTACCAACGACGTGATCGCCTTTCCCCGGGCGAATTCCCCAGACGCCGACGGTGTTGCGGCCCTGATCGCGTAATTGTTCTTCATGAAAACGTAAGCTCATTCCTTTTCTGGTGATGAGCACGATCTCATTGTTGCCGTTCGTTAGTTTCGCGTCGATCAAGCGATCGCCGTCTTCGATTTGAATGGCGATGATCCCGCCGCGTCGCACGTTCGCGTAATCCGACAAATTCGATTTCTTCACGATGCCCGATTGCGTCGCGAACACGATGTGCAGATTTTCGTCCCATGTTTGATCGACGGCGTTCGGTCCTGTGCCTGATTTTTTGGATTGGACGCGAATCGTCGCCGCGATTTTTTCATCAGGCTTGAGCTCAAGAATGTTTGCGATGGAACGCCCTTTTGCCGCGCGTCCCATCTCGGGAATCTCGTAAACTTTTTCCACGTAAGCGCGCCCTGTGGCGGTGAAGAACATCAGGTAATCGTGCGTGGTGGCAGCGAAAAGGTGCTGGACGAAATCGCCTTCCTCCTCCTCGGTGGCGCCTTCGCGCGTCTGCATGCCAATCACGCCTTTGCCGCCGCGCCGCTGCGCGCGAAACGCGCTCACGGCCGTGCGCTTGATAAAGCCGGCGTGCGTGATGCTGATGATGCAACCCTCGTTGACGATAAGGTCTTCGATGTTGATCTCCGCTTCGTCAGGAGCAATTTCCGTCAGGCGAGGGGAGCCGTACTTGTCGCGGATTTCGCGCAGTTCTTTTTTGATGATGCTGAAGACGCGCTGCTCTTTGGCAAGAATGTCGCGCAAATCATTGATGGTCTCGACGAGCTCCTTGTATTCGTTGACGATTTTCTCGCGCTCGAGTCCGGTCAGCTGATACAGACGCAGGTTCAGGATTTCGTCCGCCTGTTGTTCGCTGAATGCATAGCGGCCATCGGTGAGGCGCGCAGGATTGCGAATGAGGATGCCGAGTTGTTCGACCTGGCGTTTCGTAAATTCGAATGCGAGCAGTTTCACTCGCGCTTCGTCGCGATTAGCTGATCCGCGGATGATGCGCAGGAATTCATCGAGATTGGCGAGCGCAATCAGATAACCTTCCAGGGTTTCGGCGCGCTCCTCGGCCTTGCGCAGTTGGTATCGCGTGCGACGCAGGACGACTTCGCGCCGATGGTCGATGTAAACTGCGTTAGCGTCCTTGAGCGGCAGCAGCTTCGGCCGGCCGTGGTCGATCGCCAACATCGTCGCGGCAAACGAACTCTCCAGCGCCGTGTGCTTGTAGAGATTGGCAATGATGACTTTCGGGTTGGCGTCGCGTTTGAGCTCGATGACGACGCGCGTGTTTTCGTCCGATTGATCGCCGACGTAGCTGATGTCGGTAAGCACTTTGTCGTTTACCAACTGCGCGATGCGCTCAACCAACGTGGCGCGGTTCACGCCATAAGGAATTTGCGTGATAACGATTTGTTCACGGCCGCCCTTGAGTTCTTCTACTCCCGCTTTGCCGCGCACTTTAATACTGCCACGGCCGGTTTCGAAATATTGGCGAATCCCGTTGACGCCACAGATCACGCAGCCGGTCGGGAAGTCCGGGCCCTTAACGTGCTGCATCAACTCATCCAGCGTAATGTCGGGATTGTCGATCTGCTCGCAAATGCCATCGATGACTTCCACAAGATTGTGCGGAGGAATGTTGGTGGCCATGCCGACGGCGATGCCGGTCCCCCCGTTAACAAGCAGGTTAGGAAATGCAGCTGGGAAAACTTTTGGTTCGGTGCGCGTCTCGTCGTAATTGGGGACAAAATCGACCGTGTCCTTCTCCATGTCTGTCATCAGCGCCGCGCCGAGATGGGTCATGCGCGCTTCGGTGTAGCGCATCGCTGCTGGCGGATCGCCTTCGACGGATCCGAAATTCCCCTGACCGTCGATCAACCGTTCGCGCATCGCCCACGGCTGCGCCATGTGGACCAACGTGGGATAGATCACTGCTTCACCGTGCGGGTGATAGTTACCGCTGGTGTCGCCGCAGATCTTTGCGCATTTGCGGTGCTGCCGCCCCGGGAAAAGCGATAAGTCGTGCATCGCGTAGAGAATTCTCCGCTGCGATGGCTTGAGTCCGTCGCGCGCATCCGGCAGCGCGCGAGAAATGATGACCGACATCGAGTAATCGAGAAATGATCGCGATACTTCCTCGGCTACATTTATGGGCTCTATTTTTTCGTTTGGATTCAACATGACTTGCTTTAGCCGGAGGCTGGCGAATATGCCGAAGGGCGCTCGGCTACGAAACGCTCCTCCCATACGCGCGAAATTTCATCGGCTTGCCGGGTCGTCACAGGTGGACCAACGCGCGCACCAACCGGAAGTTTGATTCTCAGAAAGTTCAGCACTGCGCGAATTGTCCTCTCATAATCTCGGCAGAGCTTTTCATACTCCACGTTGAACGGTTTGATTCCGATCCGTCGGAAAAAATCGTCCCAGATTTTCTCCTGCCGTTCCGCTTCGTGCAGTGACTGCTCGATTAGGTCCGGATCGAACTCCGGTTCTCGCCGAATGCTTTTGCCCTTCTGCACTTTCCAAAGTCCTGTCTGAAGTGCGCGAGCCGTGGACAGTGCCTGGCGCAATTTGTGACGTCTCACGATGCGCAGAAAACGAAGACGGGGAAAAGCGCTGCGCAACAGCTCCAGATCGCTTGGTGTAGAATTTCCAAAACCGTGTGCCTCTCGCAACCGCGCGAGGAAATCGTCCAGATACCAGCTCATCAGTTTGAAACCGAACACCTCGTTGCGCGTTACCTTTGCGTTCACGATGGCGCGCACATACCCGGCGTAGTCAACAGCTGGATCAATTCCGAGCTCCTCGGCATAGCGGGATTTCGCCTTCGGCAAAAAAAATTGTTTAGGCATGCCTGCTCGGCGGGTGTCGCGCAATCCGTCGGTGAGCAAATTGCTCCCCGAACGAGGAATCGTGCAAACCACATAACAGCGCCGCGGATGCCGCAGCTTATGAAACAAACCTCCCATCTCTATACGTCGAGATTCCGCACGTTCAGCGCGTTATCTTCGATGAACTGGCGCCGAGGCTCGACGACGTCGCCCATCAGAATCGTGAACATCTTGTCGGCGTCGACAGCGTTGTCCTCATTCAAGTCAACTTTCAGCAGTTTGCGTTTCTCGGGATTCATTGTGGTCTGAAACAACTCCTTGGCATTCATTTCCCCGAGACCCTTGAAACGTTTGATCTGCACTCCGCGACGGCCAATCTCCAAAATCTTTTGCAAGATTTCCGGAATGGAAAACAGCGGATGCGAAATCGATTTCTCGCCTTCGCCTTCGATCAACTCGAAGATGGGACGATCGCTGGCCGCGTAATGATCAACTTTCAAACCTTTTCGAGCCAGTTCGGCGATAATTTTTTCGATCGCAGCAGATTCGTGTAACTCGACCAACCTGCCACGTCGGCGTGTTCCATCCGCTCGCGCCGGCGCCTCGCCTAACGGGAGCAACTCCTGCCCGATCTCGGTGTCGAACAAGTTGAGATCGAGATTTTCCTGATGAAATTTGCGGACCGCTTTCTCGTCGTGAAAATAATGTGCGCTTTCCTCATTCCCGTCGCGCACTTTCACAAGGTAATTGGGGAGCTTGTCCGACTTGGAACTGCGGTGGCCGAGGTAAGTTTCAAAGTCCCCGCCGTGGCGCCGCACTGCTTCACTTAGTTTCGCGAGTTTCTCGAGCGATTCGAGGATGTCCTTCAGTTGTGCCGCAGTGAATTCTTTCTCGTCCGCGAGATTCTTTAGCCGCACGTCCTCGGCGCCCAGGGAAATAAGAATCTTGTTCAGCCGCGCGTCGTCTTCGACGTATTCCTCGCGTTTTTTTCGTTTGATCTGATAAAGCGGCGGTTGCGCGATGTAAATTTTTCCTGCGCGCACCAAGTCGGTCATCTGCCGGAAGAAGAACGTCAACAACAGAGTGCGAATGTGGGAGCCGTCCACATCCGCGTCCGTCATGATGATGATGCGGCCGTAACGAAGCCTTGTCATGTCGAACGACCCTTCGTCTTTGCCATTGCTCTCTTCTTTCGATTTGCCGATCCCGGTGCCGATCGCGGTGATCATCGCCCGGATCTCGGTGTTTTTGAGAAACTGGTCTTCGCGCGCTTTCTCTACGTTGATAAGTTTACCGCGGATTGGCAGGATCGCCTGGTAGCGCCGATCGCGTCCCTGTTTCGCTGAGCCGCCCGCTGAGTCGCCCTCGACAATGTAGAGCTCGGTCAATTCCGGATCGCGCTCAGAACAGTCGGCCAATTTTCCCGGCAAACCGCCGCCGGTGAGCGCACCTTTACGAATTGTTTCGCGCGCTTTGCGGGCAGCCTCGCGTGCTCGGGCCGCGGTAAGGACCTTCTCGAAAATGCGGCGCGCGATCGGCGGGGTTTTGTCGAAGTAAGTCATTAACCCGTCGTACACAGTCGAGTTCACGATTCCGTCGATCTCCGTGTTGACGAGCTTCACCTTCGTTTGCGATTCAAAGCGCGGATTGGGCAGTTTAATGCTGAGAACGGCTATTAGTCCTTCGCGTACGTCGTCTCCGGAAATGGACGGGTCCTTGTCCTTAAGAAGGCTGTTTTGTTTTGCGTACTGATTGATTGCCCTTGTGAGCGCAGTGCGGAAGCCAGTGAGATGGGTGCCCCCGTCGGGGTTCGAGATGGAATTCGCGAACGGCAAAATCTGATCGTTGTAGCTATCGTTGTATTGGAGCACGACATCGACAAAAACTTCGTCGCGCTGTCGTGCGATCACGATCGGTTTGGGATGCAAGACCTGTTTGTTTTCACCCAATTGCCTAACGAACTCTTCGATCCCGTGTTTGTAATAAAATCGCTCCTTCTTTGGCGGATCGACGCGTTCATCGGTGAGCGTGATCTCCAGACCCGGATTCAGAAACGCCAACTCGCGCAAGCGCGCAGCTAATCGTTCGAACTTGAACTCGATCGTGATGGTGAAAATCGTCGGATCAGGCAAGAAGGTAATGAGTGTGCCTGTGGTTTTCTTGTTTTTGACCTCACCGATGACGGTGAGTTTGTCGGTCGTTTTGCCTTTGGCGAAGGCCATGTGATAAACCTTGCCCTCGCGCGAGACCTCGGCCTTGAACCATTCCGAGAGCGCGTTTGTGCACTTCGCGCCGACGCCGTGCAGTCCGCCAGAATACTTGTATGCGCCCTGTCCGAATTTTCCGCCCGCGTGCAGATTCGTCAGCACCAACTCAATCGCGGGCATCTTCCATTTCGGATGAACGTCGACCGGAATGCCGCGGCCATTGTCGCGCACCGATATGGATCCGTCGACGTGGATGATCACTTCGATCTTTGTGCAAAATCCTGCGAGATGTTCGTCGATCGAGTTATCGAGAACTTCGTAAACCAAGTGATGCAATCCGCGTTCGTCCGGATCTCCAATAAACATTCCCGGCCGTTTCCGGACTGCTTCGAGACCTTCGAGCTTGTCGATCTGCGCCGCGTCGTATTTTTGCGTTGAGGCGATTCCGGTACCAACTTTTTCGACCGGAATTTCCTCTTGAATTTGCGCCATAAAAGTGGGGCCGAGCGGCCCACATCAAGAGCATAGCTGAAAAAGGCTCGGCAACAACAAATAATCTCGTCGTTTCCCAACCTTATTTCCGCTACTAATTGGAGGCGGCTCCGCCGCCAGACCCACTATATTGTGGTCGGGCTAGGTGATGCGCAATTGCCAATCTTACTGTCTTGACCAGCCCGTTTGAGACCCGGAAAATAGGCTCTTCTTATGCGCCTCCAAGCCCTCTGGGAAGCACGCTGGATTCTAACCTTTCTTGCGCTGCTCGCGATCGTTTTCGGATTTTTCTCGGCATGGGCATTCTGGTTCTTTGTGCTTCTGTGTTTGTGCACTATCGCGTTTTTCCGAGATCCCGAACGCGCAGCGCCCGCAGATCCAAACGTGATCGTCGCCGCTGCGGATGGCACAGTGATGGACATCGTAGAGCTGGATGAAAAGGAAGTGCTGAAAAACAAAACGCGCCGCGTGGGAATTTTTTTGTCGATCTTCGACGTGCATACCAATCGCGCGCCGATCGACGGCCGCGTCGTTTACCGTCAGCACCGGCCGGGGCTTTTTCTCGACGCGCGCCGGCCGGATTGTTCCGAGAAAAATGAATCAATGACGTGGGCATTTGAGAACCCGCGCGTCACAGTTGTTGTGCGGCAAATCACGGGCGCAATCGCAAGACGTATCGTGGCGTGGGCGAACGTGGGCGACGAATTAAGAAAAGGCGAACGCTTCGGGATGATTCGCTTCGGCTCGCGAACGGAATTATATTTGCCGCTTTCCGCCACTATTCTCGTCAGAGTAGGCGACCACGTGGCGGGCGGAGCGACCCCGATTGCGCGACTGCCTAACGAATGAACGAGCAACCATCGAAGATTTATCTCCTGCCGAATCTAATGACGGCGGGAAATCTGTTTTGTGGATTCACCGCCACGCTCAAAATTTTGGAGGGCGCCTTACTGCAAGCTTCCAACCCAGACGCGGCATCTGATCTATTTCACACCGCCATTTGGTGCATTCTTGGCGCATTCGTTTTTGATTTTCTGGACGGACGCCTTGCACGCCTGGGGGGGCACGAGAGTCCATTTGGGCGCGAGTTCGACTCGCTCGCCGACATTGTTTCGTTCGGGCTTGCGCCGGCGTTGATGGTTTACCGTGTCGTGTTGCAGGAGTTCCCTCGTGCGTGCTGGATCATCGCATTCGTTTACCTCGCGTGCGGTGCGCTGCGCCTGGCCCGTTTCAATTCGGCGGCCGCGAAGCATGACGGACCCAACCATCAGAACACTTTCACAGGTTTTCCCATTCCCGCCGCGGCGGGTCTGATCGCCTCGATCACGTTATTCCTTCTCTGGCTTGCTGAAGGCGAACATCGTCTCGGCAACTGGCGCTTCGTTTTGCCGCCGTTGTTGCTCTTTCTTTCCTTCATGATGTTTAGCCGGTTTCAATACCCCAGCTTTAAGGCGATCGATTGGAAGACGACCAAATCGATCCCGCGCTTTCTGATCATCAGCGTAGTGCTCGTGATTACAGCGATGAACTACGAATGGATGCCGGCTGTCTTGTTTCTCGCGTATTTGCTTTATGGCGTGCTGCGGCCGTGGCTCTCCCGCGACTGGCGAAGGGAAATCGAAGAGGAAATTGGCGAAGAACCATCGGAACCCGCCGAGCAAACACGGTGAGATTGCGACAGCCACCGATCAGTTCCGATGAACATAAAGTTGCGCACAGCCACCCCCGATGACGCGCAACGCTGCGGCACAATTTGTTATGAAGCATTCACAGCAATCGCTAATCAGCATAATTTTCCGCCCGATTTGCCCTCGGCGGAAGTGACGATTGGACTGATCTCGAAGCTTGTCGCAGATCCACGATTTTACGCAATCGTTGCCGAAATCGATCACCAAGTCGTCGGCAGCAATTTTATGGATGAGCGGTCGGCGATTGCAGGCATCGGTCCGATCACGATCGATCCGACTGTGCAAAATAGGGGAATTGGACGCGCATTGATGGGCGACTGCATGGCGCGAGCTGCAGAACGGCGCGTTCCCGGCGTTCGCCTCCTTCAAGCCGGTTATCACACCCGCTCCCTCTCGCTGTACACGAAGCTGGGATTCGTCACGCGCGAGCCACTGGCGGTGATGCAGGGAGCACCTCTCGATCTTCAGATTTCGGGATACGCGGTTCGCAAAGCAGTCGAAGCCGATTTGCAGGCCTGCAACCGCGTGTGCTTCAAAGTGCATGGGCTCGATCGTAGCGCAGAAGTGCTCGATGCGATCAAGCAAGGAACTGCGACCGTCGTGGTGCATGACGGTGACGTTACCGCGTACGCGACCGTGGTCGGATTCTTTGGGCATGCGGTCGGGGAAACAAATGATGGATTGAAAGCCCTCATTGGTGCCGCAACGGTTTTCGCCGGTCCCGGCTTTCTGCTGCCGATGCGTAATTGGGAATTGTTCCGATGGAGCCTGGATAATGGACTGCGTGTTGTCGAACCGATGACGTTAATGAGCGTCGGTCTATACAACGAGCCGGTCGGCGCATTTTTACCTTCGGTGTTGTACTAGCGAAGTCCGGTGTCAGCGCTACGGCGTTTGGTTCGGGCTGACAAGAATTCCGAGTCGCGCACATCCGCCCATTCGCGCGTGAGCTCAAGCGCTTTCACTCTTTTGCCTAATGTTGAAAGCTCGCGAATTGCCTCTGTGGGCTCGTATTCGCCTCGCAAATGTCAAAGGAACTGGAAACCAAAGTTCCGGAATTCAGTAGTGCATGTTACGGCGTCGCAGCTACCGAGGCGCACGACCATACCATAGGGCCTGGACTTGCAACGGCGTGCCCGGCGGTCGCGCCTTACCAGCTTTGATTCAGCTTCGCTAGAATCTCAGGGTCGCGAACATCTGCCCATTGGCCGGTGAGCTCGAGCGCTTTCACTTTTTTACCGGACTGAGCGAGGTCGCGAATCGCATCGGTCAGTTCGTATTCGCCGCGTGGGGACGGTTTCAATTTTGCGGTAAAATCGAAAATGCTTGGCCGAAACGCGTAAAGACCGGCGTTATACCAGGGGCTCGTCGGTTCGCCTGGTCTTGGTTTTTCGCGAAGGTCAACGAGTTCCATCTCGCCGTTCACAAAAACTGCGCCGCCTTTGCTGACATCCTCACCATGTGTGACCGTCAGAATTGCTTCAACATCGTCGGGAAGATCGACCAGGCGTCTGTAATTCGCCGGATCAACTAAAATGTCGCCATAGGCCAAGATGAATGGACGATCGGTGACGAAGTCGTGAGCGAGCTCCACAACGCGCCCCGTCCCATCCTGCACCGTTTGCGTTTTATACCGAATGGCGACGTTGTGGCGCGAACCGTCGCCGAAAAAATCCTGCACAGCATCAGCGCGATAGCCAACCACAATAAGACAACTGCCTATCCCGGCGTCGCGTAGTCCCTCGATGATGTGCTGTAGCACTGGCTTACTGCGCACCTCGATCATCGGCTTCGGAAGCTCGGCGGTAAGCTCACGCATGCGGGTACCGCGCCCCGCCGCCAGTATGACAGCTTTCTCGATGGTCATGGTAGATCGGCTTCTCCGAAGACGATGTTAATCTTCACAACTCGGCCGCCACTACCTAGCATCGCGTTGAGAACAACGCGATCCACTTAGCCGCTTTTCTTTTCCGTTATGATCAGCGCCGGCAAGTTCGCTTGCTTAACCAATTCGCTCACCTTGGCGGCATCTTCCTGCTTAACCTGTGCCCACTTCGTTAACTGCTCGTCGAGCTGGCTGCTCAACATCTGGAACACTTCGAGTTGCGGCTTGGTTGGCTCATTATGGCCGGCCTCAATCACGTGGCTAAATGTATCGAACCGCTCGTTCAACATGTTCGGGAAAACGAGGTTCGCTTCCGAGGCTTTCATGTTTACTTGAATAAGCTTCTGCTCGACCGCGGACATTTTGTGGTCGAGATCGTCTGCTGCCGCGAGCGCCGGTTTCAAGCGCTGATCATCAGCGAAACGTTTGTGCAAGTTTTGGATCTGCGAACGCAAATCGCGTATTTCATTGACCGCCTGGTGCAGTTGGGAAATCCGATCATTCACTTCCATGGCCAAAGTGAATTGCTTTTGCAGCGCTGCTTCCTGTCCTTTGTTTCGCGGATCGATCGACAAGTGCAGCGGCGCGGTCTGTGATTTACCGCCGACCGTCAGCTTCACCTGATAATCTCCCGGCAACGCAAGCGGGCCCTTTGGTCCTGTGCTCGAATAAAATGAGCCCGGGATTTGAATCGGATCGTCGTAACGCAGGTCCCACGCGAATCTGTTCATCCCTTCTTTGGCAGGGATCGTCTTGACGCGCTCAACGCGATCCGGCCATTCAGGCGGTTGTTCGGCTTCCTTTTTCTCCTTACTGGAAAGGTGCCTTACGACTTTGCCGGAACTGTCAAGAATATCGAGTGAGACTTCTTCTTTCGGCGCGGTCTTGAAATAGTAGTCGATCATCGCGCCAGGCGGCGGGTTATCACCTACCGGCTGTCGTTTGTCGAATTCCTCCGGATAATGCAAACGCAACGCGGTCTGCGGTTGATACA